>Ga0070671_100004145_pt1 | contig 11444 bp, 7 predicted proteins | sample KBSS73metaG_FD_65341 | JGI IMG/M metagenome (GOLD analysis project Ga0070671, IMG submission 65341) | Switchgrass rhizosphere microbial communities from Kellogg Biological Station, Michigan, USA - KBS S7-3 metaG | ecosystem: Host-associated > Plants > Roots > Rhizosphere > Soil ... | reverse complement strand
CGCTGCGGCCGAGCGCCGAGAGCGAGTAGCCGCCTTCGAGCGACGAGACGATGCGCCCGTCGGCGTGCGCGCGCGCCACCTTGATCAGCTCGCGGGTCACCCACGCGTAGTCGGATTCGGTCAGCTTGAGGTTCGCGAGCGGATCCTCGCGATGCGCGTCGAAGCCCGCGGAGATCATCACGAGCTGCGGCCGGAACTTCGCCATCGCCGGAAGCCACGCGTCGGTGACCGCCGCGCGAAACTCCGCGCCGCCGCTGCCCGGCGACAGCGGCACGTTGACCATCAGCGGCGACGGGTTGTCGAGGCCGCAGTACGGATACAGCGGATGCTGGAACGTCGATACCATCAGCACGTGCGGGTCGCCGGTGAACACGTCCTCGGTGCCGTTGCCGTGGTGGACGTCGAAGTCGACGATCGCGACGCGCTCGAGGCCGTGGTGCTCGATCGCGTGGCGGGCGCCGATCGCGATGTTGTTGAACACGCAGAAGCCCATCGCGCGCCCGCGCTCCGCGTGGTGACCCGGCGGGCGGACGGCGCAGAACGCCGTCGTGCATTCGCCGGACATCGCGAGATCGACCGCCTTCACGACGGCGCCGGCGGCGTGCCGCGCGGCGTCGAGCGAGTACGGGTTGAGCGCGGTGTCCGGGTCGATGTAGTTGAGGCCGGTCTGCGGGCTCGCCGCCTCGATCTCGTCGATGTAGCGCTCCCCGTGCACGCGCGCGATCTGCTCGCGGGTGGCGGCCGGGGCGACGTAGTGATGCAGGTGAACGTCGAGGCCGGCGGCGATCAGCCGGTCGCCGATCGCGTCCAGCCGCTCGGGGCACTCCGGATGGTATTGACCCATGTCGTGCTGGCGGCACGAGGGGTGCGTGATGAACGCTGTGGTCAAGGGGAACTCGGGTATCGCAAACGATTCGAAAGGGGGCGCTTTTCGCCGGGGCGGGGCCGGACGGCGCCGGCGCCGGCCGAACGGCTCTTGACGGCCGCTGAACGGAGTGTAACGCGGGTGTTCGCCCGGTGACGAGGGGGCCGCCGCCCGTTACATTAGCCGGGAGCCGCGCGCCGCGCGCTCGTGGCCCGTTTCCTGCTGCCTCGTGATGTTCGCCTCTCCGTTTCCGAAAGCCCGCCGATGACCGTCCGCGACCTGTCCCGCCCCGATACGCCCACCGCCGAGCGTCTCGCGGCCGTGCTGCGCCAGCTCTCCCGCGTCGTCGTGGGCAAGGAGACGCCGATCACGGTGGCGCTCGCGTGCCTGATCGCGCGCGGCCACCTGCTGATCGAGGACATCCCCGGCGTCGGCAAGTCGACGCTCGCGCAGGCCCTCGCCGCGACGCTGGGGCTCAACTACACGCGCATCCAGTTCACGAGCGACCTCCTGCCGGCCGACGTGCTCGGCGTGTCGATCTACGACGAGCGCGCGCAGGCGTTCCGATTCCACGCGGGCCCAATCTTCCATTCGGTCGTCCTCGCCGACGAGATCAACCGCGCGCCGCCGAAGACGCAGAGCGCGCTGCTCGAGGCGATGGAGGAGCGGCAGGTGTCGATCGACGGGCAGACGCGCAAGCTGCCGGATCCGTTCTTCGTGATCGCGACGCAGAATCCGGTCGAGCAGATCGGCGCGTACCCGCTGCCGGAATCGCAGCTCGACCGCTTCCTCGTCGCGATCGAGCTGGGCTATCCCGACGCCGCGGCCGAGCGTGAGCTCCTGACCGGCGGCGATCGCCGCGTGCAGCTTCCCGACCTGCCGCCGCTCGCCGACCCGCCGACGCTCGCCGCGTGGCAGCGCGAGGCGACGGCGATCCACGTGGCGCCCGCGCTGCTCGACTACGTGCAGGCGCTGCTCGCGGCGTCGCGCGGCCATCTCGCCGGGGCACGCAGCGATGCGGGCGCGCGCCGCGGCTTGTCGCCGCGCGCCGGCCTGATGCTCCTGGCGGTCACGCGCGCGATGGCGCTGATCCGCGGCCGCGCGATGGCGCTGCCCGAGGACGTGCAGGCGGTGTTTCCGGCCGTGGCGGGCCACCGCCTCGCGGGCGGCGCGCGCGCCGGGCAGGTGGAGGCGCAGGCGCTGATCCGCATGGTCGCCGTCCCGTAAGCGACGGCCTCGCCGATGACGACGCAAGCCGCGCGCACCTTCGCGGGCTTCGTCGCGCGCTCGCGCCAGCGGCTGTTTCGCGGCGCGCCGTCCGACCTCGACCCGGTCGTGCTGCGCCACTCGCGGATCTACATCCTGCCAACGCGTCGCGGCCTCGCGGTGATCGCGACGCTCGTCGTGATGCTGCTCACGTCGCTCAACTACGCGCTGTCGCTGGGGCTGTTCGTGACGTTCGCGCTGTCGGGGCTCGTGTCGGCGTCGCTCTTGCACGTGTTCCGCAACCTGGCCGGGATCAAGGTGCGCCCGCTTGCCGCGGGCGACACGTTCGCCGGCGCGCCGATCGCGTTCTCGCTCGAGATCTTCGGCGGCGCCGCGGCCCGCGGCCAGGTCGCGCTGTTCGCGCGCGACACGCGCGTGACGTGCAGCGTGGGCGCCGGCGCCGCGCTCACCGTGACGCTGATGGCGCCGACGCGCGAGCGCGGGCGCATCCCGCTCGGCCGGCTCACCGTATCGTCCGACTACCCGCTCGGGTTGTGGCGCGGCTGGGCCTACGTTCACTTTCCGCTCGAGGGCATCGCGTATCCGGCGCCTGAGCCCGCGCCCCCGCCCCTGCCGCGGGGCCTCGAGGGCGCGGACGCGCAGGCGCCGGCGCGCGGCGGCGACGCCGACCTCGCGGGCCTTCGCACCTACCAGCGCGGCGATCCGCCGCAGCGCGTCGCGTGGAAGGCAGTCGCGCGCGGCGCCGGCTGGTACACGAAGGCGTTCGACGGAGCGCAGGGCGGCGGTCCCGCGGTGCTCGACTGGGACGCGCTCGCGCCGCTCGACAGCGAGGCGCGCCTGTCGCGGCTCACCGCCTGGGTGCTCGCCGCGGAGCGCGCGGCGCGGCCCTTCACGCTGCGGCTGCCCGGGTTCGAGCTGCCGCAGGGCCAGGGACGCGAGCATCGCCGCGCCGCGCTGACCGCGCTCGCGCTGTGGCCGGCGCCGCGAGGCCGCGGATGAGCGCGACGGCGCCCACGGCGACGCCGCCGCCGTCGCGCGCCGCGGACGCGTTCGCGCGCTTTCTTGGCACGCGGATGCCAGCCGGCGAGGCGCGGATGTCGCCGCGCCAGGTGCGCTGGCTGGGCGCGCTGCTGATCGCCGCGCAGATCCCGCAGGCGTTCCACCTGCCGGTCGCGATCGCGCTGCTCGGCATCGGCCTCGTCGCCGCGCGCTTCGTCCTGCTGCATCGCGAAGCCACCGGCACCGGCGCGGGCGAGTGGCGCGTGCCGTCGTGGGCGCTGGCGCTGGGCGCGCTCGTCATCGCGCTCGCGATCCGCCGCTCGTACGGCTACTTCCTCGGCCGCGAGCCGTCGATCGCGTTCCTGTTCGTGCTGTGCGGCATCAAGTTCCTGGAAGCGCGCGCGCGCCGCGACGGGACGCTGATCCTGTGCCTCGCGGCGTTCGTGCTGATCACGCCGTTCCTGACCAGCCAGACGATGCTCGCGGCGGCGCTTGCGCTGCCTGGGATCGTCGTCTTCGGCGGCGCGCTCGACGTGCTCGCGCGCCCCGCGGAAGGCCCCGGCGCGGCGATGGGCTGGCATGCACCGCTGCGCCGGGCGACGCTGACGATGCTGCAGGGGCTGCCGATTGCGGCGCTGCTGTTCTTCATGTTCCCGCGGCTCGCCGCGCCGCTGTGGGGGCTTCCGGCCGACCGCGGCGCGCGCACGGGGCTGTCCGACATCATGGAGCCGGGCACGTTCACGTCGCTGACGCTGTCCGACGACGTGGCGTTCCGCGTCGAGTTCGACGGCGCGGTGCCGCCGCCGGCGCAGCGCTACTGGCGGGGACCGATCCTGTCGCGCTACGACGGCCGCTCGTGGACCGTCGTGCCGCTGCCGCTGCTGCCCGGCGTGCCGGCGCCCGCGCGCGGGCGCGCGGTGGCGTACACGGTCACGCTCGAGCCGGGCAACCAGCCGTTCTTCTTCGCGCTCGACCTGCCCGCGTCGACGCCGCAGGCGACCGGCAACGACGGCGGCGCCACGCTGCCGACGTTCCTCGGCATGACGCAGGGCCGGCAGCTCCTCTCGCGCGCGCCGATCGCGCAGGGCGTGCGCTATCGCGAGCTGTCGGTGCTGCAGGACCGGTTTCCGTCGACGTCCGCGCTCGACGCGCGCGTCAACCTGCGCCTGCCCGACCGCAATCCGCGCACGGTCGCCTTCGCGCGCGAGCTGCGCACACAGCATCCGGACGCGGGCGCGTACATCAACGCGGTGCTGCGCCACTTTCGCCAGGAGAAGTTCGTCTACACGCTCGCGCCGCCGCTGTACGAGCACGAGCCGGTCGACCAGTTCCTGTTCGACACGCGGCGCGGCTTCTGCGAGCACTACGCGAGCGCGTTCGTCGTGCTGCTGCGCGCCGCCGGCATCCCGGCGCGGATCGTCACCGGCTACCAGGGCGGCGAGATGAATCCTGCCGGCGGCTACATGATCGTGCGTCAGTCCGACGCGCACGCGTGGGCCGAGGCGCTCGTCGACGGCACGTGGATCCGCGTCGATCCGACGGCGGCGGTGGCGCCGTCGCGTGTGGAGCGCGGCTTCGCGAGCGCGGTGCCCGCCGGCGAGCCGGTGCCGTTGTTCGCGCGACTCGACGGCGGCTGGCTCAAGGATCTCGGCCTCGTGTGGGACGCGGTGAACCACGGCTGGCGCAACCACGTCGTCGACTTCAACTACCAGCGCCAGCGCGAGCTGTGGCGGCAGATGAGCTTCGACACGTTCGCGCCGTGGCAGGTCGTGGTCGGCGTGATGGCCGCCGGCGGCCTGTGGTGCGCATTCGTGCTGCTGTGGATGGCGCGGCGCCGCCGGCGCAAGGAGCGCGCGCTCGTGCTGTGGGACGACGTATGCCGGCGGCTCGCGCGCGCCGGGCTGCCGCGCCAGCCGCACGAGGGACCGCTCGCGTTCGCCGCGCGCGCCGCGGCGCGCTGGCCGCAGTTCGCGATCGCGCTGTCGGCGATCGGCGAGGCGTACGCGGCGCTGCGCTACGGCGCGCTGCCCGCCGGGGCGCGCGAGCGCACGGCGCTCGTCGACACGCTCGAGCACGCGATCGGCGCGCTGCCGTCGCCCTCCACCCTGCGCGCAACGCCCTAGCGCCGCGCCGGCGCTACAGGAAGTCGTCCTTGCCGAGCCCCCGGCGCGCGATGCGCAGGCGGAGCTTGTCGATCGCCTCGCCCTGGATCTGCCGCACGCGCTCGCGCGTCACGCCCATCTCGCCCGCAAGCTCGTCGAGCGTCGCGACGTCGTGGCCGTTCAGTCCGTAGCGCCGCTCGATCACCGTGCGCTGGCGCGGGTTCAGCTCGGCGAGCCACTCGCCGACGTGCCGCTCGATCGCGCTCGAATGCAGCAGGAGCTCCGGCGACGAGGCCGACTCGTCGGCCACGTGGTCGCCCAGCGTCTGCGTAGCGTCCGTCGCGAGCGGCGCATCGAGCGACACCGGCTGCTCGCGGAACCGCAGCAGCCGCTCGACGTCGCCCACGTCCTTGCCGAGCAGGTGCGCGACGTCCTCCAGCGTCGAATCGGGCGCGCCGTTGCGGCCGTGCGTCTCAAGGTGACGCATCGCGCGCAGCACGACGTTCATCTCCTTCACGACGTGCGCGGGCAGGCGGATCGTGCGCGACTGGCACATCACGGCGCGCTCGACCGACTGGCGAATCCACCACGTCGCGTACGTCGAGAAACGGAAGCCGCGCTCGGGATCGTACTTCTCGAGCGCGTGGATCAGCCCGAGGTTGCCCTCCTCGACCAGGTCCGGCAGCGCGACGCCGCGGTGGACGTAGTGGCGCGCGATGCTGACGACGAGCCGCAGGTTGCGCTCGATCAGCGTCTGCCGCGCGGCGAAGTCGCCGGCGCGCATCGCGCGGGCGAGGGAGAGCTCCTCGTCGGCGGTCAGCAGCGCGTGCTGCCCGATGTCATTGAGGTAGAGCTGCGTCAAGTCGACGACGAAGTCGACCGACAGGCCCGGCGCCGGGTCGTCCAGCGGCAGCTCGGCCGTCAGCGTATCCGGCCCCGCGGCCGGCAGGCCCTCGTCGTCCTCGCGAGCGCCCGGAGGACTCATGCGGGCGGCAGATACCTCGCGGGGTCCATCGGCTTGCCGAGGCGGCGGATCTCGAAGTGCAGCTTGACCTGGTCGCTGTCGGTGTTGCCCATCTCCGCGATCTTCTGGCCCTTCGTCACCTGGTCGCCTTCCTTCACCAGCAGGTCGCGGTTGTGCGCGTACGCGGACAGGTAGGTCTTGTTGTGCTTGATGATCACGAGCTTGCCGTAGCCGCGAAGCCCGTTGCCGGCGTACACGACGCGTCCGGGCGCGCTGGCGAAGACGGGCTGCCCCGCCGTGCCGGAGATGTCGATCCCCTTCAGGTTCGCCGACTCCGAGAAGCCGCCGACGACCTTGCCCTTCGCGGGCCACGCCCAGTCGATGCGATCTTCTTCGCCGGCCTCCGCCGCGGCCTTCGGCGCGTCGGTCTTCGGCTCGACGCGCGGTCCCGGCGGCGCCGCCATCGCCAGCTGCTCGCCGGCCGCGGCGGGGGCGGCGGCGGCAGCAGCCGCGGGTGCGGGTGCGGCGGGCGCCGCGTTGGATGCGAGCGCGACTTCCCGCAGCGCGTGCTCCGAATAGGGTTCGCGCACCGCCTTCGGCGACGATTTCAGCATCGCGTCGTTGCGGGCGACCGCCGCGGCGCCCGCGGGCGGCGGCGCCGGCGCGGGGGCGGCCGGCCGCGCGTCCGCGGGCGGCGGCGGCCGCAGGGGCGCGGTGCTCGCCGCCGTGGCGGCCGTGCCAACGCTCCCTGGGGCGGTCAGGCGCAGCACCTGGCCGACGCGGATCACGTTCGGATTCTCGAGATTGTTCCACGCGGCGACCTCGCGGTAGTCGAGGCCGTTGTCGAGCGCGATCTGGGCCAGCGTGTCGCCGCGCTTGACGGTGTAGGTCGGCGCACGCGAATCGGCGTCGGACGCCGCGGGTGCGCCGGCGGGCGGCGCCGGCGATGGCGCGGCGGGCGACGGCGGCACGGCCGCGCGGTCCTCGACCGGCACCGGCTGCTTCGTCGCGCACGCGACGAGCAGGAGCGCGAGCGCGACGTGCGCGAAGCTGCGCACGGGCAGGACGGCGTCGCGGCGTGAGGCGGTGAGGCGCGGGCGCATGAAGTCGAGCGACGCGCGAATCGCGCGAAAGTTCAAGAAAGTCCCGGAAGCAGCGGCACGAATCTTACCGCATCGAACGTCTGCTCCCGCATGCCGGCGGGGGTGGCCTCGATCACCGTCAGACGCTGCACGCCCCGCTCGCCGTCGTCGCCGGACGCGAGCGGCAGCACCATCCGCCCGCCGGGCTTCAGGTATCGAAGCAGCGGCGTGGGCACGTGCGTCGCCCCCGCCGCGATGACGATCGCGTCGACGGCGATGTCCTCCTTCAGGTCCGCGCTGCCGTCGCCGTACTTGAGGCGGACGTTGCGGATCTTCAGCGACTGCAGGTTGCGCCGCGCCTTGTTGACGAGCGCGTGGATGCGCTCGACGGTGTACACGGTCGCGGCCACGTGCGCGAGCACCGCCGTCTGGTAGCCGCAGCCGGTGCCGACTTCGAGCACCGTGTCGAGCGCGCGGCCGTTGCGCGCAAGCTCGGTCATCCGCGCGACGACCCAGGGCTGCGAGATCGTCTGGCCGTGGCCGATGGGGAGCGGCGCGTCGTCGTAGGCGCGGATCGCGAGCGCCTCGTCGACGAAGATGTGGCGCGGCACCGCGTTCATCGCGGAGAGCACCACCTCGTCGCGGATGCCGTCGCGGCGCAGGCGCTCGACCATCCGCGCGCGCGTGCGGTCCGACGTCATGCCGATGCCGGTGTGGCGGTCGCCCTGGCCCATCGCCCGCATGCCCCGGCGCTAGCGCGCGCCCGCGGGACCGCGCGCCGTCAGCGCGCCAGCCATTGGTCGACGGCGCGCATCTGGTCCCGGTTGGTGAGGTCGATCTGCAGCGGCGTCACGGACACGTGACCGCCGGCGACCGCGTGGAAGTCCGTGCCCTCGCCCGCGTCGGCGGCGGGGCCGGCCGCGCCGACCCAGTAGACCGTCTCGCCGCGCGGGCTCTGCGTCTTGATGACGTCCTCGGCCTTGTGGCGGCGGCCGAGGCGCGTGATCGCGATGCCGCGCACGTCGGCGCGCGGCACGTCGGGCACGTTCACGTTGAGGAGCCACGGGCCGGCGCGCTCGCGCGCGTGCCGCTGCACGAGCTCGACGGCCACGTCGCCGGCCGTCTCGAAGTGCCGCGCGGCCTTCGACGCGAGCGAGATCGCGATCGACGGGATGCCCAGCAGGAACCCTTCGGTGGCCGCCGCAACCGTGCCCGAGTAGATCGTGTCGTCGCCCATGTTCGCGCCGAGATTGATGCCGGAGATGACGATGTCCGGGAGCTCGTCGAGCAGGCCGGTCACCGCCAGGTGCACGCAGTCGGTGGGGGTGCCGTTAACGAACAGGAAGCCGTTCGGCGCGCGCCGCACCGACAGCGGGCGGTCGAGCGTCAGCGAGTTCGACGCGCCGCTGCGATCGCGCTCGGGCGCGACGACGGTGATGTCGGCGTGCGCCGCGAGCGCGGCCGCGAGATGCTCGAGGCCGGGCGCGAAGTAGCCGTCGTCATTGGACAGGAGGATGCGCATCGCGAACGTGCGCGATTATAGCTAACCGCTGTTGCGCAGGCCCGCGGCGAGCCCGTTGATCGTCAGGTGGATCGCCCGCCGCGTGCGGATGTCGTCGTCGCCGGCACGGTAGCGCCGCAGCAATTCCACCTGCAGGTGGTTGAGCGGGTCGAGGTATGGGAAGCGGTTGCGGATCGACCGCGCGAGCGTCGGATTGTCCTCCAGCAGCGTCGACTGCTGCGTGATCGCGAGCACGTGGCGCACGCAGCGCGCGTGCTCCGCGGCCAGCCGCGGGAACACGGCGTCGCGCACCGCTTTGTCGTTCACAAGTTCGGCGTAGCGCGACGCGACGGCGAGATCGGTCTTGGCGAGCACCATCGCCATGTTCGACAGCACGCTGCGGAAGAACGGCCAGCGCGCGTGCATGTCGGCGAGCGTGGCCAGCCCGCGCGGGTTCTCGGCGAGCCACAAGTCGACCGCGGCGCCGAACCCGTACCAGCCCGGCAGCATCAGCCGGCACTGTCCCCAGCTGAACACCCAGGGGATCGCGCGCAGGTCCTCGATGCGCGCCGACGCCGTGCGCGACGCGGGCCGGCTGCCGATGTTGAGCTCGGCGATTTCCGCGATGGGCGTCGACGCGCGGAAGTACGCCGGGAACTCGGGCGTGTCGTAGACGAGCGAGCGGTAGGCGCGAAACGCGTGCGCCGCGAGCGCGTCCATCACCGCGAAGCAGTCGTCGGCCCGCCGGCCCAGCCGCTCGGTGTCGTCGAGGCTTGCCTCGAGTGTCGCCGCCACCAGCGCCTCGAGGTTGCGGCGGCCGAGCTCGGGATCGGAATACTTGCTCGCGATGATCTCCCCCTGCTCGGTGATCCGCAGGCCGCCATGCACGCTGCCCGCGGGCTGCGCGAGGATCGCCTCGTAGCTCGGGCCGCCGCCGCGCCCGACCGTGCCGCCGCGGCCGTGGAAGAAGCGCAACTTCACGCCCGCGTCGCGGAACGCGGCCACCAGCAGCATCTCGGCGCGATACAGCGCCCAGTTGGCCATCAGGTAGCCGCCGTCCTTGTTGCTGTCGGAGTAGCCGAGCATCACCTCCTGCCAGTCGTCGCGGCCGGCGAGAAGCGCGCGATACAGCGGCAGCGCGAAGGCGGCGCGCATGATGTCGCCGCAGCGCGCGAGGTCGTCGATCGTCTCGAACAGCGGGACGATGTTGACGGCGAGCTCGCGCCCGCGCAGCAGCCCCGCTTCCTTCAGCAGCACGGCGACTTCGAGCAGGTCGGACACGGACTGGCACTTCGAGATCACGTAGTTCGGCAGCGCCGCGGCGCCGTAGCGCGCGTGCACGTCCGCGGCCATCCGCACGATCGCAAGCTCGGACACCGTGCGCGGCGAATACTCGACGTACGGCGACGCGAGGAGGCGCGGCCGCGCGAGCTCGTCCGCGAGGATTCGCACGCGCGCGTCCTCGTCCTGCGCCGCGTAGTCGGCGACGACGTCGGCACGCGCGAGGAGCTCGCCGACGACGGCCTCGTGCACGTCGCTGTTCTGCCGCAGGTCGAGCTGCGCCAGGTGGAAGCCGAACACGTCGACAGCGCGGATCAGCGGGTCCAGCCGGCGCGCGGCGAGCGGCGCGCCGCCATGGGTGGCGAGCGACGCGGCGATCGTGTCGAGGTCGGCGCGGAACGCGGCGGGCGTCGCATACGGCTCGCCGGGAACGCCGGGCGGGCGCGGCGGCGCGTAGCCGGCGAGCGCGTGCGCGGTCGCGGCGAGGCGCGCGTACACGCCGACGAGCGCCTGGCGGTAGGGCTCGTCCTGCCGATGCGGGTTCTCGTCGTGCGCGCGCTGCGCGAGCGCGGCGAGCTCCGGCGTGGGCGACACGAGCCGCGATGAGAGCGCGAGCTCGCCGCCCAGCCGGTGCACGTCGGCGAGGTAATGCTCGAACGCGAGCGCCGCCTGCGCACGCACTGCGTAGGCGAGCGTCTCGGCGGTGACGAACGGATTGCCGTCGCGGTCGCCGCCGATCCACGAGCCGATGCGCAGGAAGGGCGGCACCTCGATCGCGGCGCCGAAGTCGTGCGCGAGACGTGCCGCCATGTCGGCGTACAGGCGCGGCAGCTCGTCGAGGAACGTGTAGCGGTAGTACGCGAGGCCGTTGTCGATCTCGTCCTTCACCGACAGCTTCGACAGGCGCAGCATCGCCGTCTGCCACAGCGCGAGCACCTGGCGCGAGAGCGCCGCGTCGAACTCGCGCGCCTCGTCGCGCGTGAGCGCGATGCGGTCGCGCCAGACGATCAGGCGCGCGATCTCGCGCTCCGCGTCGAGGATGCTCTTGCGCTGCACCTCGGTCGGGTGCGCGGTGAGGACCGGGACGACGAGCGCGCCGTCGAAGAACGTGCGGATCGCGGCGGCGTCCACGCCGGCCGCCGCGAGGCGCTCCAGCGCATGCGCGACGCTGCCGCGCTGCGGCGGCGAGCCGGCGAGCGCGTGCGCGCGGCGGCGCCGGTTCTGGTGCACGTCCTCGGCGATGTTCGCGAGGTGCGAGAAGTAGCTGAAGGCGCGCACGACGTCGAGCACGTCGGCGATCGGCAGCGGATTGAGGAGCGCCGTCAGCTCGGCGCGCGCGCCCTCCGCGCCGGCCGCGGCGGCATCTGCGCTGCCGTCGCCGCGGTGAAAGCGGATCGCCGTCTGGCGGATCGCCTCGATGCGG
>Ga0070671_100004141_pt1 | contig 11448 bp, 11 predicted proteins | sample KBSS73metaG_FD_65341 | JGI IMG/M metagenome (GOLD analysis project Ga0070671, IMG submission 65341) | Switchgrass rhizosphere microbial communities from Kellogg Biological Station, Michigan, USA - KBS S7-3 metaG | ecosystem: Host-associated > Plants > Roots > Rhizosphere > Soil ... | reverse complement strand
CGTCGCCTGACCTATGCCGAAATGGTAGACGCGCTTGCTGCCGCAATTCGTCGCCTTGCCGACGATCCTGCTGAGCGCGCTCGGCTAGCGATTGCGGCATCGTCTCGAGCACGGACCATCACCTGGGATGCGGCGGTCAACTCGGCCTACGGCTCCCTCCTCCCTCCATCATCAGGGGCATCATGAGCGACGTCGGCTCGCGCGTACGCAGCGGGGTGAAGCTCACCTTCATCACCACAATTATCTCAGGTCTTGTCCAAGCGGTGCTGTTGGTTGTTTTAGCACGCCTGCTCGCGCCATTGGACTATGGCTACTATGCAGCGGCACTCGCTATCGCAAACGTGACGGTCGCGCTCGTCAACAACGTAATTGAGCGCTCGTTGGTGATCCACGTCGGCGAGGAGGCTCCGGCGGCCGCCATCGCTGCGCTCGTCCTGCTATGTAGTTTAGGCGTTGCTCTCTTGACCTTTGCCGGCGCGACGACCGTGGCGGCGCTCACGCGCTGGACTATGCCGGGCGAGGTACTGGGAGCACTACTTGTGGCACAGGTTATCAACAGCCTGGCGATAGTGCCGCGCGTAAATCTGCGCCGGCAGTTGCTCTTTCGACCGATTGTTTTCGGCGAACTTGCAAGCCAACTCATTGGCGGTGCACTTGTGTCGATTGTCCTCGCCGCCGCCGGTTGGGGGGCGCTTGGCCTCGCTCTCGCGCAAGTTGTGGGCAGCGTGGTGACGGTGGTTGCGGTGACCGCGGCCGCTGGCCTTCGCATTGCGCCGTTCACGGCGAAGCAGGCGTTCACCTACCTCGCCGCCGCGCTCAGCCTCGCTCGAGTGGTCGCGTTAGAGATTGCCAATGCGCAGATCCCGCCATTGATACTTACCGCGCTTGCCGGACCAATCCCGCTTGGCCTGTTCAATCGGGCCTATACCTTGGTCCAACTCCCGGTGCAGTTGCTCACGAATTCGATGACACGCGTGATGATTTCGGCTCTCGTCACCATGGTGGATGACGAGGCGCGACTGCGCAACGGCATGCGCCGCCTCGTCACCATTGCCAGTGCGATCGTCAGTCCGGTAGCCTTCGGCATTGCTGGTAGTCACCAAGCTTTTACCGCAGTGCTTTTGGGGCCGAAATGGATGGCGGCGGCAACACTAATGCCCTGGCTGGCAATCGGCACCTGGACTGTAATGATGGGTTATCTATTTAGCGTTCTGTCAGAGGCGACGCGGCATTTTGGACCCAAAATTCGACTGCAATCGACTAGTTCTCTCGTGCTTGCACTGGGGTTGCTGCTGTATGTGCCAATCGGCCTTGCTGGTGCGGCGATTGGCATGGCCCTCGGCGGCGTGACCTTCCTCCTGCTCTACATCGCGCTTGGTGCAGATATCCTACGCCTGCCTTACAGAACGCTCGCTGGTTGGCTGACTCCGGGCCTAGTAGCAGGACTAGTGTGCTGCGCAGGGAGTTGGGCAGTGGGAGAAATGGTGACTGCTTCGCCTTACATCCTACTCGCACTTCAGATCGGCGCATGTGGCACCCTGGCTCTTGCGTTCTACGCGCTGTTTCACCGCGGGCTACTTGGCGAGATTGCGGGTGCTGCACTGCCTGTCGGGCTTACCCGCCGCTTCGCGCGCTAGAGGCATGGGGGACGGAGCGGGCGGCTGTACCGCATTCTTAAGCTGCTAAGCCAGCATGTCTTGCGCGCATCACTTGTTCCAGTCCGTTTCGGAAAATCGTTTCGGCCTCCATGTGCGCAAACACCCACTCTTTGGCCGCAAGCCCTTCTTCCATAAGCTCCCGGTCCGGCCGGCCCACTAACCAGCGGCAAGTTTCCACAGCTTCTGTGACTGTCTTGCAAGTGTAAAGACCAGGCACGTCGCGGAATAAATGATCGTAGCCAACGTGGTGGCTGGTCACATGCGGCACACCCGCCGCTAGAGAGATTGGCAGCCGGTCTGAAAAGTAATAGTCGATGCTGTCGAAATGGTCCCAGTTTGCGGTAATCCGAGCCGACTGAATGGCTTCCTCTTGTTGAAAAAAGGGTAGGCTGCCGCGGGCCGCCGCTAAGTGTGACCAGCCTTTGCCGTACAGGGCGAAGCGTGAACCGAATTCTTCGGACAACCGCTGAGCTAGCGCTGCGCGGCTGCGCCCACCCGGGATGTACAGCCACTTTAGCCGCCTACGATAACCGCGATTGCCGATCATTACGATATCAGAAGTCTTCGTCGCAGTACGCGGATCGCGGGTCGCGAAGCGGCCTTTTACAAAAGCGTGAGGCAGCCAGCCAATTGGACAGGTTGCATGCGCGGCGAGGATATCTGCCAGCGATCCCAACCCACAGGCGAGCACAACCTGAGCATGCTTTAAGATGGCGACCGTGGGTGCATCGATTTTCTTCACGCTCCTGTCAAACGGGTCGCCCTCATGAAAGGCCAGCGTCACCTGCGGCAACTCCTGGCGAATTGCACGCCACAGCTCCTCTGATAGATCGGTGCCCCAAACATGCTGGACGAAGAGGATGTCGGGAGCAAAGGCACGGATCGCCCCTAACGCGGATTGCTCGAATTCGGTGACACTGCCGAACTTGGCACGTTCGACGCGGTAGGAGTAGATATTCAGCGCCGACAGCGTTCCGTCTGTTGCCATCGCGTCGAATGCGTCACGCCCGCCTGCTTGGGTGAACTCGGGATAGAGATGGGCCGGCTCGTTAGGCCAGTACATTACCCGTGGACTACTTGCATCCGTCACTCGGTTGCCCCCTGCTGCGTTCACATTCGATGGCCGCTTGAGCGCCGTTGCGCAAGCCACGCGGCACCAAGCTAGGCAATGTGACGATAAATGAGGCGAGCAGCTGGCACGGAAGATACGCCTACAGGAGACGCTTGCGATTGCTGGTTCTTGGACGCCTTGCTACAGATAAAATGGGACCGTTTCGGAGGGTATTTTGACCGTTGAGAGTCTAGGGCCACGGGCCCACCGGTTTGAGTACCTCGATGTTTTGCGGCTGATATGCGCTGCAGCGGTGGTGTTCTTTCACTTCCTAGTGGTAAATCCGTTCACAGATTTGACACCTCGCTCGCTTCTGACGGCACCCAGCTTCCTTGTGTACGGGCAGTTCGGGGTCGAAGTGTTCTTTATGATCAGCGGCTTTGTCATCACATTGAGTGCACGTGGACGTACTCCTGGCAAATTTCTTTGGGCACGATTCCTGCGGCTCTATCCAGCCTTTTGGATTTGCTGCATTGCCACTGCGCTAATCATTACGCTGTCGGGCAATAGTCACCACACGTTATGGAAGTCCAGTTGGGTTGGCTTCGGCGTAAACCTAACTATGCTCGCTGGCTTCTTGCACACGCCGTATGTCGACCAAGTCTATTGGTCGCTGAAACCCGAGCTGCAGTTTTACGCGTTTGTCGCGTTGCTGATGATGGTGCGGATCAGGATTGATGCGTTGCTTGTAATAACGGCGTGGCTGGCTTTGTGCGTAGTCGAGCCCTTCACGTCAGGGACACTCGCGAAGTTGCTAAATGCGGGCGCCATGACTGCTTTTGCGCCGTTCTTTATTGTCGGCATTCTCATCCAGTCGACTCTAGATCGTCAGATGATCCCTGCGAAGATAGGGCTGTTGGCGGTTGCCCTGGCGCTAGCTTGCCGGCTGTCTTTTGCCCATGCATTGGAGTTTGCCTCCCGTGGGTTGCCGTCTCCCAATCCGTACGTTTCGGTGACCTGCGTGCTGATTGGGGCAGCATTGGTGTTCGTAAGTGCCTATGCGCGCGCGCCTGCGCGGTACCAGCGTCCGATGATAATACTGGGAGCGATGACCTTCCCCCTGTATTTAATTCATAATTCTGCGGGCGCAGTGCTGACTGGTCTCTTGATCCGGTTCGTGCCGGCGTCGGTCGCAACGTTGATCGCGATGGTAGTTGTAGTAAGTGCGGCGGCGTTTATAGCGCTAGTGCTAGAGCCAGCGTTGCGTAATGTGATGCGACGCTTTGAGTTAGTCCGAAAGCTTCAAGCTCCTGTCCCTGTTATCGCAAGTTGACGCACACTGAACTTCACTCCCAAGCTGCAGGCTCAGCCAACTGAGGACCGCATGTGCGCATCCTTGGACAATCCGTATGACGGTTAGTCTGCATCTGCATCATCAAGGCCGATGCGCCACACTTCGTGCTTTCGAGTATGAATTGCCCCCTCCCCCCTTGCCGTGACATACCCCCTCGGCATGCCACCCTCCCTCCCCCAGCGCGAGCTGTTCCAGCTCGACAGTCCGCTTACCGGCGAGCTGCGGGGGGAGCGGTCGCTCATGGCGTTTCCTTTCTTCGCGCTCAGCAAGAACGCCTGGATGAAGCCGCTGGCCTATGCGACGCCTGACGTCTCGATCGAGGTGCGGCCGAGCGCGCGGGGGGTGGCGACGATCTACGACAAGGAGATCGTCCTTTACATCGCTTCGCTGATGCTCGCCAAGCTCGACCAGGGGTTGCCCGTCGCGCAGGACTTCGTGTTCACCGCGCACGACCTGTTCACCGTCACCGGCGCCAACCATTCGGCGCGCAGCTATGCCCGGCTCGCCGATGCGCTCGAGCGGCTGCAGGGCACGCAGATCCGCACCAACATCGAGGCCGGCGGCGAGGGCGAGGACGGGTTCTTCTCTTGGCTCTCGGAGGCGCGGCTGCAATACGCGCGATCGCGCAGCGGCGAAAAAAGACTGAAATCTGTGAAGGTTAGGCTCTGCGACTGGCTGTTTCGCGCCATCCTACGCGATCGCCAGGTGCTCGACTATGCCACCACCTACTTCCAGCTCGGGCCGATCGAGCGGCGGATCTACGAGGTCGCGCGCTCGACCTGCGTGGACGCAGAGCCGCTCGAGATCGACCTGTCGACCTTCCGCCTGCAGATCGGCTTCCAGAACCACCTGGCGAACTTCCGCATGGCCATGCGCCAGATCGCGGCCGACGACGGCGTGCCCGACTATCACCTGCAGCTGGTCGAGGATGCGCCCGAGCCGGGGACCAACGGCACTCGTGGACGCAAGGCCGGACGGGCCAAAGTCATCATCACCCGGCGCCCTGCTCTCCTCGACGTTGCGACGAACGAGTAGCCCCCTGCCCCGCCCCTCCTGCTGCCAGCATGAAGGGATGCGGGAGTAGTGATTCGCGCCGGGCGGCGATTTCCTACTCGAAAGCACGAATAGGGAACGCCAATTCCTACTCGAAAGCACGAACTGGCGGGGATTTCCTACTCGAAAGCACGAACTTTTCCGGTGCATTATACTCGAAAGCACGAACCGAGACGGCTTCCGATGTAGGATTTTAGCTGCGACAATGGCGCCTGTCGGCATTGGGCCGGCTGATCGGAAGCGATCGAAACCAAGAGGTGGCCGTGACCGCATAAAAGAAAGCCCGGCACGAAGGCCGGGCATCCTATTTCAGAGTTTGGAGCGACGTCGCCAAACGTCGAACCGGGTCTAGTCCCCTTCTCCATACTCCGGATCGAACGAAGTTTCAAGGATGCGCGCTTCGCGCCACGGATTTGTTTGGCCTGGTGACGGCCCTCCTGTGCGGAGGGACGAATGGGAATGCATACCCTGGGCGATGCCCTGAACGGAGCTTTGGCGAGCGCCCTCGCCTCGCAAGGCGCGTCGCGCCGCAAGAAGCGCTCCGGCGCGCCTCACCCGACCGGCGCGCGGGTCCTGCGCGACAGCGTCGAGGCAGGGACTTTCGAGGAGGTGTTCTTTGTGCCGCCGGCGAAGGGCGAGACCGACCGCATGCTGCGCGCGGCCCGCCGGGGCCTCGATGCCGGCCGCCAGCTGCGCCGCGAGGCGCGCGCAGGTCTGCGCGTGCTCACGCTCGCCGAACGGCTGCTGACGACGCTCACGGCGGCCAGCGTGCGGGTCTTCGAGGAACTCCTCACCCTCGCCCGCCTCAACCGCGGCCGGGTCTACCCCAGCTACGACCATCTGGCCGAGACGACGGGCCTGGGCCGCGCCACGGTGGCCCGCGCGATCCGCATCCTCGAGGCGGTGGGCTTCCTGGTGCGCCAACGCCGCTTCAAGCGGATCGAGGCGCAAGGCCCCGGCCCGCGCTACGAACAGACCTCGAATGCCTACCGCGCCATGCTGCCGGGCGCCGTGCTGGCCTACCTGCCCCGATGGATGCGCCCTGCCCCGCTTCCGGACGACGAGCTGCAACGCCAGGCGACCCAGGCCGAGGATCTTGCCTGCATGCGCGCCAGCCTGAGCTGCAGCGAATGGGCGCAAGCGACGGTCGACGGCCCGCTCGGCAAGGTGCTTGCCCGCCTCGGCGCTGCCTTGGACAGACAAAAGCGCGAGTCTCAAAAGGATACGGAACCGCTCCCTGATTCTATCAAACACAATGTTCAAAGGAGTTGGCCTAGACGGCCAACGCGTTTCGCCTGACGGCGAACAAATCGCCCTCATAGGATAAACCACCAGCGACAGATAAACCGCAACCCGCCAACGCACCGCTTCGCGGCGCGAGTGCTCCCGAGGGGAGCAAGCGGCCATGGCGGCTTTGATCATGCGCCGCTGCGCCATGCGACAGGGAGCCCCGCGGCGAGCAAGGCTTGCTATAGGATATCCCTAGGCTAGCGATTGCCTGTCCATTGCGATTGCCTTGCGCTATGGAAAGCCTCTCGCTACCCTAGCGCTTGCATATCGCAATCTCAGGGGGTGAGCATGCCGGCAATCTCAGTGGCCAATCCGAAGGGAGGCGCGGGCAAGACCACCCTAACCTTCGTGCTTGCCTGCGAACTCGCGCGCAGCGGTGCGTCGGTGGCGGTGATCGATGCTGATCCCAACGCGATCATCGCCGGTTGGGGGCGCAAACGCGAGGAACAGGGCAGGGGGACGCCGTTCGAGATCATCGCCGGGCCCAAGGAGTCCGAACTGGTCCGCCTCGTCGACCAGCATACCGCATCGCACGATTTCGTCCTGATCGACCTCGAAGGCACGGCCTCGCGCATGACCTCGCGGGCGCTGGCGCGCTCGCACCTGGTGCTGATCCCGTTCAATCTTTCGCCGATCGATGCCGAGCTGGCCGCCAATGCGGTGGGGCTGATCCAGGAAGAGGCCGAGGCGCTCGGCCGGACCATTCCGTTCCGCCTCGTGCGCAGCCGCGACAATGCGGCGATGCAGACCAAGACCGCGCAGCGGATCATCGCCGCGATTGACGAGGCCGGGTTGCCGCTGTTGCCGGTCGGCTTGGTCGAGCGGGCCGCCTATCGCGACATCTTCGATTTCGCGCAGACACTCGAGGAACTGGACGAGTCTAGGACCTCGGGCGTGCCGGCGGCGCGCAAAAACGCTTACGAAGTGGCGCGCTCGGTGCTGCAGGCGGTCCAGGAGGAGATCAGGGGATGAGCGGCTATGGCTTCGGCAGGAAACCGGCGGGCAAGTCCGGCGAGGGGGCGGAAAAGAGCGGGGCAGGGGAGCCTGAGCGGCTCGATTTCAGCGGCATCGTACGCGCGCCCGTCGCGCTCGATCCGGCGCGTGAGGAAGCCGCCATCCGTCGCGGTGATGCGCTCGGTTTCGTCGACCGCGGCGCAGCCGCGAAAGAAGCGGGCGAGGGCGGAGAAGCCGAAGGCGCCACGCGCCGCCGGCGCCGGTCGGCACAGCCGCAGATCAGCGTCTTCATCAAGGGTCCCAAGGACACGCTGGAGTGGTTCATCGAATACACCAACCAGCGCGGTCACCGCTCCTACTGGGAAACGCTCGAGGAGTTCCGCGCGCTGGCCGAGGGGAAGTAGGCGAACAGAGACCTTGCCGCATCCTCAGCTGAGGCCTATATCGGTCTCAATTGAGGAAACGAACCCATGGCGACGCAACCCGCATCGATCGAAGGCCTGCTCGGCGTCGGCAAGAGCCCGGCGGCCTCGCGCCTCGCGCTCGCATACTCGATCGAGGACGGCTTGCCGGTGGCCGCGCTCGACAGGCTCGCCGCGGCGGTCGCACCCGACGACAGCCGCTTCAAGTTTCGCCTGATCCCCAAGGCCACGCTCGATCGGCGACGCAAGTCGGCATCGGGGCGGCTGACGAGCGAGGAGGGCGATCGCCTGGCGCGCCTCGCCAAGGTGTTCAGCTTCGCGCTCGAGATCTACAAGTCGTCCGACAAGGCCCGCGAATTCATGACCCGCCCGCATCCCATGCTCGACGGCAAGCCGCCGCTCGACGTGGCGCTCGCCACCGGCCCGGGCGCGGATCTCGTCATCAACCTGCTGGGACGGGCGGCTTACGGCGGCGGCGCGTGAAGGGCGCCAGAACGACCCAGGTCCTCACCGCATTCCGGATCGGCGACCCTCAAGGCGCGCATCCCATCTACGACAGCGAGGGTGCGCGGCTCTATCCCGGGCGTTGGAATACGCCGGCAAGCCCGGTCATCTACACCTCCGAGCACTATTCGACCGCGATGCTGGAGAAGTTGGTGCATGCCAACGCGGTGCTGCCGCCCAACCAGCACTTCATCCGCATCACCATTCCCAACGGCACCAGCTACGAGGTCTTCCAGAGCGCCGCGCATCCGGGGTGGGATGGCAAGGACGAGGGCATCTGCAAGGCCTTCGGTGCCCAATGGCACACAGAGCGACGCACCGCCTTGCTTCTGGTTCCCTCGATCCCCGCACGGCTCGAGCGCAACATCCTCGTCAACCCGCTGCACCCGGACGCGGACGCCATCACCCACGAGCTGCCCGAGCCGGTGTGGTGGGATGAGCGCCTCTATCAATGAGCGCGTAGGGAAATTAAAGGATATCCAAAGGCTAGCTATAGCCTATGTTCCAGTGAGACAGGAGCCGGTGGCATAATGATCGCCGGAGGGTTCGGCGGCGCATTGTCCTTGCCCGTTTGCGGTTGCGCAGTACCCCGGCGACGCTCGTGGCGAGACGGGCAGGGCATGCGTAATAGCGCAAAACAGATGTGCAGCGCCCCCACGCTGCGCAATCGGCCTTTCCTGCGGCCGACAGGCTGCCTGACTTCCCTTGGGCCTGCGTAAATACTGCAGATAAAGCGAGGGGGCGGGGCGTGGGGTAGAGCGCCGCGCGCCCCGTTTGGGAAGAGCTTTCGCTGGTCCTTCAGTGAGCACCTGGCCTACTCCGTTTCGAGTTTCAGAGCTCGACCCTGATCGGCGCGCTTGAGGAATCGGGCGAGGCGGCCACTACATGCAGGGCGTGCGCTGCGGCTTAAGCTTGGGCCGATCCGATCGAGCGGATAGGCGTCTGTTGTCGCCGGGGGGCTTTTGTCACAATGCTCGTTTACGACGTACAACAGATCCAGCATGCCGACAGCATCGGAAAACTCGCCATGTCCTTCAGGTTTCGTCCGCATCTCCATGGCCTGGCCATAGCGCTGAGCCTTGCCACCCTGTCCGCCGCCGTGCCCGCCGCCGCGGCCGACGACAACGAGCCGGTCCGCCGCATCCGCGTCGCTGCCACCGGGATCGATCGCGCCGCCCCCGATATCGCGCGCCTCGGCTTCACGGCGCGGGGCGAAGGCAAGTCGGCGGACGAGGCGACGGCTGCCGTCGCGGCCTCGATGAAGGCGATCAACGCCGCGCTGGGGGCCGTGCGCGACGGCAAGTACGCCGTGACCGTCGGCAACCTCTCGATGCGGCAGGTGCGCGACAAGGCCTGCGACGAGCGGGACTATCCACCCCGGCCCCAGCTTTCCACCGGGGCCTGCGCGATCGTCGGCTATGTCGCGGAAGTCCAGGCGACGCTGCGGCTGTCGCCCGCCGCCAAGGCGGGGACGGTGGCCGGCGTGATCACCCGCGCCGGGGGCCTCAATGCCCGCGTCGACGCTTTCGAACTGTCCAGCCCGGCCGACGCCAGGAAGCGGGCGCTGACGTCGGCATTCGCCCATGCGCAAGCCGAGGCGGACGCGATCGCCAAGGCCTCGGGCGTTCGGCTCGGCGGCGTACTTGCGGTCAACAACTACAACGACCGCAGCAGCGAGGACATCATCGTGACCGCCCAGCGCGCCGGCCCCCCGCCTCCACCGCCTCCGCCGGTCGAGATCGACATGACGCCGTCCCCGATCACCACCAGCGCCACGGTGACAGTCTTCTACGCCATCGCCGGTTGAACAGGCTGCGGAGGCCGCCGCGCGGGAACACCGCTCCCTCCGCTGGCCGTACGCCTTCCGCAAGGCGAGACGACCTGTTCGGCTGAACGCACTGCCGTTACCGGGCGGGCTTGCCGGATTCACACGCGGGACCATTACGTGCTGCCGGTGCCCGCCTCATGCCTTCCTTCCTCTCCACGTTTCCTGGCTTCGTTCGATTGGGGGAAGTTCGCAGGATAGCGCGACTGATTGCATTGTCTGACACAATGCCGCATCCGACCACCGCTGCACGGGGCTGGAATGTTGAAAGATCGCTGCGTTTTGAACGTGGCATCGCGGATCTCGTCGACGTTTCGGTGAAGGCTGGCAGGCATGACGCGGAGCGCGTGGAATGCTCGTGCAGTCCACTATGTTCCTGATCGCGAACCTGATGAATGCGCGGCGTCCCGGTAGCGGAAGCGCGGCGAGTTTCGTTTTGCCGGCCGGCGGTGCATTTCGGTCCGCGGCCCTTCGCAGGAGCGATGCTATTCCTTGTTCGTTCAAGACCGGATGGGGTAGAAGGGGGCATGACGATCAGCGGCGAAGCCGGCCTCACGTGGACCCAAGATCAGGCGGTGGCCTACGAGGCGGCGCTCGAGGCCATCAATGACGTGATCGCCGGTTACAGCGAACAGATCGCGTTTGAACAGGAGCGAAGCGCTCCCAGCGCGGCGCGGATCGAGTGGCTCGAAATGCGGATCGATCAGGCGACTGCAATCATGCACAAGCTCAATGTGACAGATGACGAGAATGTCCGGCAGGTGCTTTTGGAATACAGCGCGATCGTTCGCGCGCATGACGCTGCCGAGGCGGGTTTATCACTGCCTAAGAGGTAAGCATGCCCTGCGACTTCGAACGGCATAGCCTGCCCGGCCTCTGGCTTCACGCTCATGAGGCACTGCTGTCTTATCAAGCGAATTAGCGAGTTTACAGAAATTCCATAATTTTCGGTGCGGCCAGGCCCCCACCGTGCCCACGCTCTATAGCCCGGGGCATGGCGACGCCATTCATGCGGCGTGTCATACCGAGGCAGGGCGCCTGTCTCGCCCGTTTGCCCAATCCTGAAACAGCAAAGGCCACCCCAGCGAACTGGAGCGGCCCACGGTGTCGGTGGCGATCGGGTGGCATGCACCCGATCGTCGGACAGCCTTGCTTAGAAGCGGTAGCCGACCATCGCGGCGACCTGGTGGCGCTCGGGCTGCAGGATGCCTTCGTAGTGGCCGTAGTTCGAGTAGCGGTACTCGAGCCGGCCGATCAGGCCGCGCACGGTCGTTTCGACGCCGGCGCCCAGGCGGTAGCCTTCGAGCTCGTCGCTGCCGCGCAGCACGTCGACGCCG
>Ga0070671_100004138_pt1 | contig 11451 bp, 11 predicted proteins | sample KBSS73metaG_FD_65341 | JGI IMG/M metagenome (GOLD analysis project Ga0070671, IMG submission 65341) | Switchgrass rhizosphere microbial communities from Kellogg Biological Station, Michigan, USA - KBS S7-3 metaG | ecosystem: Host-associated > Plants > Roots > Rhizosphere > Soil ... | reverse complement strand
CCTCGTCGACGGCAAAGGGAACAGCTTTCCTATCTTCGCGGGCGTTCCGCGCTTCTGCGATCCCGAGAACTACACCCGCAATTTCGGGATGCAGTGGAATGCGTTCCGAGAAACGCAGATCGACACAGCGGATAGCCAGCAGGGCATCAGCGATCGGCGCTTCTTCGCCGAGACGGCGTGGACGCCCGACCAACTCGCCGGCCTCGACGTGCTCGAGGTCGGCTCGGGCGCCGGGCGCTTCAGCCAGGTTCTGCTCGAGCACACTAAGGCGAACCTCTATTCGGTCGATTATTCGTCGGCGGTCGAAGCCAACTTCGCCAACAACGGCGGCATCGCACCCAAGCGCTTCCACCTGTTCCAGGCGAGCGTCTACGAGATGCCGTTCCCGGACGGCAGTTTCGACAAGGTCTTCTGCCTCGGCGTGCTTCAGCACACGCCGGATTTTGCCGCGTCGGTCAAAAGCCTCATCGACAAGGCGAAGCCCGGCGGCGAGATCGTCGTCGATTTCTATTGCATCCGCGGGCCGTGGACCAAGATCACCGGCAAGTATCTGCTCCGCCCATTCACCCGCCGCATGGATCAGCAACGACTGCTAAGGCTCGTTCGCGGCAATGCCGGCTGGATGATGAAACTCGGCCAGGGGATGAACCGGGTCGGGCTGCACGCGCTGACTCGCTTCCTGCCGATCCCCGATCTTGCGATCATGCCGAAGGGCCTGACGCCCGATCAACTGAGGGAATGGGTCCTGCTCGACACCTTCGACATGCTCTCGCCCGAATATGACAATCCGCAGCGGATCAGTACGGTCGCGCGTATGTTCGAGCGCAGCGGGGCCGACGTGATCTTCGCCGGCTTCGTCGACAACGGGACGGGCCGGGCCGCCGTGGTGCGCGCGGTCAAGCGGTGCCGGTGAGCGACACCGAACATTCGGGCGGCTTCGCCCGTGCCTTCACTTCGCTGTCGCTGGCGTCCGGGGTGTCGATGGCCGCCAACCTTATCCGCGGCAAGCTTGCGGCTCTGTTCCTCGGACCGGCTGGGGTCGGCATCTTCAACCAGCTGTCGCTGATGTGGAACCTGTTCCAGACCGGGGGCTCGCTGGGCGCGTTCAACGGCCTCGTACAGCACGGCACCGAGGCGATGGTCGCAAAGGACGACGTCGCGCTTCACCGCCTCGCCTCGACCTGGTGGATCCTGCTGACAGCTTTCTCCTGCCTGCTCGCTGGCGTCGGCGCACTCGCATCGGGGACGATCTCGAATTGGCTGCTCGGCGACCACGGCGCGCACGCAAATCTGGTGGCGCTTATGCTGGTCAGCATTCCCTTCGCGGTCACCGGCCAGGTCTATCGCGCATTGCTGGCAGCGTCGCGGCGGGTGCCACAGCTGGTCCGCGCGCAGATCGTCTCCGACGTCGGCGGTGCGATCGTGTTCGCCGCCCTCGTTCCCTTCCTCGGCTTGCCCGGCGCGATCCTCGGTTTCTCGGCGATCCATTTCATTTTTTACCTGATCACCGCCTTCAGCGTCCGGAAGGCGCTCGGCCCCGGCTACGTGCGCCCAAGCTTGAGCGATTTCCGCTGGACGCTCGTCCGCAGCAACATCGGATTCGGCGCCAGCGGCCTCGCCATGATCGCGCTCAGCAATCTCTCGGTCGTCATCGTCTCGCGCCTGGTGATCGACGAACTGGGCATCGGCGCCAACGGCATTTTCTCCAACGCCTGGCGGATCGCCAGCGTCTATTTGGGCGCCGTCACCACGACCGCGATCAGCTATTATTTGCCGACGCTGACCCGCGCCGAGAGCGATGAGCAGATGAGCCGGGACGTCAACGCGACCGTCCGCTTTTATTTGTATTTGCTGCCGCCGATCATGGCCGCGATCATGGCCGCGGGCGAACCCATCGTGTGGCTGATCCTCAGCAGCAAGTTCCTCGCCGTCGCGCCGCTGCTGCTGCTGTTCGTGCCCGCCGAGCTAATGCGGATCCTGGCCGAGACGGTGGGCATGCCCTTGCTGGCCCGCCGGCGCCTCAAGCCATTCACCGTGCTTTACGCATTCCAGACAGCTGTCTTCGTCGGCGGGGCGGCCCTGGCGCTTCCTCGGTTCGGGCTTATCGGCGCCGCTGCGGCATATGGGGCAGCCACGACGCTCGCAGCCCTGGCGACCTTCGTCACGTGCCGGGCGCATATCCCGCTGAAATTCGAGGGCCGCACGGCGGTCGCGCTCGTCCGGGGCATGCTGTTGCTGGGTGCCGTGATGATCGCGGGCAGCATGATGCGCTTCGGCTGGGCCCGCCTTCTCGCCGCGGCGGCGGCGACTTTTATCTGGCTAGGCTGGACCCTCACGGACGAGGGCGCGCGCGATGCGCTGGCGAAGTTCAGGCGGGGGCGCCACGCTCAATAATTGTAGGCGCGTTCACCGTGGTCGGCGATATCGAGGCCCTCACGCTCGGCGTCGCGAGCGTGGCGCAGCGGCTTCACCAGCCTGACGATGCCAAAGCAGATAGCCGAGCCCGCCGCCGACCAGCCGATCGCCATTGCGACCGCTGCGACCTGCGCGACGAGCTGGCGGCCCAGCGCATAATGGTCGCCGCCGTGGCCGCCGAGCGCAGGCAGTGCGACGATCGCGGTGCCGAGCGAGCCCGTGATCCCACCGAGCCCGTGGATCCCGAACACATCAAGGCTGTCGTCTAGCCGCAGCCGGTTCTTGAGCGAGCCGACGAACCCGTAGCAGACGAGGCTTGCCGCCGCTCCGAGCAGCATCGCGCCGACCGGGCCGCTCGCGCCCGCCGCCGGGGTAACCGCAACCAACCCGGCTACCGCGCCCGACGCACCGCCGAGCATCGACGGCTTGCCCGACACCAGCCTCTCGGCCGCCATCCAGGTCAGGAGACCCGCGGCCGGGGCAACCAAAGTGTTGACCATCGCCACCGCGGCCAGCCCGTTCGCTTCCAGCGCCGAGCCCGCGTTGAACCCGAACCAGCCGACCCACAGCAGCCCCGCGCCGACCATCGTCAGCGCCAGCGAGTGCGGCGGCATGGCTTCACGCAAATGGCCGATGCGGGACCCGGCGAAGGCGACCCCGACCAGCCCGGCGACGCCCGAGTTTATGTGCACGACGGTACCGCCGGCGAAATCGATTGCGCCGAGCTTGAACAGCAGGCCTTCCGACGACCACACCATGTGTGCCAGCGGAGCGTAGACGATCGTCAGCCACAGGCAGGCGAACAGCATCATCGCCGAGAAGCGCACGCGCTCTACGAGGGCGCCGATCACCAGGGCGGCGGTGATCGCCGCAAAGCTCATCTGGAAGGCGGCGAAGACCAGCTCCGGTATCGCCTTGCCGGCGTTTCCGACCGCCCACAGCGACGTCTCGTCCAGGCCGGCGAATCCCGCCTTGCCGAAGTCGCCGATGAACCGTCCCGATCCGTTGAAGGCAAGGCTGTAGTCCCATAGCACCCAGGTCAGGATCGCGATCGCCGTGATGCCGAGCACCTGGCTCATCACGCTGAGCAGGTTCTTTGCCCGCACCAGCCCGCCGTAGAACAAGGCGAGGCCCGGCAGGATCATCAGCATCACCAGCGCAGTCGACACCAGCATCCACGCCGTATCGCCGCTGTCGATGGTGAGCTGCGCCATACCCGCTCCTGCTGTTGCTACATCGCACAGGCTAGCGGGCTTGGACCACTGGGCCATGTGAAACGTTCACGTGGCCATGACAAAGTCCGGCGTCCCCGCACCGATGGAAGCCTTGCTGGCCGCCGAGCTGCCCAACGGCACGGGCTGGCAGTTCGAGCCCAAATGGGACGGCTTCCGCTGCCTCGCCCGCCGCGACGGCGCAGAGGTCACGCTGACGTCCAAGTCTGGCAAGCCGCTCGCGCGCTATTTCCCGGAAGTCGTCGCGATGCTCGCCGGCCTCAAGGCCAAGCGATTTCTGCTCGACGGCGAGCTGATCATCTCGGTTGGCGATGCCCTGTCGTTCGATGCGCTGCAGATGAGGCTGCACCCGGCCGAGAGCCGTGTCCGCAAGCTCGCGGTCGCGACGCCGGCCCAGCTTATGGCGTTCGACCTGCTTGAGCTCGATGGCAAATTGCTGGCCGGACTGCCGCTATCGAAACGCCGAAAGATGCTCGAAGCCTTCTTCGCGAAAAACGGGGCGCCCGGCCTGCAGCTGTCGCCGATGACCTGCGACCGCCGCGTGGCGATCGACTGGCTCGAACGCAGCGGCGGCGCGCTCGACGGTGTCATCGCCAAGCGCGCCGACCAGGATTACCGCTCGGGCGAAAGGGCGATGATCAAGGTCAAGCAGCAGCGTACCGCCGACTGCGTGGTCGGCGGCTTCCGCTATGCCGAGAAAAAGAAGGAGGTCGGCTCGCTGCTGCTCGGCCTCTACGATGACAAAGGGTTGCTTCATCATGTGGGTTTCACCTCGGCATTGAAGGCCGAGGATCGTCCGAAGCTGACGAAACAGCTCGAGAAGCTGGTCGAGCCGCCGGGCTTCACCGGCGATGCGCCGGGCGGGCCGAGCCGCTGGAGCAGCGCTCGCTCGATGGCGTGGGAACCGTTGAAGCCGGTGCTCGTAGTCGAAGTTCGGTATGACCAAGTGACCGGGCGACGGTTCCGTCACGGCACCGGATTCCTGCGCTGGCGGCCCGACAAGGACCCAAAGCAGTGCACGTTCGACCAGCTTGCGCCGGAGCTTCGCCCGTCCGAGCTGAAGGAGTTGTTCGGCCCGTGAGCCTGCTGTTCGACACTCCGTTGATCGAGGGGCTGCGCTACGAGGAGGCGGTAATCAGCGAGGCGCAAGAGCAAGCGCTCATCGCGCATCTCGGCGCGCTCGACCTGGCGCCCTTCCGCTTCCACGGCTGGACCGGCAACCGCCGTACGCAAAGCTTCGGCTGGCGCTACGATTTCGAGGATGCGAGCTTCGCGCCTGCCGAGCCTATCCCGGACTGGCTCCAACCGCTGCGGCAACGCGCCGCCGACTTTGCGGGTCTTTCTCCTGACGACTTCGTTCATGTGCTGCTCGCGCGCTACGATCCGGGCGCGGGCATCGGCTGGCACCGCGACCGTGACGTGTTCGAGAAGGTGGTCGGAATCTCGCTCGGCACGCCGGCGGCGCTGCGTTTTCGCAAGCGCACGCCCGACGGCTTTCAGCGCGCGAAGCTCGAGATAACCTCACGTTCCGCCTACTTGCTGTCCGGGCCGGCCCGCCACGATTGGGAGCACAGCATCACGCCGGGCGACCAACTGCGTTTCTCGATCACTTTTCGGACCTTGTCGGCCAAGGGGCGGCGCGTCGCAGCGTCCCAATCGTAGGAACGGTTCGCGGCCAGAACGGGTTGTTCGCCCATGCGCTGCCTGTTGCTCACTGCATTGCTTGTTGCGGCTTGCTCGAAGGGGCCGGATGCCGACCTGCCGGCGATCGGTGAAGCTCGCTCGCTCGCCGCCGAATGGGCGCTGGTGAACGAGCAGGCGGCTGCAGGCCACGTCACCCCGACATATGCCCGTACCATGCGTGCCAAGTTGCGCGAGCAGCTGCAGACCAGCCTTGGTTCGCTGACCCAGCCGAAGAGCGAATACGGAAACGAGGTTCGCAGCCTGCTGGCCGCGTCCGGCGACGCCAGCCCCGAACAGTTGCGCGCCCATACCCGCGCCCTCAAGCGCATCGAGGACAGTCTTGAATCCGCTTGAGCTGACGCTCGGCATCATGACGGCCGTCGGCGGCTTCGTCGACATCAGCGAGCTCGTCTTCGCCGCGCAGGCCGGGTCGATCTTCGGCTATGCTTTGATTTGGGCGTTCGCGTTCTCGACGATCGGCATCATGGCGTTCGGCGAAATGGCCGGGCGCGTCGCCGCGGTCGCCAACCAGCCGGTGTTCAACCTCATGCGTCACCGGCTCGGGCTCAAGCTCGGTCTTGTCACTTTGTTCGCATCTCTGCTCAGCACGCTCGTCACCTGTGCAGCAGAAATCGGCGGTCTCGGCCTCATCCTTCATTACCTGACCGGCGCGCCTTACCTCCTCATGTCGGTGGTGAGCACCGCGGTCGTGATGGCTTCGATGTGGGTCCTGCCGTTCAAATGGATCGAGCGTGTCTACGGGCTGCTCGGCCTGCTGATGCTCGTCTTCGCCGCGGCGCTGGTCGCAATCCATCCGCCCTGGGACAAGGTGCTTGGCGGCTTCGTGCCCCAAGTGCCGAGCAGCTTGAGCACGAAGCAATTGCTGCAATTCGGCTATTTCGGGGTCGCGATCCTCAGCGCAGTCATGTTCCCTTACGAGGCCTATTTCTATTCTTCCGGCGGCATGGAGGAGAAATGGGGGCCGAAGGATTTGCTCACCAACCGCGTGACGACGACGGTCGGTTTCGTGCTCGGCTCGCTACTGGCAATCGCCATCCTCGCCAGTTCCGCGCAGCTGTTCGGACCCGCGCTCGTCGGGCCGGAGGAACCCGGGACAACAGCGCTCGAGGCGGCAATTCCGTTCGGCCGCGCTGGCCTACTGATTGCGCTGCTCGGCATGCTGATGGCCGTCGCAGGCGCGGCGGTCGAGACTTGCATGGCCAATGCCTATGCCATCTCACAATTCTTCGGCTGGGAGTGGGGCCGGCACAAGAAACCGTGGGACGCGCCGCGCTTCACTATCGCCTGGATCGCCTTCATGCTCCTCGCGCTCGCAATCGTTCTCACCGGCGCCGATGTCATGACCCTGGTCGAATATGCGGTGCTCTTCTCGATCATCGTCCTGCCGCTGACCTACCTTCCGCTTATGCTGCTTGCCGGCGACAAGGGCTACATGGGCCAATATGCGAACAAGTGGCTCGCGAAGGGCCTCGGCTGGACCTATTTCGTGATCGTCTGCCTGGCCGCGGCCGCCGCCATTCCGCTCTATCTGCTGACGTCGGGAGGTCAGGCGTGAAGCTGACCGGCTCGATCAAACTGGTCTGCCAGCTGCTCGACCTGCCGATCCTCGACAAGGACGAGCGCTGGTGCGGGATTGTCGACGACGTCGAGCTGGAAGGAGAACCGGGCAAGACAACGCGGGTTGCCGCGCTTCTCGTGGGCCCGGGCGCCTACTCGGGGCGGATGCCGAAGTTTGCGTACCGCATCGTCCGGGCGATGGCCGGCAATCGCATCGTCCGCGTGCCGCCGGCGGAGATCGCCGACATCGGCAGCGCGGTGAGGCTCAAATGCACTGCTCAGAAAGTCGGCCTCCACCGCACCGAAGACAGGGTGCGCGCCTGGATTCCGCGCTGGGGAGCGCTCTGATGCGGTTATCGGACCTCCGCGACGCGAAGGTGAAGAGCCTCGACGGTAAGGCGCTCGGCCGTGTTCACGAAGTGCATGCCGAAGGCGGCAAGATCGTTGCATTGAGCTGCGGCTCGGCAAGCCTGGTCGAACGGCTGACGGCCAAGGTACACGGGAAGCAGATTCCGTGGGAGCGGGTGGTCAATGTGACGGCGAGTGGGGTTGTCATCGCCCCGGAGGCAAGGGCTAAGCGCTCCGCATCTCGAAGCCGGCAAGACACTCGGCGACCCAGCGGGCGGCAGTCAAAGCGCTGAGGTCGCTCGGGTCGAGCGGTGGATCCCACTCGGTCAAGTCGATCAGTCGCACCTCAGGGTTAGCCGCGAGCCGACGAGCAGCGGCGAAGAAATCATGGACCGCCATGCCGCCGGGCCTTCCACCGGGAGCCCCGGGGAATTGGGAGCGATCGATGACGTCGATGTCGCAGTCGACGACGATCGCCTCGCAATGCGCGACATGGCCCAGCGCTTTGCTAATCGCGGCGTCAATCCCGGCGCGGCGCACGTCAGACATGGTGACGACGAGATTGCCCGCGGCGAGCGCGTCCTCGTGCATGGTGCGGCTGTTGGCGAAGCTGGCGAGCCCGACCTGCGCGATGTTCGCGCCCGGCAGCCCATCCTCGATCAGCGCGCGCACCGGGTTGCCGTTGCTCAGGCCTTGGTCCGTGTCGCGCATGTCGAAATGGGCGTCGAGCGTGATCAGCCCGACCCTTTGAAGCGGCATCCCAAGTCCGAGCACGCCGGGCCGCGTCACCGCGTTGTTGCCGCCGACCAGCAAGGTCAGGGCGTGCGCTTCAATGCTTGCCGCGACCTTGTGGCCGATGATCGGGGTCGCCCCCTCGATGCTCAATTCCCCGATGGGAGCATCGCCGTGATCGAACATTTGGGTCGAAAGCTCACTACGCGTCTCGACATCGTAGCGGCCGATCCGCCGCAAAGTCGCGCGCAACAGGGCCGGCGCGAGGTCGCACCTACCCGGCGTTACCGACCCGGCAGCGAGCGGCGCGCCGACGAGTCCGACGGGCGCGTTCGCATTCGTCCCGACCAGCTCGAAAAGGTTAGGCCACCCCGCCATTGCTTTGACGGTAACAGCAGGGCTCGCCTAAGGCGAATGCCATGTGGGACCGGCTGATCGTCGACTGCAGGATCGCGACGCTCGAGGCGACGCCGGGCAATCCGCTCGGGCTGATCGATAATGGCGCAATCGCGATTTCCGACGGCAAGGTCCTGCGCGTCGGCAAGCGCACCGAGCTTGCCGGCTTTCGCGCGAAGGACGTCGTGGCTCTCGGCGGCGCCTGGGTGACGCCTGGGCTGGTCGACTGTCACACCCATCTCGTCTTCGGCGGCACGCGCGCCGACGAACATGCGATGCGCCGCGCCGGCGCCAGTTACGAGGAAATCGCCAAGGCCGGCGGCGGTATCGCCTCGACTGTGAAGCAAACTGCGGCCGCGTCCGATGAAGAATTGCTCGACCAGAGCCGCCGGCGCCTCCACGCGTTGATGGCCGGCGGCTGCACCACGGTCGAGATCAAGTCGGGATACGGCCTCGATCCGACAAGCGAGCTGCGCCTGCTCAAGATCGCGAGGGAGCTCGCCGAGGGCGAGGCAGTGCGCATCGTTCCGACCCTGCTCGCACTCCACGCGCTGCCCGCCGACCAAGTGGATCGCCGGGCGCATTATGTCAGCGAGATCGTCGACAAGCTGATTCCCGCTGGCGCCAAACAGGGCATCGCCACTAGCGTCGACGCATTCTGCGAATCCATCGCCTTCACGGCGGAGGAGGTCGAGCGCGTGTTCAAGGCGGCCGCGCACAATGGCCTGCGAGTCCGCCTTCACGCCGAGCAATTGTCGAACAGCAACGGCGCCGCGCTCGCCGCCCAGTATCGCGCCTTGTCCGCCGACCATCTCGAGCATCTCGACGAAGCGGGCGCCAGGGCGATGGCCTCGGCCGGCACAGTTGCCGTCCTTCTGCCCGGCGCATTCTATGCGCTGCAGGAGAAGAAAAAGCCGCCGGTCGCGCTACTCAGGAAGCACAAGGTGCCGATCGCCATCGCCACCGATTGCAACCCCGGCACCTCGCCACTGCTGTCGCCGACGCTTGCCATGAACATGGCCTGCACCCTGTTCGGACTCACGCCCGAGGAAGCGCTTCAGGGCATGACTACCAACGCGGCCCGTGCGCTCGGGCTCGCTCATGCCATCGGCAGCATCGCGACCGGAAAGCAGGCAGACCTTTGCGTCTGGCGCATCGAAAGCCTCGCCGAGCTGGGCTACTGGGTCGGGCTGCCAGGGCCCGAGCGGCGGATTTTCGCAGGCGCCGATGCGTAGGGCCGCCGCGGCGCTAATCGCGGTAATATGTTGGACCGGGATCGTGCTCCAGTTCTGGGCGAGCTTCACCTTTCGGCATTATGATCTCACCCTGACGATATGGGCGATGGCGCGCTTCTTCACCATCATCTGCAACCTGGCCCTTGCCGTCGCGATAACCGCGGTGGCGCTAGGCAAGCGATTGTCCCCCCTGATCATGGGCGGTCTTACGCTTGCGATCCTGCTGGTCGGCATCGTCTATGCGACATTGCTCCGCGGGCTGCACCCGTTGAGCGGCCTTCCGCTGATCGCGAATTTCCTGCTTCACGACGCCTCGCCGGTGCTGATGGCCGTCTACTGGCTGCTGTTCGTTCCGCGCCGGCAGCTGCGCTGGAGCGCGCCGTGGTTGTGGGTGCTGTTTCCCTTCACGTACCTCATCTACGCGCTGGCGCGCGGTCAGCTCGATCGCAACTACCCATATCCCTTCATCGACGTCGGCAAGCTTGGCTGGACGCAGGTTGCCCTTAATGCGGCAGGCATTGCCTTCGCCTTCATCCTGGCGGGATTCCTCCTGGTCTGGATCGACCGCGTGCGTCCGCTTGGGTCGAAGCGCTCCAGCCGCTAGAGCGACGACGTGAACGACAATAGACGCGACAACAGCCGCCATATCCGCGCGCGGCGCGGCAGCGAGATCAAGGCGAAGCATTGGACGACCGAAGCCGCGGTCCGGATGCTGATGAACAATCTCGATGACGAGGTCGCCGAGGATCCGCAGAGCCTCGTCGTCTATGGCGGGATCGGCCGCGCCGCGCGCAACTGGCAATGCTTCGACAAGATCGTCGAGACGCTGGAGCGGCTGGATGGCGACCAAACCCTGCTCGTCCAGTCGGGCAAGCCGGTCGGCGTGTTTCGGACCCACAAGGATGCGCCGCGCGTCCTGATTGCCAACTCCAACCTGGTGCCCAAATGGGCGACCTGGGAAGTCTTCAACGACTTGGATCGCAGGGGTCTGATGATGTACGGCCAGATGACGGCCGGCAGCTGGATCTACATCGGCACGCAGGGCATCGTCCAAGGCACCTACGAGACCTTCGCCGAGATGGGCCGCCAGCATTATGGCGGCGACCTCAAAGGCCGCTGGATACTGACCGCTGGTCTGGGCGGAATGGGCGGCGCGCAGCCGCTCGCCGCCGTCATGGCCGGCGCGCACTGCATCGCCATCGAGGTTCAAGAAAGCCGGATCGAGAAGCGTCTCGAGACGCGCTACCTGGATCGGCGGACAAGCAGCATCGACGAAGCGCTGGAGATCATCCGCGCCGCGTCCGAGCCGACCAGCGTCGGCCTGCTCGGCAATGCCGCCGAGATTTTGCCCGAGATGCTCGCGCGCGGCATTCGCCCGGACGCGCTGACTGACCAGACTTCAGCGCACGATCCCGCCAACGGCTACTGCCCGATGGGCTGGAGCGTCGCGAAATGGCAGGAGATGCGCGAGCGCGATCCCGCCGCTGTTGCAGAAGCCGCCCGAATCTCGATGGCGCGGCACGTCGAAGCAATGTTGTCCTACCGCGAGATGGGCGTGCCCACGTTCGACTATGGCAACAACATCCGCCAGGAAGCGCTCGACATGGGCGTCACTCACGCCTTCGATTTCCCGGGCTTCGTCCCGGCTTACGTCCGCCCGCTTTTCTGCCGGGGCATTGGCCCGTTCCGCTGGGCGGCGCTGAGCGGCGACCCCGAGGACATCTATCGCACGGACCAGCGCGTGAAGGATTTGATCCCCGACGACGCCCACCTCCACCGCTGGCTCGACATGGCTCGCGAACGGATTGCCTTCCAGGGCCTGCCGGCGCGCA
>Ga0070671_100004132_pt1 | contig 11463 bp, 11 predicted proteins | sample KBSS73metaG_FD_65341 | JGI IMG/M metagenome (GOLD analysis project Ga0070671, IMG submission 65341) | Switchgrass rhizosphere microbial communities from Kellogg Biological Station, Michigan, USA - KBS S7-3 metaG | ecosystem: Host-associated > Plants > Roots > Rhizosphere > Soil ... | reverse complement strand
ACTGGTGCACGACGGCGGCGCGCCGATCTCACTTCGCGCGCTGGGTCTGCCTTCTGATGCGCTCGAGCACGCGACGGGCCTGGCGCTTCTCAATCCGTACTGGAATCCCCGCCCGCTGGAGCGCGACGGCATCCGGACGCTGCTCGACGATGCCTGGCACGGCCGGCGGCCGCGGAGCACGACGGCATGACGAGAGATTTCAACGAACTCACGTCGACCGCCGCCGTCCTGGAGCGGAATGTCAACTGCCGCGACGTTCGCCTGCGCGAGATCATGATCTCGCTCGTCACCCATCTGCACGCGATGATCAAGGAAGTGGAACCGACGTTCGAGGAATGGGCGTTTGCGATCGACTTCCTGACGCGAACAGGTCAGATCTGCGACGACAAACGCCAGGAATTCATTCTGCTGTCCGACACGCTCGGCGTGTCGATGCTCGTCGACGCGATCAACCATCGGCGGAACTCGGCGGCCACCGAATCCACCGTCCTCGGGCCGTTTCACGTCTCCGGCGCGCCGCATCTGCAGATGGGCGATTCGATTACGCGGGATGGCAAAGGCGAGCCGCTCTACATGTCCGGCCGGGTGTTGAATGAATCGGGCGCACCGATCGCCGGTGCCTTGCTCGACGTGTGGCAGACCTCCTGGGACGGCTTCTACGACGTACAGGACGATCGACAACCCGAGATGAACCTGCGAGGCCAATTCGTCACGGGCAACGACGGGCGCTACTTCTTCCGGTCCGTCAAGCCAGCTTCGTACCCGATTCCAAGCGACGGCACCGTCGGCACGATGCTGACCGCGCTCGGGCGTCATCCGATGCGCCCCGCGCACGTCCACTTCATCGTCAGCGCGCCGGGGTATCAGAGCGTGACCACCCATGTGTTCGTGGATGGCGACCCCTATCTGGATTCGGACGCGGTGTTCGGCGTCAAAGAGAGTCTGATCGTGCCGTTCGTTCGTCACGACGATTCGGCGGCGGCGGAACGGCTTGGTCTCGGTAATCCGTTCTTCACCGCAGAGTACGATTTCGTTCTGGTACAGGCGACGGTTCCGCAGCCGGCGCCGTTCGCTGCGAAGGCATAGACATGGCCACTTCGACCTCTCGCTGGGACACCGACTACGAGTGGAAGGCAGTCTCCCTGCTGGCGCTTGGCTTTGGCCTCGTCGGCCTCGACCGCTGGATCATCGCGCCGCTGTTCCCGTTCATGGCGAAGGATCTCGGCCTCAACTACCAGGCGATCGGCAACCTCGTTGGCATCCTCGGAATGGTGTGGGGCGTGTTCGCGGTGATCAGCGGGCGGGTGTCCGACTGGGTTGGACACCGCAAGATTCTCGTGCCGGCCGTACTGCTGTTCTCCTTCATGTCGGGGATGTCCGGCCTGGCAAACAGCCTCGCGGCGTTGATTATGATCCGTGGGCTGATGGGACTGCTGGAAGGCTCATATTGTCCGACCAGCTTCGCGGCGACCGCGGCGGCTGCGCATCCGTCGCGACGAGGACTCCTTCAGGGTCTGCAGCAGAGCGGCTTTGCGCTCTTCGGCTTCGGCCTCGGGCCCATCATCGCGACGCAGCTGCTTGCGGTCGTCCCCTCGTGGCGCTGGGTGTTCTGGGTCGTGGCGATCCCGGGATTCCTCGTCGGCTGCGGGCTGTGGTTTGTCCTGCGCGAACCGCCGGAGCACCATGCGCCGGCCGCATCAGGCCATCATGTGCTGCACGATGTCGTGTCAACCGGCGGTTACGGGCGCGTATTCGCGTCGCGCAATATCGTGCTCTGCATGCTGGCGCTGGCGTGCGCGATGTCCTGCATCTTCGTGCTCGGCGGCATGCTGCCGAACTATCTCATCGATTATCTTCACCTCACTCCGCAGCAAATGGGGTTCGTCGCCTCCGCCCTCGGCTTCGGCGGCTTCGTCGGGCAGTTCGCGGTGCCGGGGATTTCGGATCTGCTGGGCCGCCGCGTCACGGCGGTGCTGGCTTTTGCCGCGGCAGCGCTCGGCGTATGGGGACTCATGCATGTCGGTGCGTCACCCACGACGCTCTTCATGATGGTGTTCGTGGTGTCCTTGTTCTCTCTCGGCGCGGTGGCCTTGATCACCGGCCCGATCGCGACGGAATCGGCGCCCGCGGGACTGGTCTCGTCGGCCATCGGCATCGTCGTCGGCTCGGGCGAGATCTTCGGCGGCGGCGTGGCCCCCGCAATCGGCGGCGCAATTGCGCAGCGCTACGGAATCGAGAATATTTTCTGGATGCCGCTCGTCGGCGTCGCCGTCGGCGTGCTGGTGTCCATCGGTCTCAGTGAAACCGCGCCACGCAAGGTCGCGCGTCGCATGATGCCCGTGGAGGCGCCGATGGCGCCCTCGCGGTAAGACGGTTCAGGAGGAGTCAATGAAGTACCGTGTCGTCCTTATCCTCGCCATAGGGGCGTTCCTCGTTGCGGCGCGTGCCGGAGCTCACCACTCCTTCGCGGCGACGTATTTCGAGGACAAGACGCAGACGATCGAAGGCAACATCGTCCAGTTCATGTTCCGAAATCCCCACTCGTTCGTGCACGTCGAAGCGCCTGATGACAAGGGGCAGATGCAGCGGTGGGCGGTCGAGTGGGCCGCGACCGCGCAGCTCAAGGAGGCTGGTGTCGACTACGACGCGCTCAAGCCGGGCGACCATGTGATCGTCAGCGGCAATCCCGGCCGCAATCCGGCGGACCATCGGCTGCGGATGCAGAGCGTCGAGCGTCCGAAAGACGGCTGGAAGTGGTCGGGAACGGTGCGATGAACGGCTCAGGACGCGTGCGGAACTTCGTGCGCGTTATCGCGGCGGCCAGCGTGCTCGTCACGGCGGCGCCGGCGTTCGCGCAGGTGGATCTGAGTGGACCGTGGGGTGCACGCCTCCACGAGGACAATCTCGAACGCGGCGGCGGTCCCGAGATGAACGAATTCGAAGGACTCCCGATCAATGCCGCGGATAGGATGCGTGGCGACAGCTGGAGTGCGTCGCTGTGGACCGTGCCGGAACATCAGTGCATTCCGCACCCGGCCGACTACGGACCGAATTTCTCACAGCTCGTCATGTGGAGCGATGTCGACGCCGTTACCAAGCAGGTCGTCGCGTGGCATACCGAGATGTCGTGGATGAACCCCATTCGCACGATCTGGATGGACGGCCGTCCTCACCCTCCGGCGTATGCGCCGCATACGTGGCAGGGATTTTCGACCGGCAAATGGGAAGGCGACATGCTGACGGTGGAGACGACACACCTGAAGCCCGCCTACGTTCGCCGCAACGGTCTTGCGCGCAGCGAAAAGGCGACGGTGCGTGAGCACTTCATCCGCAACGGCGACATCCTGACGATCGTCACCATCGTCACCGATCCCGTATATCTCACGGAGCCGTACATCAAGACGCGCAACTTCCAGGTGGAACCCGGCTATCACATGACGACGTATCCGTGTTCGGTCGACGTGGAGATCGATCGACCGGCGGGCGAGATTCCGCATTATCTGCCGGGTGCCAATCCGTTCATCAGCGAGGCGGCGGCGAAGCACAAGATGCCGCTCGAACCGGCGCGGGGCGGCGCCGACACGATGTATCCGGAGTACATGGAAAAGATGAAGTCGATGCCAACGGCTTCGATGCCGCCGGACCCCGCGTCGGGTGGCGCGGCGCAAGCGGCTCCGGCAAGACCTGCGGCGGCGCCGGCGGGAGCGCCCGCGCGGACACGCGAGCGATGAAGACGCGCATTGCAATCGTTGGCGCGGCCGTGGCCGCATCAGTCGCAGGCGTGTTCGCACAGGCGACCGCACCCGCTGCGCGGCCTGACGGCACCGGTTCGGTTCACGTCTGGCCGGTGCAACGGAACATCTACGCGCTGTTCGGGCCGGGCGGCAACAGCACCGTGAGCGTCGGCGACGAAGGCGTGCTCGCGGTCGATGCGATGACCGCCGAGGCGGCGCCCGACCTCGTCGCCGCGATCAAGACGATCAGCAATAAGCCAATTCGCTGGATCATCAACACGCACAGTCATCCCGACCATACGGGCGGCAATGCAACGCTCGCCAAGTCAGGTGTCTACGTCGCGACAGGTAATACGCGCGGAGGCGGCGGCGCGTCGATCCTGTCGTTCGAGAGCGCGTTGATGCGATTGAACGGCAGCGCGAGCAGCCCCGACAAGGCCGCGGAAGCCGGGTGGCCGACCGACAGCTTCTTCGTCAAGCAAAAGGACATGTTCTTCAACGGCGAGCCGGTGTTGACCATTCACGTGCCGAACGCGCACACCGACGGCGACGCCATGGTGTTCTTCCGGCGTTCGGACGTAATCGCCACCGGCGATGTCTTCACACCCGATCGCTATCCAGTCATCGACCTGGCTGAGGGTGGCAGCATCAACGGCCTCCTCGCCGGCCTGAACCTGATCATCGAGCTCGCCGTCCCGGAGTTCAACGAGGAAGGCGGAACGATGATCGTTCCGGGACACGGCCGCATCTGTGACGAGAGCGACGTCGGAGACTATCGGGACATGGTCACGATCGTTCGCGACCGGGTTCAGGATCTGATCGCGAAAAAGATGACGCTGGCGCAGGTGAAAGCCGCCAAACCGACGTTCGACTACGACGGCGTGTATGGCTCGTCGACCTATACCGGCGACATGTTCGTCGAAGCGGTATACCGCAGCCTGACCGCTCCACCGAAGCCCGCGCAGGGCTCGACGTCGAGGTAAGCCATGTCGAAATCGCTGGCTCTCGCGACGCTTGCCGCCACGCTGCTCCTGACGACGATTGGCCTCACCGCGCAGCAAGGCGCCGGCGCACCTCCGCCCAACCAGAATCCCGGTGCAGAGGGCGGACAACAAGGCGGACGCGGCGGCCGTGGCGCTCCCCAAGGTCCGCCGCCGACGGCGCAGATGCAGGCGCCGTTCGACATGACCGGCTACTGGGTGTCGGTCGTCACCGAAGACTGGCGATGGCGCATGCTTACGCCGGCGAAAGGTGATTACGCGAGCGTGCCGCTCAATGCCGAAGGACAGCGCGTCGCGGGCACCTGGGATCTCGACAAGGACAAGGCTGAGGGCAACCTCTGTCGCGCGTTCGGTGCGGCAGGACTGCTGCGGCTGCCGCTGCGCATTCACGTCGCGTGGCAGGATCCGAACACATTGAAAATGGAAACCGATTCAGGCGAGCAGACGCGGCTGTTGATGTTCACTCCACCCGCAGGAGCGCCTGGAGAACGAACATGGCAGGGCCGTTCGGTGGCGCGCTGGTACAAGCAGCAGCAACTCGAAGGCCTGGGTTTCGGCGGCCGCGGCGGCGGCTTCGCCGGCGGCAACCTGCGGGTGACGACCACCAACATGAAGGCCGGCTATCTGCGCAAGAATGGCGTCCCCTACAGCGAAGACGCCGTGCTCACCGAGTACTTCAACCGGCACGACGAACCGAACGGCGACCAGTGGATTACGGTCACCCGCGTCGTCGAGGACCCCAAGTACCTGATGATGCCGTTCATCACCAGCGAGTCGTTCAAGAAGGAAGCCGACGCCTCGAAGTGGCACCCCACACCGTGCCAAATCGATCCGCCTCGCCAATAGATCGCGCGACCCACGCGGCAACAACATTCCCGCCCTGACGCTTGCTCTATGCCTCGAGCACGTCGTGTGAAGGAGTCGAAAATGACGAGATCAACGTTCGTACGCCTGGCGACGTTCGCGGTTCTGGCAGGCGCCCTCGCCAGCGGCGGCGGCCTGCTCGCGCAGACACGTGACAAAGGTCCATGGTGGCCCTCACCGCATGGCGCGAAGGACCAGGCAGGGAACACCAACTACATCACGCCCGAGAAGATCATGAAGGCGCTGCGCCTCCCCAAGACCGGCCAGACCTACGAGCTCGGCCGCGTCTACGAGGCGGAGATGCCGCAGTACGGATATCGCCCGTATTTCCTCACCATCATTCCCGCCGCCGAGGCGGTGAAGGAAGGTACCGGCGTCGCGCAGCAAGACTACTTCACCGGCTTCATCGGCCAGATGGGGACGCAGTTCGATGCGTTCGGCCATCAGGGCAAGACCGTAAAAATGGCGGACGGCACCCTGAAGAACGTCTACTACAACGGATTCACGCAGGACGAGCTGATCGGCGCCAATCGCGGCGTGGGCGGCCTCGAGGCGCTCGGCGTCGAGCACGTGAAACCGATCATCACGCGTGGCATTCTGATCGACATCGCGGGCTACAAGGGCGTGCCGGTCCTTGACAGCCGCTACGAGGTGACGCTCAGCGACGTGCGCGGAGCGCTGGCGAAGCAGGGCATGCGCGAAGAGACCATCGAACCGGGTGATGCGATCCTGTTCAATTACGGTTGGGCCATGTACTGGAACAACGCGCAGAAGTACAACGACGCCCGGTTTTTTGTCGGTGAGAATCAGGGCTCGCCGGGTATCGGTGTTGAAGTCGCGCGTTGGGCGGTCGAGAAGAAAGCCTCCATGGTGGGCGCCGACAGCTGCTGCGTCACAATCCAGCCGCCGACCAGGCCGGAGCTCGGCAACGTCCACCATGAGTTGCTGTTTGGCGGCGTCAATATGCTGGAGAACATGGATCTACGGGAGCTGGCGCGGGATCGCGTCTACGAGTTCCTGTACCTGAACCTGACGGAACGGATTCGCGGTGCGACCGGCTCTCCGGTACGACCGATCGCGATCAGATAGCCGATTCTACGAGCGGACTGAGAGAACCTTCAGGATTTGGGGGACCTACACGCCGGAAATCGCGAGCGTCAATGAAGGTTGACGGAGGATGAGACGCATGAAACGGATGGTGAACCGCTGCGGCCATCGGACGGTACTTCGCCTCGCCGCCACCTGCATGGGAGCTCTGGTCGCCATCACGACGACGCTGGGCGCGCAGAGCGTGTTTCCAACGGGAACCACCCGTTACGATCCGAAGAAAGCGTTCAACTCCTTCGTGCTGTTCACGAGCGATGCCGCCGCGCGCCTCATCGACATGAATGGCAACCTGGTACACGAATGGAAAAACGCCGCTGATCTCACAACACTGATCGATCCGACGCTCGCGGGCGGGAAACGCGGGCACGTGCTCGTCACGTTGACGATGGCTGCGGAACCGGGCACCGACCTCACACCCGGTGCGACCGGGCGGGCCGCGCAAACAATCGGTGAGCTCGACTGGGACGGCAAGACGACGTGGACGTTCGGAGAGAAAGCTCCTGACAAGCTCGCACGGCAGCACCATGACTGGGCTCGGCTGCCTAACGGCAATACGCTCGTCCTGTCAACGTTGATGCATCCGATTGCGCGCTTCACGCAGCCGGTGCTGCACGATGACGTCATCTACGAGGTCAATCACGCAGGAGAAATAGTGTGGACCTGGATCGCCGGCGACCATCTCAACGAGTACGGCTTCGCGCCCGAGGAGCTCGAACTGGTTCGCCACACGCCCGATCCGGACTACCTGCACCTGAACAGCATGAAGCCGCTTGGCCCGAACCGCTGGTTCACAGCGGGCGATCAGCGTTTTCATCCGGACAACATCATCATCAGCTCGCGCAACGCGAGCGTCATCGCAATCATTGACAGGATGACGGGCAAAATCGTGTGGACGCTCGGGCCAAGTCATTCGTCAGAGGTCCCTGCCAACCGACGAGTGCCTCGGCCAGTGGATCGTACGAGCGGCCAGCACGATCCGCACATCATCCCCGAAGGTCTGCCGGGCGCAGGGAACCTTCTCGTCTTCGACAACGAAGGCCCTTCGGGATATCCGACCTTTCCTCTATCTGTGACTGGTGGCTCGCGGGTATTGGAAATCGATCCCGTCAAGAAGGAAATCGTCTGGCAGTACTCAGGGGAGGATTCCGGAGGTCCGGGCTGGTCGTTCCGCAGCACGCACATCAGCAACGCGCGTCGTCTGCCGAACGGCAACACGTTCATCGATGAGGGCCAGAAAGGCCGATTGTTTCAGGTCACGCCAGCCGGCGAGATTGTGTGGGAATACGTGAACCCGTATCCACGACGCGGAACGGACCCGACGGGACGAACGACAACGAATTATCAACTGTACCGTGGCCAGCCGGTTCCGTACGACTGGATTCCGGCCGGAACGCCGCACGCGGAAACAGCCGTGACGCCTCCGGACAACAGTCGATTCCGCGTTCGGTGATCTCCACCACCTATTGCGGCGGCGGCGTGACCGACTGCTGTTCCTCCGGGTCGCTCGCGTCGCACCAGTATTCGAGCGCATAACTGCCTTCCGGCAACCGATCGAACTCGTACTGGTATTCGTGCGGCTTCTCGTAGATAAGCGGGTCCTCCCACCGGTACTTGATCGTCAGGTGTTTCCCGTCCGGTGATACCACGAAACGCTCGGTGAGATGCGTCTCCGGAGTGCGCCACCCGCCAGCCGTAACGACTCCGGGCACGATACCTACCGTGTCCGCGACGAGCTCCCCGTTCTCAATCCGACCGACCGAGTGGCCGCTACCGGTGGGGGTCCAGGTGCGTAGATCCGGATGCTTGCGGCCGTCCATGTAAATACGCCGAGCCCCTCCACGTTCGGGCGCGAGAACGATCGCGTCTTTGGACACGACGAAATGGATGGCGCCGGAGTCCGGGTTGGTGCCGAGCACGCCGCCGCCGAATGGTCCCGCCGCGCAGGGACGCGACACGACGATATACGGCTGCCCTCGATCGTGCCGAGCGTTTTCGGCGAACGCCGGTCCGCGTGCGACCGCCGCTGCCCGGGCACCTTCGGCCATCGCGGCCGCTCCGCGCGGCGTGAGCGAGGCCGGGGTGAACTTCGAAGTAAGACCGCCGAAGTCACCCGACCCGCTCGAATCGACCCGGACCCAATCGCCTTCGAGCCGCTCGACGCTGGTCAGCGACTCGGATTTCGCTTGAGCCGCGGCGTGGACTGCACCTGCCACGAACCAGCCGCAGATGACGGTCGCAGCAGCAAGAGCGATGGGTCTGTTGGGGTGGTGGATGGTCATCGCTGCTCACTTTCCAAACGGCGCAGGATCACCGAGAAAATTGGCGCGCGTTTCGTCGTACGGATCGCATGGCCACTCATTGAGCGGCTCGTAGGCCGGCGGCAGGCGGCGATAGCGGAATTCATACGTATGAGGAGTGGCGAAGACCGTCGGATCGGTCCAGGTAAACACAACGGAGAGCACGTCGCCGTTCTTCAACAACCGGTAGCGTTCGGTGAGGTGCGTCTTGTCGGTGCGAAAGCCGCCGCCGGGAATCGACGTCACGCCGTGCGTCGGATGAAAGCCAACCGTGTCGACGACGAGCGTCTCACCATCCCACGTCGCGACGGAGTCGCCGATCGTCGATGGATCGTAAATGTCCGCCGACACGTGTTTCCGATTCAGGTACATATAGCGCGGCACCAGACTGTTTTCGGTTAGGACGATAATGGACGTGGGCCCCTGCCTGATCTCAATAGGTGTGCCCGAGTCCATCATCAGCGGCACGCCTACCGGGTTGCACCAGCGAAGGGCATGCACATCACGCCGCTTGTGCAAGTCGAGCATCGCTCTGGTGACCCGCGGCATAAGTCTCGCGTCGGGTACCTTCTTACCTTCGGCCGTCAATGCCCAGAAGCCCGAGATGTCACGAGAGCTCGCCGCTGGCTGCTGTGCTCCTGCGCCGGCAATACTCAGAGCTGCCAGGGCCAGGATGACAGCCGCGCGTCTCCCCATGGTTCCTCTCCCTCCCTACACGTCCATAATCGCGAGCGTCTTTTTGATGCTGGCGATCGGATCGTTGCCCGGCGCGGGAGACCATTCGTGCGTGACGAAACCCGTGAACTTCAAATCGGCGATCGCCTGGGCGATGAAGCGATAGTTGAGCTCCTGCGTCTCATCCAGTTCGTGGCGGCCAGGAACGCCGCCGGTGTGAATGTGGCCGATGTACTGGATGTTGTCGCGGATGGTCTGAACGATGTACCCCTCCGAGATCTGCGCGTGATAGATGTCGTAGAGGATCTTCACTCGTGGAGAACCGACGCGTTTGAGCACGTCGACGCCCCACGCCATGTGGTCGAACATGCTGTTGAGCGGACTCTGAAGCCCCTTGGGATTGAGGTATTCGATGCAGAGGGTGACGTTCTTGTCCTCTGCATGCGATTTGACCGCGTTACAGAATGCGACGGCGTTGTCGGCGCCCTGCTCGTATGACAGCGTCGCACTCCGGGCGCCCGCCTGCAGGAGGATGTTCGGAAAGCCGTTGGCGGCGGCGACATCGATCCCCTCGTGCAGCGCCGCGAGGTACGGGGCCGTCCCCTCGCCCTTCAGTCCGATAGCTTCCCATCCGGGAGGACCGTCTGGCGGGCGGCCGCCCGAAATGCCTCCGCCGAAGCTGATGCGGTGCAGCGATCCCGTCAGCCCGTATTTCTTGAGCAGCGGCCAGTCCGCCGGGTTGCTGATGAAATCGAATCCCTTGAACCCGAGTTCAGCTCCCAGACGGAAGCATTCCTCGAGCGGGCGATTGGCCCCGAACAGCTGGCGCGTCGCGCCATGCTTGATGCGCCCTGTCCGGGCCGCAGCCTGCGTCTGTCCGCCCGCGCTTTGGGCGCGGACAGGGCCGAGCGATGACACCGCGGCAGCAACCGGCAACGATACGAGAAATGTCCGTCGGTTCACGTTCTGCCCTCACATCAAAGGAACGCTGCTAACGCGGCAACGCGTAAGCGTACAAGACGTCGTCGGCGGCAAACACGAGGTACTGGCGACCGTCCATCATGTAGGTGATCGGGGTATTGGAAACGTTCGTCTTGAGTTCAGTCGCGGCCGCCGGAATCGTCGCGTGCCACAACTGACGGCCGGTCTGCGGATCGGCCGCGACCATGAACCCGCCGGGCGCGCCGGAGAACACGAGGTTGCCTGCGGTACTCAGGAGGCCACCGACCTGATGCGGGCGTGGAGGGTTCCATTCGCTTCCCGCATACCGGTGAATCCACTTCGCCTTGCCGGTCTTGATATCAATGGCCCGCATCGACATGTCATAGCCGCCCACCGCCTGCGCCTGGTGGCCGAATTCTCCCGGCGAGCCCTTGATGTCGTAGGTGTAGTGAATGTCGAAACCCTGAGAGGCGTTCAGGTACAGCAACCCGGTTTCGGGCATGTAGGTGGGGGGTGCCCAGTTCTGCACGCCGCCGTTGCTCGGAGAAATCAACGCCCCGCCGCGTTGCGCAAGTTTGTCCGCGTTGCGAACCGGCTGTCCCTTGGCATTGAACCCGGTTGACCAGTTCACCGACTCGGCGACCTTCGACGACAGGAGATGCTGGCCGTTGGTGCGGTCGAGCACGAAGAACATGCCGTTGCGCGTCGCCTGGACGACAAGCTTGCGCGCCTGTCCGTCGATTGTCGCGTCGACGAGGACCGGGGTTTGGGTTGAATCGAAATCCCACGCGTCGTTCGGCGACGTCTGGTAGTACCACACCATCTTCCCGGTGTCGGCGTTGA
>Ga0070671_100004130_pt1 | contig 11463 bp, 9 predicted proteins | sample KBSS73metaG_FD_65341 | JGI IMG/M metagenome (GOLD analysis project Ga0070671, IMG submission 65341) | Switchgrass rhizosphere microbial communities from Kellogg Biological Station, Michigan, USA - KBS S7-3 metaG | ecosystem: Host-associated > Plants > Roots > Rhizosphere > Soil ... | reverse complement strand
GTGCGGCGGTCGAGTCGCACGCCGGCGCGGCTGCTTTGGCGCACGAAACTCATCCTCGAGGCGCGCGGCCTCGCTTCGAACACGACGTTCGGCTTCGGCTCCGTCAGGAAACGACCGATGAAGCGGTCGATGTCCTGACGCGTCCAGCGGACACGGGCGATCGTTTCTCCCAGCCGCCGCTGCATCAGACGATCGATACGCGCCGGAAGTGACGTCGCGTGCAGGTCGGGATCTGCATAGCGGCCCGGAATGGCGAGCGCGTCTCGGACATGGTCGAGGAACGCCTCCGTGATCTCCTGATTGCTCGGTGCTCGAAAGCCGACCGAATACGTCATGCATTCGTCGAGCGCGGTCCCCTCGTGCGCGAATTCGGGTGGCACATAGAGCATGTCGCCGTGAGCGAGCGTTGCGTCATGCTCGGGAACGAACGTTTGCAGGATCTTGAGGGGCGCCGTAGGGCGGAGCGAGAGGTCCTGCTGGCGCCCGTAACGCCAGCGCCGCTTCCCGTTGCCCTGCAACAGGAACACGTCGTAGGAGTCGAAGTGCGGACCCACGCCGCCACCCGGTGCCGCATAACTCACCATGACGTCGTCCAGCCGGGCAAAGGGAACGAACGCGAATCGCCGCAACAGCGCATCGGCGGCATCGCAGTGCAGGTTCACGCCGTGCACGAGCAGTGTCCAGTCGCGCGACGGCATCCGGCGCAGCGCGGCGGCCGGAAACGGTCCCGGTTGCATCTCATAGCGGCCGCGAACCCGTCGCACGCAACATGCCTCGACATCGTCGCGCGCCGCGAGGGCGAAGAGATCGTCACGTGCAATCGGCGTGAATTGCGGGACGGCGTCCCGAATCAGTAGAGGCTCCTTCTGCCAGTAGCGCTCGACAAATGCGGCGGGCGTGTGGCCTCCCAGCAGACGTCGTGTATCGCGTAACGCCATGGCCGCCGAGTATACCGAGCGATTCTTCGCGGAATGAGCTCGTCCGTCGGCCTCCTCCGGCGTTCGGTCCTCCGGGTACAATGACCATCTCTCCATCGGCTGCCCGACGCGTCTGTGCGCGCCGAGTTCGACGAAACTTCTATGAACGTCTTCGCCAACACCGTCGTCACGCTTTCGTTCAAGCTGTTCGACGCCAACAACCGCCTGATCGAGGAGACCGACGAGCCGGTGGCGTACCTTCACGGCGGTCACTCGGGAATCTTTCCGAAGGTCGAAGAGGCGCTCAAGGACAAGGTGGTCGGCGATACGGTGTCCGTCACGCTCGAGCCCGAGGACGCGTTCGGCGACTACGACGCCGAACTGATGCGCATCGAGCCGCTCGATCAACTGCCGCCCGATGTTTCGATCGGCGGTCAGCTCGTCGCCGAGCAGGATGGCAACGAGATGGTATGGCGCATCACCGACATCGCGGACGGCAAGGCGGTTCTCGACGGCAACCACGAGTTGGCGGGACAGCGCCTGCGCTTCGACTGCAAGGTTCTCGACATCCGGCCGGCAACGCTGGACGAGATTACGCACGGGCACGTGCACGGCGCGCACGGTCATCATCATTGACGGTTGCGATCGCCTCCAAATCGCGCGACAGCTTCCCGTAACGCTTCACCGATGATCCGCTACGACAATCATCCGTCGGGCCGGCATTTCCTGCAGATTCCCGGGCCGACCAACGTTCCCGAGCGCGTGCTGCGCGCGATCGATCGCCCGACGATCGATCACCGCGGACCGGAATTCGCGCAGCTCGGCCGCTCGATCCTCGATCGCATCGGCGCCATTTTTCAGACGCGCGAACCGGTGATCATTTATGCCGGCTCGGGCACGGGTGCGTGGGAGGCAGCGCTCGTGAACACGCTCTCGCCCGGCGACAGCGTGCTGATGAGCGAGACCGGCCACTTCGCGCTGCTGTGGAAGCGACTCGCGGAGCGTCTCGGCTTGCGCCCCGAGTTCCTGCCCGGCGACTGGCGACGCGGCGCTGATGTCCAGGCAATTCATGCGCGCCTCGCCGACGACACCGCTCACGCAATCAAGGCGGTCTGTGTCGTGCACAACGAAACGTCGACGGGTGTGGTCAGCGACGTTCCGGGTGTTCGCGCAGCGATCGACCGCGCCGGCCATCCCGCCCTGCTCCTCGTCGATACGATCTCGTCGCTCGCATCCATCGATTACCGTCACGACGAGTGGGGCGTCGACGTCACCGTCGCGGGTTCCCAGAAGGGGCTGATGCTGCCACCCGGGCTCTCTTTCAATGCGGCAAGCGCGAAGGCGCGGGCGGCATCGAAACGGGCGACGCTGCCGCGCGCGTACTGGGCGTGGGACGAGATCATCGAGGCCAATCGCAAGGGCTATTGGCCCACGACCCCGGCGACCAACCTGCTGTACGGTCTCGATGCCGCGCTCGACCAGTTGCTCGAGGAGGGGCTCGCGAACGTCTTCGCGCGGCACGCCCGGCATGGCGAGGCGACACGAGCCGCCGTGCGCGCATGGAACCTCGAGATTCTCTGCGCGAATCCCGCGGAATACAGCAACTCGCTCACTGCGGTCCTGATGCCGCAAGGCCACGATGCCGATGCGTTCCGAAAGCTGCTGCTCGAACGCTTCGACCTGTCGCTTGGCACAGGCCTGTCGAAACTCGCGGGCCGCGTCTTCCGCATCGGGCATCTGGGCGATTTCAACGACCTGACGCTCATGGGCACGCTGGCCGGCGTCGAAATGGGCCTAGGTCTCGCGCGCGTGCCGCATCGACCCGCAGGCGTTGCTGCGGCGATGTCGAGCCTCGCGCACGACGCGCCTCCGGTTGCGCGGACCGACCGGGCGACAGCGCTCGCCTGAATCGACGGCCGGAACATGGCGCCTCGTTTGTCGCTGCCGGATTACCTCGCACCACTCCGCGATGCCCTGATCGAGGCGCGCCGGTCGCACACGACCGTGGATCCGCGGGCGCTCCCCGTGCCGCAAAGCGACGCCGACGCGTACGCGGTGCAACATGCCGTAGCCGAAGCCTACGACTGGTTCGGACCGCCCGCGAAGGCCTGGAAAGTCGGAGCGGCAAGCCGCACGGCAACGCCGAGCGCGGCGCCGTTACCCGCAAGTTCGGTGGTGGAGAGCCCGGCGACGTTCCCGCGCAGCACGTTCAATCGCATCCTGATCGAGGGCGAGATCGCGTTCCGGCTGCGCGCCCCGCTGCGCGCCGAAGTGCCGGACGACATGCTCGAAGCCGTGTCGGCGAGCATCGGCGATGTCGTCGTCACGATTGAAGTCGTGGACCCGCGCTACAGCGATCTCGACGCGGCCGCCCCGGCATTGCGACTCGCCGATCAGGGCTTGAACGGTGCGCTCGTCGTCGGCAGTGGCGTTCCGTGGCGCGGGTCGCTCGACTGGTCGGCCCAGGTGGCGATCCTGCGGCAGAACGGAAATGTCGTGAGGCAGACGCGCGGCGGGCATCCGCTCGGCGACCTGCTGTTCCTCGTGGAGTGGCTCGCCGGCCACGCGCAGCAGCGCGGCCCGTCGCTGCCCGCGGGAACCGTCATCACCGCAGGTACATGGACCGGCGTGTTCGAAGCGGCAGCGGGCGATACGATCGACGTGGAATTTCCGGGCGTCGGACGCGCGAGCGCACGTTTCGATTAGTTGGCCCTTCCGAATCGCGGTCACGCGCCGACGGGCGATTCGCTTCGCAATCCTTCTCAGTTCTCCAGCAGACGCTTGAGCTCGTAAAGCGCCGCCAGCGCATCGCGCGGTGTGAGCGCATCGGGATCGAGTGCTGCGAGCGCCGCCTCGATTCGCTCGGCGCGCGCCGTGATGCCCGGCTCGCGTGCGGCGTGCGATCCGCCGCCTGCGAAGAGATCGTGCTGCGCGTCGTCGCGCGTGTTGAACTTGTCGAGCCGCGCGAAGTACCGCTGCGCTCGCTTCAGCGTGTCGGCCGGCACACCGGCGAGACGAGCAACCTGGAGACCATAGCTGCGGTTCGCCGGACCTTCCTCGACCTGATGCAGGAAGACGATGCCCGGTCCGTGGCGGCCCTTGGTTTCGACGGCATCGAAATGAACGTTCGCGCACCCGTCGATTTCTGAAGGCAGCGCGGTCAACTCGAAGTAATGCGTCGCAAAGAGCGCGAGGCTGCGATTGTTCTCGGCGAGTCGATGCGCGATCGCCCACGCGAGCGCGAGGCCGTCGAACGTGGAGGTGCCGCGGCCGATCTCGTCGATGAGGACGAGGCTCCGCGACGTGGCGCGATTGAGGATGTACGCGGCCTCGGTCATCTCGACCATGAACGTGGACCGCCCGCCGGCCAGGTCGTCCGCCGCGCCGATGCGCGTGAAGATGGCATCGAGCGGGCCGATGCAGGCGTCGGCAGCGGGGACGTACATGCCGCAACAGGCGAGCAGCGCGATGACCGCGGCCTGGCGCATGTATGTCGACTTTCCGCCCATGTTCGGTCCGGTGATGATCAGCATCCGCCGCGCCGCGTCCATCTGCAGGTCGTTCGGTATGAACGACTCGACCTGGCGCTCCACGACGGGATGGCGCCCGTGTGTGATCGAGATGAGCGCGTCGTCGGTGAAGCGCGGTCGCACGAGTCGCAGTGCCTGGGCGCGCTCCGCGAGCGCCTGCAACACGTCGAGTGTCCCGAGCGCAGCCGCCACCTCCTGCAGCGCGGGTATCGCCGGTGCGAGTTCGGTCAGCAGCGCTTCGTACAGTCGCCGCTCGCAGGCACGTGCACGCTCCTCGGCAGTAAGCGCGTTCGTCTCGAACGCCGTGAGCTCCGGCGTCGTGTAGCGCTCGGCATTCTTGAGCGTCTGGCGTCGCCGGTAATCGGCCGGCACCCGTTCGGAATTGGCGCGCGTCACCTCGATGTAGAAGCCGTGAACGCGGTTGTACTCGACCTTGAGGTTCGCGATGCCGCTGCGCTCGCGTTCCCGCCGTTCGAGATCGACCAGGAACTCGGCGCACCCAGCGTCGATATTGCGCAGCTCGTCGAGCTCAGCGTCGTAGCCTGCGGCGATGACTCCGCCATCGCGCACCTGCGCCGCGGGCTCGGGAGCGATTGCGCGATCGAGCAGCGCGTGCCAGTTCCGGTCGGGCGCGAGGCTCTGCACGCACTCGCGCAACAGCAACGCATCAAGCCCTGTGAGCGCCGCCGCGATCTCGGGAAGCAGCGACAGCGTGTCTCGCAGGCCCGCGAGGTCGCGCGGACGGGCAGAGCGAAGCGCGATCCGCGACACGACGCGCTCGACGTCGACGGTCTTGCGCAATCGTGTCACAAGCGCGCGCATCGTCGTCGCTTCGCCGAGCAACGCTTCGATTGCGCGATGCCGTTCCTCCGCACGAACGTGGTCGCGCAATGGATTCGTAAGCCAGCGGCGCAGCAGGCGACTGCCCGCGGCGCTCGCGCATGTGTCGAGCAGCGAACACAGTGTCGGCTCGCGCTCGCCGGCCAGCGTCTGCGTGATCTCGAGGTTGCGGCGCGTGGCCGAATCCATTTCGACGAATTGGCTAGAGGCCTCGATATGCAACGCGCGGACATGCGCGAGCTCGGCCTGCTGCGTCGTGCTCGCATACGTCAGGAGCGCGCCGGCCGCCGCAACGGCGAGCGGCAGCGCTGCCGCGCCGTACGCCGAGAGGTCGACGGCGCCAAGCTGGTGCGCGAGCGAGCGCGTCGCGCGCTCGGTGTCGAAATGCCACGCGGGGAGGCGTTGCAAGGGCGCGGGCTTGCCGCGGAAAGCGGGAGGAGGCGCATCTTCGGGCAGCAGCAGCTCCGCGGGCTCGATGCGCTCGAGCACGCCCGGAAGATCTGCTTCGCTCACTTCCGTCAACGTCAACTGGCCGGACGCAAGACTGAGCCACGCAACGCCGGCGAGATGGTCCGCGCGAACAATCGCCACGAGCGGTGCATCGCGCTTCGCATCGAGCAGCCCGGCATCGGTGAGCGTGCCGGGTGTCACGATGCGCGTCACCTTGCGCTCCACCAGACCCTTGCTCGCTGCCGGGTCGCCGATCTGGTCGACGATGACCGCGCTTTCTCCGCGATTGATGAGCCGCACGAGGTGCTGCTCGAGTGCGTGATAGGGCACGCCCGCCATAGGGATGGGCGCCCCGCCGGATTGCCCGCGCGCGGTCAGCGTGATGTCGAGGAGCCTCGACGCCCGCTCGGCGTCGGCGTAGAAGAGCTCGTAGAAATCGCCCATCCGATAGAACAGCAGGCGGTCGGGATGCTCGTCCTTGAACCGGAGGTATTGCTGCATCATCGGCGTGTGTGATGCCGCAACAGTTTGAATCGACTCGGCTCTCACTTGCTTCTTGGACTTGCGCTTAAGGCGTTGATGATGATCCGACGTCCGACTCGTTCTAAACCGTTCCGATGGGTTCCGACCGCTACACCGTCAACCGACTTCCATGCAGCGGACATTCCCCTTGCACCGCTGCTACAAGAAGCGTAGCGTGAGCAACACGCGAAGGTGGCCGCCTCGCGTTGCTCGAGAGAGTGCACCTTCCAGCGCCGGGAGGATTCTGCATGCTCCTCGCATCCATTCGCCTCGGGTTCTTTCTTGCAACGCTTGTCGCTTCGCTTCAGGTCGCGGCAGAAACACGGTATTGGACTCTCACCGGCGTGCAGCTCGAAGATGGGGCGGTCGCGACGGGGTATTTCGGCTACGACGATGCTACGGGAACGATCGCGAACTGGAATGTGCGGTTGAGCGGTGGTGCAGGGCCCTTCATACCCTGGACCTTCGTTCCCGGCAACTCCCACGAATGGCCTACGGCCCCTGCTTTCGCTCCTGATTTCTACGTGTATTCGGGTATTGTGCCGTACGTGGTTCGGGGTGGGTTCTGGTGGCGGTCGTTAGTCATCACCCCTGTTGTTCCGCTCGATGGTAGCAGCACCTCGGTATTGATCGATGTATCGCGGTCTCACGAATTCTTTGAGGATGACAATTTTTATGCAGGGCCGTCCCGCAAGATCATCGCAGGCTCGCTAGCGCTCACGACGTTGCCACCGCCGGTCACGATCGTGCGAGTCGACGAGTTCTATCATTCGCGCCTGCTGCACTATTTCATGACCGCCGACGCCGCGGAAAAGCGGCTCCTCGACACTGGCGTCCATCCGGGATGGGAGCGCACCGGGGAATCGTTCAAGGCTTACGCAACGGGCAGCAGCGCCCACGGTTCGATCAATCCCGTCTGTCGCTACTACGGCGATCCGGCACGGGGCCTGGATTCCCACTTCTACTCAGCCGACTCACGCGACGAATGCGTGAGCGTATTCGTGAAATTTCCGTCCGAGTGGCTATTGGAGAGCGACAACGTGTTCCAGATCAGCCTGCCCGATATGGCGACGGGTGCCTGTCCCGTCGGAACCATTCCCGTGTACCGACTGTGGAACCAGCGGGTGGATTCCAATCACCGCTACACGACAAGTGCAGCAATCAAGGCGCAGATGCTCGCTGCCGGTTATTTTGCAGAGGGTGTCGTAATGTGCGCGGTGCAGTAGCGAACGGCTGGACGGAAGGCACGACGCCCCGCGCGGTCGTTGCGTCGATCGGGCCGATCGCGACAGGAGCGCGCTGCCGGCGCCGCTGGGGGGAAAAGTTGCCGGATAAGTGACGACGCTCGGGAACTTTGCAACGCGCGCGCAGGGCGGTGCAAGGCGTAGGACGTCACTGCAAATAGATCGGCTGGCCGCCGGTTAGCATCACACCGAGTAGGTCGCGATCTTCGTGTGGCCGTGACTCGCCCCCCATACGACATCGACGTCCTCGGGTGAGAGTGCCAGTTTCATGGGATGGGTGCGCGCGAGGTGGTGATGCGATCGGCAGCATGATCGGACGACTCCGGCGACGCGCAGTGCGCTTGCTTGCCATGGGTTGAACGGCTGCCGTCACACTGATACGCTTCTTGTACGCACGCACGAAGCGCGAGTGCTCCAGGGAGGGCCTTATGAGCGTTGGAATGCGTTCGCGGCGCTGGATCGCCGGATTCGCGGCGGCCTTCTGCATAGGTTCACTGTCGCAAGTCGCCGCGCCCGCCGACAAATCGACGAAGGTCTGGCACGTCGCGCTTTGCCACGTCGGCCTCGATCATGAGCCGCCCGGACTGCACACGCTGCACCAGTCGCTCAACGACCTCGGCTACGTCGATGGCCGCAATCTGCGCTTCGATTGGCACAATGAGGCCGATGCCGCCGGTGCGGCGGCGACGATCAAAGGATGGGTCGCCGCCGGCGTCGACGTGATCGTCGCTTTCGAGGACCAGTGCGTCAGCGCAGCCAAGGCCGCAACCTCGACGATCCCGATCGTGTTTGTTCAGATCTACGACCCGAAAGCCGCCGGCTTCATCCAAAGCCTCGCGCACCCCGGTGGCAACCTCACCGGTCCTGTCGCGAACCTGAAACTCCTCGACAAGCGCCTTCAGCTTTTCAAGGAGATCGACCCGAAGGCCGAACGGATACTGGTGCTTTACGACCCGCACGATCCGTACTCGAGCGGCGAGCGAGCTCTCGCGCAAAATGCCGCGGCACCGCTTCAGTTGACGCTGGTCCCGAGGGAGGCCGCTACCGAAGACGACGTCAAGCGAGTCTTCGCCGAGCTGAAGCCTGCTGACGTCGATGCGGTGATCGTCGCGTCACCCCACCTCCAGACCAACCATCCGCGACTTATCATCAAGCTCAGCGAGGACGCGCACCTGCCCGTGATAGGGCACCGGGAGGCGTGGGTCGACTGGGGCGCGCTGATGTCCTATTCGACGGACGGCGATTCGGCCGGTCCCGTCGCGGCGCGTTACATCGACAAGATCTTGAAGGGAGCGAGGCCCGGCGACCTGCCGGTCGAGGAGCTTTCGACGACGGTCCTCGCCGTGAACTTCAAGCGTGCCAGGGAACTTGGGCTCAACGTGCCGACGTCCGTGGAGATACGGACCGACCACAAGGTCAACTAACGGTGCCGGCCCAGCATGGGAAGCGTGCAATCGCTTGGGTGGTTCGCAGCGTCCGCTTCCGGGAAGTTCCGGACGCGTGGTAACGTCCAACGCTTTCGGCTTACGATCGCAGCGTCGCAGTGAGGCGTAGCGGGTGCTGGAGCAACTCCAGCGCATCCAGGATGCTCGGCACCACCAGGTCTGCCGTCCTCACTGTTGCTTGAGCGGCGCCCTCACGCTGAAGCACCGCGATGCCCAATGCCGCGAGCTCGACCATCTTGCAATCGTTGCGTCCGTTGCCGATCGCCACCACGCTCTTCGCATTCAGTCTACGGACGAATTCAACCTTCGCTTCCGCCTGATCGGTGCTGCCCATGACCACCAACTGCAATGGCAGACCGGCCAGCTCTCCGGCCACAAGGCCAAACGTGTCCGCCGTGACGACGTGGATCTGCAAGGTGCGGGAGATCTTGTGCAGGAGGGGGGCTGCGTGCGCAATCAATCTGCCGTCTATCGCCAGTGTCCCGTTGTAGTCCAGCAACAGATGCTCGAGGCGGAGCGATCCGAAGCCAGGGATGTCGATCGCGAGCATCGCCGGTATTACCGCACGACGATGACTGTGCACTTGGCGTAAGACACCACTCGATGGGAGACGGAACCCATCCGCCATCGCTGAAATGCGTTCTTGCCGCCGCCACGGTCGTAGCCACACAGCATGCGTGTGTTCATTGCAGGTTTCCCTTGGCCGCCGCAGCAGCCAATGCCGCTCGTGCATTGTCCGCGCGGCCGACCGCGGGCTCGAGGTGGTGCCGCGGGAGAAAGAAAGCGTTGGCAATCAGGGTCGGCACGACCGCGCTCGCAACGACGGCTGCAATTGAGATACGAATATTGCGCCTCGGTCACGAGCCCGTGGGTGAGTCCGAACAGCGCGGAGATGCTGCCGAAGGTAAGCCCTGTAGACATCATCAGCGTCGTGTACACGCCTTCTTTGGTAGGCGAGCCGAATGCTTTCGTCATCGGATAAACGCCCGCGATCTTCGACATCATCTGGCAAGCAGGAGGACCACGAAAGCTGCAGGCGCCGCCGTCAGAGCAGGCACGGAGACGAAGGATCCCGCACGGATGCAATAGAAGGGCGTCAGAAAGCCCATCGCACAGCAACAGGAACTTGGCCTCGAGCTCCGACGGGCGGTCCCCAAAGCGTCGAAAGAATCTCGGGGTCAACCACGGCAGTACGGCAAATGCGGCCATGGATCCGATCACGACGATCTCCGACATCGCAGTCGCGATCCGAAGCCAGATCGACAGCAGCGCAGCAAGGAGAGCCAGACCGAAGCCAAAGCGCGGCGTGAGCAAAGATGTCGGTCATGCCGGCGCTCCATGTTCCTGGCTTACGCCGCTGTCATCGATCAGGATGACCTCGGTGTTGGTGCGCGTGCAGAAGCAGTGAATCCTTTCTCGTCGCACCAAATTCAGGAGCGCGTCCGCCTCTTCTGAACTTACGATGAACTCCACCATGACTGGCAGCACTTCCGGAAGCTCGAAGAACTTCTGCTCGCGGATGACACCGTGGCGGCCGAATCCCGCGATCGCCAGGAAAGCCGGCCCCCCCGTGAATGCCAAGCTCTTTCGCGCGCTCCAGCAGCCATTCGAAAAGCAGCTGCCTCCCATGCTTGCGAGGCTGATGCACATAGAACCGGAGCGCAACCGCGTTCATCGCTGGCCTCCTTCGGAGTCACCTCGTGCAGGCGTGTTCGCCAGGCTCGTCATCGACAGGGGGCGGCGCGACACGAGTATGCACAGGCGCCGGCGACGAGCCGTACCCTCGCCGTGCGATGGGCGCGACGGCTGGCAGCCAAAGACCTAGGGAATCGGTTGAAGTCGCCGGGAATCGCGGTGAAAGGAGGGGTGTTCGGCATCAGCGAAGGCGACGTACCAGGATTGCGCCGGGTTCCGCCTACGCGCCTGACCTCGAAGTACGCACCTGCGCCCAATCCGCCTCCGCCCTGACAGCAACGCGGATGCCCTGAGGGCTGGAGGAGGGCCTAGGAGAAAGGACCGCCTACGGCCCCGACCCCGGGGAATCCGGTTGGGGTGTGGTAGGCATCATCAGCCTTGCGGCGGTTAATGGAGAATGCCATCTCCAACCAACACGATTATAACCACGGATGAAGTTGCGTAAAGGCGCACCGGCGTCAGCGACGTGACGCTGGCACTTGGCCGCCCTCGACGCTGCGCACCGGGACCCGCGTCGAGCTCGCGTGCTCGATGCATCGGGCGTACACCGATATAGTGCGCGCATGTCCAGCATCTTTCTTCGCCCCGCCGAATTGACGCTCGCGGATCTGCGTGCGCTGTGGGCGGCGCCCTGCCGCCTCGCCGTCGATCCGCGTGCGCAAGCCGGCGTGGAAAGAGCGGCAGCGACGGTGTCGGAGATCGTTGCGGCGCACCGCACCGTGTACGGAATCAACACCGGGTTCGGCCTCCTTGCACGAACGCGGATCGACGACGCGCGGCTCGCCGAATTGCAGCGAGCGCTCGTGCTGTCGCATTCGGC
>Ga0070671_100004127_pt1 | contig 11473 bp, 7 predicted proteins | sample KBSS73metaG_FD_65341 | JGI IMG/M metagenome (GOLD analysis project Ga0070671, IMG submission 65341) | Switchgrass rhizosphere microbial communities from Kellogg Biological Station, Michigan, USA - KBS S7-3 metaG | ecosystem: Host-associated > Plants > Roots > Rhizosphere > Soil ... | reverse complement strand
GCCCTGCCCGCCCGGCTGCTGCACCGAATGGGTCGCGTCGAAGATCACCGGCGCGCCGGTTTTGGCAAGCACCGGCAAGGCCCGCATGTCGGAGATGAGCGTGTTGTAGCCGAACGAGACGCCGCGCTCGGTGACGAGCACGTTGGCATTGCCGGCGCCAGTAATCTTCTCCACCACGTTGGCCATGTCCCACGGCGCGAGGAACTGACCTTTTTTCACGTTGACGACGCACCCGGTCTGGGCAGCAGCGACCAGCAGATCGGTCTGCCGGCAAAGGAACGCGGGTATCTGCAACACATCGACGACCGCGGCGACCGCCGCGCATTGCTCCGGCTCATGCACGTCGGTGAGCACCGGCACGCCGAGCTTTTCGCGCAGTTCGGAAAATACGGCGAGCGCCTTGTCGAGGCCGACACCGCGCGCGCTCTTGCCGCTGGTGCGGTTCGCCTTGTCGAACGAGGTCTTGTAGACGAAACCGATGCCGAGCCGCGCGGTCAGGTCCTTGAGCGCCCCTGCCATGTCGAAGGCGTGCGCGCGGCTCTCGAGCGCGCACGGCCCGGCGATGAGCGCCAGCGGCAGCGCGTTGCCGAAACGCGCCTTGCCGACGGTGACGATGGAGTTCGGCTGCGCCATGAAGTCCCTCGCGCCGACCATGATGGCCGTCGCGCAGCGGGTCAACCGTATTGGCAGCGGTTATTTGACCGCAGAGAACGCCGTCGGCCGAAGGAACGAACTCTTGATGTTGGCGATTATCGGCCCGTCCTTCTCGCTGTCGTCGCGGGCCTTGATCCACGCCGGGTCGGTGAGGAACTTGTCCCACACGCGCTCGCGCTCGGCGAGCGATTCCCAAGCGAGCAGATAGTGAAGGTCGTTGTTGCCGTCGCCGATCATCACGGTCCAGAAGCCGGCCTGCCTGACGCCGTGCTTGTCCCAGAGCTTGAGGGTATGGTCCTGAAAACGCTTGAGCAGCGCCGGCAGCCGGCCGGGAATACATTGATAGATGCGCAACTCATAAATCATCGGTCGACTCCGCTGTCACAAACTCGCGCATGTCTTTAGCGCCAATCGGGGCGCAGGCACAACGCCGGAAACGAATGCGCGCCGGCCCTCGCGGGCCGGCGCTGCTCCGGGATCGATCGACAATCCCGGCCGCCCAGGGGCCGCCGATATCAGAAGTGATAGTTCACGCCGAGTTTCATCTCGTGGACCATCACGGTGTAGCTCCAGTTGGCGAAGTTTGTCGGCCCAACCGCGGTGCTGGTCACCGGGAAGTTGTAGATCTGCGATCCGAAGTCGATGAAGTCGTATTCGATCTTGGCCGACCAGTTCGGAAGGCGTATTCAAGGCCCATGCCGAGCGTCCAGCCCCAGCGGTTCACGCTGGTATTGCTCGAGAAGGCTGTCGCGAACGGCGCTTGAGCAACATTGGAAATGGTCTCGCTGTCGCGCGCCCAGGCACCGCCGCCCTTCAGGTAGATGAGGGCGCGTTCGACCGTTGCGCCGATGCGGCCGGTGAAGGTCGCAACCCCCTCGACCTTCGAACTGCAATTCATGAAGAACGCCGTCGTGTTGCATAGGCCGTGGCCGACGATGTTGCTCCAGCTTCCATCCGCTTCGAGCCCGTACACAAACCATCCCGATTGCCAGTTGTAGCCGATCTGTCCGCCGACCAGCGGGCCATTGATCGGGATGGCGGAATCCCAACGAAGCGCGAGGATCGAATCGTTGAAGTCGGCGTTTGTGGAACCCCAGCCGGCGCCGGCATGCGCACCGAAATAGAGCCCGCTCCAATTTGTGCTGACCAAAGGTTGCGGCGGCGGCGACTTGTGGGCTGGCAGCAGCACGTCCGCTGCCTGCGCGGCAACCGCAATGGCAAGCATCGGCACGGCGGCCAGAGCGCTGGCGATCAAACGGCCTTTCATCTTGTGCCCCCTGTTTTCGAAGACGTCCGGTTGCTCGATCGCACCGCGCACGCCCTCGCGCGAACCATCCCTAGTTCGCGATCGGTTGCTGAAACGCTGTGTAAGCTGAACTGACGCCGCCTGATGGCCGGTCTATCCCGGCCGACCCGTCGCGCTTAAGCACCGCTCCCGACCACGCGCCGTTGCGATCAGCGTCGGTGGTCGCGTTACACTCGGTGCTTCGCTTGCGACTCAATTCGACGAGTCGTGGCTGACGTTAGTGAATCGCGATCTGCAATCAATGATTCGAATAGGCCCTGTGGCCAACGCGTAAGCTTTTACCGCAACTGTTGCAGGAGAGACACACACAACGAATCAGTTTGGCTTGTCCCCGCTACACAGGACCTCGAACTCGACGAAAGCGGAGGCGCTGCGGCCGCGTGAACAAGCACCGCCGGAGCACAGTAATCCGCAACGTTGCAATGTCGCTCGCTAAACTAGGCGGCTCTGTTCCACCGCCGCCCCGATGAAGGAGGAGAACAGCGGGTGAGGCGCGAACGGCCGCGACTTCAGTTCCGGATGGAACTGCACGCCGATGAACCAGGGATGGTCGGCGTATTCGATGATCTCCGGCAAAAGCCCGTCGGGCGACATGCCGGAGAAGCGCATGCCGTGCTGCGCCAGGCGGTCCTTGTAGGCCGTGTTGACCTCGTAGCGGTGGCGGTGGCGCTCGGAAATCTCGCTCGCCTGATAGATGTCGGCGACGCGCGAGCTGCGCTGCAGCAGCGCCGAATAGGCGCCGAGCCGCATCGTGCCGCCGAGATCGCCGGTGATGCCACGCTTCTGCAGCTCGTTGCCTTTCATCCATTCGGTCATCAGGCCGACGACCGGCTCGGGCGTCGCACCGAACTCGGTCGAGTTCGCCTCCTCGATGCCGCACAGGTTTCGCGCCGCCTCGATCACCGCCATCTGCATGCCGAAGCAGATGCCGAAATAGGGAACGTCGTGCTCGCGCGCGAACTGCGCCGCGCGGATCTTTCCTTCGGCGCCGCGCTGGCCGAAGCCGCCGGGCACCAGGATGCCGTCGACGTGCTCGAGGAATGGCGCCGGGTCCTTGTTCTCGAACACCTCGCTCTCGATCCAGTCGAGATTGACCTTCACCTTGTTGGCGACGCCGCCATGCGAAAGCGCCTCGATCAGCGATTTGTAGGCATCCTTCATGCCGGTGTACTTGCCGACGATGGCGATGGTCACGTCGCCTTCGGGGCTGCGGATGCGCTCGTTGATGAGGCGCCAGGTGGCAAGATCGGGTGGCGGCGGCGCCTCGATACCGAAAGCGGCGAGCACCTCGCTGTCGAGGCCGCCGGCGTGATAGGCCTCGGGCACGGCGTAGACGTTGTCCACGTCGCGCGCCTCGATCACGGCGCTTTCGCGCACGTTGCAGAACAGCGCGAGCTTGCGCCGTTCGCTTTCCGGGATCGGCCGGTCGGTGCGGCACAGGAGAATGTCGGGCTGAATGCCGATGGCGCGCAATTCGCGCACCGAATGCTGGGTCGGCTTGGTCTTGAGTTCACCGGCGCTCGGGATGAACGGCATCAAGGTCAGATGGATGTAGATGGCGTGGCCGCGCGGCAAATCATTGCCGAGCTGGCGGATGGCCTCGAAATACGGCAGGCCCTCGATGTCGCCGACGGTGCCGCCGATCTCGCACAGCACGAAATCGAAGTCCTCGTTGCCGTCGCGGATGAAATCCTTGATGGCATTGGTGACGTGGGGAATGACCTGGATGGTGGCGCCGAGATAGTCGCCACGCCGCTCCTTGGTGAGGATCTCCTGGTAGATGCGGCCGGTGGTGATGTTGTCCGCCCGCGTCGCCGGCCGGCCGGTGAAGCGCTCGTAATGGCCGAGGTCGAGGTCGGTCTCGGCGCCGTCATCGGTGACGAACACTTCGCCGTGCTGGTAGGGCGACATCGTGCCCGGATCGACATTGAGATAGGGGTCGAGCTTGCGCAGCCGCACCTTGTAGCCGCGCGCCTGGAGCAGCGCGCCAAGCGCGGCCGAAGCGAGACCCTTGCCGAGTGAGGAAACCACGCCGCCGGTGATGAAAATATACCGCGCCATGGGACTTAACCTGTAGCGGCGATCCCACGATTCGACGAGCGCTTTTCCGGAATGGCTGCCGCGCGCCGGCTGCGACAGGCAGGAAAAGCCGCACGATTACCGGGTGTTCGCCAGCAATCCTCAGCCCACGCCGAAGGTGCCGCCATATTCGTCTGAGGAGATATGGCGGTACTCCCTTCCAGCATCGAGTCAGACCTATTGCGACTGCGGTACCTGCGGCCCGCTCGGCGCTGCCGGGGGAGTTGTAGGGGCACCGCCCGGTAGCTGATCGAGGATGCCGCGGCCGCTGCGGCCCAACGGCGCGGGCTGCGAGCCCGCGGGCGCTTCCTGCGTCGCCGGCGCGCCGGGATTGATGAGCGAGGCAGGCTTGCGGCCGAGCCCGGCCAGCCAGGACAATGCGAGGCTCGTCAGAAAGAAGCCGATCGCCAGAAACGCCGTCGTGCGCGTCAACACGTTGGCGGTACCGCGGCCGGTGAGAAAGCCGCTGGTGGAGCTGACCAGGCCGCCGCCTTCCGACTTCTGCAGCAGCACCACGCCGACCATGGCGATGACGATCATGAGGTGGATGACGATAAGGACTGTCAGCATCAGCGATTCCGGAATATCGAGCTTGCCGCAGCAGTGTGCGCGACGGCGCTGCGCCCCTGATATAGGAGGCCGCGCGGGTCTCTACATGATCCGCCGGGGATTTTCTATGGCCGGCAGGCGCCTGCGACAGCCAGGAACTGTTCGGATCTGAGGCTTGCGCCGCCGACCAGCGCGCCGTCGACATTCTCCGCCGCCAGCAATTCCCTGGCGTTGCCAGGTTTCACCGAGCCTCCGTAGAGCAGGCGGACCCCCTCACCTGCCTCACCGTAGCGCGCGGCAAGCTGCAGGCGGATGAAGCTGTGCATCTCGGCGACGTCGCGCAGCGTCGGGGTCAGCCCGGTTCCGATTGCCCAGATCGGCTCGTAGGCGATCACCAACTGCTCGGCCTGATCGGGGAGCGAGCCGTCGAGTTGCGTGCGCACCACGACGAGCGCATCACCGGCATCGCGCTCGGCCCGGGTCTCGCCCACACAGACGATGGCAAGAAGCCCGGCTCGGCGCGCCGCCAGCGCCTTGGCGCGCACCTGCGCGTCGGTCTCATTGTGGTCCTGCCGCCGCTCGGAGTGGCCGACGATCACGGCGACGGCGCCCGCGTCGGCCAGCATTTCCGCGGCGATGTCGCCGGTATGCGCCCCGGATGGTTCGGCATGGCAATCCTGACCGCCGATGGCGACGCGGGTTCCGTGGGCGCGCGCGGCGAAGCCGGGAATGAGCAGAAATGGCGGGCAGACCAGGACCTCAAGGCTTGCGGGCAGCTGGGCAGCGCCGCCGATGACCTCGTCCAGGGTGGCAAGGTCTTCGGAGAGGCCGTTCATCTTCCAATTGCCGGCGATGAGCGGGGGGCGACGCGCGATCATGTGGTCTCAGGAGAGCATCGATGAATGGGGGCCGGATCGGCGCAGGCCGGGCGCATGAGCCAATCGTGCCGGAAACTTCCGAGGGAAGGTGCCGAAAGATTGATCGGGCGGCGTTTCATGCCGGCGCTTGGGTGATCTCGCAGACGATTTTTACAACACAGTAGAGCCGAGCCGGGCGCATGCGACAAACAGCCGTTAGCAGACCCGTTGCAGACCGGGAAGAGGCGTTTTACCTGCAAGTTCCTTCAGTTGCAGGGCAACGCGGCGCTCCCTATGATGCCCCGCTTTTTCCGGTCGGCACATTGACCGGACCACTCCAGCAGCCGCCGCTGGTATTTCCCGCAGAGGCGCGGGAGCGGGCATAACGTGTTCTGATGCTTCGAGGTATCCGCAAAGCGTCCGCGAATTGGCTCGGCCGCGCCGTGATGGGCGGCGTCATGGGCCTGCTCGCCCTAAGTTTCGCAATCTGGGGCATCAACGACATCTTCCGCGGGTTCGGCCGCTCGACGCTGGCCAAGATCGGCGGCACCGAAATTCCGATCGAGATGTTCCGGCAGACCTACAACGAGCGGCTGCAGCAGATCGGGCGCCAGTCCGGGCGCCCGCTGTCGTCGGAGCAGGCGCGAGCGCGCGGGCTCGACCGCCAGATATTGGGCCAGATGATCGCCGAGGCCGGGCTCGACCAGCGCGCGAAGCAGATGCGGCTCGGCATTTCCGACGCCGAGGTCATCCGCCGCATCACTGCCGATCCGGCGTTCCGCAACGCCAGCGGCCAGTTCGACCCGGCTCGCTTCCAGGACGTTCTGCGCAACAACGGCTATTCCGAGCAGCGGTTCGTGGCCGAGCAGCGGCGGCTGATGCTGCGCCGGCAGATCGCGGCGACGGTCTCCGGCGACATCCCGGTGCCGAGAGCCTGGTTCGATGCGGTCAATCAGTACGAGAACCAGGAGCGTAGCGTCGAATATCTGGCGCTCGGACCGGCGCAGGCGGGCGACATTCCGCAGCCGACCGCCGAGGAGCTCAGCAAGTATTTCGAGGCGCGCAAGGTCATGTTCCGCGCGCCCGAATACCGCAAAATCGTCGTCGTCGACGGGACGCCGAGCGAGCTCGGCAAGTGGATCGAGATTTCCGACGACGACGTGAAACACGCGTTCGATGAGCATCGCAGCCGCTATGTCACCCCGGAGCGGCGGCACGTGCAGCAGATCGTGTTTCCGAAAATGGACGAGGCCGAGGCCGCATCCACGCGGCTCAAGGACGGCAGCCTGACCTTTGCAGCGCTCGCGGCCGAGCGCGGCCTCAAGGAGCAGGACTTCGACCTCGGCATGGCGACGAAGGAGGACCTTATCGATCCGGCCGTCGCCGATGCAGCGTTCGCGCTAAAAGAGGGCGAGGTGAGCGCGCCGATCAAGGGCCGCTTCGGCGCGACGATCGTAACCGTCACCAAGATCGAGCCGGAAGAGACCAAAACGCTTGCCGACGTGACGCCACAGATTCGCAAGGACATCGCTGCCGAACGCGCCAAGGCTGAGGTGCGGCGTGTCCACGATAAGATCGAGGACGAACGCGCCGGCGGCGTCTCGCTCGAAGAGGCCGCCGAGAAGCTGAAGCTGCCGGTCGTCACCTACGAGGTCGACCAAACCGGCCGCGAGCCCTCCGGCAAGCCGCTTCCCAACCTCGCCCGCATCGGCAATGTCATCAGGGCCGCCTTCGCCTCCGATGTGGGCGTCGACAATGATCCGATCGAAACCGACAGCGGCTTCGTCTGGTATTCCGTGGCCGGCATCACGCCGTCGCGCGACCGCACGCTCGATGAAGTCAAAAGCGTGGTCGAGGAGCACTGGCGGCAGGACGAGATTGCGAACCGGCTACGGACCAAGGCGACCGAACTGCTCGACAAGCTCAAGGGCGGCACCCCGCTCGACGAGGTGGCCAAGGCCAATGACTTGACGGTCGAAAAGGCCGACAAGATCAAGCGCGGCAAAGCTTCGGGAAACATTTCCGCCAGCATGGCCGGGTCGATCTTCCACACCGCCAAGGATGCCTACGGCACCGCCGAAGGCGACAAGCCGACCGAGTGGATCGTCTTTCGCGTCACCGACGTCACCACGCCGAAGCTCGAGGCGAACTCGGACTACGACAAGCGCATCAGCGAGATCGTGGAGCGCCAGACGGTCGACGACGTGTTCGGCGAATACCTGGCCTGGCTCGAGGATGAGCTCGGCACCAGCGTCAACCGCGCGGCGTTGGCGCAAGCCCTTGGCAGCAGCAGCAACGCACCGGACACCGACTGAATGCTGATCGAGCCGGCGGCCGCGGCATTCGCCGCGCGCTATGCGGCCGGCGAGCCGCAGGTGGTGTGGACGACGCTCGTCGCCGACCTGGAAACGCCTGTCTCCGCCTTCCTCAAGCTTGCCGGTGCGCGGCCGCAGAGTTTTCTGCTGGAATCGGTCGAAGGCGGCGAAGTCCGCGGGCGCTACTCGATCATCGGCCTCGAGCCCGACCTGATCTTCCGCGTCCACGACCGGCGCGCCGAGATCAATCGCAAGCCGCAGAGCGATCCCGAGGCGTTTACGGCAGTGGGCGACGGGCCGCTGCGAGCGCTACGCAGCCTCATCGCCGAAAGCCGGATCGCGCTCCCCGACTCGCTGCCGCCGATGGCTGCCGGCGTTTTCGGTTATCTCGGTTACGACATGGTGCGGCTGATGGAGGACCTGCCGGCGCCCGGCCCCGACCCGCTCGGCATACCCGACGCGATCCTGATCCGCCCGACGCTCGTCATCGCTTTCGACGCGGTCGAAGACACGATCACCATCGTCACGCCGGTGCGGCCGCAGGCCGGTGTGACAGAGAAGGTGGCGCTCGCGCGTGCTGTCGAGCGCCTGACTGGCGTGGTGGACGCGCTCGATGAACCGCTCGACAAATCGGTCGCCGAGATGGTGCGCCCGCCGCCGCTTGGCGAAGCCAAAGAGGGGGCGGCGCCGCGGTCGAACACCACGCCGGAAGAATTCGGGCGCATGGTCATGCGTGCCAAGGACTACATCGCCGCCGGCGATATCTTTCAGGTCGTGCTGTCGCAGCGCTTCGAGACGCCGTTCGCGCTCCCAGCCTTCGCGCTCTACCGCGCGCTGCGGCGCGTCAATCCTTCGCCTTATCTGTTCTTTCTCGACTTCGGCGCCTTCGCGGTCGCCGGATCGAGCCCCGAAATCCTGGTCAAGGTGAGCCAGGGCGTCGTCACCGTCCGTCCCATTGCCGGCACCCGCCGGCGTGGCGCGACCCCGCACGAGGACAAGGCGCTGGAGGAAGAGCTCCTCGCCGATCCGAAGGAGCGCGCCGAGCATTTGATGCTGCTCGACCTCGGCCGCAACGACGTCGGGCGCGTCGCCGAGATCGGCACTGTCACCGTCACCGACCAGTTCTTCATCGAGCGCTACAGCCAGGTCATGCACATCGTCTCCAACGTCGAAGGCACGTTGCGCCAGGACAGCGACCCGCTCGACGCCCTTGCCGCCGGCTTCCCCGCCGGCACCGTCTCCGGCGCGCCGAAGGTGCGCGCCATGCAGATCATCGATGAACTGGAGAAGGAAAAGCGCGCGCTCTACGCCGGCTGCGTCGGCTATTTCTCCGCCGGTTCTGAGATGGATACCTGCATCGTGCTGCGCACCGCCTTGATCAAGGACGGCGTCATGTACGTGCAGGCCGGCGCCGGCATCGTCGCCGATTCCGAGCCCGAGTTCGAGCAGCAGGAGTGCATCACCAAGGCGAAGGCGCTGTTCCGCGCCGCCGAGGAGGCAAGGCGCTTCGCCAGCGCCGCCCGGCGCGGGCAGTAGGCGGCCGCGCGGCCAGTTGCGCCGTGGCACGAAAAGGTGAAGGAGACCACCCACCCCTGCGGTCTCCTTCCGCCCTCCCCAAAGCGATCACAGAGTGTCGATGAGCGACTATCGCGCTCCGACCGGCTGGCGTTTGCGCCAATCAAGAAACTGGCGGAACAGCGCCTCGCGATCCTCGCTGCGCTGGCCGTCGTTCTTGGCGTCGTTCTTGGCATCGTTCTTGGCCTCCCAGTCGAGGAACTGCCGCACTGCTTCGAGGTCCTTGGTCTGAGTCGGGTCCACGTCGGCCTGCGCCTGCGGCGCGGCCGCCGTCGCCGGCTTGTGTTGATCGAGCCACGCCTGCGCGGGCGGGAAACGGGTCCAGCCCGGCAGCGGCGCATTGAGCGCCACCTCGCGCCACTTTGGATGGAACGGTGGCCGTTGCAGCTCCTTGATCTTCGAAAAGAGAGCATTCACGACCAGCTCGAGCCGCCGGTAGCGCTCGGTTTTCGGCGCCCAATTGTAGGCCGCAAGAACCGCCGAGACCGCGATCGTGTCGATGCCATGCCCGGCGGCGATCAGGTTCGGGTAGTCCTCGGCCGTGAGTTGCGTCGGCAGATAGTCCTCCTGCAGCGGCTTCTGATAGTCGATCGGCACGAAGTGGAGTTCGTCGCCGTCGAGCCGAGCAATCTCTTGCAGCGGCTTGCCTTCGACCGCGACAACCGCATCGATCTCGCCGCGCTTGAGCTTCTCGAGCGCCACCCGCTGCTCGATGTAGAGGAAGTGCGGCCTGATGTTGAGCCGCTCGAAGATGGCGATCGCGGTGACGAACGTGCCACCATTGGCGGAGCCGACGGCGACGGTCTTGCCATCGAGATCGGCGAGGCTGCCGATCGTCTTCGGTGCGACCACGTGGACTTCCTCGTTGTAGAGCTTGGCGATGAAGTTGAACTGCTTCTTCAGGTTGGTCGTAAAGCCCTTCTTCTCGATGTAATCGAGCGTGTCGGAGCGCACGATGCCGAGGTCGACGCCCTTGAGGAAGAGGATGTCGGCAACGCCCTGGACCGAACCTCGCCCGACGACCGGCAGCAGCCGGAGATTGTCGCCGTCATCGAGCACCGAAGCGAGATCGGCGCCGAATTGCTCGTAAGTGCCGCCGAAGGCCCCGGTCATCATCGTCACGGTATTGGCGTTGAGCCGGTCGGCGAGGTCGTGATGCGCGGATCCGTAGCGGAACACCGAGCGCAGCCCTTCGCTGACCGCCCCGGGGTCGACGCCACTGAGCACCGGCCCGAACGGCTCCCAGCGCTCGCCGGAAAACCGCATCATCTGCATCTGCTCGATCGGCGCGAAGTCGCTCGCGCTGGTGTTGATCACGATGCCGGGGAGCAGCATGCCAAGCCGCAGGCCCTTGAGGTTCGCGGCCTGTCGCATGACGTTCTCACGCGTGAGCTGATTGCCGCATTGCGTAAGCACCTGAACGAGGGTCTGCGCCACGCTGTAGCCGTAGACGCTCAGCCCGTTGTTCTTGTCGCCCTCGGGAAAGTAGCGGTCCATGAAGTCGAGCCATTGCTTGTAGGCGGCGTCGTCCTTCCACAGCGGGTCGCCGGTTTCCTTCATGTAGTTGGCGGCGAGCATGCCCTGGGCATTCTCGAAGCCAGCCGGCTTGATCACCGAGCCGACCGAGTTCGAGACGCTGTTGACGATGTGCAACGGCTTCCAGCCGATCTCCGCCGCGCGCTTGATGGCCATGACGGCGAATTTCGGGGTCGCCACGTCGAAGAAGACATCGGCACCCGACGCCTTGAGTTTCCCCATCTGGGTGTTGAGGTTGGCGTCGCTGGTCTCGTAGCTCGCTTCGGCGACAACCGGGATTCCTCCGGCAAGCGCGTCTTTCAGACCCTTCATGTAGTCTCTGCCGTATTCGTCATTCTGATAGAGGATCGCGATCTTGCCGTGCGGCTGGTTGGCGAGCAGATACTGGCCAAAGATGCGGCCTTCGGTCTGATAGTTCGGCTGCCATCCCATGGTCCACGGATGGTTCACCGGATCGTCCCATTTGGTCGCGCCCGAGGCGACAAAGAGTTGCGGAACCTTGCTGTCGTTCATGTATTTTTGAATCGCCGAATTCGACGGCGTGCCGAGGCTTTGGAACATCAGCAGTACGCGATCCTCCTCGACGAGCTTGTGCGCGGCCT
>Ga0070671_100004124_pt1 | contig 11475 bp, 12 predicted proteins | sample KBSS73metaG_FD_65341 | JGI IMG/M metagenome (GOLD analysis project Ga0070671, IMG submission 65341) | Switchgrass rhizosphere microbial communities from Kellogg Biological Station, Michigan, USA - KBS S7-3 metaG | ecosystem: Host-associated > Plants > Roots > Rhizosphere > Soil ... | reverse complement strand
CCCGCAGGTAAGTATTTCTTTGCTGTTACTATGCTGATATTCGGTTATACCCATTTTCTTTATCACGATTTTGCAGCTACCCTCGTGCCTAACTGGATACCCGGTCATTTGTTCTGGACCTACTTTGCAGGAATTTCTCTAATGGCAGGCGGACTGGGCATTATATTAAATATCAAACGGCGACTGGCAGCAAATTTATTAGGCATTGCCATATTCATCTGGTTTATCGTATTGCACATACCCCGTGCTGTAGCCGACCCTTATAGCGGAAATGGCAACGAAATAACCAGTGTTTTCGAGGCGCTTTCATTTAGCGGAATTGCATTTTTGATTGGAAGAAAAAAAGTTAAAACTTAGTATGAAACTTTATAGGGTTATAATCGCCGGAATTATACTGGGGGCCTCCTATACCGGCTATTCATGGGGAAATAAAAAACAACAGGACAGCATTAGCGGGACCTGGCGGGGAACATCAATATGCCAAATAAAAGATTCACCTTGCCATGATGAAATAGCAGTGTATCACGCTGTAAAAGCCGAAGGCAACAACTATCGTTTCCAAATGAACAAGATGATAAATGGTAAAGAGGTGGAAATGGGTGAAACGATATTCGCCTATGACAAAAATAATGAAACCTTAAACGGGGTTACGACCGGCGCAAAAGGCAAGGGCCTGTGGCATTTTGTGGTAAAGGACAATACGATACATGGGACATTGACCGTTGAAAATAATACACTTTACAGGGTGATCGATCTGCATAAGGATTGATGGTAAATCAGGCGATTTTTGTAAGTTACCCGTAACAAAATGAAGCTACCATTGTCTCAATTATAAAAACGCATCATGACAAAAGAATCATTTTCCATACACGGCATAAACCTTTTGCAAAAAGTGAAAGAGCTGATAGAAGAAGGTAATGTAAGAAAGATCACCATTACCGATAAATCGGGTAAAGAGTTGGCCAGTTTCCCGTTAACCGTTGGCGTGGTCGGAGCTTTACTGTTGCCCATGCTGGCAGCTGTAGGTGCAATTGCAGCATTAATTACTGAATGTACCATTACGGTTGAAAGAGAAGAAACAGCAGAAGAAGTACACAAAGAAAACAACTAAAGTATTTAAGCAGACTTACGAAATTTTTGAAATTTCGTAAGTCTGCTATCTGCTTATAATGCAGGCTGCATACCCGTGCCGATGCCAATCCGATTCCAGGCGTTGATTATCACGGCTGCCATGATCACTTTTGAAATGGTGTGCCTATCTAACACTTTTTCTGCTTCCTCAATATTTTTTTCTGACATGCCATATTTAATATTGGTGATATTTTCGGTGAGTGCCAGTATGGCTCTTTCTTCGGGTGAGAAGAATGGGGTTTCCCTCCAGGCGTTCAGGGCATAAATCCGTTGCTCCGTTTCGCCTAATGCACGGGCATCTTTGGTGTGCATATTAATGCAGTAAGCACAACCGTTGATCTGTGATGCACGGATTTTGATCAGTTCTGAATGTTTTTTATCCAAACCACTGTTTTTCAGGTAATCTTCCAAAGCCTCCATAGCTTTGTACGCGGCTGGCTCTATGCTGAATCTTTTGCTCATGATATTATTAATTTGATACAGCACAAAGTTCCCCGTGCGACAGCACAAAAAAGTTAATCATGATTAAGAAAATAGAGTCAAGAGACAAGAACTAAGAGTCAAAACATAAAATTGAGATAGCCTATGTAAAAATGCTTACTTCTTTCCTGGCTCTTGATTCTTGGCTCCTGATTCTTTCTTCCCACGAATCTTACTCAGAAACTGCGGAGTAAATCCCAGATAAGATGCCAGCATGTATTGGGGGATACGCTGAACAAAACCGGGAAATAACGAAACAAATTGCCGGTAGCGCTCTTCATCGGTTTGGTCGCGCAGGTACTCAAAGCGGCGCATGGAAGCAGTATGAGCCTTTTGAAAGATGATCCTGAAATAGCGCTCAAGTTTGGGCACTTTCTGCAGCAATTCTTCCATTGTTTTTTTACTCAGGCTTATGAGTTCCGCATCTTCTATAGCCTGGATGTAATAGATTGAAGGCTGGCCTGTTTCGAGACTGCTGTAATCGGCTATCCACCAGTTCTCGAGCCCGAATTGGGTGATCTGCTCCTGTCCGTTGCGATTGATGAAATACAGGCGCATGCAGCCTTTACTCACAAAATAATTCGCCCGGCATATCTCGTCAGCCTTCAAAATAAATTGCTTTTTCTTAACTTTAATCAGGCTGACATCTTCGCAAACAAGCGATGCTTCCTGCTCATCAAGCTTGACAAATTTGTTGATATGGGCGATCAGGTTGTCCTTCATTTTTGATGTTAAGATTCAAATATAAACCGATCTTGTAACAATAGTGGTACTGTGTGCGATTGGCAACAGATATTTTATAATTTGGGAGCATGAACATTTTTACTAAGCCCATAACTATAGGCTATTTTATCGCAGTCACTCTTTGCAGTGCTAATCTGTTTGCGCAAACTTCACCATCGGTAGTTGACCAGATAGTGAAGGAAGAAGACGACAATTCGCAATTACAACAACTGGCGCATGAACTATTTGACGGCATCGGTCCGCGTTTGGTGGGCACTCCGCAAATGACGAAGGCACACGACTGGGCGGTTGCCAAATACACCGGCTGGGGCATAGCCGTGCATAATGAAAAATGGGGTGAATGGCGGGGCTGGGAACGTGGTATATCACATATCGACATGGTTTATCCGCTTGTAAAAAGTCTGGAAGGCACCCAATTAGCATGGAGCCCGGGTATGGGTAAAAAAACAGTGACATCAGAATTGATCATTATCCCTGACCTGGCTGATTCTAACGCATTCAAAGCCTGGCTGCCTGCTGTAAAAGGCAAATTTGTAATGATCAGCATGAACCAGCCTACCGGTCGCCCGGATTATAACTGGCAGGAGTTTGCTACTAAGGAGTCGTTTGAGAAAATGAAGAAAGACCGCGAGGCACAGGTTATCGCCTGGCGTGAACGTCTGAAGAAAACAGGATATACCAATAAAACCTTGCCTGTAGCTTTAGAAAATGCAGGCGCTGTGGGCATTGTCACCTGCAACTGGTCGAACGGGTTTGGTGTGGATAAGATATTCGGCGCTTACACCAAAAAGACACCGACCATCGATATTGCTCTCGAAGATTATGGTATGCTATATCGCTTAACTGAATCGGGTGATAAACCGAAGATCAGCGTACATACCGAATCAAAAGAACTGGGCGTAGTACCAACCTTTAACACCCTTGCCGAGATAAAAGGCAGCGAAAAACCGGATGAATATGTGATCCTTTCGGCACATTTCGATAGCTGGGATGGCGGCACTGGTGCAACCGACAATGGCACAGGCACATTAACCATGATGGAGGCTATGCGCATCCTGAAAAAGGTTTATCCTAACCCTAAACGTACCATTATTGTGGGTCACTGGGGTAGTGAGGAAGAAGGATTGAATGGTTCAAGGGCATTTGTAGAAGATCACCCGGAGATTGTAAAGAATATTCAGGCGGTATTTAACCAGGATAACGGCACCGGCCGTGTGGTTGATCTTTCGGGTCAGGGTTTCTTAAACTCTTATGATTACTTGACACGCTGGTTATCGAAAGTGCCCGCTGATATTAAAGACCAGATCAAAACCAGTTTTCCCGGTGCCCCGGGCCGTGGCGGTTCCGACTTTGCTTCATTCGTAGCGGCAGGCGCACCTGCTTTTTCGCTGAGCTCAACCAACTGGTCGTACGGTGTTTACACCTGGCATACCAATCGTGATACTTATGACAAGATCGTATTTGATGACCTCCGCAATAACGCCATCTTAGCCGCTATTATGGCTTACGAAGCAAGCGAAGATCCGACTACCACCTCGCGCGAGAAAAGCGTATTGCCTGCAAATGCAAAAACGGGAGAGCCAACGAAGTGGCCTGATCCTGTGAAACCGATAAGAAAGGGTGGATTGGATAAGTAAAAACAGATCGTCTTTGCGAGGAACGAAGCAATCTCTACTTAGGACATTCAAGGAGCATGATTTTTTAATTGGACGTTCCTCAACAAATTCCTCCTCCCTGATCTGTACAGTTCGGAGATTGCTTCGTTCCTCGCAATTACGGTTCTTTGGTGTATGTACTCCAATTAAGATTCTACTTCGCATCCAGCACAGCAGCCGTAAAAGCGCTCACCTCTCCATCAGGATTTAAGCCTACGGAGTTTTGGAAAAGCTTTACCGCATTATAGGTCATTTCACCAAAAATATTATCAACCCCTCCGGTATCAAAACCCCGGCGGGTTAATTCAGCCTGAATCTTACCTATCTCCGTGGATACCATATTCGGACTGGTGAGCCTGTAAATTGTAACCGTTGGCGGTCTGAAAGGCAATATAGGATTAGGGTTGTATGCTACGCCCGGAACAAGTACCCCCATATCCCAGCGGCGGCCATCCACTACAGAATTAATGATGCCGTCCTCGTGCCCATGAGCCTCAATTGTCCCACCGTTACCATCAGAAATTACAATATGCCCAACGGTGCCATTGCCTGCCAAACGCAATATTACCGCACCCGGGGTCGATTTTGCTTCCTCAATGGTGATGATCTGGCCTTTTTTGTTGGCATCACGGTCCCAAAAGTCGCAATGCTCATCTACCGCATCACAGCCATACAATACGTCGGTGGCCTGGTAATAAACCCACGATACAAAGTCAGCACTATCCCAGGGACCTTTATAATCAGGATTGTTTTTGGGCACCAAAGCACCCAAAGCATAAGGCTCGCCTACGTGCTTGTCGCCTAAACTAACAATATCGTCGCCGGTCATTGTGACTTATTTACACATAAAAGTACGCAATATTAATAAATTTTGCGATGACAATAAGATGACAAAAAAGGATGGTGGAAATAAAAAACTTTTCGGTTTCGTCTTTATGCATGTCACAGAGATGACTCACCCGATCTATGCCTGTGACGCAAAGAGGTTTAGATAAATCTGTTACAAAAACCTTTATACTTTCAGCTCAAAATCTCCGATATCTCAGCAAAGCCTTTTTCGCGGGCCAGGTCAGCAGGGAGTTTGCCGCCTTCCATCCGCACATTGATTTCCGCACCGTTTTCGAGAAATAATATCAATAATTCAAGGTTACCATTTTGGGCGGCAGTGTGCAAGGGAGTGGCTCCGGCTTGTTGCTTTACATTCACGTTTGCGCCCTTTTCCATTAGCATGCGGGCTATATCAGTGTAGTTTCCAGCTGCTGCGGAATGTATAGGGTAAACATGGAAGCCATTATTAGATGGCATATTAACATCGGCTCCCTTAAGCACCAGGTAGCGGGCAACTTCAAACTGACCAAAATAACAGGCTAATCCAAGTGGCGTGAAACCGTCGGCGGCATGGTCATTCACTGCATCAGGATGTAAGTAAAGAATATGGGCCACTACATCAAATTTTCCTGCGGCAGATGCCTCAAACAAGTTAATTTCAGTAACATGCTTCAATAGCAGCTCGGTTACAGTTGGCTTTTTATAGTAGCATGAAAGCATCAGCGGAGAAACATTCAGGGAAGTCGTTTTAGTCGCCAATGAAGGATCCTGCATTAACAGATCGTTAATACCCGCGAGGTCGGCAGCCGCTATATATTCTTCCAGTTTCTCAACGCTCATGCCTCAATATTACTAAAAATTTAAACCCGGCAAACTGTTGTTAATAACTTGGCAAAAGTTAACAACTTTTGATGCGATTGTGTAGGGCAAAGGCATTTCAAACACAATTAAATTTAAAATCTATGCCTGATATTTGTTTAATCTTTTAACTTTACCTTTGCGTTTTAACGTGCAATGTAAGGATGCCGACTAAAGGGAACCAGTTTAAAACAAATACTTCAAGGGACGATAATAAATCCGACCGATCCTCGCAAAAAAGCGAGAAGCCTTCCAGGCAAAGGCAGGAAAAGGTGTCTTCATCAGTGCTGGCTGATGGGCGCTATGCTAAAATAGCAGGTTTATTTCTCCTTATCCTGTCGGTCTTTTTCCTGATCGCTTTCACCTCCTATTTATTCACCTGGCAGGAAGACCAAAGTTATGTTTCACCCGTTAATGGCGGTTGGCACAACCTCTTCAAAACCCAACAGGAGCTTTTGGACAATGGCATCAAATCTCCCGTTGTAGAAAACTGGCTCGGCAAATTCGGAGCACTACTATCCAACCAGTTTATTTTTCAGTGGTTTGGTGTTGCCTCGTTCCTCTTTGTTTTTGTTTTTTTTATTGTAGGTTATCGTTTGCTCTTTAAAGTACGTTTGTACCCTCTGGGCAAAACAATAGCCTATTCATTGTTTCTGTTGGTATTCACTTCCATCTCTTTAGGCTTTTTCCACGCCTTTTTTAGCGATGTACCCCATTTTCTGGAAGGGAATTTCGGTTTCTGGACCAACCGGCTGATGGATGCCCAGGTGGGTCAGGCCGGTACCGCTGGTATTTTAATATTTGCCGCACTCACTGTATTGATTATTGCTTATAATATCGACTTCAAGATACCTTCCCGCAGGAAAAAAGAATTAAATGAGGATGTTGTCGAAAATGTAGTACCCGAAGCCTATGAGCGCGAGGAGGATTATCTTTCCAGGCCGGTTGAATGGCCAAAGAATGGCAACCGCGTAAAGAATACCACAGTTGAAGAAACTGTTTTGGAGAATACAGTGTTTCATCAACCAATGGTATTGAAACCAGAGCCATCAGCCAGTCATGAGCCGGAGTTTGAGGATGAAATACCGCTCACTATCGACACCAATAGGCCAACCGCCGAACTGAATATTGAAAAGGCCGATGATGAAAAGCAAAACGATCTGCTAAAACAATTTGGCGTATATGATCACAAGCTCGAATTGGCTTCGTACAAACTACCCCCGCTCGATCTGCTTGAAAATTATGGGTCCAACAAGATCACCGTTAATTCGGAAGAACTGGAAGCCAATAAAAACAAGATCGTAGAGACGCTGAACCATTATAATATCGAAATCGATAAGATAAAGGCCACCATCGGTCCAACAGTTACCCTGTATGAGATCATTCCTGCGCCGGGTGTACGCATCTCCAAGATCAAGAATTTGGAGGACGATATCGCTTTGAGCTTAGCTGCTTTAGGTATCCGTATCATTGCCCCTATGCCGGGTAAGGGAACTATTGGTATCGAAGTGCCTAACCAAAATCCTGAAATGGTGTCCATGCGGTCGATACTGTCTACCGAGAAATTTCAGAGTACCACTATGGACCTGCCTATAGCCTTGGGTAAAACCATATCCAACGAAGTATTTATAGCCGATCTGGCCAAAATGCCGCACTTACTGGTTGCCGGGGCCACCGGTCAGGGTAAATCAGTGGGTATCAATGCCATATTGGTTTCGCTGCTGTATAAAAAGCACCCTGCGGAATTGAAATTTGTATTGGTCGATCCTAAGAAAGTGGAGTTGACTTTGTTCCGTAAGATTGAAAGACATTTCCTGGCGAAACTACCCGACGAATCGGACGCGATAATTACCGACACAAAAAAAGTGGTTAATACGTTGAATTCACTTTGTATCGAAATGGATCAGCGCTACGACTTGCTGAAAGATGCCGGGGTACGTAACCTGAAAGAATACAATCAGAAGTTCATCAATCGCAAAATAAGCGACCCTGAAAAACATCGTTATCTGCCGTTTATCGTACTGGTGGTGGATGAGTTTGCCGATTTGATGATGACCGCCGGCAAGGAAGTGGAAATGCCGATTGCCCGTTTGGCGCAGCTGGCACGTGCGGTGGGCATCCATTTGGTGATCGCGACACAAAGGCCGTCAGTAAATATTATTACCGGTACGATCAAAGCGAACTTCCCTTCACGGCTGGCTTTCCGTGTGCTATCAAAGATTGACTCGCGCACCATATTAGATGCGGGTGGTGCCGATCAGTTGATCGGCCGCGGGGATATGCTCCTGTCGACTGGAAGTGACCTGATACGCTTGCAATGCGCCTTTGTGGATACACCGGAGGTAGAAAAAATATCGGATTATATCGGCAATCAAAAGGGCTATCCTACTGCCTTACTGTTACCAGAGTATATTGGTGAAGGGGAAACGAGCAGCAGCAAGGAGTTTGACCCGGACAATCGAGACCCGATGTTTGAAGAAGCCGCCCGTTTGATCGTAATGCACCAACAGGGTTCAACATCTCTGATCCAGCGTAAGCTGAAGCTTGGCTATAACCGTGCCGGCCGTATTATTGATCAGTTGGAAGCTGCCGGTATAGTTGGCCCGTTTGAAGGCAGCAAGGCTCGTGATGTGCTTTTTAGCGATGAATATAGCCTGGAAAGGCATTTGGAAAGTTTATCAAAACCTATCTAAAATTAAACCTGTTGCTTATTCCACCATCTTATACATGGAATGAGAATAAAATATCTATGAAAAAAATACTCGTATATCTGCTGTTAACCGGTCTAACCTTTAATTATACATTCGCCCAAAAAGATGCGGACGCTAAAAAAATATTGCACCAGGTGAGCGCCAAATACCGTTCGTACGATGTCATAAAAACTGACTTCACTTTTACTTATGAAAACACCCAGGCCGGCACGAAAGACAGCCAGTCGGGTACCATGATATCACGATCAAAAGCAAACAAATACAAGGTGACGATTTATAGTCCTGAAGAAAAACAGACGGTAGACGAGGAGATCATTAGCGATGGCAAAAGCCAATGGACCTATGTCAGAAAAAACAAAGAGGTAGAGCTGGCCGAAGTTGATAACAGCAGCGAAAGCTTAAACCCTGCGCAAATTTTCACGGTTTACGAAAAGGGCTATAAATACGTGTATAATGGCGACACTAAAGTTGATGGCAAATTATGCCAGGTGATCGACCTGACGCCGGAGGATGAAAAGAAACCCTTCTTCAAAATACGCTTGTCGATAGATAAAGCTAAAAAGCAGATATACAGCGCTATGATATTTGATAAAAACGGCAGCAGGTACAATTACACCATCCGCACGTTTACACCAAATGTAAAAGTACCCGAAAGCATCTTCACATTTGATAAAAAGAATTATCCGGGGGCGGAGTTAGTGGATTTAAGATGATCCCCCGGGGAAGAATCGATATCAGCATTTCAGAAATTTCGCGGGGAATTAGCTATTGTCTGGCTGATCTTTTGGGTGTCGCCACACCTTTAGATAATAAAAATGAACATCCATTAATTTGCCTGTCAGTTAGAACCGGCTTTGATCTGTTGCTTACTGCACTTGATCTCCCGCCCGGCAGCGAGATTATCGTAAGCAGTATTAGCATCCCTGATATGTTTTCGATAATTGAGGCGCATCAATTGGTAGCAGTCCCGGTAGGTGTAGACAAACAAACATTAAATACCTCTGAAGAAGAAATAAGAAATGTCTTATCGACTAAAACCAAAGCAATTTTAATAACCCATCTATTTGGTGCTGTTGCTAATATGGAGGGCGTCATTGCATTAGCTACAGAGCATAATTTACTTGTAATTGAAGATGGTGCACAGGCTTATGCAGGTGATAACTATAAAGGACATTCAAAGTCAGATGTGATTATGCTAAGCTTTGGAATGATAAAAACAAACACTGCTATTCAGGGCGCAGTAATAGTTTTTAATAATGCTAGTCTCAGCAATAGGGTAATTCAGCTGCATTCACAATTGCCTAAACAAGCTACGCCTGTTTATTTAAAAAAACTAGTAAAAGCCTTCTTTATCCGTTTAATGACCAATAGATGGCTATATACATTGTTTTACTTCCTGATCAGAATACAGAAAAAAGATATTGATCAGGTGCTTTCCGGTTTTACAAGAGGGTTTCCCGGTAAGGATATCTTTTCTAAAATACGATATGGGGCAAATGACCCACTAAAACGCTTACTCGCCTGGAAACTTGGCCATCATAATTTAGTAAAGATCGAAAAAAGGAAGCTATACGCTAAAAATATTCTTTCAAATATTCCCCGGCGCATGACTATAGGATTTCAAAATCCGAAGAATTCTTATTGGGTCTTACCCGTCGAAACCGAACAACCAGAGGCATTGATAGCATATTTACGCAAGAAAGGATTTGATGTGACTTCCAAAGCGTCGAGCCTTATAAATTTAACTTATACCGATAAAACAAGCCCCGACCATTTAAATCTTGAGAAACTCGTTTATTTACCAATGTACCCTAAAATGAGCTATAAGAAACAATTAGAACTGATCAATCATCTTAATCAGTTCCAAATGCGGCAAGAACAGGAACAAATTACTTAATCTTTTTAAACGTGATCTGCTCAAAATGCTGCCCTGCAGATGCTTGCACAGTTTGGGACAGTACAAGATTTGCCGTATCCAGTTTTGCTATGTTTAATGGCGGTGTAGTTGTATGAGTTGTTATAATTAACCCATTCGACTCGATATAGGTATTAATCCATGCCACCTGGGTAGTAGTAACTGCATAAATGGCCGTATCTATAAAAGTTTTGTTTTGTTGTGAAATATACAAATTACCATACTTTGTGAATTTATAATGGTCGCCGGCAATTCCATGATATACAGAGCTACTATTGTTATAAAACACAGAGTCTTTCACAATCGCCCAATTTCCAACCAGCCTGGTGTCGCCGATCAGAGTGCTGCTGGTATCAGCTCTGGGTATTACAACGGGCGTAACGTCTGATTTGCTGCAGGAAAACACTGCCGCGCAAATAAACGCAATTAACGATACTTTGTAAATAATTTTCATAGTCGGATTTTTATTCGTCCAAGATAATTAAACTAAATCTTTTATTGGAATACGATAATAACCTATTAAACGCTACAATCTAAAATCGATTTTGATTAATATGCTAAAACGCCAACTCTTCCACCACCTGTGGCTCGTTAAAATTGCTGTAGCGTACCCAGTTTGGCGTCACTTTTATATGCACCAGGCCGGGCCAGGTTTCCGCGCGTTCCCGTCCGTCGGGGAAAGCTCTGAAGTATACCTCTCTTAAATTATCCGCCCCATTGTTATCCCCCAAAACTTCTGCTACACCCTCATACTGAACGGTAATCTCATCCTGCCAGCCAATTGCTAATGCGACATTGGGTTTAAGCAATATATTCCTGTATTTACGCGATGCTTTCACTGCATCAAAAATGATCTCCAGATTTACGGAAACCGCAATACCTACTACCGCTGCCTCGGGCTTATTTTCCGGGTTAACCGTAGAGACCACCCCCAGCTTTTGCTGATTAATGAATTGATATATCAGTTCTTTCGTTACCTGCATTATAGTTAAAGTTAACTGTTTAATATTTAATGCCTGATACCTCCCCGAAATTTCAACTATTCAATTGAATGATAGCACGATAGATAAACTCCTGATTATATCAGCAAAAGTGTTTAAATTAGATAAACCAATAAAAACCAAATTTATGAGCAAGCACAAGCTTGTTCTTA
>Ga0070671_100004123_pt1 | contig 11475 bp, 8 predicted proteins | sample KBSS73metaG_FD_65341 | JGI IMG/M metagenome (GOLD analysis project Ga0070671, IMG submission 65341) | Switchgrass rhizosphere microbial communities from Kellogg Biological Station, Michigan, USA - KBS S7-3 metaG | ecosystem: Host-associated > Plants > Roots > Rhizosphere > Soil ... | reverse complement strand
CGCCCCGGCTGGTTCGAGGAGCCGATCCCGTTCGAGAACGCCAAGGCGATGGTCGCGCTGCAGCGCGACCTGAAGACGCCGATCGCCACCGGCGAGCGGCTGTTGTCGCGCTTCGAGTATCGGGAGATCCTCGAGAACGGCGGCTGCCGCATCGCGCAGCCCGACCTCATGCACGCCGGCGGCTTCACCGAGATCCGGCGGATCGCCGCGCTCGCCGACATGTACGACATCCCGATCGCCCCGCACAATCCCGGCGGGCCGATCTGCACGGCCGCCGCGATGCACCTCGCCGCCGCGATCCCCAACTTCTACGTCCTCGAGCAGATGGAGCCGCAGCGTGCGCTGCGCGACCGCGCATCGACGGTGCCGATCCGCTTCGAGGACGGGCACTTCCTGCTTCCCGAAGGGCCGGGACTCGGCGTCGAGCCGAACCTCGACGCGCTGCGCGAGCATCCGTTCCGGCCGCAGCCGCACACGGAGCGCACCGATACGCTGTACCGTTAGCCGTCCCCAAGGAGGAACGACCATGCCTTTCCACGTCGCCCGGCCGGCCGTTGCGGCCCTCGCCGCCGCGGTCGCGATGACCTTCAGCGCGCTCGTCGCCGCGCAGCAGCCGATCGTGCTGCAGTGGCAGACGGCGAACCTGACCGAATCGCAGTACGAGCCAATCTGGAAGCAGACGATCGCCGAGTTCGAGGCGGCCAATCCCGGCATCAAGGTCGAGCCGGTGCTCGTGGCGCGCAAGGATCACTGGACGAAGTTCGTCGCGGCGTCGCAGGCGAGGAAGGCGCCGTGCATCGTGTCGGTCGACCTCACGACGGCCGCGTACAACGGCTATCTCATGCCGCTCGACAAGTACTGGAACGCCGAGCCCGCCGAGTTCCGCAAGGCATGGAGCGACGCGATGCTGTCGTCGGCCAAGTGGAAGGGCCAGCTCTACGGCCTGCCGATCTGGGGCGGCACGTACGCCGAGATCTACAACCGCGACCTCGTCGTGAAAGCCGGCCTCGATCCTGCCAAGCCGCCGAAGACGTTCGACGAGTATCTCGCGTGGGGGCGGAAGCTGACCGGCAGCGACCAGTGGGCGACGGCCGTGCTGGGCGGCAAGACCGACACGACGACGCGTGTCCTGCTGATGTGGATCTGGGCGAACGGCGGCGAAGCGTTCAACGCGGACATGTCCGAGGCGACGTTCGCGAAGAACCCGAAATCGCTGGAGGCGATCAAGTTCTACCTCGGCTTCGCCGGCAAGGGCGGGATTGCGGCCCCCGCGCCGACGACGACGAACTACCTCGAGCAGACGAACCTCTACGCGCAGGGCAAGATCGCCACGATGCGCAACGCGTATTGGGCGGTGGCGAAGGTCGTCGGCGACAACCCGGCGATGGCCGGCAAGTCGTTCGTGGCGGCGCCGCCGGCGAACGTCCCCAATGCCCCGACGCTCGCTACGGTGACCGCGTCGTCGATCTCGTCGTCCTGCGCCAACCCGGACGCGGCGTGGAAGTTCATCAAGTTCGACGCGGGTCGCAAGTGGGCGGTCGCACGCGCGAAGGTCGCCAACTGGATGCCGCTGCGCAACGACCTGGCCGACGATCCGGAGATCAAGGCCGACCCGATGCTGCTCCAATACGTGCAGATCGGGCAGAACGCGCGGAGCTATCCGCTGCCGCATCCGGTGTGGGCGGAAATCGCGGCGAACGACATCGTCGACGCCGTGCAGAAGGCGCTGCTCGCGCCCGACAAGACCGACGAGATCTTCAGGGATCTCGACGCGCGGCTTACGAAGAAGCTGCGCGACATCTGACGCGCGCGCCGGGTCCGGACCGCCGCGGATGACGCCGCGCCGACGCCGACGCGCGGGGCTCGCGTTCGTCGCGCCCGCGGCGGCGTTCCTCGCCGCCGTCATCGTGTTTCCGCTGGGCCACGCATTCTGGACGAGCCTGCACCGCGTACGCGGGCTCAACGCCACGTTCGTCGGCCTCGGCAACTACGTCCGCATCTTCGGCGACGACGCGTTCTGGCACTCGCTCGGCGTCTCGTTCGCGTTCACCGCCAGCGCGGTTGTGCTGCACCTGGCGATCGGCCTCGCGCTGGCGCTCGTCGTCAACGAGCTGCGCGTCGGGCGCACCGCGCTGCGCATCCTGTTCCTGACGCCGTGGATGGTGGCGCCGGCCGTGGGCGCGACGATTTGGCTGTGGCTGCTCGAGCCGCAGTTCGGCGTCGTCAACTACCTGCTGCGCGTCGCGGGAATCATCCCTTCGCCGGTGGCGTGGCTGGGCGAGCCCGCGACCGCGTTCGCGTCCGTGGTCGCCGTGGACGTCTGGCGCGGCGTGCCGTTCGTCATGCTGCTGATGCTCGCCGGCCTCCAGACCATCCCCGTCGAGCAATACGAGGCGGCGGCGATCGACGGCGCACGCGCGTGGACGCGCTTTCGCTACGTCACGTGGCCGAATCTCCGCTACCTCGTCGTCGTCGCGACGACGCTCGACCTGATCAACACGATCCGCCACTACGACATCATCGGCGTGATGACGGGCGGCGGCCCGGCGGGCGCCACCGAGGTGCTGCCGGTGCTGATCTACAACACGGCGTTCCGCGGCAACCGGCTGGGCGAAGCCGCGGCGATCGGCGTCGCGCTGCTCGCCATCGTCCTCGTGCTGGCGATCGTCTACGTGCGCGCCGCGCGCCTCGACGACGACAAGGCGGCGCGATGACGCGCACCTCGCCGGCGCGCACCGCGCTGCTGTGGACCGTCACGATCGTCGTCGCGGTGGTGATGATCTTTCCCTTCTACTGGATGCTGAACACGTCGCTCAAGCCTTCCGCCGAGGTGTTCGCCTCGCCGCCCACGTTCGTGTCGTCGCAGTGGTCGCTCGACGCCTACCGCAGCCTGTTCGCGACGCGCTCGATCGGCCGCTACTTCGTCAACAGCCTGATCGTGGCGCTCGGCGCGACGGCGCTGTCGGTCGTGCTTGCCGCGCTCGCCGCGTACGGCCTCACGCGCTTCTTCCCGCGCGGCGCGACGACGTTCGTCATGTTCCTGCTGTTCACGAAGATGCTGCCGGAGACGCTGCTGATCATTCCGTATTTCCAGCTGATGTCCGACGTCGGCCTGCTCAACACCCACCTCGCGCTGATCCTCGCCTACTCGTCGTTCGCGCTGCCGTTCTCCGTCTGGATGCTGATCGGCTTCTTCCGCTCGATCCCGCGCGAGATCGACGAGGCGGCGCGGATGGACGGCGCCTCCGTGCTGCAGGCGTTCGTCCGCGTGATCCTGCCGCTCGCGCGTCCCGGCCTCGTCGCCGTCGCGCTGTTCACGTTCCTGATCGCGTGGAACTCGTACGTCTGGGCGCTGGTCCTCACCACCGACGCGTCGATGTTCGTGCTGTCGGTGGGCATCGCCAACATGGTCGGCGAATACCGCGTGCAGTGGAACGAGCTGATGGCCGCGGCGGTGATCGCCGCGCTGCCGGTGATGGTGCTGTACTCGCTGCTGGAGCGGCACCTGGTCAGCGCGATCACGGCGGGCGCCGTCAAGGGCTGAAGGGTGGCCGCGTGGCAAGCGGCGGCCGCGCCTCGTTTGCCGGTCCGCGGCGCCGCAACGCCCGGGCGGGTCATAATTGGCGTCTTGCCGTCGTCTTCTCCGAGGTGCCCGCCATGAACCGCCGTCAGATCCTTCGCGCCGCCGCCGCGCTCGGCGTCGTCGCCCTCCTTCCCGTCGCGTTCGCGCAGCCGGCCGCGAAGCCGAACCGCGTCGTGATGCAGGTCAGCGATAACGACCCGGCGAAGTGGAACCTCGCGCTCAACAACGCGCGCAACCTGCAGGCGGACCTCGGCGCGTCGAACGTCGACGTCGAGATCGTCGCCTACGGGCCGGGCATCGGCATGCTGAAGTCCGACTCCGTGGTCGGCAGCCGGATCGCCGAGGCGCTGAGCGCCGGCGTGAAGGTCGTCGCGTGCGACAACACGATGCGCGGCCAGAAGCTCGCCAAGGACGACATGCTGGCCGGCATCGGCTACGTGGGCGCCGGCGTCGTCGAGATCATGCAGCGCCAGCAGCAGGGCTGGGCGTACCTGCGGCCCTAGTGCGGCGCCGGGCGTCCCAGCGCCGCCGGGCCGCTCTCGGGACTGGAGCGGGTGAAGGGAATCGAACCCTCGTCGTAGGCTTGGGAAGCCTCTGCTCTACCATTGAGCTACACCCGCAACGGCGGCGATTCTAGCGCACGGCGCTGCGCTCCCGTCGAAAGACCCGCCGCCCGCCGCGGCCTGCGGGTCAGCGCAGCCATTTGCCGGTGATGCGGTCGTAGTCGCCCCCCGCCTTCGCAAGGTGCAGCCACTGGTCCATCCACGCCTTGAACGCGGCGTCGCCACGCGGCACCAGCCACGCCATCTCGCCGTACTGCAGCGGCTTGTCAGGATTGACCGCGCACAGGCCGGGGCGCAGCTTCGACTGCACGATCGTCTCGACCGACTCCGAGATCATGACGTCGGCGTTGCCCTTCAGGATCTCGTCGAAGATCGTGACGTTGTCGTTGAAGATGACGATCTTCGCCTGCTTGAAATTGGCGCGCGCGAAGCGCTCGTTGCTGCCGCCCGGATTCTCGATGACGGTCACGCCCGGCTTGTCGATGTCGGCGACCGTCTGGAACTTCTTCACGTTCTCGCACTTGGTGATCGGCGCCTTGCCGTTGACCATGTACGGCTCCGTGAAGAACGCCGTCTTCTGTCGGTCGGTGGTCACCGAAATGCCGCCAACCGCCACGTCGCACTTGTCGACGAAGTCCTTCATCAGCTGCGGCCACGCCGTCTTCACCATCTCGACCTCGACGCCCAGCGATTTCGCGGACGCCTGCACGAGGTCGATGTCGAGCCCTTCGAAGCTGCCGTCGGGTTTCTGCAGCGAGAACGGCTTGTAGTCGCCCGGCGTGCAGACGCGCAGCTTGCCGCTCTTGATGACGTCGTCGAGACGTGACGCCGGCGCGCCTTCGGAGCGGACCGCGGGGGAAACGAGCACGAGCAGGAGCGGAAACGCAAGGACAACGAGCGTGCGAAAGCGGGTCATGACGTTTCCTTGCATGAGTGTGAAAGCAGGTGATTCTAGCCCGAGGCGCGTTGGTCAGGGCACCTGCGCGAGCGCGGCGTCGAGCGCCGGCACGAGCGGCGCGAAGCTCATCGCGATCGCCCGGCGGCGGCACGCCTCCAGCGTTGCGCGGTCGCCGCGGCCGCGTCCCGCCGCGGCGAGCGCCCGGCCGCGCGCGATCAGCAGGGCGCAGCGTGGCAGCGGCTCCTCCTTCGTGAACGCGTCGAGGGCGTCCGCATAGCGTTCGGCCTCGGACCACGCGCGCGCGTCGAGCGCGAGGTCGATCGCCTGCGCATAGAAATCGAAGTGGCAATGCGCGATGCAGCCGTCGGCGAGCAGACGCTCGCCGTCCGCCAGTGCGCGGTTGCGCTCCTCCGCGCTGGCGGCCGTCGCCGCGAGGGTGGCCAGCGTGATCGGTCCGGAGAAGCGCGGGCCGACGTCCGAGCACACGCGCCACGACGCCTGCGCGAATTGTCGGGCCGCCGCCGCGTCGCCGTCGTGCAGCGCCACCCACGCGAGGTCGCTCAACAGGATGGACTCGAAGCGCCGCGAGCCGGTTTCGCGCGCCAGCGCGAGGCCCTGCGGCAGGCTTTCGCGCGCCTGGTCGAAGCGCCCGCACAGCAGCAGCAGCATGCCTTCCGATTCGAAGGCCATCGTTTCGGCGAGGCGGTTGCGCAACGCGTGCGCGACCGCACGCGCCTCGGCGAGGACCGCGAGCCCGTCGTCGGGGCGGCCGAGCAAGGCGTCGATGATGCCGATCATGCAGCGGTTCATCAGCGCGTACTGCGCGAGCCCCTCCGCGTCGCAGATCTCGACGCAGCGCTGGAAGGCGGCGCGCGACGAGATCATCCGGCCCTCGGCGTACAGCGCGTCGGCGATGCCGCTTTGCGCCTGCGCCTCGCATTCGCGATCGCCCGCTTCGCGCGCGGCCGCGAGCGCCTGCTCGTGCTCGTGACGGCAATCGGCGACGTTGCCCTGCGCGAAGCGCAGGCTGCCGCGGAGGTAATGGATGCGGGCCGCATCGCGCGGGCCGCTGGCGTGCGCGGCCGCGTGGTCGAGCGCCGCGAGCCCCTCGTCGATGGCGCTGGTGATCCGATGCCCGGACGCGACGCCGATCCACGCCGCGCAACGCTGCGGCTCGTCCGCGGCAGCGGCGAGCGCGCGCTCGAATGCCGCGATCGAGGCCGGCGCGCAACCCAGCGCGCGCTGCAGCCTTCCCTCGAGGACCGCCAGCGCATGGCGCACGGCGGGCGACGCGTCGAGCGCGGCCCCGCGCTGCGCCAGCGCCAGCGCGGCGTCGGTGCGCATCGCCGCGTCTTCCGCCTCGGCGGCCTCGAGATACGCGGCGGCCGCGGCGGGGTCCTCGGCGCGGTCGAGATGCTGCGCGCGCAGCGTCGGATCGCGCCCCTCGAACCACCGCGCGGCGGCGCGGTGCAGGTCGCGGCGCACGCTGTGCAGCAGCGACGCATATGCGCCGTCGCGGATCAGCGCGTGGGCGAACGTCAGCACGCCGGGCTCGCGCGCGTCGCGGCGCACGAGGTCGCGCTCGATCGGCTGCGCGGCGTCGTACGCGGCGTCGCCGACGAGCGCGCGGACGACGTCGAGGTCGAAGCGCTGGCCGATCACGGCGGCCGCTTGCATCGCGTGCTTGTCGGCGGCGGAGAGCCGGTCGAGCCGCGCGAGCACGACGCTCTGGATCGACGCCGGCACGGCGTCGTCGTCGGTGCCGCTGCGCAGCAGCTGGACGAGGAACAGCGGATTGCCCTGCGCGCGGTCGACGCAGCGCTGCGCGAGATCGGGCGACGTGGCGAAATGGATGCGCGCGAGTGCGAGCGCCTCCTTCGCGGCGAGCGGCGCCAGGTCGAAGCGCGTCGTGCGCCCAGCCGGCCAGGGCGCGACCAGCGCGGCGCCCTCGCGGCGCGTCGTCATCACGAGCACCACCGGATGCTGCTCGGCGCATGCGGCGATCGCCTGCAGGCACGAGAGCACCCACGGCGAGGCCCAGTGCACGTCTTCGACGAGGAGCACGCAGGGCGCCTGCGCCGCCGCGCGCATCACGACGTCCGCGAGCGCTTCGCGCTTGCCCCGCGCCCGCGCGTCGACGTCCATCGCGTCGTAGACGTCGTCCGCGCCGTGCGCCACCACGAGCATGTCCGCGAGATAGCGCTCGGCGTCGCCGCCGGCGCGCTGCTGCGCGAGCGCCCGCGCCAGCGCGTCGCGGCGGACCGTGGCGTCGCCGTGAGGAGGCACATCGAGGAGGCTGCACAGCAACGCGTGGATCGCGTCCTCGCCCTGCCCCGCGCCGAAGTCCAGCACCGTCGCGACGTGGCCGTACGCGCCTTCCGCGAGCGCCGCCGCCATGAAGGCCTCGGCGAGACGCGACTTGCCCATGCCCGGCTCGGCGACGAGCAGCACGACGCCGCCGGCGCGCGTCGCCGCGGCGTCGGCGAGCAGCGCGCCGAAGCGGCGCCGCTCGGCCTCGCGCCCCACGAGCGGCGCGCGAGCGCTGCCGTGCAAGCGCAGCGCCCGCAGCTTCCACACGCGCTGCCGTCCGGCGAGCCCGCGGATCGCGACCTCGCCGACGGCCTCCACGTCGGCGCGGGCGGCAACGACACGGTAGACGTCGTCGGAGATCGCCGTCTCGCCGGCGGCCGCAAGATCGGTGAGCCGCGCGGCGAGGTTGACCGCGTCGCCGGTGACCGTATAGGGACGATGCGCGTCGCTGCCCGTCGCGGCGGCCACGACCTCGCCGTTGGCGACACCGACGTGCGCGGCGAGCGCGCGGCCGACGTCCGCGGCGAGCGCCGCCATCCCGGCGTGGATGTCGAGCGCCGCATGCAGCGCGCGCTCGACGTCGTTGCCGTGCGCCACCGGCGCGCCGAAGACGCCCATCACCGCATCGCCCACGTGCTTGTCGATCGTGCCGCCGGCGCGCTCGATCGCGGCGTCCGCGAGCTCGAAGTAACGCGTCAGGATCCGATGGACCTCCTCGGCGTCGAGCCCGCTGGACATCCGCGTGTAGCCGGCGAGATCGGCGAACAGCACGCACACCTGGCGCCGCTCGCCGGCGGGGACCGGCTCCGGCGCCGCGCCCGTGCGCGCGCCGACGGGCGTCCCGCACGACGGGCAGAACTTCGCGCCCGCCGGCAGCGCACCGCGGCATTGCACGCATTCGTCGCCGTCGCCGATCATCGTTCGCGCCTCCGCAACGCGCGGCCATTCTGCCATGTCGTTCGGCACGCCGACTTTGCTATGCTGCCGGGCGTCACGGAAGCCCGCCGGAGGGTCTCGACCATGAAGGATGCATCGCTGCCGATCACGCTGATCATCGTCGGACTGGTCTGGCTCGTCTGGCATTTCCGCCTCTTTCCCGACATCGACTGGGTGATCGCGCTCGGCTTCGTCGCCGGCGGGATCGCGGTGCTGGTGTTCGACGGCATCAACAAGAACTCGATCGTGATCGGCCCCATCCTGATCGCCATGGGCGCCGCGTGGGCGCTGAACGATCGCTATCGCGTGAGCTGGTCGCTGATCATCCCCGTGCTGCTCGTGTTCCTCGGCGTGCTGATGCTGATCGCGCGCAATCCCTCCATCCCCGACAAGCGCGCCAAGTAGGGTCAGAGACCATTTTTCGTCGAAATCGTCTCTGACCCTACTTTCGGGCGCTGCTTTCGCGCGCTTGCCCGGGGAGGCCGAACGGCGTAACGTGGGCGGCACGCTAGGGGTCCCTCCCGCGCACGGCGCGGGTCGGTGAGAGCACACCCTCGGTACCTGTTCGGATAATGCCGGCGCAGGGAAGCGTGAGCCGATTCGTCCGCTCCTCTTTCCGCCGTCCGGCACACGCGAGGAGCACCATGAACGCCAACGACAAGTTCTACGCCCGCGACGCGCACGTCGACAACGCGGCGATCGCGCCGCTGCCCGCGTCGCGCAAGATCCACGTCGCCGGGCCGCGCGCAGACGTGCGCGTGCCGATGCGCGAGATCGCGCAGGCGGACACCGCGGCGTCGTTCGGCGTCGAGAAGAACCCGCCGATCGTCGTGTACGACACCTCGGGTCCGTACACCGACCCGGACGCGACGATCGACATCCGCAAGGGACTCGCGCCGCTGCGCGCGCCGTGGATCGCCGAGCGCGGCGACACGCTCGAGCTCGACGGACCCACGTCGGCGTACGGACGCGCGCGGCTCGCCGACGCCGAGCTCGCGGGCCTGCGCTTCGACCTCCACCGGCGGCCGCGCCGCGCGAAGCCCGGCGCCAACGTGTCGCAGATGCACTACGCGCGCCGGGGCGTCGTCACGCCGGAAATGGAGTTCGTCGCGATCCGCGAGAACCTGCTGCGTGAGGAGATGCTGCGCGCGCTGCCGCCGATCGTCACGCGGCAGCACGCGGGCCAGAGCTTCGGCGCCGCGATTCCCGACGTGATCACGCCCGAGTTCGTGCGCAGCGAGGTCGCGCGCGGACGGGCGATCATCCCGAGCAACGTCAACCATCCCGAGTCCGAGCCGATGATCATCGGCCGCAACTTCCTCGTGAAGATCAACGCGAACATCGGCAATTCCGCCGTGTCGTCGTCGATCGGCGAGGAAGTCGAGAAGATGACGTGGGCGACGCGCTGGGGCGCCGACACCGTGATGGACCTGTCCACCGGCAGGAACATCCACGAGACGCGCGAGTGGATCATCCGCAATTCGCCGGTGCCGATCGGCACGGTGCCGATCTACCAGGCGCTGGAAAAGGTCGACGGCAAGGCGGAAGAGCTGACGTGGGAGATGTACCGCGACACACTGATCGAGCAGGCGGAGCAGGGCGTGGACTACTTCACGATCCACGCCGGCGTGCTGCTGCGCTACATCCCGATGACGGCGAAGCGGATGACCGGCATCGTGAGCCGCGGCGGCTCGATCATGGCGAAGTGGTGCCTCGCGCATCACAAGGAGAGCTTCCTCTACACGCACTTCGAGGACATCTGCGAGATCATGAAGGCGTACGACGTCGCGTTCTCGCTGGGCGACGGACTGCGTCCCGGCTCCGGCTACGACGCCAACGACGAGGCGCAGATGGCCGAGCTCGCCACGCTGGGCGAGCTGACGCAGGTCGCGTGGAAGCACGACGTGCAGACGATGATCGAGGGCCCGGGCCACGTGCCGATGCACCTCATCAAGCACAACATGGACGAGCAGCTTCGGCTCTGCGGCGAGGCGCCGTTCTACACGCTGGGGCCGCTCACCACCGACATCGCGCCGGGCTACGACCACATCACCAGCGCGATCGGCGCGGCGATGATCGGCTGGTACGGCACGGCGATGCTCTGCTACGTCACGCCGAAGGAACACCTGGGCCTGCCGGATCGCGAAGACGTGCGCGACGGCATCATGGCCTACAAGATCGCCGCGCATGCGGCGGACCTGGCGAAGGGGCATCCGGGCGCGCAGGTGCGCGACAACGCGTTGAGCAAGGCGCGCTTCGAGTTCCGCTGGGAAGACCAGTTCCACCTCGGCCTCGATCCGGAGAAGGCGCGCGAATTCCACGACGAGACCCTGCCCAAGGACGCGCACAAGCTCGCCCACTTCTGCTCGATGTGCGGCCCGCACTTCTGTTCGATGAAGATCACCCAGGACGTGCGCGACTACGCGGCCGAGCACGGGGTCGACGAACAGAAGGCGATCGAAACGGGGCTGGCGGAAAAGGCCGGCGAATTCCGTGCGGCCGGGGCCGAGGTCTACCGGGCCGAGTAATCGACGGCGAGAACTGAATCGTCGCGAACGCGGCGCCTTGTCCTTCCGGGCAATACGCCGCGTTCACCGCCCTCGGTAAGATCGCGCGATGCACGCGATCCTGAAGGTCTCGCTCTGGCGCATCCTGGCGCGCCGCCATCCGTCCGCTTTCCTGCTGGCGGCGCAATTGCTGAGCCTGCTGCTGTATCCCCTGATGGACCAGACCTCCACGGGGCGGATGCTCTTCGGCGGCGTCGCGGTGGTGGTGGTGCCGCTCGCGGTGTGGACTGTGTTCCGCAGCCCCGCGCTCAACGCGATCGCATGGTTGCTCGCGGTGCCCTCGATGCTGGTCACGTTCTGGGCGGTGGCCTTCAATCACATGCAGCTGCTTCCGCTTGCGGCATTGCTCGAAGCGCTGCTGTATTTCTACGCGGCCGGCGGCCTGATCCTCTACATGATGCGCGACACCCGCGTGCACGCGGACGAACTGTTCGCTGCGGGCGCGACGTTCACCTTGCTCGCGTGGGGATTCGCGTACGCCTACTTCGTCTGCCAGGCGTGGTATCCGGGCAGCTTCACCGGATTGGAGCCCGAGCGCGAGCGCACGTGGCTCGAACTGTTGTTCTTCAGCGTGAGCAACCTGTCGGCGACGGGGCTCGGCGACGTGCTGCCCGTGGG
>Ga0070671_100004121_pt1 | contig 11476 bp, 11 predicted proteins | sample KBSS73metaG_FD_65341 | JGI IMG/M metagenome (GOLD analysis project Ga0070671, IMG submission 65341) | Switchgrass rhizosphere microbial communities from Kellogg Biological Station, Michigan, USA - KBS S7-3 metaG | ecosystem: Host-associated > Plants > Roots > Rhizosphere > Soil ... | reverse complement strand
GGGCCATGCAGAACTGGAGCGCGGCGGCCTTCAGCTCGGTCCCGTGCTTGCGACAGAGCTCGTCGAGCTCGAGCGCCCGCGCGACCAGCGCCGCGTCGGCATCCTCATAGTTGAACTTCGCGCCGGTGCGGGGGTTGGCCAGAATGCCGCTGTTGTAGATGCCGCCGAGCAGGATGCCGATGTTCTTGGCCTGACAAAGAGGAAACAGCGCATCCAGCGCGCCCTGGTCGAGCAGCGTGTAGCGGCCGGCGAGCAGGAAGCAGTCCACCGGCACGGTTTCGGCAAAACGGGCCAGCATCTCCGACTGGTTCATGCCGGCGCCGATCGCCTTGACCGTGCCCTCCGCGCGCAGGCGCTGGAGCGCGCGGAAGGCGCCGGCGACGGCGTCGTCATAATGATCGTCGGGATCGTGCACGAGCAGGACATCGACGCGGTCGAGCCCGAGCCGCAGCAGGCTCTCCTCGACCGAGCGCATCACCCCGTCATGAGAGAAGTCGAACACCGGCCGCTCGCGCTGACCGCTCTTGTAGTGATCGTCCTCGCCGGCAGCGCCATCGGGCGCGCGCAGCAGGCGGCCGACCTTGGTCGAGATGACGTAGGAGTCGCGCGGCTGCTGCCGCAGAAATGCGCCGAGCCGACGTTCCGCGAGACCAAAACCGTAGAGCGGCGCGGTGTCGTAGAAGCGGATGCCGGCCGACCAACCCCGTTCGAGCGTCGCTTGCGCATCGGCATCGCTGACCGGTGCAAACAATCCACCGAGCGGGGCGGAGCCGAGGCCGATTGACGTGACATCAAGGGGGCCGAGCCGCGACCGTTTCATCCCAATTTCCTTCCGGCAGCCTAAATCATCTCTCCCGCTTGCGGAAACCGCAAGCGGGAGAGGCACGCAGGAGCGCGGGGCTGGTGGCGCTCCTACTTCAGCATCTGCGCAACGTTGTCCTTCGTCACGAGATCGAGGCCGGTATAGATGACCTCCGGCACCTTCCCACCCTTCTTGATGGCGAGCAGCGTGTCCATCGACTTCTCGCCCATTTCGAACGGGCGCTGGCCGGTGAGGGCGTTGGAGTAGCCGTCGCGCAGCAGCTCAAGCTGCATCTTCAGCGTATCGGCGACGACGAGCGTGAACTTGCCGGCGTCGATGTCCTTCTTGTTCTTGTTGACGAAGGCCTTGTAACCTTCGGGTGCAAACATCGGCCAGCCGCCGATCGGCACGATGGCGCCGAGATCCGGCGTCGCCGTGCGCAAATCGGCCATCTGCTGGATCGCGAGCGCGGGATCGTCGTTGCAGAAGGTCGGAGAGCCCTGGACCTCGACCCACTTCGTTCCCTTGAGCGACTCACGGACGCCGTCGACACGCTCGGCAAGGTTCTTCGCGCCGGGACCGCCGGATACGATCGCATACTTGCCGCCTTCGGGCTTGAGCTGGGCCAATTGCTTGCCGAGCGCCAGACCGAAGTCCTTGTTGTTGGTGCCGATATAGGCGATGCGCTTGGAGCCCGGCGCGTCCGCATCGAAGGTGATGACGGGAATGCCGGCCGCCGTTGCTGCCTCGATCGACTTGGTCATGGCCGCGACGTCGGCAACCGAGATCGCGAGCCCATCCACCTTCTGCGTGACGAAGTCCTGGATGATCTGCGCCTGCGTCGCCGGTTCGTGTTCGACCGGTCCCTTGTAGATGCACTCAACGTTGCCGAGTTCCTTGGCTCGCTTCAGGCAGCCGTCGCGCGCCACGTCGAAGAACGGATTGTTCATCGCCTTGGGCACGATGGCGAACTTGTAGGTCTGGGCAAATGCCGGGGTCGCCATCATCGCGATGGTCACGCCGGCCAACAGAAGCTTCTTCATTACTTTCCCTCCACACTTTGTTGCCTATCCATTTGTGATGCGATGGTCCGGCAGGCGGATAGACGATGTTTCGTTGTCCTTCCGGATTAACTCGTTAAGTCATGCGCGAGCGGATACGGTCGACCAGCACGGCAAGGATGATGATCACGCCCACCAGCGTCTGCTGCCAATAGGAGTTGACCTGCGCGAGCACGAGGCCGTTACGGATCACTTCGAGCAACACACAGCCGACGATGGCACCGAGCGGACCGCCGATGCCGCCGGCGAGGTTGGCGCCGCCGATCACGGCGGCCGCTATCACGTTGAGCTCGTAGGAGGTGGCCATGTTGGCCGGCGCCGAACCGAGCCAGCCGGAGATGATGATGCCCTGGAGGCCTGCGGCGAGCGCGCAGATCACATAGACCTCGATCTTCACACGCACCACCGGGATGCCGGTGAGTTCAGCCGCCTTCTCGTTGCCGCCGAGTGCGAAGACGTGGCGGCCGAACGAGGTGTGGTGCAGCACCACCGCCATCGTCAGCGCGAGGATCACGAGATAGATGAAGGGCGCAGGCACGCCAAGCACGTCGCCCGAGGTGAGCGCATAGAAGTAATCGGCGTCCGGCCCGCCCGGAAAGCTGCCGCGGCCGTTGGAGACGACATAACCGAGGCCGCGCACAATCGAGAGCATGCCGAGCGTGGTGACGAAGGGCGACAGCCCGAGCACCGCGATGCAGAAGCCGTTGACGAGCCCGACGAGAAACGCGACCGCGAGCCCCGCAACGATCGAGACGACCAGGATCAGGCCCGGCAGATTCGCCACCACGGTCTTGCCGTCGGCCGCGAGGTGCACGAACAGCGACGCGCCGGGCATGCCTGGCGTCGAGAGACCCGACATGACCATGGATGTGATCATGGCGGAGAAGCACATCAGCGAGCCGACTGAGAGATCGATACCGCCGGTAATGATGACGAAGGTGACGCCCAGGGTGGCAATGGCGATAAAGGAAAAGTTCTTCGCCACGTTCTGCATATTGCCCTGGGTGAAGAAATAGGGGCTGGCAAAATGCATCACGACCATCAGCACCAGGAGCGCTAGCAGGACGTATCCGGTCTGGGAGGCGAAGATGCCACGCCGCCACCATTTGATCTCGCCGACATTCGAGAAGCTTACCGGGGATTCCAACTGCATGGCCATTACGCCGCCTCCTTCGCGCCGGTGATAAGGGCGGTGACTTCCTCGGGGGACGTCGTATGGATCGCCTTGTCGGCGCGCTTCTCGCCGCGGCGCATGACGATCACGCGGTCGCACACCGCGAACACGTCGGGCATGCGGTGCGAGATCAACATGACCGCGACGCCCTGCTCCTTCAGCCGGTGAATCAGGCTCAGCACCTGCTCGACCTGGCGGACCGAGATCGCAGCGGTCGGCTCGTCCATCATCACCAGCCTCGCATTTGAGAGCCGCGTCCGCGCGATCGCAACCGCCTGGCGCTGGCCGCCCGACATCTGCTTGACGAGATCGTAGGGCCGCGTTTCCGATCGCAGCTCGCCGAACAATTCCAGCGCACGCGCCGCCATCGCCTTGTGGTCGAGCAAGGCAAGCGGGCCAAACTTGCGCTTCAGCTCGCGGCCGAGAAACACGTTGGCGGCCGCGGTCAGATTGTCGGCCAGTGCAAGGTCCTGATAGACCACCTCGATGCCGACCGTGCGGGCATCGATCGGCCGATTGAAATGGACCGCGCTGCCGGCAAAGCGGATCTCGCCATGGCTGGGGCGGAAATTGCCGGCGATGATCTTGACCAGCGTCGACTTGCCCGCGCCGTTGTCGCCCATCAGGCCGACCACCTCGCCAGGGAAGACCTGCATGTCGACGTCATGCAGCGCGCGAATCGCGCCGAACTCCTTGCCGATGCCGGAGAGTTGGAGCACCGGCGCTGCTTCAGCATTTGTCATCAGCGGGCCTTCCTCAGACATAGCGGTTGACCAGGGATTCCAGATATTCCTGCCGTCCCGAGCGCGGCTGCGGGTCGAAGCCGGAGCCGAGCGCACGATCGGCGAGATCGGCGAGCGAGCGCTGGCCGCCGAGAATGGCGCGGCCCTCGGGGCTCGCCCATCCTTCGTAGCGCTTGGTAAGCGGCGCGGAGAGGGCGCCGGCATCGAGCATGTCGGCGGCGGCGAGGAAGGCGCGCGCGCAGGCGTCCATCGAGCCGACATGGGCGTGGATCAGATCGTCGGGGTCGATCGACTGACGCCGGATCTTGGCGTCGAAATTGAGCCCGCCGGAGGTGAAGCCGCCGCGGTTCAGGATCTCGTGGAACACCAGTGCAAGCTCCGGCACGTTCATCGCGAACTGGTCGGTGTCCCAGCCGAGCAGATCGTCGCCGCGGTTGACGTCGAGCGAGCCGAACACGCCGAGCGCCTCGGCGAGCGCGACCTCGTGATGGAAGGAATGGCCGGCGAGGATGGCGTGGTTCTGCTCGATGTTGAGCTTGACGTCCTTGAGGAGATCGTAGCGCGCGAGGAATCCGTAGCAGGTGGCGACGTCGAAATCATATTGATGCTTGGTCGGCTCCTTCGGCTTCGGCTCGATCAGGATCGGGCCCTTGAAGCCGATCTTGTGCTTGTGCTCGACGACCAGCGAGACGAAGCGGCCGAGCTGGTCGAGCTCGCGCTTGAGATCGGTGTTGAGCAGCGTCTCGTAGCCCTCGCGCCCGCCCCACAGCACATAGTTCTGGCCACCCAGCCGGTGCGTCACCTCCAGCGCGGCACGGACCTGGCCGGCGGCATAGGTGAAGATGTCAGGGTCCGGGTTGGTCGCGGCGCCCGCCATGTAGCGGCGATGCGTGAACAGATTGGCGGTGCCCCAGAGCAACCGGACTTTGGCGGAGGCCATCTTCGCTTCGAACAGATCGGCGATCGCGTTGAGGTTGGCGACGGACTCCGCGAGCGAAGCACCTTCGGGCGCCGCGTCGACGTCGTGGAAGGTGAAGAAGGGCACGTCAAGCAGGCGGAACAGCTCGAAGGCGACGTCGGCCTTGGCCCGTGCCTGCGCCATCGCATCGGTGCCGTGATGCCAGGGCCGCATGAACGTCTCGCCGCCGAAGGGATCGCCGCCCGGCCAGCAGAAGGAGTGCCAGTAGCAGACCGCAAAGCGCAGGTGATCCTCGAGCCGGCGGCCATGGACGAGGCGATCCTTGTCGTACCAGCGGAAGGCGGGCGCTTTTCCGGCATCCTGGCCGGCGAAGGCGACAGGCATGCTTGCCTCGAAGAATTTGGCTGACGCGTTCACTTAAGCGGACTCCTTCAACGCGGGATAAAGCGCGCGCCAGCGACGATAGGCATCGTCATAGGCGGCGGTGACGGATGCGCGGGGCGCGAAACTCGCGAGTCGGCGCGGGCGCGTGCAAACTTCGGCGGGATCTTCACCGGTGGCGGCAAGGCGCCCGAGCCGCGCGGCGCCGAGCGCGGCCCCCACCTCGCCTTCCTCGACGCGATGGACGGAAATGCCGAGCACGTCGGCGCAGATCTGGGCCCAGAGCGGCGAGCGCGAGCCGCCACCGACGAGATCGACTTCCACGATCGGCGCGCTCGCCGCGCTCAGTGCCGCCAGATTGTCGCGCGCGGCGAAGGCGACGCCTTCGAGCACGGCCTGCACGATCTCGCCGCGCCCGGTCGCGCCGCGCAAACCGACGAAGGCGCCGCTGGCGGCGGCATCGTTGTGCGGCGTGCGCTCGCCGTCGAGATAAGGCAGGAACTTGATCGGGCTCGGCCCATCGACACGCTCGCCGAGCGGCGCCAGCAGCGCTGCGGCCGGCGTCTCCATCACGCCGGAGAGCCAGGCGAGCGAGGCCGCCGCCGACAGCATCACGCCCATCTGGTGCCAGAGCCCGGGCAGCGCGTGACAGAAGGCATGCACGGCTGAAGCCGGCGCCGGTGCAAAGCGATCGGTGACGCGGAACACCACACCTGAAGTTCCCAGCGACAGAAACGCATCTCCGGGTGCGATGGCGCCGAGCCCGATCGCGCTCGCCGCGCAGTCGCCGGCGCCGCCGGCCACCACGACACCTTTCGCCATGCCCCAGCGCTGCGCCAGGTCCGGCGCGAGCACAGCACTGACTTCGCTGCCTTCGACGAGGCGCGGCATGTGGCGCAGATCGAGCCCGGTGGCCTGCAGCAGAGTCTCCGACCAGCGGCGCTGGCCGACGTCGAGCCACAGCGTACCGGCGGCATCCGACATGTCCTCGACCATTTCGCCGGTGAGGCGATAGCGGACATAGGCCTTCGGCAGCAGCACTTTTGCGACGCGCTCGAAGATGTCCGGCTCATGCCGCGCGACCCAGAGCAGCTTTGGCGCGGTGAAGCCGGGCATTGCGAGATTGCCGGCGATGGCGTGCAGTGACGGACAGCGTCGCTCGAGCTCGGCGCATTCGGCCTGCGAGCGGCCGTCGTTCCAGAGGATCGCCGGGCGCAATGGGCGGCCGTTCTCGCCCAGCAGCGTCGCACCATGCATCTGGCCGGATAGTCCGATGCCGGCTACCCGCGCGACCTCACGCGGATGGCGGGATGCGAGATCATCGACCGCGCCGGTCGCCGCGTCGACCCAGGCGTCGGGATCCTGCTCGGACCACAGCGGCGCGGGATGCGACAGCGCAAGCTCGCGCGCCGCCGTCGCGAGAATCGCGCCGGCTTCGCTCACGAGCACCGCCTTCACACCGGACGTGCCGATGTCCATTCCGAGATACACGCCATCCCTCCCATTCACCTCGCAGCGTGCGATCTTGCGTCGCCTTCCCCGCCACGGGCCGTTTCGAAAATCGTCTGCCGCTAGGGCAGATTGTCCCGCATCACGATGTCGATCCTGATCTTCTCCTGTTCGCGCAAGATCGGCTCGCCGCGGGCGAGCGCAAGCAGCACGCGTACGGCGGCGCGCGCCTCATGTCCGGGGTTCTGCGAGATCGCGGCATCCATCACGCCCTGCAACAGCAGCCGGCGCGTCAGCGCCGTGACGTCGTGCCCGACGAACACCACCTGCTTGTCGCGGCCGGCGTCGCTCAACGCTTTGGCGACGCCTTGCGTGCCGGCGCCGACGTTATAAAGGCCGACAATGTCAGAATGCCTGCCGAACAGCCGGGCCAGCAGCTGCTCCGAACGCTCGTCCTCGTCGCGCCCTTCCAGCACCGGCAGCACGGCGAGACCAGGGAATTCCGACGCCATCACCTGGTTGAAGCCGAAAATGCGCTCGGCGTGATCGCGCAGGCCCTGCGAGCCGGCGACGATGGCAACCTTGCCGGACCGGCCGCCGACCAGCCGACCGACCAGCGCACCGGCGGTGCGCCCCGCGGCGATGTTGTCGATGCCGACATAATGGTGGCGCCGCGACGTCGGCACGTCCGACACCAGCGTGACCACTTTGGTGCCGGCGTCGACGAGATCGTTGATCGCGGCGCGGACGCCGGGATGATCCAGCGCCACCACGGCGACGCCGTCGTAATCGCCGAAGAGTGTCTCCAGCGAAACCGCGAGCACGGAGGGATCGAACACGTCGGTTGCGACCATCTCGACACTCAGGCGACGTGCCGAGAGCCACGCCGACATCTCGCCGAGATAGGCCTCGATCTGCTGCATGAACGGGTTCGGTCCGGACGGCATCACGAAGGCAAAGCGGCGGGCGCGGCCGCGGGCGAGCTCTGCGGCGGCCACATGCGGCTGGAAGGAGTTGCGCTCGATGGTCTCTTTGACGCGCCGGACCGTGTCCGGCCGCACACCCGGGCGATTATGCAGGACCCGGTCCACGGTCGCCAAGCTCACGCCGGCCTCGCGCGCGATGTCCTTCAGGGTCAGCGCGGTGGCAGTGAGCGTGTCTGAGTAGCTCTCTTGGGCCATGGCTGAAGGCTAGCAGATGTGTTTTGAGGTACGCAACTCATTTTGAGGGGCGTGTCGGATTTTTCGAGCCCCGGTTGCACCGGGCCCCACCTCGTCGGCGGCCTCAGCTGCCGCTCAGATCCAGCGTCAGGAACAGGCTGTTGGGATCCTCGACATAGCCCTCGAACGGGCCGCAGCGGACGAAGCCGTGCGCCCGGTACAGCGCGTGAGCCGGCCTGAAATAGTCCCACGAGCCGGTCTCGAGGCTGAGCCGTGTCAAGTCGCGCGCGCGGGCTTCACTGATGATGTGGCGGAGCATCTGGCCGCCAAAGCCGCGCCGCCGCGTGGTCTGAAGCGTATGCATCGACTTCACCTCGCCATGGGCGGCCGAAAGTGTCTTCAGCGCGCCGGTGGCGACCAGCGTCTCGCCATCCCATCCGGTCCAGAACGCGACGTCGCTCGCGCGAAGGCCCGCCAGATCGAGCGCATGGGCGCTGCCCGGCGCGGTCTGCGCCCGCGCTGCCGTGACATGATGGTCGAGCAGCGCGATCACGCGCGGATCGAACGTGTCGCCGGTCCGGATCTGCATCGTCACGGCCTCACTCCGCTTGAAAGCCGCATCTGCATGAGGACCATATCGAGCCAGCGGCCGAACTTGCAGCCGACCTCAGGCATGCGGCCAACCTCGGCAAAGCCGAACGAGGCGTGCAGCGCGATCGAGGCGGAATTCGAGGCCTCGATCGCGGCGACCATCGTGTGCTTGTTCAGCGCCGTGGCGCGCTCGATCAGCGCAACCATCAGGCCGCGGCCGATGCCCGCGCGATGATGCCGCTCGTCGACATAGACGGAATTCTCGACCGTGTGGCGATAGCCGGGCCAGGGACGGAAATCGCCGAAGGACGCGAAGCCGACCACATCCCTGCCCTTCATGGCGACCAGAACGGGGTAGCCGGCTTCCCGTCGCGCCCGGATCCACGCGCGCCGCGAATCGAGATCAACCGGGCCGTCGGTCCAGACCGCCGTGGTGTTGATTGCGGCATGGTTGTAGATGGCCAAAATATCTTCGGCATCCTCCAGCATGGCGTCCCGCACGATCATCGGCATCACATTTTCCCGTAAGAAGTGCCGCGCCGCGTGATGATGACGTAGCGCGCGTCCTGTCTGGTCTCGTTCTCGAAGGTCACCGCACGCATCACGTCGAAATCGAGACAATCGCCCTCGCGCAGGCGCACCGTCTTGGCGTCGATGTGCACGGCGATCGCGCCCTCCAGCATCAGCAGCTGCTGGGTAAACGCATTGCGGCCCCAGGGGCTGTACGGCACCCGCGCGCCGGCCGGCAGGTCGACGACGATGATCTCGAGGCCGCTCGCTGCGTCCGTCGGCGAGGCGTGCCGCCTTCGATAGCCGCTCTCGGGATCGCGCCAGTGCGGCTGGTCGGCAAGGCGCACCAGGCGCTCCGGCGGCTTTTCGGCCAGCGCCACCACGTCGCTGAGCGACACGTCGAGCGCGGCGCAGAGCTTGCCGAGCAGCGAAGCCGTCGCACTGCTCTGCGCCCGCTCCACCCGCCCGATCATGGCCCGGCTGACGCCGGAGCGCGCTGCAAGTTCGTTCAACGTCATGCCCGCCTGCGTCCTCAGGGTCTTCAAGCGACGACCGATCGCGCGATCGAGTTTCTGCTGGTCCATGGTCTTCATCCGAACATTGCCCGACACGAGGACCGCACCTATCAGGGCGAGCGGTAGCTTAGCGCGGACGGAGGCGAACGCCGCGAGCGGCAGTCTAATATATTAGAATCTTTGCGGAGCGCGCAGGGCCGATTAGGATGCGCCCCAACCACAAATGATCGGGAGGCGACGAGATGGGCGAGCCGACGCAGCGGACGATCAAGGCCAACGGTATCAGCCTCAACGTCGCCGAGCAGGGCAAGGGACCAATGGTGCTGCTCTGCCACGGCTTTCCGGAAGGCTGGTACTCCTGGCGCCACCAGCTCGAGGCGCTGGCGGCGGCCGGCTACCACGCGGTCGCGCCCGACATGCGCGGCTACGGCAAGAGCGACCGGCCCGACGCGATCGACCAGTACTCGATCCTCCACATGGTCGGCGATCTCGTCGGCGTGCTCGACGCCTTCGAGGCGAAGGACGCCGTCATCGTCGGGCATGACTGGGGCGCGACGATCGCCTGGCACACGGCGCGCCTGCGGCCCGATCGCTTCCGCGCTGCCGCCATCCTCAGCGTGCCCTATCGGCCGCGCGGCCCGGCGCGGCCGACGAGTGTCATGCCGCAGACGGCGGATGCGCAGTTCTATCAGCTGTACTTCCAGGAGCCGGGGGTCGCCGAAGCGGAGTTCGAACGGGATCCGCGCGCAACGCTCGGCGCCATGTTGTTTGGCGGCTCCGGCGAAGGAGCGGTGGCAATCCGTGCCAACGCCGAGCGCGCCGGCAGGACCGTCGGCGTCGGCATGGTCTCGCGCAAGGACGGCTTGTTGCCGAAAGTGCCGGTGCCGCTGCCGTCATGGCTGAGCGCCGCCGACCTCGATTATTACGGCGGCGAGTTTGCCCGCAGCGGTTTCCGCGGGCCGCTCAACTACTACCGCAACATCGATCGCAACTGGGAGCTGATGGGGGCTTTCGAGGGCGTGAAGGTGGTGGTGCCCTCGCTCTTCATCGCCGGCGACCACGACATGGTCCTCGCCTTCCCCGGCGCCGCCGAGCACCTCGCGAACATGAAGCAATTTGTGCCGCAGTTGCGCGAGATCAAGATGCTGCCGGGCTGTGGACACTGGACCCAGCAGGAGCGGCCGGCGGAGGTGAACGCAGCGATCGTCGAGTTTCTGCGAAGCCTGCCAAGTTAGCACCCTTCCCCGCTAAAGCTTCGAAGGGCATCCTGCATCGCGTTGCCGAAGACTAGAAATCCTGCGAAGCGCCTTCGCGCGAAGCAGGATGGAGCGGGCGAAGGGAATCGAACCCTCGTATGCAGCTTGGGAAGCTGCCGTTCTACCATTGAACTACGCCCGCGGATGCGCTGCTCACGCCCGTCCTGATTAGCCGAGACGGCGCGTCCCGCCAAGCGGTTTGGCGCGACCGGCCGGACGCTTCTTAACGTTTCAGCAAGATTCCAGGTGCGCCGAATTGTGGCGGTGTTATGATCTCGTGTCTGGGGAGAGACGTGCACTGAGTGGGGCGTGTGCATGGTGGGGCGTGGCTACGCGATATTCGACACGGCAATCGGGCGCTGCGGCATCATCTGGAGCAGCACCGGCGTCGTGGCCGTGCAATTGCCGGAGGCGCGGGAGATCGACACCCGCCGCCGGATTTTCGCGGTCCATCCCGAGGCGCGCGAGCAGCAGCCTCCGCTGAATGCCGAGCTTGCGATCGAGGGCATCGTGGGCCTGCTGCAGGGTAACGATCCCGACTTTTCCGACGTCAGCCTGGATGCCGGCGGCGTGCCCGGCTTCAACCGCCGGGTCTACGAGTACGCCTGCACGATCCCGCGCGGAGAGACGCGCACCTATCACGAGATCGCCAAGGCGCTGGGGGCCTCTGGCGCGGCGCATTCGGTGGCGCAGGCGGTTGCGAAAAATCCCTACATGCTGATCGTGCCCTGCCACCGCGCGCTGGAGGCCGGCAATTACACCGACCGGCTCTCGCCCTATGGCGGGGTGATCTCCAAGCGGCGGCTGCTGGCACTCGAGGGCGCCCATCCGGTCGCCAGCAAGACGCTGTTCGAGGTGTTGCTGCCCGTTGCCCCGCCGAGGCCCTCCACCTAGATAGGTGGCATGGATGCAACC
>Ga0070671_100004119_pt1 | contig 11479 bp, 10 predicted proteins | sample KBSS73metaG_FD_65341 | JGI IMG/M metagenome (GOLD analysis project Ga0070671, IMG submission 65341) | Switchgrass rhizosphere microbial communities from Kellogg Biological Station, Michigan, USA - KBS S7-3 metaG | ecosystem: Host-associated > Plants > Roots > Rhizosphere > Soil ... | reverse complement strand
GGATGACGGGTTGCCCACGGATGACGGGCCGGCCACGGATGACGGGTCGCCCACGGATGACGGGTCGCCCACGGATGACCGGTCGGCCACGGATGACCGGTCGGCCACGGATGACGGGTCGGCCACGGATGACGGGTCGCCCAGGGATCACGGGTCGCCCAGGGATCACGGGTCGCCCAGGGATCACGGGTCGCCTGCGGATCACCGGTTGCCTGCGGATCACCGGTTGCCTGCGGATCACCGGTCGCCTACGGATCACCTGACCGCTCCCGGGACGCGGGCGCTGCGGACCTGCGTCCGTTCGGTGGCGGTTTGGTGCTGGCACCCCCGCGGGACCCGGCGGCGGTGGGGTGGTGGTCCGGGATCATGCCCGGGGGACCCGGGGCTGTCGACGGGCGGGGGAAAGGTCGTAGGGCGGGGATAGCTTCTCCGGGTGGTGGGGACGCGGCTCGATGGTGGGCGGGTCGGGGCGGCGCGTGCGGTGATCGACCCGGTCTTCCTGGACACGCCGATGTATCCGTGTGATGCGCTGGGGCGCGCGCTCGGGTGCACGGTGAGCATCAAGCTGGAGACGGCGAACCCGGTCCGCAGCTTCAAGGGCAGGGGTACGGAGCTCGTCGCGAGCATGCTGGCCGGGCAGGGCCGGACGGACGTGGTGTGCGCCAGCGCCGGCAACCTCGGTCAGGCGCTCGCCTGGTCGGCTGGTCGTCGCGGCATCCACGTCACCGTGGTGGCCTCGCGGTGGGCGCCGGTGGCCAAGCTCGATCGGATCCGCGCCCTGGGCGCGGCGCTGGAGCTCGTGGACGGCGACTTCGAGGCGGCCCGCGAGCGGGCGACGAGCATCGCGCAGCGGGACGGCGTCCGGCTGGTGGAGGACAGTCGCGACCTCGAGACCTGCGAGGGAGCCGCGACGATCGGCCTCGAGCTGGCGGCCGGGGCAGCGCAGGCCGGGGCAGCGCAGGCCGGGGCAGCGCAGGCCGGGGCAGCGCAGGCCGGGGCAGCGCAGGCCGGGGCAGCGCAGGCCGGGGCAGCGCAGGCCGGGGCAGCGCAGTTCGACACGGTCCTGATCGCGCTCGGTGGCGGCGCGATGGCCACCGGCGTGGGCCATGTGCTGAAGACGCACGCACCGGCAGCCGAGGTGATCTGCGTGCAGCCCTCCGGCGCACCGGCCATGACGCTGTCCTGGCGAGCGCGCCGGGTGGTCACCACCGACTCGGCCGACACCATCGCCGACGGCGTCGCCGGTCGATACCCCATCCCGGCGGTCCTCGACGATCTTCTCGTCGTCGCCGACGACGCCGTCCTGGTCCAGGAAGCGTCGATCGTCGCGGGCCTCCGGCTGCTGCTCGAGCACGCCGGCCTGGTCGTCGAACCGTCCGCGGCCCTCGGCGTCGCCGCCGTCCTGGAGGACCGCGAGCGCTTCGCGGGCCGGCACGTCGTCGTCATCATCTGCGGCAGCAACGTCGACCTCGACGCCTATCGCCGCTGGATCTCCTGACCACCGGCGGCGGTCGCGCGCCGGTAGCGGTCGGCCAGGCGGCGTACGTGCTCGACCAGCTCGGGGGGCCCGGCGACGTGGAAGTCCAGGTCGAGCATGCCCACGTAGGCGGCGACCGTGGCGAGGCTGTCGGCGCCGGTCACCAGGATCGAGTTGTGCGCGTCGACGGTCTCGACGACCCCGACCGCCGGGTTGATCCGGGCGAGGACCGCCTCGGCCGGCGCGGCGACGGCGATGCGGGCGCGCACGGTCCACCCGGTCGAGGCGACCTCGCGCAGCACCAGGTCGGTGTAGTCGCCCGGCGGCGCCGACGGGGTGAAGCGCGGGCCGCCCGGCGTCCGCAGCGTGATCCAGTCGATGCGCAGCACCTGCCAGGACCCGCGGGCCGGCTCCCTGGCCACCAGATACCACCGGCGCTCCCAGCTGACCAGCCGGTATGGCTCGACCTGGCGCGGCGGGCCGGCGGCCGGCGAGGCCGGGTCGTGGTAGTCGAAGCGCACCGAGACCCGGTCCCGGACGGCCGCGGCGAGCGCGCTCAGCAGCGCCGGGTCGACCTCGGGGTCAGGGGCGTCGGTGCGGGTGTTCTGCGGCCCGGACGAGACCGTGGCGGAGATCGCCTCCACCGAGCGGCGCAGCCGGTGCGGCAGCACTCGTTCCAGCTTCGCCAGCGCCCGCGCGCTGCTCTCTTGGATGCCGCTGATCCCGGCACCCGACCGCAGCCCGACGGCGATCGCGACCGCCTCCTCGTCGTCGAGCAGCAGCGGCGGCAGCGCCGCTCCGACCCCGAGCCGGTAGTGGCCGGCGCGTCCCTGCACGGCGTCGACCGGGTATCCCAGCTCGCGCAGCCGGCTGATGTCGTTGCGGACCGTACGGGCGCTCACCCCGAGCCGACCGGCCAGCTCGGAGCCGGTCCAGTCCGGTCGGGACTGCAGCAGGGACAGCAGGCTGAGCAGCCGTACGGCGGGATCGCGCATCCGCCAAGAATGCCCGACAACTAGGAAGAGTTGCTGCCTAATAAGACCGTAGCGTCGTCGTCATGACCGAGACACTGCGCGACACCGACATCCACCGGTTCGTGATCGACATCCCGCAGGCCGACCTGGACGACCTCGCCGACCGGCTGGCCAGGACCCGGCTGCCCCGGCCGGCCCCCGGCGACGACTGGGACTACGGCACGCCGAACTCGTACCTGGCCGAGATGGTGGAGCTGTGGCGCACCGCCTTCGACTGGCGCGCCCAGGAGGCGCGGATGAACGCGTTCCCGCACTACCGCACCGAGATCGACGGGCAGACCGTGCACTTCCTGCACGTGCCGTCGGCCGAGCCGGGCGCGACGCCGCTGCTGCTGGCGCACAGCTACCCGGGCTCGTTCGTCGACTTCCTCGACATGATCGGGCCGCTGACCGACCCGGTCGCGCACGGCGGCCGGGCCGAGGAGGCGTTCTCGGTCGTGGTCCCGTCGCCGCCCGGGTTCGCCTTCTCCACCCCGGTGGTCGACCGCGGCTGGACCGTCGCCCGGGTCGCCCGCACGTACGACACGCTCATGCGGCGGCTCGGGTACGAGTCGTACGGGGTGCACGGCAGCGACAACGGCGCGCTGGTGGCGCGCGAGCTCGGCCTGCTCGACCCGCCCGGCTTCCTCGGACTGCACGTGCTGCAGCTGTTCTCCTTCCCCTCCGGCGACCCGGCCGAGTTCGAGCAGCTCGGTCCGGCCGACTACGCGGCGCTGGAGCACCTGACGTGGTTCCAGTCCGTCGGCGGCTACAACGGGATGAACGCGTCCCGGCCGCAGACCGTCGCGGTCGGGCTGTCCGACTCGCCGGTCGGCCAGCTCGCGTACAGCGAGCTGTTCAACTCCTTCGGCAACGGCACCAGCCTGCTCACGCCCGACCAGATCCTCACCCAGGTCTCGCTCTCCTGGCTGACCAACACGTCCGCGACGGCGGCGCGCTACTACTACGAGCAGGCCCGGACCGAGACGGCGCCGGCCGTGAACGCCGCCCGCACCGGGGTCGCGGTCTTCGCGGACGACTTCCAGACGATCCGGGCGTTCGCCGAGCGGGACAACTCGAACATCGTGCACTGGAGCCGGTTCGACACCGGCGGCCACTACGCCGCCATGGAACAGCCCGCCGCCGTCGTCGGCGACCTGCGCACGTTCTTCGCCACCAGCCGGCTGGCCCCCGTCGCGTAGGTTCGGACGGTGGTGCCGAGGGTGATCGTGATCAACGGCGGGTCGAGCTCCGGCAAGACCAGCATCGTGCGCCAGCTGCAGGGCATGCTCGCCGAGCCGTGGCTGGCCGTGAGCATCGACGACTTCGTCGACTCGCTGCCGCCCGCGCTGCAGGACTCGGCCGAGGGTTTCGGTGTCGCCGCCGGCGGAGCCGTGGCGGTCGGGGAGGTGTTCCGAAGGCTGGAGGCGGCGTGGATGGCCGGCATCGCGGCCACCGTCCGGGCCGGCGCGCCGGTCATCGTCGACGACGTCTTCCTCGGCGCCGCGGAGTCGCAGCAACGCTGGCGGGCGGCGCTGGCCGGGCTGCCGGTGGCCTGGGTCGGCGTGCACTGCGATCCTGCGGTCGCCGGGCGGCGGGAGGCCGCCCGCGCGGACCGCGAGCCCGGGATGGCGGCGAGGCAGGCGACCGCGGTGCACCGGGACGTCGGATACGACGTGGAGGTCGACACCACCGGCGCTGGCGCAGCGGACTGTGCCCGCACCGTCGTCACCCGGCTGGGGCTCACGTAAAGCGAGATGGGCCGGCGACGCACGGGGGGACGTCGCCGGCGGCTCATCGGGCTCACCCGAACGGTGGCTGCAATCGATTGTGCACAGGTCTCCTCGTCAGTCCAGGGGTCGTCCCACCTGAATCGGTTCGCCATGCAGATCCGTGCGCCGAACGGTCGTACGGCCCGGACCCGGGCGATCGGGTCCGGGCCGGCGGATCGGTCAGTCCGACAGGGCGGCGTCGAACTGACCGGGTTGGTACGAGCCGCCCTGGTAGTTGAGGATCACGCCGAGCCGGTTGGTGGCGTTGATCATGGCGACCAGGGAGACCAGCGCCGCGGTCTCGTCGTCGTCGTAGTGCTTGCGCACGTGCGCCCAGGTCTCGTCGGACACGCCCTCGGCCGCGTCGGCGAGCCGGGTGCCCTCCTCGGTCAGCGCCAGGGCGGCGCGCTCCGCTTCGGTGAACACGGCGGCGTGCCGCCAGGCGGCGACCAGGTTGAGCCGCGCCTGGGTCTCGCCGGCGGCAGCGGCCTCCTTGCTGTGGGCGTCGACGCACCAGCCGCAGCCGTTGATCTGGCTGGCCCGCAGCATCACCAGCGCCTGGGTGGCCCTGGGCAGCGGCGACTGGTCGATCGCCAGGCTGACGTTGAACATGCGCTTGCTGATCTTGGCGCCCACCTCGTTGGTGAGCAGGTCCAAACGGGGTTCCATGGTCTCGTCCTCATTCCTGGAGCTGCACTGGACGGGCACGAGATGCCGGATGCCCCTGGCCGCGTGACAGCGCGGGCCGGAGACGTACGCCACACCCGCCCGGTGTCACAGGACGGCGGACCGCGGTGTCTGGTGGTGACGTGGAGAGCGAGGAGGGCCGCTGATGACGTCGCAGACCGGCGGTGAGAAGGCCGGCGGAGCCGAGCGGATGGACCCGGCCACGGAGACCTTCGTCGCCCACCGGAACCTGCTGTTCACCGTCGCGTACGAGATGCTCGGCTCGGCCGCCGACGCGGAGGACGTGCTGCAGGAGACCTGGCTGCGCTGGGCCGGCGTCGACCTCGAGACGGTGCGCGACCGGCGTGCATACCTGGTCCGGATCGCCACCCGCCAGGCGCTGACCCGGTTGCGCACGCTCGGCCGCCGCAAGGAGTCGTACGTCGGGCCGTGGCTGCCCGAGCCGCTGCTGACCGCGCCGGACGTGGCCGAGGACGTCGTGCTGGCCGACAGCGTGTCGATGGCGATGCTGCTGGTGCTGGAGACACTGACCCCGACCGAGCGGGCGGTGTTCGTGCTGCGCGACGTGTTCGACCTCGGCTACGACGAGATCGCCGACGCCGTCGACAAGACCCCGGCAGCCGTCCGCCAGATCGCGCATCGGGCGCGGGAGCACGTCGCGGCACGCCGCCCGCGCGAGGTCGTCTCGCCGGCCGAGACCCGGCACGCGATGGAGGCGTTCCAGCGCGCCGCCGACACGGGCGACCTGCGGGAACTGCTCGACCTGCTGGCTCCCGACGTCGTCTTCCTCGGTGACGGTGGCGGTGTGGCGCGGGCCGTGCTGTCGCCCGTGGTCGGGGCGACCAAGGTGGCCGCGGTGCTGGCCGCCGGGCTGCGCCGGATCGACGCCGCGGCGCTGCAGCACGTCCAGGTCAACGGCTACCCGGCGCTGGTGCTGCGGGTGGACGGCGAGCCCGACACCGTCGTCGCCGTGCGCCTCGACGGCGGCCTCGTCACCGGGCTGTACGCGGTCCGAAACCCCGCGAAGCTCTCCCACCTGGATCGGCAGACCGCGCTGAGCCGCTGAGTCGGTACGGTCGGGGGGTGGCGAGCCCCTGCGACCCGCTCGGCTGCGACGAGTTCTTCCGCGGCGGCTTCGCCCGGCGCAAGGCCAGCAGCTACCGCGGCCGCGGCCTCGACCGGACCGCCGCCCGGATGCTGGCGTTCCTGCAGGAGCGCGGGACCGCCGGCGCCAGCGTCCTCGAGATCGGCGGCGGCGTCGGGGAGATCCAGCTGGAGCTGCTGCGGGCGGGCGCGGCGCGGGCGGTGAACCTGGAACTGTCCCCGGCGTACGAGGCCGAGGCCGCCGGCCTGGTCCGGGAGGCCGGGTTCGAGGGCCGGGTGACCCGCAGGCTGCACGACATCGCCGTCGCCGGGGACGCGGTCGAGCCGGCCGACGTGGTCGTGCTGCACCGGGTGGTCTGCTGCTACCCCGACTACGAGCGGCTGCTGGCGGCGGCGGCCGAGCACGCGCGCCGGCTGCTGGTCTTCAGCTACCCGTCCCACAGCGTGCTCGCGAGGATGGTCCTCGGCGCGGAGAACCTGAGCTTCCGGATGCGCCGGCTGCGGTTCCGGGTCTTCGCCCACCCGCCGGACCGCATGCTCAGCGTGCTGCGCGAGCACGGCCTGCGGCCCACGGTGGTCCACCGCGGCATGGCCTGGCAGGTCGCCGGCGCCGAGCGCTGAGGTCGGCGCTCACCCGCTCCGGTCGCGCGAGTCCCTGGCCCTGCCGTCCCTGGACCGGAACGGCAGCGCGGCCCGACCGCCGGGCCGCTCGGGCTCGGCGCCGTCCAGGCTGCGGGCCGCGATGCGCTCCTCGGCCCCGGCGTCGTCAGCGGCGACGTCCTCGCCGGCGCCGGCGGCGGGCGCCGGCTCGATGCCGTGCGCGCGGCGGGCCTCGCGGACGGCCAGAGTGATCGTGCGCCAGAAGTGGTCCTCGCCGATCTCGGCCATCAGCCCGGATCGGCGAAGCCCCCTGCGGACCGCCCACCCGACGCGGACCAGGTAGAGGTCGACGCCCCGCGCGCGCAGCGCGGCCAGCAGGTCCGCCAGCGCGTCGGCGCTGGTCGTGTCCATCTGGTGGGTCGCCTGCAGGTCGAGCACGACCGCCTTGACGTCACCCGCCGCGTCGACGTCGGCCAGGATCGCATCGGCGACCGGCGACGCCGTGACCCAGAACAGCGGCGTGTCCATCCGCAGCACCAGGACGCCGGGGACGGTGGCCCGCTCCCGGTGGTCGCGGATGCTGCCCCAGGCCGCCTTCTCCTCGGCCAGCCGGCCCATCACGTCGATCTCGACCCGGCTCGACCGGTACACCAGCCCGAGCACCGAGCCGGCCACTGCCAGCAGCAGCCCGTACAGCGGGCCGAACGCGAGCACGCCGATCGCGGCGACGGCGGCGGCGACGATGTCGTTGCGCCGCACCCTGGCGTACCGGCGCAGGGCCGTGACGTCCATCAGCTTCCAGACCGCGTTGACGACGATCGCGCTCAGCACAGCCTTCGGCAGCTCGGAGAGCACCGGCGCGATCAGCGCGATGACGACGACGGCGAGCGCGGCCGCGGTCAGGCCGGCGATCTGGGTGCGGCCGCGGGCGTCGGCGACGGCCGCCGTCTTGGACAGGCTGCCGGCCACCCCGAGGCCGCCGAACAACCCGGACGCGACGTTGGCCGCACCGGTCGCGCGCAGCTCCTGGTCGGCGTCGATCCGGTAGCCGCCACGGGCGGCGAACAGCCGGGCCGCGCTCAGCCCTTCGGCCAGCCCCACCAGGGCCAGCGCGGCGCCCGAGCTGAGCAGCGCCGGGACGTCGGCGGCGGCAACCGACGGCACGGCGGGAGCGGGCAGCCCGCGCGGCACCGGGCCGACCACCTCGACCCCGTGCGCGCCGAGGTCGAGCGCGGTCGAGACGGCGAGGCCCGCGACCAGCACCAGCAGCGCCCAGGGCACGGCGCGCGCCAGCCACTGGCCGCCGAACAGGATGAGCAGCGCGACCGCGGAGATCAGCACGGTCGTGCTGTCGGCGTCGCCGCGGCCGAGACTGCCGCCCAGCGCACTGACCCGCTCGACCACCCGGCCCTGCGGCGTCGGCACGCCGAGCAGGTGCGGCAGTTCGCCGAGGATCACCAGCACCACCAGGCCGAGCACGAACCCGGTGACGATCGGCTTGGACAGGAACTCCGCCACCCAGCCGATGCCGAGGAAGCCGGCGACGAGCATGACCAGCCCGCACGCCAGCGCCAGCGCGGCCGTGTACGACGCCGCCCGTGCGGTCCCGGCCACCCCGAAGCTGGCCAGGAACGAACCGGACAGCACCGACACCGTCGACACCGGGCCGACGACGAGCTGGCGGGAGGAGCCGAAGACCGCGTACGCCACCAGGGCCAGCGGCACCGCGTACAGGCCGACCTGGACCGGCGCGCCGGCGATCGACGCGTAGCCGAGCGCCTGCGGCACGGCCAGCGCCACGACGACCGCGCCGGCGACGAGATCACCGCGCAGCCAGCCGCTGTCGTAGCGGGGCAGCCACTCGGCGATCGGCACCCAGCGCCGCCAGCCGCGGCCGGCCGGCTCGCTCATCGGCGCGGGGTACGGCGGCGGGCGGGGGCCTCGGGCACGGCGCACCTCCACGTCTCGGCCGCCGTGTCCACTCGCGGTGGTCGCCGGGTGGGTGACGGCTCCTCGGCGCGAGGGTCCCATCAACGCGACCGGTTCGGCAGCGGGACCGGCGGGCTCGCGGGCGGGACTGGCGCGTCGCGGTGTCCTGGTCGATGCTTCGCAGAGCAAGTGTCCGCGTGCGAAAGGACGATGATGGCCAGGCCCACCGAGGAAGAGCTCGTCCAGATCGAGAAGCGCCGTGCCGAGCTGCGCGGGCAGTATCTGCTGCCGGCCGCGCAACGCCCGGCGACGTCCGGGCGGGGGATCCACCACGCCGCGCTGATCTGCCGCGACGTCGAGCGGACGATCCAGTTCTACCAGGGCCTGCTCGGCTTCCCGCTCGTCGAGCTGGTGGAGAACCGGGACTACCCGGGCTCGTCGCACTTCTTCTTCGACCTCGGCAACAAGACCCTGCTCGGCTTCTTCGACTTCCCGGGCCTCGGCCTGGAGCAGGGTGTCGAGTCGATCGGGGCCGTGCAGCACATCGCGATCGCGGTGCCCCCGGACCGGCACGCCGAGCTGCGCAAGGTGCTCGACGACAACGGCATCCCGTACGACGGGCCGGCCCGCGGCATTCCCGAGTCGCTCTACCTGCGCGATCCGGACGGCATCGGCATCGAGCTGCTCAGCGACGAGCTGATGTACTTCGCCGGTCGCCACCTGGACCAGGAGTGATCTTCCTGGGTCGCGCCCATTGACACGGCTGCGCGCCTGCGGTGTCGTGTGCAAACACGTTCGCTGCGCAACTATCTGCGGCAGGAGCGTTGCCGGGCTGCCGAGCCGCAGGGTCGCGACTCGGCCTTGCGATAGAAGGGTGCGATAAGGCATGAGCGAGTGGAACGCGATGACGTACGAGGGCAAGGACACGATCCTCCGCGTCGTCAAACAGGAGGCCCAGCGGCTGTTCGCGCTCGCCGAGGAACCCGGTGCCTGGGAGCGGCCGACCGCCTGCGCCGGCTGGACGACGCGGGACGTCGTCGGCCACATCGTCGACACGACCGAGGGCTACTTCGCCGCCTTCGACGCGGCCCGCAGCGGCGGCGAGGCGCCCGCACCGTTCGGGCTGTCGGCGATGCACGAGCGGGTCAACGAGATGGCCATCGGGTTCCGCCGGGTGCCGCAGGCCGAGATGATGGAACGGCTTCGCGACGACTTCGCGAAGATGATGGGCATCCTGGAGCCGCTCGGCCCGGACGAGTGGACCGGCATGATGGTCTCGCACGCGTACATGGGCCCGGTGCCGGCGTTCTTCTACGCCGCCGGCCAGCTGATGGACTACGGCGTCCATTCCTGGGACATCCGGCAGGGCACCGGCCGCGCGCACGGGCTGCCCGGCGACGTCGCCGACCTGCTGGTGCCGTTCATGTTCGCGATCTGGCAGGGCACGGTGCTCTCCGACGCGGTCGACGAGCCGGGCGAGATCGGGATCAGGGTCAGCGGCCGCAACGCCGGTGACTTCCGGGTCTCGGTCAGCGAGAAGGGGCTCACGTACGAGCCGGGCGACATCGAGGACCTGCCGGCGCGGATCGAGTTCGACGCCGGCAGCTTGGTGCTCACCGCGTTCGGCCGCGGCAACTTCGGCACCGTACGGGGCGACTTCACGGCGGCCGAGCGCTACCTGAACATGTTCTTCCGCATCTAGGCAGCCCGCCCTGGGGGCCGGCCGGCGCGGGTCGCCGGCCGGCCGTCAGGACCCGGCGTCGTACTCGCCGTCCGGGTGGCCGGTGGGCAGCCGGTGCCGGGCGATCCGCGAGGTCGGCGTGCGGGGCAGCGCGTCCAGCTGCTGCCAGTACCGCGGGACCTTGAACGCGGTCAGCCGCTGCGCCGCCCACTCCCGCAGCGCGGCGAAGTCCGGCGACCGGCCCGGGGCGGGCACCACGAACGCCTTGATCTCCTCCTCGGACAGCTCCGAGGGCACACCCACCACGGCGCACTCCAGCACGTCCGGGTGCTCCTGGATCGCCTCCTCGACCTCGGCCGGCGACACGTTCTCGCCGCGCCGGCGCAGCACCTCCTTCTGCCGTGCGACGAACGTGTAGGTCCCGTCGGCGTTCGGGGTGACCAGGTCGCCGGTGTGCAGCCAGCCGTCCTCGATCGCCCGGGCGGTCTCCTCCGGCATCTCCCAGTAGCCCGGGGTCAGCACCGGGTTGCGCAGCAGCAGCTCGCCGGTCTCGCCGGCGGCGACCTCCCGGCCGTCCTCGCCGACCACCTTCGCCTCGTTGATCCGGCCCAGGGTGGGGTGCTGCCGGACGGTGCCGAGCGTCCCGTACGGGCGCGAGCCGTGCGGCCAGATCAGCCCGTACGGCGACTCCGACATCGCATACCCGACCACGACCCGCAGCCCGAACCGGCGCTCGAACGCCTCCTGCCACTCCCGGGCCGGCGCCGGGCCGGTGTAGCACAGCCGCAGGTCGGTGTCGGCGTCGTCGGGACGCTCCGGCCGGCGCATGAGGATCTCCAGCATCGCGCCGATCGCGTTGAACTCGGTCGCTCCGTGCCGGCGGGCCGAGTCGAGGAACCCGCTGGCCGAGAACCGCGGCAGCAGCACCAGGCCGGCGCCGCAGGCCAGCGAGCCCAGCACCGAGTACGCGATCGCGTTGAGGTGGAACAGCGGCAGCGACGTCATCAGCCGGTCGTCGCGGTCGAGCCCCATCCAGTAGGGGAAGCCCTCGCCGGCCAGCGCGTACGCCCGGTGGGTCTGCATGACCAGCTTCGACCGCCCGGTCGTCCCCGAGGTCGGCATGAGCACGGCCAGGTCGTCCGGGCGGGCCCGGACCTGGAGCTCGGCCGAGCCGGCCGCCGGACCGGCGAGCTCGTCCGCGGACGCGCCGGGCACG
>Ga0070671_100004117_pt1 | contig 11482 bp, 9 predicted proteins | sample KBSS73metaG_FD_65341 | JGI IMG/M metagenome (GOLD analysis project Ga0070671, IMG submission 65341) | Switchgrass rhizosphere microbial communities from Kellogg Biological Station, Michigan, USA - KBS S7-3 metaG | ecosystem: Host-associated > Plants > Roots > Rhizosphere > Soil ... | reverse complement strand
GCGCGTATCGACCAGCGGCGACTGTCCGGACACGATGATGGTCTCGGCGAGCTCACCGACTTTGAGGTCGGCGTTGATCGTGGCGGCAAAGTTGGGCGTGAGCTGCAGCCCTTCCCGCTTGTAGGTGGTGAATCCCGCGAGGGTGAACGTCAGCGTGTACGTGCCCGCCCGCAGCTCGGCCAGCTGATAGCGCCCTTCGCTGTCGGTGACCGTCGTGCGCACCTTTTCGATGAGCACGGGGCTGGCGGCTTCGACCGTCACGCCCGGCAGCACGGCGCCCGACGCGTCTTTCACGGTGCCAGCAACGCTGGCGGCGCCGATTCCCTGCGCCAGTGCGAGGCGCGGCATCAGCGTGAGGATCGCGAGCAACGCGATGTACTTGAACGAGGCTTTCGTCATTTCAGAGCATCTCCTGGGACGATGAGTGCTCGCCGCGCGTAACGGCGGGGTAAGCGGGGGGAGTCTAGCGAGCCGCCCGCCCGGGCCGAATACCGAACAGGAGGTAACTCTTTTGCGGTGGCCCTTTTAGGCCGGAAACCGCGCGCTCTACCGACCCGACTCTTCGAGGCGGGCGGCGCGGAGGATGTTCTCGAGCCCGCGGTTGCCTTCGTGACAGGCGTACTCGTACATGTCCTTCTGAGGCGCCAGATCGAGAACGGCAGTCCACGGCCGTTCGAAGGTGCGCGGATCGTCGACGGTCACCTCATAACGCACCGCATCCGCCGCCGTGCGCGTGTAGCGCTCGATGAGGTGGGCGCCCTCACGGGCGAGCCGCGTGGGCGAGCCCGGGTGGATCGTCGTGATGTCGCCGGGGTGAAAGTTGGTCACGTCGACGACGAGCGTCGCGCCTTCCCAGTGGGCGCGCGAGTCGCCCATGTACTGACGGATCTTCGGCGAAAGGTGCGGGCGCCCGTCGAGCGGGATGACGCGCGCGTCGTGCATCATCTCGTGCGTGATGGTGACGACGCCCGCTGCCTGCAGAATCTGGACGTTGTTGTTGTAGCCGGTCGGAAACATCACCGCCGGGAGGCCTACGGTGACACAGCGATCCCAGAGGCTCCGGTCCGTCCACGAATCGGCCGGCCCTCGTGCGGCGCGGGCGTTGGCATCCGCCGCCGCGCGAGCGCGCGCTTCCGCGGTCAACGCCGGCAGGCGGCCGTTCTTCGGGTCGATGATGAGCGAGCTCCGGCGCGATCTGGCCGTGAGATTCTCGTACCAATGCGAGGGGCCGGCGCCTACCACGCCGCCATCGGCCACCGCCGCGATCGTCCGGGCGCGGCGCGCCAGGGCGGCCTCGAGTTCCGGCCCGTCGAGAAACTCCTTGTCGGCGACTTCCGCCGGCCTCTCCAACGGAATGGAGAAGTTGTTGTCGCTCGTCCAGACGCCTTCGAGGTCCGGATCCCCCCACGGCATGCGCGGAGGCGTCCACCGTTGGGCGGCGGCAACCGCCGTCATCGCGCACACCATGACAGCGACCGCCGTCCGGCTTGAGCCTTGAGCCCTGAGCGCTGAGCCGACCTTATTACTTCGCGTAGTTATCGTCCCAGCGGATGTTCAGCCAGAAGATGTCGGGCGTCACCTCGCTGAAGCCGTGGTAGAAGTGCGACGGGTGGAAGAACACGTCGCCGGGCTTCGACACCACCGACACGCCGGTGCCCGGCACGCGCTGCCCGTCCTTCACGTCGTAACCGGTGTTCACGGTCGCGCCGCCCGCAAGCATGTACCACGTGTCGATGGTTTGATCGTGCACCTCGACTGACGGCGTACCGTTCCAGCGCAGGTTCACGTTGTAGCGGCCGCCTTCGACCAGCCGGGTGTTGCCCGACTTCTTCAGCCGCATGCCCGCCATGATCTGATCGAGCTGTTCTTTCGAGAAGAACAGCTCGCCGCTGCCGCCATAGCTATAGGGAAGCACCTGCTGGCTTCCGACCGGCAGCGCGGGACCGCGGCCGCGGGCGCCAATCTTCCCGGTGATGCCGTCGAGTGTGCCCGCGCCCATCGGGGCGTCCGGCGGCCAATCCGTGTCCCAGCGGACGTTGAGCCACGTGATGTTGCTGTTCACACCGCTCACGCCGTGCGGCAGCCCCGACGGGATATAGACGACGTCGCCCACCTTGATCGGGTGGCTCTGGCCGCCGAGGATCTTGCCCTTCTCGAGCACACCGCCGGTCGTGAGGGTGCCGCCGCCCTCGAGCACCACCCATAGATCGGCGGTGATCGGATGCACGAGCCCGGTCTCGGCCGCGGTGATGCGGCGGATGTTGACGTTGTACTTCCCGCCCTCGATCATGCGAAGGGTCTGGAGCTTCTTCGCATCCATGTCCTTCAGGTACTGGGCGAGTTTCTCCCTGGGAATGGCGATCGAGTGATCCTTGGGCGCCTGTTCCAGGATGGTGGTCCCACCGCCGTCCTGTCCCCCACGGCCCTGCGCCAGCGTCAGCGCGGCCCCCAGCACCACGGCCCCGATGGTTGCGACAACTTTCATCTTTCGTTCTCCTCCGCAGCGGGCATAAGCCTAGACGGCGCGAGCGCGGGATCACATACGTAGTACGAGGTATCCGCCTTCGCCAAGGCTACGGCGTGACGAGGGCTACGGGAGCCCGAAGGCGAGAATGCTGGGGCCCGAGGCCACGGCCACCAGCTGCCGGTTGTCGAAGACGTAGGTCATCGGCGACGACTTCCACACCTGGCTGGTCTGGAAACTCCAGAGCCGCTTGCCGGTCTTCGCGTCCGCCGCCGCGAGCGCTCCGCTGTCGTCGCAGAAGAACACCACGTCGCTGGCCGTGGCCAGCACGCCTCCCCACGACTCGACGGTCCCGAACTGGGGCAGCTCCCAGGCGGTTTTGCCGGTCTGAATGTCGATGGCGCGCAGCACCCGCTGCGCCGGCTCCGGCGCCGCCGCGAACGTCCCGCCCATGAAGCTCTTCCCCGATTCCCAGGCCTGATCGACGCGCGTGAAGATGCCGCACTTGTCGTTGGTCTGCACGTAGAACAGGCCCGTGCGCGGACTGAACGCGGCCGAGTACCAGTTGGACGCGCCCTCGAGCGAGGGGCACACGCGCCGCCCCTCGAGCGTCGGCTCCATGTTCGGCACCACGATGGGACGCCCCTCTTTCGTCAGCCCCGACGCCCAGGTGATGGTCTTCACGTACTGCGTGCCCGACAGGTAGTCGCCGGTGACGCGATCCAGCACGTAGAAGTAGCCGTTGCGATTGGCCTGCAGGAGCAGCTTGCGCGGCGCGCCCTTCCACATGGCGTCCACCAGCACGATCGGCTGTTGCGCGTCGTAGTCGTGCACGTCGTGCGGCGTGAACTGGAAGTGCCACTTCCGCCGCCCCGTCTTCACGTCGAGCGCGACCACCGAATCCGAGTAGAGGTTGTCGCCCTGACGCTCGTCGCCGATCATGTCCGGTCCCGGATTGCCCATCGCCCAGTAGAGGGTTCCGAGCTCGGCGTCGTAGCTGCCGGTCATCCAGGTGGCGGCGCCGGGGTGATCGATGGCGCTCCCCTTCCAGGTTTCAGCGCCGGGCTCGCCGCGGGCGGGCACCGCCCAGAAGCGCCACACCTCTTTCCCCGTCATCTGGTCGTAGGCGGCGAGGAAGCCGCGCGCGCCTTCATCGCCGCCGGCGATACCGGAGATGACCAGGTTGTCCACGACGAATGGCGCGCCGGTGCCGTTGTAGTTCTGCTTCCAGTCGGCCATCTGTGTTTCCCACAGCAGAGCGCCAGACGCCTTGTTGAGCGCGATGAGATGCGCGTGGTCGGTGGTCATGAAGATGCGATCGCCGGCGACGGCCACACCGCGGTTGACGCCGCGCGCCGCCACGCCGCCGAGCCCGCGCGTACGCGGCCGCCGGTAGTTCCAGATCTGGCGGCCGCTGCCGGCGTCGAGCGCGTAGAGATCGTTGGCCGCGCTGACGTACATGACGCCGTCCACGACCACCGGCGTCACCTGGAGCTGCGCGGCGTTGGGCAGCGTGAAGACCCAGCGCGGCGCCAGCCGGGCGGCGTTGGCCGCCGTGATCTGCGTGAGCGCGCTGTAGCGGTTGCCGGTTGGCGCGCCGTGATACGACGCCCAGCCGGTTTGCGACGTCACCTCGCGATACTTGCCGCCGCCGGCATCGCGGAGCAGGTGCAGGGCGCGGTCGTCCCCCAGCACCTGCATCTCGCCGTCGCTCTGGTTGAGCAGCACGCCCGGCAGGGAGCGGCCGCTCGACAGCGCCACCGCCGTCCGCTGCGGACCGGTGCCGGCGCGCGGCTTGAGCGTGCGGAGAAACGCCACCAGGTCGCCGGCCTCGGCCTTCGACAAGTTCGCGAAGGAGGGCATGCCGGCGCCGGACACCCCCTCGCGAATCACGGCTTCGAGCTCGGCGTCGTTGCGCAGCGGAATCCGCCCGAGGATCGACGGCCCCAGCTCGCCGCCGCCGCCTCCGGTGCCGTGGCAATTGGCGCAGCGGCTGGCAAACACCTGCCGGCCCGGTTCCACGTTCTGCGCCCACGCCGGCGAGGACACCGCCAATGCCGCCAACCCGGCACACATCGCCATCACACGCTTCATCATGTGGACGCGATCTTGCCGGGTCGATCGGGCGTCGTCAACGACCTACCCGATCAGGGTAGGCGACTCGATCCGGTCACATCGGCGACACTGAACGGCACATGCGAACACGAATCGCGACAGGTCTCGTCCTGGGTGCGCTGTCGGGCGCCGTCCTCTTCGGTCAGGCCGGCAAGACCCCGGCGCCCTACTCGGTGCCGCGGATGCCCGACGGCCATCCCGACATGCAGGGCGTGTGGGCCAACAACAACATGACGCCGCTCGAGCGCCCGAAACAGTTCGGACTGCGGGCGACGATGACCGATGCCGAATTCGCGCAGGTGAAGAAGAACCTCGCGAGCATGACCGACGGTGGCGACGCGTTCTTCGCCGACGAACTCATCCTCGCGGCAGTCGACGGCAAGACGAAGTTCACCTCCGCGGACACGCAGACCGGCAACTACAGCCAGGCCTGGCTCTCGGAGCGCATCCTCGACAACCGCACCTCGCTCATCATCGACCCGCCCGACGGACGCATTCCGGAGCCGGCGCCCGGGGCCGCTGAACGCGCACGCGCGGCCGCCGCCGCGCGGCGAGGTCGCGGCCCCGCCGATGCCGCGCAGGATCTCGGTCTGAGCACGCGCTGCCTTCACTCCGGCACGCCAAACCTGCGCGCCGGATACCAGAGCTACTTCGCGATTACCCAGGGGCCCGGCGTGCTGGCGCTGCGGACCGAGATGATTCACGACACGCGCATCTTCCCGATCGGCGCTGGCGCGCACGTGTCGCCGGCCATCACGATGTACCACGGCGATTCGCGTGCGCACTGGGAAGGCGACACGCTGGTGGTGGACACGAAGAACTTCTCGCCGAACACGAACTTCCGCGGTTCGACCACCGGCCTGCACCTCACCGAAAAGTTCGCACGCGTCTCGGCCGACACCATCGAGTACTACGTGACGGTCGACGACCCCAGCGTCTGGTCGCGACCGTGGACGCTGATGGTGCCGCTCAAGAACACCGGCGAGGAGATGTACGAGTTCGCCTGTCACGAAGGCAACTACGGACTGCCCGCCATCCTGCGCGGCGCGCGGGCGCAGGAGAGCGGCACGCGGTAACCCTTCTTAGGTAGTGTGCGGTTCGGGGCCCGTCGCTACGATTCGGGCCCATGACAGGCTCACGGCTCCCGGCTCCCGGCTTCCGCGACATCTGGCTGATTGCGGCCACATTGCTGCTTTTCGCGGCAACGACCGCTGTCAGAACCGCTGGTTCTGAGGACGCCGCACGGATCGACCGGCTCGACACGGGCGTGCGCGCGGCGGAGGCCGTTCGCGCCGTCAAACGGCTGCAGAACAGCTACAGCCACTACCTCGACTCGGGCCTGTGGGCCGACCTGGGCGACCTCTTCACCGAGAACGTGACCGGTCAGTTCGGCGCCGGCGCCGTGACCGGTCGAGCCAACCTGCAGAAGCACCTGATGACCGAGGCCGGGCGCACGGAGCCGGGCCTGGCCGACGGGCAGCTGAACACCCATCTCGTCCTGCAACCGATCGTGACGCTCGGACCCGACGGGCGGACGGCCAAAGGCACGTGGCACGAGGTGGCGCTGCTCGGAATGTTCGGCGCGTCCGCGTCGTGGCGCGGCGGCATCTACGAGAACGAGTACGTGCTCGAGAACGGTGTGTGGAAGATCAGCCGGGTGCAGTTCTTCGAGCAGTACCGCGGCGCCTACGACGACTACGGCCACAAGGCGCCGGCCAGGTGGGCCATCCCCTACCACTTCGAGGCGCTGCACGTCGGCGTCACGATTCCGAAGAGCGCGCTCGACGCCGCTCCGCCGCCGTCGAAAGCGGCGCCCGATGCGCGGCTGGCCAGCCTGGCGCAGCGCGTGCAGCGGATGCAGGACGAAACCGCCGTGCAGAACCTGCAGCACGCCTACGGCTACTACCTCGATCGCAAGCTGTGGGACGACGCGGCCGATCTGTTTGCCGGCGAGGGCACCTGGGAGGTGGGCCGGCAGGGCGTCTACGCGGGTCGCGCGCACATCCGCAAGGCGCTCGAAGCCTCCTACGGCGCGCCTGCGCTCCGGCACGGTGAGCTGTTCGACCACATCCTGCTGTCGCCGGTGGTCACCGTGGCGCCTGACGGGCGTACGGCCAGCGCCCGCTCCACGCAGCTGGGGCAGATCGGCCTCAACGGCGAGTTCGCGCGCTGGGAGCTGGGCGTCTACGAGAACGAATTCGTGAAAGAGGGCGGCGTCTGGAAGCTGAAGGCGGTGCGCTATTTCCCGCGGGTCACCACCGACTACGACCTGGGCTGGGCCAAGGACGGGAAGCCCTCGTCCACGTACGTGGCACTGCACTATGCGAACCCGGTCACCGGCCGCGCCGTGCGCTACCCCGCTGGTGCCGTCGCGAAAGTCCCCGTGGTGGCGTCCGCGCCCGCGCGCGGCGCCGCGAGCGTCACGGCCGTTGCGGAGGTGGAGCGCGCGCTCGACGCCGCCATCGCCGTCGACGCCGTCGAGAACTTGAGCAGCTCCTACGGGTACTACATCGACGAGTCGGCGTGGGACAACATGGCCGACACGTTCGCGGTGACCAAGGGGTCGAAGGAGATCACGGGTGCCGGCGTCTACGTCGGCCGCGAGCGCATCCGCGCGATCCTCAATCTGCGCGGTCCGCGCGGCGGCCGCTCGGCGAACTTCTACACGATTCATCAGCTCACGCAGCCGGTGATTCACGTCGCGGCCGACGGGATGAGCGCCAACGCGCGCACGCGTCTCTTCCAGATGGGCGGTAACGCCGACGGCTCGTCGGGATCGTGGATCGGCGGCATCTACGAGAACACCGCGTTCAAAGAGGACGGCGAGTGGAAGTTCGGACGGCAGGACCTGCACCACCTGTTCAACGCCTCGTACCGCAACGGCTGGGCGCGCGTGGGGCAGGCGGCCGCGGCCGCCGCGCCCGCTGCCCGTTCGGGGACGGGCCGCGAAGTACGCGGCGGCGGCATCACGCAGGGGCTGGGCGGCGCGGCCTCACCGCGAAACTTCGCGTCGGAGATGCCGCCGGACTATCCGATCCGCTCGCGTCAGTACGCGTTCCCGGAGATCACCGAGCCCGCGTTCCACTACAAGAATCCGGTTACCGGCCGGATGCCGAAGGAGCTGCTGCCGTAGGTGCCGGCTTGGCCGCGGGGCGCGGAATCCTGTCGTCCGCCGTCGCGGCTCGCCACGCGAACGTGGCCATGAAGACCACCGACTGCTTGAGCTGCTCCTCACTCGTGCGGTCGGGCGAGTCGGCGTTGGTGTGGCGCGTCCGCTCGTCGTAGTCGTCGAACTCCTTGATCACGTTGAAACCGGGCAGCCCGGCTTCGTTGAACGGCACGTGGTCGGTGGCGCCGATGCCTTCGACGATGTTGCGCGTCGCGCCAAGATCCTTCAGCGGCCCGAGCCAGCGATCGAAGACGCTCTTGGCGCCCTTGTTGCCTTCCATGTAGAACCCCAGCGTCTTGCCGCTGCCAGGGTCGTCGTTCAAGTAGACGGCAAGTCGATCGCGCTCGGCCGGCGAGCTGAAGTGCCGGGCGACATAGGCGCGGGCGCCGAGCAGCCCCTGCTCCTCGCCGCTCCAGAGCGCCACCCGGATGGTGCGCCGCGGCGGCATGCCGAGCCCGCGGATGATGCGCATCGCCTCCATCACGGCGACGGCGCCGTCGGCGTTGTCGGTGGCGCCGACGGCCGTGTGCCACGAGTCGAGGTGCGCGCCCACGAGCACCACCTGATCGCGCAGCCCGGGATCGGTTCCCGGGATGTCGGCGATCACGTTGTAGCTCTCGCGGTCCTGGTCGAACGAGCGCGTCCGCAGCTCGACGCGCATCGACACCGGACGCCCTTGAGCGGCCAGACGCGCGATCACGTTGTACTGCTCACCGGCGACGACGATGGACGGCACCGCGTCGGTGGGGGTGGCGCGATTCCCCGTGACGCCCACCGTGCCGTCGCGATACGCGCTGGGACGCAATGCCACCGCCGCGCCCGCCTGCTTGAGGAGCGCCGGCAGTTCGGTGGCGGGCGTGGTGCTCTTGGGCTGCGGCAGCGTGGGATTACCGGTGGCCACGGGGCGATCGGTGAGGCCGGGCTGCGGCCGGTCCTGGACCACGAACTCCGTCACCGGCAGGTGCGTGAGCACGATGGCGCCGCGCAGCTGGCCGGCCATCGCCTGGATCTGTGCGGCGGTCTTGTCGCCGACATACACCACGCGTCCGGTCACCACGCCCGCGGTCGATGGCGACCAGGCGTCGGGATAGGCGATGAGCGACGTGTAGCGCGGCTCCGTCATTTCCACCGACACCTTCTCGAGCTGCCAGCCGCGGCCGAAGTCCCACGACTCGAGGTGCGGATTGGTCAGCCCCCATTCCGTGAAGCGATCGAGCGCCCAGCGTGCCGCCTGCATGTGCGCGGGCGACCCGGTCAACCGCGCCCCGATGTCGTCGGTGAGCATCCGATACATCGCCAGCGCGCGCGAATGCTGCAACCCCTCGCTTCTGATGCGTGCCAGGAGGTCGGGGTCACGCTGCTGGCCGGCCGCAAGCGCGCCAAAGAACAGCAGGACGGACGCGATCGAAACGAGGCGGCGGGAAGGCATGTGCGTTGTCCAATCGGGATCACGAGGTCACCACGAGCCGGTACCCCGTATCGAGCGTGTTACGCGATCGCAGGCCTCCGAAGCGGCTCTCCCACGCGCCTGACGCCAGGTCGGCCGCGAGCCGCGCGACACCGCGGGCAACCACGGCTTCGTCGAGACGCGCGAAGCCGGACATGCCCGCGCGCACGGCCGGATCGAGATACGCCTCGGGACGGCGCCAGTAGGCGGCCAGGAACCCATCGACACAGTCATGCGGGATGGCGATGGGCTCGACTCGACACGGATCGAGTTCGGCCGCGACCTCGGCGACCGAAGGGCTCCGCCCGCGATCGAGCTCGGCAATCTCCGGAAAGTACACCTCGGTCAGCCAGAAGCGGCGGGCGACGACCGCAGGGTCGAACATGAACAGCACGAGACGTGTCGCCGTTCGCCGCATCTCGCGAAGCCCCGACCGCCAGTCGGACCAATGATGCAGCGTCAACACCGCCAGCGCGGCGTCGAACGTCTTCGCCTTGAACGGCAACGCCTCGGCGGAGGCCTGCACCGCCGGCGACGCGCCCCTCGCCCGCTGCTGAATCATGTGCCACGAGGGCTCGACCGCGACGACGAACCTGCCTGACGGCTCGTACGCGCCGGCGCCGGCGCCGACGTTGAGCACCGACCGGGCATTCGCAAGCGCACCGAGAATCGCCGCCGCGATCCTCGGGTCGGGACGCCGCCTGGACGTGTAGCCCTGTCCGATCCGATCGTAGAGAGCCGAGCTCACAGTCCCGGTCCCGTCAGTCTTCGGACGTGTTCAACGCCACCGCGGCGCGAACGAGCGCTTTCAAGGCTTTCTCGTCGATCGTGTCGCCCTCGCGGAAGTCGATCGCGCGCCTCGTGTTCCCCTCGAGGCTGGAGTTGAACAGGCCCGAAGGGTCCTTCAGCGCCGCCCCGTGGGCAAACGTCATCTTGACCGCGCTCTTATACGTTTCGCCGGTGCAGATCAGCCCGTCGTGCGACCACACGGGGACCTGCCACTTCCACTCCTCGACGACGTCGGGATCGGCTTCCTTGATCAGGGCTCGCAGCCGGCTGAGCGTCCTGCCGCGCCAGTCGCCCAGCTCCTTGATTCGCGCGTCGATCAACTTCGAAGGCGATTCGCCTTTCGGGGCCGCGCTCTTCTTCATGCCGGTAGCCTACACCGGTCGGCGGCGAGGGCGGAGACCGGACGCTACTTCGCTTCGGCAACTCTCCCGGCCTTCAGCTCGTTGGGCAGCGCGTAGTTGCCCTCCTGACACCCGTACTCGAGCATCAGATACCCGTCGTCGCGGTTGAGCGGCATCATCACGCTCCACGACTTCGAGAAGTTCTTCGGGTCAGTGATGGTGACCTCGTACTTCAGGGTGTCCTTGTCGAGCGGCGTGATGCGTTCCGTCACGTGCATCTCGGCGCTCGTCGCCACGCCGCGCGCCCGGCCGGACGCGGCGCTGGTGGCAATCATCCCCTTGTCGTTGTAGTTGGTCGTGTCGATGACGAGCGTGTTGCCTTCCCAGTGGCCACGAGCGTCGCCGTTCCACTGCCGGATCTTCGACCCGAGGTGCGGGCGATTGTCGAGCGGGATCACACGAGCGTCGTGGATCATCTCGTAGACGATCACCACGTAGCCCGGCGACTGGTGAATGCTGTAGCCGTTGTTGTACTGCGCCGGAAACATGCCGCCCGGGACGCCGCGCGTGATGCAGCGCACCCACGGCGTCTCGTAGATCCAGTCCTGGCCGACATGCGCGAAGTTGTCGTCCCGCTTCGCCTCGGCGGCCGGCAGGATCGGCACCAGTCCGTCGGGCGGATCGACCACCATCGAGCGCCGACGAGCGCTCACCGGGCTCCCGTGATCGGCCCAATGCTCGGGCGGGTTGATGTCGGAGGGACGCCGCCCGGGTCCGCTCGCCTCGAACGGCGTGTCGTCGAAATTCACCCACAGGCCGGAGATATCGGGTTGACCATCCGGCGTGCGCGGCGGCGCGTACTTCCCTTCGGCCGGCATCGCTTTGACGGACGATTGCGGGTGGTTGGTGGAATCCTGCGGCCGCAACTGCGCGCGCGTCGAGACCACCGCCAGGACCGCGAGAGCACCAGTCGTCAGAACGAGACGTGTCGTCACCACGATCGCGATTGTAGGACCTCGCATTCGTGTCCTCGCCGCCGATACCTCGGTTTGGGTAGACGGGCCGCCTGAAGGCGGCCCTGACGAACACGCGGTTTACGGAGCGGGCTCGATGCGCAGCACGGTCCCGTCTGGAGCCGCGCCGCCCGATCCCTGCTC
>Ga0070671_100004114_pt1 | contig 11488 bp, 9 predicted proteins | sample KBSS73metaG_FD_65341 | JGI IMG/M metagenome (GOLD analysis project Ga0070671, IMG submission 65341) | Switchgrass rhizosphere microbial communities from Kellogg Biological Station, Michigan, USA - KBS S7-3 metaG | ecosystem: Host-associated > Plants > Roots > Rhizosphere > Soil ... | reverse complement strand
CGTCACACCGGTTACGCCGACGACACCGAGCACTCCCCCAAGCGACGATTCCCCTGCCCCAGTTCTGCCATTTTTGCCAGTAGAAATTGACGAACTGCTTCCGAATCCCGCTGCTCCTAAAACCGATGCCAATGATGAATTCGTAGAACTATTTAACGCCAACGATACAGCAGTAGACCTAAGCCTTTACAAGCTACAAAGTGGGCTTACCTTTAGCCACAGTACACTGCTAACTGGCTACACCATTCAGCCACATAGTTATCTGAGTATTTTTTCTGGAAATACAAGTTTAAGCCTGAGCAATACTGGCGGTAATGCCCGTTTACTCGACCCCGAAGGGACAGTTATGAGCGAAATTCCGCCCTATGAGGAGGCTGCCGAGGGTCAGGCCTGGATCTTGTATGACACTATCTGGCAATGGTCTACAACGCCAACGCCAAATGCCGTAAATGTATTGAGTGCACCAGTTGCCGATCAGCCCAAAGCGGCTCCTACCACAACTGTCACTAATGCGGCAACCAAAAAAGCTGCCGCCTCAACTAAGAAAGCTGCTACGCCCGCCAAAAAAGCAACGACTGCCAAAAAAACTACTGTCAAAGCCGCTAGTGCCAAGAAAACCATCAGTTCGTCTGGTGGATCGACTGCCGGGGCCGCCGAAACTCCCAGCTCTTTGCATCCGTTTGTGCTTGCCGGTGTTGGTACGCTTGCGGTAGGCTATGGTGCATATGAGTACCGCGAAGACATTCTCAATAAAATCCGCCGCCGTCGAGCAAACCGAACAAGTGGGCGAGTTGGTCGGCCAATGCCTGAAGGGCGGTGAGGTCATTGAGCTTGTCAGCGACCTTGGAGGCGGCAAGACGGCTTTTGTGCGTGGGCTCGCTAAAGGTATGGGCAGCACCGATCCCGTGAGTAGCCCAACCTTTACAATTAGCAAGGTTTACAAAGCCCCTGATCTGGAGCTGCATCACTTTGATTTTTACCGGCTGCAAGAAGCTGGTCTCCTGCAGCACGAGCTGACCGATTTACTCAATGACCCGAAGATTATAGTAGTGATTGAATGGGCGGGAATTGTGGAGCAGGCCCTACCCGACAAACGGCTCAGTGTTCATTTTGCCCGTGATGCAAATGATGAAAACTTGCGTATCCTTACATTTGAGGCTGATGAATCACTGGGCTACCTTTTGGAGAAATTATGATTATTTTAACTTTGCGTACAGATAAACCAGAAGCTGAAATAGGACTTTATGATGACCAAGGACAACTGGCTTACGAAACATGGACGGCCCATCGCCAATTGGCGGAAACTTTGCATGCCAAAATTCAAGAGTTATTAAAGAATCAAAATAAAGACTGGGCTGACATACAGGGAATCGTTATTTTTAAAGGTCCTGGCAGTTTTACCGGCCTCAGAATTGGTATGAGCGTCGCGAACGCCTTAGCCTACAGTTTGTCCGTGCCAATAATTGGCACAATGGGTGATGACTGGCAGGCACAGGGAATCGAAAATTTACTAACTGGCAAAAGCGACAAAGTTGCAGTGCCTGAATATGGCAGCGAGGCCCATATTACCGCCCCAAGGAAGTAAATTTTTTTGACCAAGCCTGATTAAAAGGATATGATAGAACTTAAAGCATAAGCGAGAGGATAGCCAAAACCGCATGACCCGATTACCAATTCCCGGCAGTGATGATGGTAGTTGGGGCGACATCCTAAATGACTTTCTCTCCCAGGCACATAATACTGATGGATCTCTCAAAGATGCAACGACCAGTGCCAAAGGTGCTTTAAGCGCATCAGACAAAACCAAATTAGACTCTGTGGCATCCGGAGCAACAGCAAATGCGACGGATGCTCAGCTGCGCGACCGCTCAACTCACACTGGCACACAATCCGCCGACACGCTAACTGATGGAACTACAAATAAGGCTTTCTTAGCCACCGAACGGGCTAAATTGGCTTCACTCCAGACTGCCAATATACGGTCTTATGGTGCGGTGGGGGATGGCACAACTGATGATACAGCCGCGATTGCCGCAGCTATCGCGGCTGTAACTCCAGGAAGTCCAACTGCGGGCACCGGTATCGGTACTGTGTATGTACCAGCGGGAACCTATATTACTTCCCCATTCGTCTTACCAAATGGCACTGCCATAGTTGGCGAAGGGACAGCCAGCGTTTTAAAGCTCAAAGCAAACTCCACAGGGCATATGATTACCAATACCCAATCTGGCGGTACGGGCGCACAACTTTGCCAGGTGAAGAGTATCTTACTGGACGGCAACAGGACCAATCAGGCGGCAGGAGCTTGGAACTGCGGTATTGTGTTCAAAAATCCTACGCCTTCTTCGGGTTACGAATATCTGGATGGCCGTCATATTATCGACGGCGTATTTGTCCAGAATTTTTCGGGTGATGGCATTGTGCAAGATGGACGCGGCGCATTGCAAGTGTCAAACTTTGTCATCTGGCACTGCGATGGTTTTGGGGCTGTAGCTTACGAAGACTCCGAATGGACCAATGGTGACATTGGCTCAGTGGGCCTGGATGGCATGCTCATTAATGGTGGGGGCAACACCCTAACTAATATTAAAACGTGGTACTGCGGCCGCATGTTAGTTAATGGTTTTGGTACGAACGCTTCGCCATTTCCAACGATTTCGGCGCCGGCGGCTAATTCTTGGGATGGCGGCAGTATATCGGGGCTTACTTTCTCATTGGCTAACGGCTGGGGTAATGGCTTCCATTGGACAAATATTCGCGATACTTCGCAGCATGGTTACAACGTCCCCAATAATGCTCAGGGATTATACGCTCAAGATTGTGCTAGATCTGGCTACTACCTCCAAGCAGTCCAAAATCAGAGTATTGGCGGTACGGCTGATTCATGCAATAACAATGGTACGAGTGATGGCACTTCCACTGGCACACCAGCCGGTTCTTATGCTGGTGTAGATGTTGATGGGACCATAGCTACCTGCTCTCATAATCAGTTGCAAATTGTCAGCTGCGATCGTACGGCTAATGTTAACCATCAAGCTGCTGCCCTGCGGGTTAAGAGCGCATTTGGTAACCGTATTACTATTGATTTTAGCGGCACGCTCAATAATGGCCATAACATGCCGCCACTGACCAGCGACTCATCTACTGCGTCCAACTTCGTTACTCTTAACGCCCAGAATAGTGTTAACTGCGTTGTTGATACTTACGCAGCAACGGTGGCGCCTGACCTTTTCTTGGGTGAGTTACACCAAATTACTCTGACAGGTGATATAACGTTGAATGCCCCAGTGCGAACCGGTACAAATGATTCTCTGACGAGTTTTTCTGGCATGCGCATTGCCTTTTTGTTCATTCAAGATGGAACTGGCGGCCGTAATGTTACTTTTGACCAAGTCAGTGCTAATGCCTACAAGGTATCAAGTTTTAGCCCCGACCTGGCTCCCAGCGGCATCAGTTACATAAGTTTTGTATACACCAATAATATTTGGCATCAAGAAACAGCCTACCCATTAGCAACAGCTGCTTTGACCTTTAACGCAGGTGCAACCTGGACAGTGCCAACGACGGGGACTTGGCGCCTGATTGCTGTTGGTGGAGGTGGCGGAGGTGGTGGCGGCGGTTCACCATCGTCAGCTATTAACCAAGCCGGCGGGGCTGGAGGAGCAGCGGGCAACTGGGCTGAGCAGGTCGTCTACTTAAAGGCTGGCGCTAGCGTTACGGGAGTTGTAGGCAGTGGTGGTACGGCTGGCTCAGCTGGTGGTTCTGGCGGCAATCCTGGCGGCAATGGTGGTAACGGTAATAATTCGAGCTGGTCTGGCACCGGAGTAGCGGTCACAGCATACGGCGGGACTCATGGTAACGGCTCGGCTGCTTCATCGACAACAGTTGTAGCAGGCGGTATCTTTGGTTCTCCGGGTCAAGCATCCTCAACTGTCTATCCTGGACCTTCTGGCGGACCTTCGGCAGTAGCTGGCGGTTATCCTTTGCATGTAACTGGCGGTGGAGGCGGCGGAGGCGGTGCGGCCACAGCATCCAATGGCGGAAGTGCAGGCGCAGCTGCTACAGCAACTTCTAATGGTGCAGCCGGCACTTCGGGAGGCAGCGGTACAACCGCAGGAGGATCAGCTTCTTCACCAACGGCTAATACAGGTTGTGGTGGCAATGGCGGTGGTGGCGGTGCGAGCGGCGGGGCTGGCGGGGCTGGCGCAGCAGGTGCCTCTGGATTTCTCAGTGCAATTCTGCTATAGGCAGGACACGTTTGCTATACAATTTGTGCCAACTGGCGTATAGTTTGGGGTAGGATTTGTAAATCTTTTTAGAGAATCCACCCCCGAATAAACCATAAAATTTTTGAATTTTCGTAGATGTACTTTGGGCATAAAGAAGTGATAGTGATTGTTCGAAATATCTGCGATATCAGATAGGAGTGACCGATGGCACCAGTAATTGGTATTGTCCTGGCAATTGTAGGACTTGGCGCTGGCTATGGCGCAAGCACAGCCGTTAGCAAACGTAAGATTGGCACGGCTGCAGACGCTGCTACAAAAGAACTTAAGAAGGCTCAAAAAGAAGCCAATGAGCTTGTTAATAAAGCTAACAAAGAAGCTGCCGAAATCGCCGAACAAGCGCGCAAAGATGATCAAAAACGCCGCAATGAATTCAAAGATATCGAGCAGCGTTTGGTTAACCGCGAAGAAAATCTAGACCGCAAACTAGATGAAATTGATAAGCGAGCCGAAAAACTCCGCAAGGGCGAAGACGAAGTCGAAGCGCTCAAGTCGGAGATTCGCGACATTCGCACCAAGCAGCAAGAAAAGCTGGAAAAAGTTGCCAAACTCAGCAAGCAAGAAGCTGCTGAAAAATTGATGCAAATGACCGAGCGGGATATCCGTAATGATCTCACAGGCTTGATCTCTAAACTTCAAAATGAAGCCAAAGAAGATGCCGAAGAACAAGCTGGGGCTATCATCGTTGGCGCCATGGAACGCATGGCCAGTGAAGTAACTGCTGAGAGAACAGTTACAGCAGTTAAGTTAGAAGACGAAGAAATGAAGGGCCGCATTATCGGTAAGGAAGGTCGCAATATTCAGGCTTTGCAGCGCGCCACTGGCGTGGACATTATGGTTGATGATACCCCTGGTATGATCATTCTTTCCAGTTTCGATCCTGTTCGCCGCGAAGTCGCAAGAGTAGCCTTAGAGATGCTGCTTAAAGATGGCCGTGTACACCCCGGACGTATTGAGGAAATCGTCGATAAGGCTCAGAAGCAAGTTGAGAAAGAAGTCACTCGGGCCGGTGAAGATGCTGCCCGTGAAGTTGGTGTCATTGGAATTCCTAAAGAGATTATCCAGCTTCTTGGTGAGCTTAAGTTTCGTACCAGTTATGGCCAGAACGTCCTTAAGCACAGTACCGAAATGGCGCACATTGCCGGCATTATCGCCGAGCAGGTTGGCGCCAATGTTAAGACTACAAAATACGCTGCTTTAGTTCATGACCTGGGTAAGGCTCTGACTCACAAGATGGAAGGCAAGCACCACCACATTAGCGGTGAAATGCTGCGCAAGTATGGCGTAGAAGAAGCTGTTGCCCAAGCTGCCGAACAGCACCATGATGATGTCGAAGCTACCAGTACCGAAGCGATCATTGTCCGTGTCGTTGACGCCATCAGTGCTTCCCGCCCTGGTGCTCGCAACATCAGCGCCGAGAACTTTGTAGAGCGCATGCGTGACCTCGAGAACGTGGCGACTGGCTTCAAGGGCGTCGAAAAAGCCTACGCTATCAGTGCCGGTCGTGAAGTACGCGTGTTTGTGAAGCCAGAGCAAATGGATGACTTGCAAAGTATCCGACTAGCTCGAGACGTGGCTACCAAGATCGAAAGCACCATGCAGTACCCTGGTACCATCAAGGTCAACGTCATTCGCGAAACCCGCGCCATCGAATTCGCCAAGTAAAATTTAGATTTCTTTTTGGCCACGGAAGCCAAAGACGGCGATCACCACGCTGGCAACCATGTTGACTGCTACGATGGCAATAACTGGCAATTTATTATCGATAGCCAGCAGGGCAGCAGTGCCGAGCCACATCGTGGCCAGGATACCGGCTGTGTACGGATATTTGACGAATAGTACAAAATCTTTAAACATAGTGTTATTTTACTCCTTTGGTGTCAACTATTTCCAGTATTTCTTTATTGCGTAAACGGTCCATTAGCTTTTGGAACAATTTGGGGTCACGTTCGGCGATGCGTTCCAGCCAGTTACCGATAATCTCCAGGGCGTCACTGATGCTGGTGTTATCCTCATCCTCTTCAATAAGTCCGGGTAAGTTTTTTTCGACATCAGCAATGACGCGGTGAAATACTTCCGGCAAGACTTGCTTACGAAGTCCCAAAGTTTCAACGAGTGTAAAGTAGGTTTGTGCCGCCCGCAGCATCTCAGATGATTCCAACTTCATAACCAGCCCAAAACGATTATTTTTGTTGACGATTTTGTTGACGACCATCATCATATTTGTCTCATTGCCATCTTGAATAAGAGCAGAGAGGGGCACGCCATGACCTATATCGCTATCAGCAAAAGCTTGCTCGGCCACTTTACCAACCAGCTTAGTAAAGTCTTCGCTACTTTCTTTTTTGGGCATGACGGTGTTCATTTTTTTGAGAGCTCGATACAAATCGTTCACAAAAAACTTCAGGAACTGGTTGAACAAACTAGCCACGTCGTGGTTACCGTTATAGAGTTTTTCGTACTCCCGGCATAGGTCCAAAAAGGCAGCTTTCTCTACGGGAGTACGAGCTGATATACCGAAGTCGATCAGTCCAACCCGATTACCCGATAAGAATCTGACATTGCCCGGATGCGGATCGCCCTGAATGCGTTCTAAGTTAAAGACACCATACAAATATTCATACCCAACGGTAATGAGTTGTTGCTCCAGATCGGAGCCGAGCATCTCTTTAATGTAAGTCCGTGGTTCGACGCCTTGATCTTGCAGTTTTACGAGCTGGGCGCCAGATATACCATCAACAAACTCTTGCACAATGATGTTTGGCGTACATAAATCTATATAAGTTTTAGGAATGATGAAGAGCTCGTTGCCTTTGTAATATTGATACAGCTCATCAGCAAAGCGTGCCTCTTCCACGTAGTCCGTTTCACGAAGTGTAGCTTGCTTAAAGTCATTCAGCGCATTTTTGAGGTTGAGGTCAATGTTCTTGTAGCTGCGATCCATGAAACGCTTCATGAACATGCCGAGTAAACGCAGATCATATTTAAGAGTTTCGCGAACCAGCGGCCGTAGCACTTTGATTACGATTGGCGTGCCGTCGCGGTGAGTGCCGTAGTAAACTTGTCCAAAACTGCCGGCCGCAAAAGGGGTAGGATTGAAACTTGCTAGCTGACTCAGTTTGTCCCGGCCTAGTTCGGCCTGTAAAAATGGCGGCAAATTCACCGGCTCGTAATCCAAATTTTCGAAAATGCGTAATTTGTTGGTACTCGTACTATTTTTTAGGAGCTTGCTTTGCAAAAGTACTCCTTGCAGGAACTTTACATAGACGCCGCCAAGACCTACAAATTCATCAACTATTGTAGCGGACATTCCTGCCTGATCGCCCTTGCGATGCTGGCTAAAAGCTTTGCGTGCTACTTGGGCAATTTTGACTGTGCGGTGGCGTTTGATCTGTGCCACCACCTTTTTGGTGCTTTTATCCATAATAAGTGAGTATTATTTTTTGCTCGCGAAGCCAATTATGAAAAGGGTCATAGTGAATACAATCAACAGTAAATACAGCTGAAATATCTTGCTGGTATCATGAACGGTGAGGGCAATTAAGATAATCGCCACCCAGACAATCAGAATTGTAAAGAAAATCGAAACGTACTTCATAAATCAACCAATACTATATCATAATTTAACTTCCCAGGCTACTTTTTCTGGCTTTTTACTCTTGGATTCGCTATAATTTTCTAGTTGTATCGGGGTGTAGCGCAGTTGGCTAGCGCACCTGGTTTGGGACCAGGGGGTCGGAGGTTCGAGTCCTCTCACCCCGACCAATATAATACACCCCTGTTATTCAGGGGTATTTTTTTGCTAAATGTTGGTTGTGCTACAAGCGGGTATCAATTACATACCGTCGCAACTGCCTTGGATAACTACACTGCCTTTACGAACATCGATTATCCACGCACCACCTGCACCAAATGTACTTAATTCTGGCCCATCAATGATGGGGGTCGGGCGCGTGAACCCATCGGCTTCAAGTTGTTGAGGAGGACCAGTGACATCACCGCTTATTCCAACACTAGCACTTTCACCAGTGCGCCTCACTTTAACAGTAGCAACGTCGTCTTTTTCTTTTCCATGCACTATAAATGTTGCCGCACCATCACCCTTAAGGTCAGCCGTAGTACGCTTACCGTCGCACTGTACGTTCGAGGGGTCAGTTAAGTAGCTGTCAAAGGAACAGCTTGCTATGGCTGTTGCAGATAAAGTGACTATAGCTAATATATTGCGTATACGTGGTGTAACTATTTCCATTCGTCTACGCGGCGCATCTCTTTCCATAAGACTAATTATAGTATATAAACATCAAATTGTAAAGGTAACGATTTTCCAGATACGCTATACTTTTACATATGGCTTCCACATTTACTGAGCGTGATCGCGCGGCAGCGAGACAAACGCACAGATTATTCTGGCGCGCAAATGCTGTAGATAAGAAGGGTTTTATTATATGGCTGTTTACGCGCCCGCCCGCAATGCTTATTTACAATGTCATCATCCCTTTTCAGATCGCCTATGGTCTGCAGGCAATTATCACACGTCAGTTTGATAAAGTTGGCCACTATGCTCTGGCTATTTTGTTTTCGGGGATTGCTTATTGTGTTCTGTGGGCTATTGGCGGTGTGGCAATCTGCGGGAATGGCATAGCGGGCAGTGAATACATCCAAAAAGAGGTCTTTGCAAACTACTTAAACAAAGACTACGAATTTTATAATAATACTTACCTTGGCAGCCTCGGAACACAGGCAACAAAGCTGAAAGATGCTTTTAATGAATACTGCACACTGATCATGAACAGTGTCACGAAGCAGGCGATAATTGTCGTTACGAGCGTCGCAATCATTGCCTATCAGTCCCTCCTGTTGGCTCTAGTTACCCTCGTTAGTATGGTTTTGATTCTCAGCTTTACGATTGCCAGCAGCAAGTGGCGTTTAAAATACCGACGCTTATTGAGTGAAGCAAATAGTGAAGTAGCAGGAGTAGTTGGGGATGCTCTCGGTCACGGTGTAACGGTTAAAAGTTTTGCCGCCGAGGATTATGAAAACGCTCGTCTCAATACAACGCTCAAGAAACAATTAAGCACGCAATACTGGTCATGGCTGTCTTCGATCCCGCCTGATGTGGGGCGCATATTATTGGCAGCCATTGCGACTGTAGTTTTGCTGCTTCTCACAGCTCGGCTCTACCAGCAAAACGCCATATCGATTGCAATTGTTGTGCTGGTGCAGCTATACGTTATTAAGCTCGTAAATTCTACTCAGGAAATTGCCGAAATGATCAAGGTATATGAGTCAATCATGAGCGGTGCCCACCAAGCTTTAAAAACTATGATGATTCAGCCGCAGATTGTCGATAAGCCTGAACCAAAGAAACTGCCAAAAAATGTAAAGTATGTGTTAGGTCTAGACAATGTCACTTATCGGTATGAAGATGCGCCGGAACATGTTGCTGCTATTAAGGATTTTAATTTAACAATCGCGCAGGGCGAAAAAGTGGGCCTGGTCGGTTATTCTGGAAGCGGCAAGACTACTCTCACCAAGCTCCTGCTGCGTTTTATGGATGTCACCAAAGGAAGTATTTCTATCGACGGTATTGATATCCGGGACATTACCCAAAAAGAATTAAGAAACAGTATTGCCTATGTTCCTCAGGAGCCGCTCCTTTTTCACCGGAGCATTGCAGAGAATATCGCCTACGGTAAGCCAACAGCGAATAATAATGCGGTGCACAGCGCTGGCAAAGCAGCCTATGTTGATGAGTTTGTCCAAGAGCTAGCCACGGGTTATGACACCTTCGTTGGCGAAAAGGGTGTAAAGCTGTCTGGCGGGCAAAGGCAGCGGGTAGCAATTGCCAGGGCTTTACTAAAAGATGCTCCAATCCTGGTTCTGGACGAAGCTACCAGCGCGCTGGACAGCAGAAGCGAACAATATATTCAGAAGGCTCTGTGGCGGCTCATGAAGGGCCGGACAGCCTTAGTTATTGCCCATAGATTAAGTACCATTCAGCGAATGGATCGAATCGTCGTGATGGACAAAGGCCAGATCGTCGAAGTTGGCACGCACGATGAACTATTGAAACGCTCTGGCATATATGCGAAATTGTGGGAGCATCAGAGCGGTGGGTATATTGTTACCCGAAGTTCTGAACTTGATAATCAATCAGACGGCTCTATTTTCGATTAATCTTAGCTGATATTTTTCGGAAGGCACTAAGTGTTTGCTATACTTAGCAATAGAGAAATAGAAGGGAATTTTGTGAGTGAAGTAGCCGGTGATATGCATGAGCCTTTACGCGAAATGACAGCTGTAGAGCAAGTCTTTACTAAACTTGGCTTTGGGGATCGACTAGATGAACCTGTACCAGTGCCTTCTACGGGAGGCACAATTCCTTTGCGGCACTTCCTTGACGCATACAAAGACGCGGCAGAAAGAGAAAAGGTATCAGCTTTGTTTGAAGAGTTTAACGGGATGTCTCCTGATCATCCATATTATGGGGGGACGGGAAGATTCATTATAAACGCCTTGGCAGAAAGACTTCCGCCGCCAGCAACTAACCCAGGTAATCCACAGTAAATACATGAAATCATATAAGGTGGGAATGTGATGGTATGCCTGATTTATTAGAAGCGGCCGCAAAGGGGCCTCTAGGAACAGTTATTGGTGATGTTTTTCCACAGACTGCAGAAATACCAAACTTTTTTCCTGACACGATCTTACCTACAGGTCATGCCGAAATATCGGTAGATTTTGAAAAGGCTTTAGCCAGTTGTCCTTTTCTGGGAGCGCTGAGTATTGAAGGTGCAAAAGCTGTTTGGGAAGATGCCGAAGTTGCTCTGAGAGTGATGGAGAGTGGACTCGCTAGGAGAAGGGCTGCAGAACAGGAAAAATCTAGAGGTAATAATGAACCCCAACGAACAAATTCTAAAGAATTTGCAGAAATCCAAACTCGCCAAGTACCTAAAGTGCCCTCTGTTCTCGCCGCGGCTGAGGAACAATTACATTTTCGTGAGGTAGAACTAACTCGGCCTCAGCCCACTATTGCAGAGAATATTCGTCGAGATTTAGAATCTGTCCCCGACGCTGCCATTCATCAAATAGTGACAGAAATACTTAGTGAGCCTTTATCTATTCCTGCCCAGACCGAAATCAAAAAAGCGGATACTATCATTGAAGAAAAAGTTCATGAGGATAAACCGCTGATGCCAGCC
>Ga0070671_100004112_pt1 | contig 11492 bp, 10 predicted proteins | sample KBSS73metaG_FD_65341 | JGI IMG/M metagenome (GOLD analysis project Ga0070671, IMG submission 65341) | Switchgrass rhizosphere microbial communities from Kellogg Biological Station, Michigan, USA - KBS S7-3 metaG | ecosystem: Host-associated > Plants > Roots > Rhizosphere > Soil ... | reverse complement strand
CGGCGGCCTGTTGTCTCCTTCAGGATGCCGGCATCTACGAGCTGCAGCACGGCCTTGGTTGCGGTGGGTTTGGTCGTCTCCAGGAGACGCACGGCATCCGCGATCGTCACGATCGGTTTCGTGGGCAATCGTTCCATGAGCCGCACACTGGCGAGTGTCGATCCAGTACGGTCGAGCAGCTTGCGACGGTCTGTCTCGAATTGACCGTAGAGACGTTGCGCGGAGTCGGTCGCTTCGAGTGCTATCGAGCGAACGCCCTCCAGGAAGAAGCGGTTCCAGCCTTCCCAGTCTCCATCCGTGCGAACCGCATTGAGCCTTTGGTAGTACTCCTCGCGGTGACGCTTGAAATACAGGCTGAGGTAGAGGGTGGGTGCGCTCAAGACCTTCCAGTGCTCGAGCAGCAGCGTGATGAGGAGACGCCCCAGCCTGCCGTTGCCATCCAGGAAGGGATGAATGGTTTCGAACTGGACGTGGACGAGCCCCGCACGGATGAGCGGATTCGTATCGTTCTCAGCGTGCAAGTACTTCTCCAGAGAGTCCAGCGTCGGGACGATCCGTTCGGGCGGGGGAGGAACAAAGACGGCGTTCCCGGGCCGAGTACCGCCGATCCAGACCTGGCTCGACCGGAATTCGCCAGGGTGCTTGTTCTGTCCGCGAACGCCTTTCATGAGGTGCTTGTGCGCCGCCCTGAATAGGCGCAACGAGAGTGGGAGACCCGTCGATGAGCTCAATTGCTTGCGGATGAAACCGAGCGTATCGACGTAGTTGCAGACCTCCCGCACATCCGCGCTGGTTGAGGTATCGCCACCGCCCTGGGTGAAGAGGTCCACGAGCGTGGCCTGGACGCCTTCGATCTGCGAAGAGAGCACGGCTTCCTTCCGCACGAATGCATAGATGAACAGGTCGGGACTGGGAAGCATGTGAGACGTGGAGTCCAGCCGAGCGATCTCCGACATGGCGGAGGTCAGGAGGGATTGGCTCGCGGAATCGAGGGTCAGAGGTGGCCTAGGCGGAAGAGGGTTGGGAACGAATGCCCTGACGGTCTCACCCGCGGTCGAAGATGCGACGTAGACGCCTGTCTCCCTTTTGGCCATGTGTCTGCTCCTTAGGAAAGGATTCTTGCCCAGGAAGCGGAGAAAGTAAAGAAAGCTTTACCAGTGGAGGAGGGCTACATGCGGGCGCGGCGAGGCAATGCGAGCCTCAACCCGAACAGCGCGAGCCCGATGAGAGACACGAGTCCCACGACGCCCAGGACGCGATCGACGGCCTTGATCCCCGTCCACTGCAGGTAATGGATCTTATAGAGCGTGTCGATGCGGCGCGTGTCGCGTCCGCTTTGTGAGAGGCTCAGCGTCGCCCAGTCGAGGTCGATCGTGACGCCCGTTGTGGTCGTGGCCGAGGCGCCGTCCTCGTTGCGGGTGAGCGATGCCAGGTCGCCGTAGCGCGCCTTCTGGTCAGGGTCGACGCCGAGCGCATCCTCGAGGAGCGCGCGCAGGGCGGCGTCGTCCGGTACAGGCCGCGGACGGAGCCCGGCGGGCTCGAGCTGCGACCACCCGTCGGCGGTGCGCACGAGAAGGTGATCCCCGAGCGTGGTGCGCAGTGTGCGCATCTCCAGCCAGCCGGGCTGGGGCCGCACGGAGGCGACGGGCAAGTCCGCCGCGAGCGGCAGCGCGCGCACGCGCAGCGACGCGTAGGCGGGGCCGTATCCGGGCTTCAGGAAGAAGATGAATCCAGTCGCGGCCCAGGCCAGGATCGGCAGGAGCAGGACCAAGCCGAGCACGCGGTGCAGGCGCCGGACGTTCATGGCGGAAGACCTCGCGAGCCTCGTCGAAGGCGACGGGACCCGGGGCGGGGAGCCTAGCACGCTCCCGTATACTATCGGCGTCGCGTCGCGATGCGAGAGTCACCGCTCGGTCACGACGTCGCGCGCGCCGCGGAAGGAGCCGTCGTTCGATGGAGTTCGAGCCGGTCATCGGCCTGGAAGTGCACGCGCAGCTGCGCACGCGCACGAAGATCTTCTGTGGGTGCGAGGTGCGTTTCGGCGCCGCGCCGAACGACCTGACGTGTCCCGTGTGCCTGGGCATGCCCGGCGCGCTTCCCGTCCTCAACCGCCAGGCGGTCGCCCTCGCCCTGCGCATGGCCCTCGCGGTCGGCGGCAGCGTGCGCCGCCGCTCGGTCTTCGCGCGCAAGAACTACTTCTATCCGGATCTCCCCAAGGGCTACCAGATCAGCCAGTTCGAGCTTCCCCTCTCGGAAGGCGGAGCGATCGAGATCGAGCACGCCGGCGCCGCGCGCGCCGTCCCCCTGCGGCGCATCCACATGGAAGAGGATGCGGGCAAGCTCATCCACGAAGGCCCGCTCGCCGTCGAAGGCGCGACGCTCGTGGACCTCAACCGCGCGGGGACGCCGCTCATCGAGATCGTCGGGGAGCCGGAGCTTTTTTCGGCCGCCGAGGTCTACGCGTACCTCACGCGGCTGCGCAGCCTGCTCCTCTACACCGAGGTCTGCGACGGGAACATGGAGGAGGGCTCGCTGCGCTGCGACGCGAACGTCTCGATCCGCGAGAAGGGAGCGACGACCCTCGGCACGCGCGTCGAGCTGAAGAACCTGAACTCCTTCCGCAACGTCGAGCGAGCGCTGAAATACGAGATCGCCCGCCAGGAGGAGCTCGTCCGCGGCGGCGGCCGCGTCGTTCAGGAGACGCTCCTGTGGGATGCCGAGACGGGCCGTACGCGCGCCATGCGGTCCAAGGAAGAGGCGCACGACTACCGCTACTTCCCGGATCCCGATCTCCTGCCGCTCGAGGTGACCGACGCGTGGATCGAGGAGGTGCGCCGCGCGCTGCCCGAGCTGCCCGCCGCCCGCAAGGCGCGCTACGTTTCCGCGCTGGGTCTGAGCGAGGCCGACGCGGAGATCCTCACGCTCGAAAGGCCGATCGCGGACTACTTCGAGAGCGCCGTCCGCGGGGCGGGCGGCGGGGGCGAGGCCGGGCGCGCGCTGCCGCCGCGCGAGGTCGCCAAGCGCGTCCTGCGCGAGATCATGGCCAAGATCAAGGACGAAGGCATCGACCCCTCGGACCTCGAGCGCCGCTACCCCTCGCGGCTGCTGCACGGGCTCGTAGGGCTCCAGCTCGACGGGACGATCAGCGGCGCTTCCGCCACCGAGGTCTTCGAGACGTCGTGGGCGCGCGCGAAGGGCGCCGAGCCCGGCGAGGCCGATCCGGCCGCGATCGTCGCCGAGCGCGGCCTCGGGCAGATCTCGGACGAATCCGCCATCGTCGCCGCCGTCGAGCAGGTGATCGCCGCGAACCCGAAGCAGGTCGAGCAGTACCGCGCCGGGAAACAGGCGGTCATCGGCTTTCTGGTCGGGCAGGTCATGAAGGCGACGGGCGGACGCGCGAACCCCGCGCTCGTGAACAAGATCTTCGCCGAGCGGCTGACGCAGCCGTAGGTCCTCGTGCGCGACGCCCGCTCCGCCCCCCCTCGTTGCGCGGGAAGCCCGCGGCTGCTCGCGGTTGTTCTGGTGATCGCGCTCGCGCTTGCGCGGTATCCAGCGCCCTCGATTGGGGCCGAGCCGGCCGAACCGGCCGAGCCCGCCCCCGCGATTCCGCCGTTCCCTCAAACACCGGTCCTGACACCCCTCGAGGAGCACCGTCACACGACCGTCTCGCGGACGCCGCTGACGTATCGCCTGCAGGACGGCCGTGAGATCGAAGGCTGGGGCGCGGATCTCTACGCGCCGCGGGACGCTGCGCAGGGGCCGCGCGCGCTCATCGTCATGCTCCCCGCGGGAGGGTTTCGTACCGACCTCGCCGCCTCGTGGGCCGAGTCGTTCGCCGGCAAGGGGTTTCTCGCCCTCGCGCTGCACCGTCTCCCCGTCGCGGCCGACGAAGGCGTCGGGCATTCCCTCAAGGGAACCGCCAAGACCTTCTCCCAGGACGCCGTGAACCTACGCCGCGCCGTGGCCTGGGCCGCGACGCTCCCCGGCGTCGATCCCCGTCGCATCGGCATCCTGGGCGTGAGCCGCGGCGCGATCGCGACGACCCTCGTCGCGCAGACCTCGCCCGAGCTATCCGCGGTCCTCGTCCTCGGCGCGGCCGACCTCACCGGCCTCTTCCGCGATTCCCACTTCCATCAGATCGAGAAAATGCGCACGCGCGAGCTCGAGCGCACGCACGGGGATCGCGACGTCGCCGTCGCGCGCGCCGCGAAGGTCCTCGGCCCCGTCGATCCCGCGACCTACCCCGGCCGCCTCGACCCCGCGCGCACGCTCCTCATCAACGCACGCTGGGACCACGTCTTCCCGAAGGCGCAGGCCCTCGCCCTGCGCGCCGCCGCCGGCAACGCGCGCCAGGAATGGCTCTCCTGCGGCCACTCCGGCACACTCCTCTTCGCCGCCCACGTCCGCCGCCTGGCCCTCGCGCACTTCCAGGCCACCCTCGCGGAGAAGCCGTCGAAGTAGGCGTCTCAGTCGACCCCCGTAAATGCGTTCCCTCTCTCAGGGCACTGGACTAATACACCAAAATGGCGTAAATTGGTGTACGTAAGACGGGGTCGAGAAGGATGGGACGTACGAATATCGAGATCGACGACGGCCTCATCGAGAAGGCCATGCGGCTCACCGGAGCCAGGACCAAGCGCGAGGCTGTGGACGTTGCCCTCCGCCGGCTCGTCGAGAAGGGCACGCTCTATCGCTCGTTGCGGAGGCTCAAGGGCAAGCTCAAGTGGGAGGGCGATGTGGACGCCTGGCGGTCCGAGCGCACGAAGCGCGGATGATCCTCGTCGACTCCAACATCTGGGCCGACTTCTTCAATGGGACCGCAAGTTCCCACGTGCAACGCCTCGACGCCGCTCTTGACGCGGAAGAGGACCTGGCGGTCATTCCCATCATCATCACGGAGGTCCTCCAAGGTTTCCGCACCGAGATCGGATTCCGACAAGCGCAGCAACTTCTCGTGGAACTACCACTGATTCAGCCCGACGTGGATTGTCACGTACGGGCAGCGGGCCTCTTCCGTAAGCTCCGCAAACGCGGCGTCACGGTGCGTGGATCGGTGGATTGCATCATTGCCCAGGCCTGCCTGGATGCCGATGCCGAGCTGCTGAGTTCGGACGCGGACTTCCGGCGCATTGCCGACCACACACCGCTGCGACTTTGGAAGGGATAGTCCCGCCAGAATCTATCCGGGGCGAACCCTATCGCGAGCGGCGATTCGGCTGGCCGATTGTTTGCGGGTAGGATAGCCAGACGAGGAGAAAACGCTATGCCCCGTCACGCGCTGCTGGCTGTGCTGCTGTTGGTCCCGTCTCTCGCCACGGCGGGAGAGATCTACGGGAAGATCACCGACGGATCCGCCTCCGTCGGTGAAAAGGCGACCCTCTCGGTCAAGTGCGGTGGGAAGGACTATCCCGCCCAGAAGACCGACAAGTCGGGCTCGTACCATCTCGTCGTGAAGGAGTCGGGGAAGTGCTCGCTCACGGTCGCCTACTCGGGCCAGTCCGCGAGCCTCGAGGTCGTCTCCTACGACGATCCGGTCCAGCTGGACCTTGCGGTGGAAAACAAGGACGGGAAGCTCTCCGTCCGTCGCAAGTAACGCGAGGACGCTGACTGGTGGTCACTCCCGGGCCCAAGGACCGCTGGGACAAGCTCTCCGTCATCCTGTACCCCGTGGGCGGACTGCTGACGGCGCTGGCCGTCGCGTACGTGGGCATGAAGGGCTCGCACATCCTCGATCAGCAGCAGGCCCGCGAAACGAACGCGCGCCTGTACTCCGAGCTGATGAGCCGCCGCGAGGAATCCGAGAGCAACCTCCGCAAGGACATGTTCGTCTCGATCATTCAGAGCTTCCTCGAGCCGCGCGCCGCCGACATCGACACCAAGGTCCTCAACCTCGAGCTTCTGGCGTACAACTTCAACGACTCGCTGAACCTCAAGCCGCTCTTCCTCGATCTCGCCCGCCGGATCGCCGTGTCGAAGGACCCCAACCGGAACGATTACCTGCAGAGGATCTACCGGGTCGGCAAGGAGGTCGCGGCCAAGCAGCTCTTCGCCCTCGAGGGTCACGGCCGGAGCTTCCGCCGCACCGTGGATCTCGAAGAGCTGGCCAAGCAGGGGAGGGCCGGCGTCCCGCTAGACGGCGAACCCATCGCGATCAACGGCCAATCGTGCCAGGTGAACCTGCGCGTTCTCGCGGTGGACCCGAGCCAGCCCTCGCTCCAGGTCCGTCTCGAGGTGAAGGCCCCCGAGGGCTCGAACCAGCCCGACACGCGCGCCCAATTCGAAGTGGGATGGTTCGACTTCCCCATGATCGACAACACGCGCCTGACGAACGGCCTTCGCTGCGCCGTCACGCTCTCGAACTACGCCGCCGGAGCCGCCGCCGACCTGACCACGGTCTGCTTCCCCGGCGAGTACGCGAGCCTGAAGGATCGCCCCTACTACGACGAGGTGATCGCCAAGCTCCAGCAGGCCGCGCAGGACCAGCAGACCCCGCCCCAGCCGCCGCAGACCGCGCCGCCGAAGTAGATCCCCGCGGGCGTCCCGCCCGCGAGCGCGTGATCGCGCCGTCCCCCCAAACGTGCCAGAATCCTCCCGAAGCACCGGGAAGGCGGTCACTCACATGATCCCCATGATCCAGCCCTGGGGAGACCCCGGGCACCGGGCCGGCGAGCTTGCTCAGCGCATCGACGGCCTGCGCAGCCTCGTCGGCAACACCCCGCTCCTCACGATCGACTACACCTGCCGCGGCCGGCCCGCGCACCTCTACGCCAAGGTCGAGTCGATCAACATGACGGGATCCGTCAAGGACCGCATGGCGCTGCACATCATCGCCCGCGCCTACGCTCGCGGCACGCTCGTTCCCGGCGCCCTCATCGTCGAAGCCACCAGCGGCAACACCGGCATCAGCTTCGCCGCGATCGGCCGCGCCCTCGGCCATCCCGTCGCCATCTTCATCCCCGACTGGCTCAGCCCCGAGCGCATCGAGCTCCTGCGCTCGTTCGGCGCCGATGTCCGTCTCGTCAGCGCCGCCGAGGGCGGCTTCCTCGGCAGCATCCGCATGGCCGAAGAGCTCGCCCGCGCCACCCCCGGCGCCTTCCTCCCGAGCCAGTTCTCCAACCAGGACAACTCCGAGGCCCACGAGCGCTCCACCGGTCCCGAGATCTGGTCCCAGCTCCAGCTCCGCGGCCTCGTCCCCGACGCCTTCGTCGCCGGCGTCGGCACCGGCGGCACCATCATGGGCGCCGGCCGCTTCCTGCGCCGCATGAACACCTCCATCAAGCTCCACCCCGTCGAACCCTCCAACTCCCCGACCCTCTCCACCGGCTGCAAGACCGGCCATCACCGCATCCAGGGCATCTCCGACGAGTTCATCCCCCCGATCGTGGATCTGGCGTTCCTGGATCGCGTCATCGGCATCGACGACGGGGACGCCATCCTCATGGCCCAGAAGCTCGCCCGACGGCTTGGACTCGCGGTGGGGATTTCCTCAGGGGCGAACTTCCTGGCCGCGGTGATCGCACGGGAAGAGCTCGGCCCCGGCGCGCACGTCGTCACGCTGTTCCCGGACAGCAACAAGAAATACTTGAGCACGGACCTGATGAAGGTTGAGCAGGCGAGGGAGGGATGCGTAGCGGGGGAGATCGAGTTGGAGGGGTTCCGGGCGATGGGGCGGACGTGCGATATGTGCTTTCCGGATGGGGGAGACGCTCGCGAGTAGCAGCAGTGCGGCAGAGACAAGATCGAGGGCTCCCACCAGGCCTCCTGGTCTCTTCCCTCGGCCGTCGTAGCGGACCAGGCGCCTGAGCCACCTACCGCACGTGCAGAGTAACGTCAGCCGCCGCGACCCATCCGTGATCCCCCTTCGTGGGCGTCACGATGAGCGCCTCCCCTTTGCCGCGCCCGCGCATCGCGGGGGTAAGCCGAGGATCGTCCGAGAACCAGATCTCGTCGGCCGTTGCCGGTGTGGGCTCGACGTGGAAGTGGACATGCTGCGGCAGCTCGCCCTGCGGATATCCCACGGGGCGGATGGTATGGAGAGTGGCCGCGCCGTCCGCACCGGTCCGGACGTAGGCGAAAAGCCGTGCGTACTTGAAGTCGCCGCTGTTCGCCTGGATGTGAACGCCATCCTTTCCATAGGCGCCGCGCGCATCCGTTTGGTACGCGTAGATCGTCTGCCCGGGCTTTCCGAGCCGGAATGTGAGGGTCAGACGCTCGCCGGGCTCCCCGGGCGAAACCATGGTGATCTCGCCGACAGGGGCATGGCTGCGGATGAGCGCGCGAAACCGCGGGTAGGACCGCGCATCGTCGTAGGCGGCATCGGCGAGGACCGACGAGGCGGACTGACCGTCCGCGAATGCCTTCCGGGCCGAGTCGATGAGTGCTTGGACAGCAGGGCTTTCTTCGTCGGGCGCGGGCTGCCACTGAGGGACCTGCGCCTGCGCGACCACCGTCCCGACAAGCGCGACTGCGAGCACGCTCGGAGGGAGAAGCGTCCGACTCGATCGTTTGATCGCGCCACGCAATGGAATCCATCCACCAGTCACGAGTCACCTCCGAAGCCGCCCGCCCAACTCTTGGACGAGGCCTGCGAGCTGCTTCCCACCCTTACTGCTCCATCGACAGATACGGAAGGGACGCATCCGAGATTCACCCCGATTCCTTAGCGACGCGGGTTTCGCCCGGTGGCCCGCCCCCACCAATCGATGCGTCGATACGTCCGTGCGGCATTTCCGGCCGCAGGGAGTTCTCGTCCCCGTGCTACGATCCGGGCTTCTCGGAGGGACGACCATGAAGAAGACGCTCGGAGTGCTGCTGATCGCCGGTACGGCGATGATGGGATGGGCCGTGGCGCAGCAGCACGGAGCCGCGCCGAAGGCGCCGCAGGGGAACATGCTGGCTCCATCGGCGGAGGATCAGGAGCGCTACCTGACGGCCCTGTCCACGGCGCGGCGCAAGCTCTTCGCGGAGAGCATGAACAGCCTTACGGCGCCGCAGCTCGAGGCGTTCTGGAGCATCTACGGCGACTACGAGAAGGACAAGAACGCGCTGGCGGTGGCGCGCGTCGAGCTCGTCAAGAAGTACGTCATGAGCTTCGGGAACGCCGACGGTCTCACGGACGCGGACGTGACGGAGGCCATCAAGGAGTCGGCGGATCTGCAGAAGAAGCAGATCGATCTGCGCCTGAAGTACTTCAACGCGGTGGCGGCGCGCATCGATGCGAAGGCCGCGGGGCGCTTCGCGCTCACCGACGACTACGTCCAGACGGCCGTGCGTCTCGACTGGCTGAACGCGATCCCCTTCCCGGGGGACGAGCCGGTGAAGCAAGCGGCCCCCGCGAGGTAGACCGTCCCATCCGCGAAGCGGGGATCGGGGGGCGCAGGCGCTTCGGCGCGCGAGCCGCTCGATCCCCCGCCTCGCACCCCGCACCGAATCTCTGCTGGAGATCGCGAAGCGATAGACGCGAGCGTCCGCGCGCCCACGCGCTGCGCCCGCGCACTCCGTCAGCGCGCCTTGTCCCAGTCGAAGATGAGGTTGATGGCGCGGCCGTAGTCGTCGTTGGCGGTCATCGTGGCGAGCACGCGCTTGCCGTCGGGCGCGAGGTCGAAAGCCTCGACGAGGCGGGGGAAGCGGAAGAGCTTCACGGGGGAGCCGGCTCGCAGGGAGGCGCCCGGGGTGATGTCCACCGCCATCAGCGCCTGGTCCGGCCCCAGGTAAAAGAGGCGTTTTCCGTCCCGGCTCCAGGCGGCGAATCCGCCGCCGCCGTTCGAGATCTGGATCTTGCTCCCGGGCACGGGGAACGCCTGCACGTAGAGCTCGCTCTTTCCGGTCTCGTCGGAATCGTAGGCGGCCCAGCGGCCGTCGGGGGAGACAGCGCCGTTGAACTCGGACGCGGGCGTCGCCAGGTAGGGGACGAGGTCCGAGGCGGCGCCGGAATTCTCGAGGATCAGGAGATCCCGGCTGGTCTTCGACTCCTCCGTTTCGCAGAGGATGCGCCGGCCGTCCGGCGAGGCGGAGTCGGGCGTCTGGGTCAGACCGCGCGGCTTGGTCAGGGCGACGGGATCGGCGGCCCCCTCGGAAGGCATCCGATAGATGAGATAGGAGCCGGTCTTGTTTCCCGAGTAGTAGATCGTCCGGCCGTCCGGCGACCATATGGGAGCGAATTCGATGTCGGAGTCGAACGTGGCGCGCGCCCCCGTCCTGCGGAGGAGATCGATCGTCCAGACATCGGACCCCGCGCTGGCATCGAGGCTGAAGTTGGACACCACGGCGCGCGTCCCGTCGGGCGAGAGGCGCACCTGCCCGTAGCCGCTGTGCGGGAGCGGGAGCGCTTCCCCCTGCACGCCGTCGAGACCGAACCAGACGACCTGCGTGCTGGCATCGATCGTGGGGATGAACGCGAGGACGTCGCCTCCGGCGGCGCTCGCGGTCGGTGAGGCGAGGAATCCCCCGGGCTGGCGCGCCGGGCCGAGGGTTCGGGGCTCGCCCGAGAGCCGGCCCGTGAGCGGGTCCATCGTCTGGACGATGAGCGTCGCGTTGCGGTAGTAGACGAGACGGTCGGGAGCGGCGAAGTCGGCCACCCCGTCGGAGCGGACGACGAGGGCGCGCTCCTTCGAGCCCATCGTCCCGATCCAGGTATCCACCTGGCCGTCGCGCGCCGGGATGGAGGCGTAGAGGAAGTGTTTCCCGTCGGGGAGGAAACGGGGAAAGCGATGACCGACTTCGCCGTGGGAGGCGTCCAGCTCGGTCGCCGGCGTGACGGTCCCGCCGCCGGCGCCGACCTGCATGAGCGGGCCCTCGGCGCCGGGCGCGAAGACGATCACATCGCCCGCGCCCCACGCGCCGCCGCGGCCGGCCGCCGCGCCGACGATCGACTCGCTCGTGCCGCCTGCGACGGCGATCTTGCGCAGCTTGTCGGCGGCGAAGAAACCGACGAAACGCCCGTCCGGTGACCAGAACGGTTGGTAGGCGTTCTCGGTCCCGGGGAGCATCTTCCACTCGGGATCCTCGAACCGACGCCAGTAGAGCCGCGGAACAGCGTCGTCGCCGACCGCGACCGCGACGATCGAGCGGCCGTCGGGAGCGAGGCCCATGTTGGTGGGCTGGTCGGTGAAGCGCAGCGACGGCGGCGCGGGGAGGGTCACGTACTTGGCGGTGCGCGGGCCCCCCGCGGACGCGGCGCTCGGGCGCCGAAGTCCGAGCGCGGAGATGGCGACCAGGACCGCGAGCACGGCGATCGTCCAGGGAAGCCATGCGCCGAGCGTGCGCGGTGATCGTGACGCGGTGGATGCGTCGAGGCGGCCCGCGGCGCCGGCTGCTGCATCGGCCGCCATCCCGCCAGGGGCCCCTGGCATCGTTGTCGTCGACGACATCGGTGACGCCACGCCCATCGATGAGCCCGACGTCCCTCCGGAGAGCGCGTCCTCGAGCGCGATGCGCGCATCCCCCATGTCGCGCAGGCGTCTCTTCGCGTTCTTCTCGAGGCAGCGCGCGAT
>Ga0070671_100004111_pt1 | contig 11493 bp, 9 predicted proteins | sample KBSS73metaG_FD_65341 | JGI IMG/M metagenome (GOLD analysis project Ga0070671, IMG submission 65341) | Switchgrass rhizosphere microbial communities from Kellogg Biological Station, Michigan, USA - KBS S7-3 metaG | ecosystem: Host-associated > Plants > Roots > Rhizosphere > Soil ... | reverse complement strand
AGCACGCGGTCCTGCTGGCGCTTGGCGACGAGCGGCCCGATCTCGGTGTCCTGCTCCATCGGGTTGCCGACCTTCAGCGTGCGGGCCCGCTCGACGAGCGCGTCGACGACGCGGTCGTAGTTGCCGCGCGAGGCGAGCACACGCGTCTGCGCCACGCACGCCTGGCCGTTGTTCATGAACGAGCCGCCGACGAGCAGGTTGTCGATGTTCGCATCGAGGTCGGCGTCGTCGAGCACGATGGCGGCCGACTTGCCGCCGAGTTCGAGCGTGCACCGACGCAGGCGCTCGCCGCAGAGCGAGGCGATGCGACGACCGGCGGCCGTCGAACCGGTGAAGCTGATCTTGTCGACATCGGGGTGGGTGACGAGGTGCTCGCCGACCTCGCGCCCGGCCGCCACGATGTTGAGGACACCGGCGGGCACGCCCGCTTCCTGCACGCACTCGGCCAGCAGGTACGCATCGAGCGCCGTCTCCGGTGCCGGCTTGAGCACCATCGTCGAACCCGACGCGAGCGACGGCGCCAGCTTCAGCATGGTCACGAACAGCGGCACGTTCCAGGGCACGATGCCGCCGACGACGCCGACCGGCTCGCGGCGCACGAGGATGTTGCCGAGCGCACCTTGGCGCTCCTCCTCGAACGGGAACGTCTTGACGAGGTTCGTGTAGTAGTCGAGCACCATCGTCGACGCGAACACCTGAGCCATGATCGAGAACGACAGCGGCGAGCCGTTCTCCCGGGTGATGAGCTCGGCGATCTCCTGGTAGCGCGCCTGGAGCAGCCCGCTCAGCTTCGCCATGACCTCGGCGCGCTCGGCCGGCGACGTCTGCGGCCACGGCCCGTCGTCGAAGGCCTTGCGGGCGGCGGCCACGGCGCGGTCGATGTCGGCGGTCGTGCCGTCCGGCGCGGTGCCGAGTAGCTCCTCGGTGTGGGCCTCGATCACCTCGATCGTGCCGGTCCCCGCGGGCGCAACCCACTGGCCGTCGATGAACAGCTTGTCCTGGACGATCGTCATGGCGGCGACCGTACTGGAACGCGTTCTCGTTACGCCACCGGACCGTCGAGGCGGGCTCGCAGGAACGAGTGGATGCGCTCCTGGGCGATCTTGCCCATCGTCGTGGGGGCCGACTCGATGCCGTGGCAGCCCTCGGGATAGACCGCCAGCTCGAGTTCGTTGCCGGCGAGCGCCATGCGGTTGGCGATGAAGAGGTTGTCGTCGATGAGCCAGTCGGCCGTGCCGACGGTGACGATCGCGGACGGCAGGTCGTGCAGCTCGGCCCACATCGGCGAGACGGCGGGATCCCGCAGCGCCTCGAGCGACCGACCGGGCAGGTAGTGCACACGGTTGCCGTCGCCCGTCGCGTACGGGACCTTCCCGACCATCTGCTGGGTGCTCGGCGTGGCGCTCATGTCGTAGCCGCCGTAGCAGAGGTCCATGGCGAGGTACGGCGGGCGAGCACCGAGCCGGTCGCGCAACCGCAGCATGGTGAGGAGCGTGAAGTAGGCGCCGGCCGACTCGCCGCCCACGAGCAACCGGTCGGTGCCGAACTCCGCGACCGCGTGCTCCAACAGCCAGAGGGCGACGGCTTCGCAGTCGTCCGGTCCCCCGGGGTATGGGTGCTCGGGCGCCAGGCGGTAGTCGACGCTGAGGACCGCGACGTCGAGCGCTTGCGCGAAGCCCCAGTTGCGCGGATCCATGCTCGCCGCCGAACCGACGGTCATGGCGCCGCCGTGGAAGTGGAGGTAGACGCCGCGCACGCGGTCGGGTGTGAGCACGCGCACCGGTACGCCGGCGACCTCGCGCGTCTCCGGGAAGTCGTACGCCTGCAGGCCGAACAGGCCGCCCGGGGCCATCGCCTCGCGGATCCAGCGGATGCCCTCGATCGTCGACTTGTCGATCGAAGCCATCGCCGCGGTGGCTTCCATGATCTGGCGGTTGTATTCGCGCTGCTCGTCGACGTAGGCGAGCAGCGCCGGGTCGAAGAGCTGGAGCGTCATGGCGCGACGGCGGAGATGTCGGTCATGCCGGTCGGCTCGTGGCGGCCGACCGTGCCGTGCTCGAAGATGCCGAAGCCGGTCTGCCCGTCGCACGTGGCGCGAGCCAGGTGGTCGGTGCCACCCCACGGGATCTTCGCCTGCACCTCTGGGTCGGTGTAGTCGTACGTGACGACGCGCCGCCACGACTCGCCCATCCACTTGCCGTGGTTCCACTCGGGGTCGTTGCCGTAGCCGCACCCGAGGTGCAGCGGGATGCCGGTGAGGCAGTCGATCTCGATCTCGAGCGGCTTGCGGTCGACGGTCTTCAGGTGCAACGTCGCTCCTTCGGGGTAGCGGCTCCCGGGGCGGTAGCGGATGTCGATCTCCGGCCAGCCGAGTTGCTCGACCTTGCGTCCGGTGGCCGACGGCCAATAGCGCACGGCGTAGTTCATGGTGCGGAAGCCGTCGGGGTCCTCCTCGACCATGAAGTGCACGCCGAAGTCGTCGAACTTCAGCGGCACCCAGATCCACCAGATGCCGGGCTCCTTGTCGGAAGGGCGACCGACCGGATCGGGCTCACCGACGGGCCGGATGCCCCAGGACCGATCGCGCGTCGCCGTCCATCGCTGCGGATCCACGGGGATCGTCCGGCCGTCGACGCGGAGCTCGCCTTCCCACGTGCCGATCTGCGCGTACCGGCAACCGTCGAGCATCACCTTGCCGGTGGCGCCGCCGTACTTCACGTGCTGCGGCTCGCGTTGCGGGTCGTAGTCGGACTCGAACCACAGGTCGAAGCCGAGCTCGTCGTCGGTGCTCGTCAGGTGCAGGCGGCGGAACGGCTCGACCACCTCGAGCCGGTACGGACCGACCTCCTGGCGCAGCTTGTCGGCCGGCCGGATGCCCGAGGTCTGCAACGACCACTGCTGGTCGCCGCGGCGGATCGACATGAAGGCGTCGATGATGCCCGCGTTCGGGTACACGCCGAGGCCGGTGATGAAGTAGGTCTCGGCCTCGTGGTCCTGCCCTTGGTAGATGCAGCGGTCGTAGACGTTGCGGTCGCTGGTCGCGACGTACGCCATCGACATCGGGACCTGGTGGATCGGGTGCTCGTCGAGCGGGTCGAGCAGCATCAGTTGACCATCCTCTGTGAGGCGCCCCAGTACTGGGCGCGCAGGGCCTTCTTGTCGGGCTTGCCGAGTGGGCTGACCGGGATCGCGGCGGCGAAGTCGATCGACTTGGGTGTGTGCACCGCCCCCTTGGCGTCCTTCACCATCGCCTGCAGGTCGGCGGCGTCGACCGTCATCCCTTCGCGCCGGACGACCACCGCCTTCACCGCCTCACCCCACTTCTCGTCGGGCACGCCGATGACGGCGACGGCGGCCACCGCGGGATGGCGCGAGATCACGTCCTCCACCTCGCGGGGGTAGACGTTGAAGCCGCCGCTCACGATCATGTCCTTCTTGCGGTCGACGATGTAGAGGAAGCCGTCGGCGTCCTTGCGGGCGACGTCACCGGTGTGCAGCCAGCCGCCGGCGAACGCCTCGGCCGTCTGCTCCGGCTTCTTCCAGTAGCCCTTCATGTTCAGCGGGCCCTGCACGCAGATCTCGCCGGCCTCACCATCGGGCACCTCGTTGTTGTCGTCGTCGAGCAGTGCGACGTGCACCCACGGCACCGGCCGACCACAGGACGCGAGCCGCTCGAGGTCGTCGACGTCGTGCTCCTCCTTGCGCAGCGTCGTGATCGTCATCGGGCACTCGGCCTGGCCGTAGTACTGGAAGAAGATCGGGCCGAAGCGCTCGATCGCCTCCTTCAGCCGCGGGGGCGAGATGGCCGATGCGCCGTAGTAGATGGTCTCGAGGCTCGACAGGTCGGCGTCCTTGGTGGCCGGGTGGTCGAGCAGCGCGTAGATCATCGTCGGCACGAGCATCGTGGCGGTGATGCGGTAGCGCTCGATGGCCTCGAGCACCGTCGGCACGTCGAAGCCGGGCAGGACGACGACGGACCCGCCCTTGAGCAGGCTCGGCATGAAGAACGCGGCGCCGGCGTGGCTGAGCGGCGTGCTGATGAGGAAGCGCGGCTCGTCGTGCCAGTCCCACTCGGTCATCGCGATGTGCAGCAGGTAGGCGCCCGAGCGGTAGGTGCTCATGACGCCCTTGGGCTTGCCGGTGGTGCCGCCGGTGAAGCTGAGCCCGGTGACCGCTTCGGGGTCGTCGATCACGGGAGCGACGAGTCGTTGCGGATCGAACGTGGCGGCGAGCGCCGTGAGGTCGTCGCCCACGGTGGTCGGTCCGAGCGCGAGCACCTGCTTCAACGTCGGCACCCGGTCGAGCAGCTCGGCGGCGCGTTCGGTGTAGCGCTCGGGGTCGTAGACGAGCGTCTCGACCTCGGCGTCCTCCAGCACGTAGGCGTGGTCGTCGAGGCTGCCCATCGGGTGCAGCGCCACGGTGCGGGTGCCCATCACCTGGTTGGCGCCCATGTTGAACAGCACCTCCGGCCGGTTGGCCGACAGCACCGACGTCGGGCTGCCCGCACCGATGCCCTTGGCGGCGTAGGCCTGCACGTACCGGCTCATCTCGTCGCGCACCTGGCGGGCGGTGAGCACCGTGTCGCCCAGGTACATGCAGGGCTTGTCGAGGTTGCGGTTGAGCGCGGTGATCAGCAGGTCGGGCGCGTACACGCCGCGGTACAGATCACGGTAGAGATCGTCCCCCATGCTCCGAACCTAGTCATGATGGATGCATGACCGCATCCATTGCTCGATCGCTCCGGGACGTCGTGCTGGCCGAGGCGGCCGCGTCGGAGCAGGCGCGCACCACCTCGCAACCGATCGTCGACGCCATGTGGGCGAGCGGCCTGATGCAGGCGATGAACCCGAAGGAGGCAGGCGGCTGCGAACCGTCGTTCCGGGAGATGATCGAGACCTGGATCGAGATGGCGTGGCAGGACAGCTCGTTCGGCTGGATCGGCATCGCCAACCTGCCGTCGTCGGCCGCGGCGGCCGCCTACCTGCCCGACGCGGGGTTCGCCGAGGTGTTCGGGGGCGACGGCCGGGTGACGTTGGGCGGCCAGTTCTTCCCCAACGGGCAAGGTCTCGCCGTCGACGGCGGGTTCCGCCTGACCGGGGCCTGGAACTTCGGTTCGGGCACCGGGCACTCGGCGTTCGTCGCCGCCGGCTTCCTGCCGATCGTCGACGGCGAGATGCTGTGGGAGTCCGAAGGCGTGCCCGACCTGCGGGCGGCGATCCTGCCGCGGGACGAGGTCGTCTTCACCGACGGCTGGCACGTGCAAGGGCTCAAGGGCACGGGTTCGTACGACTACAACGTCCAGGACGTGTTCGTGCCGGCGCACCGCACGTTCAAGCTGTTCACCCGTGACCCGTGCCGCGGCACGGCGCCGACGTTCCGCATGGGCCTGATGCCGATCACCGCCGCCGGTCACGCGGGTTGGGCGTTGGGCACGTCGCTGTCGATGCTCGACGACGTCGAGGAGCTCGCCGCCACCAAGGTCCGCATGGGCGACCCGTCGCCGCTCGCAGGCAAGGCGTCGTTCCAGCGGGGGCTCGTGCACCACCGCTCGATGTGGCACGCGGCCCGGCTGCTGGTGCTCGACGCGTTCGAGGCCGCCGAGTCGGCCGTCGCCGCGGGGGAGGAGCTGACGCCCCGCCTGCGAGCCGACATGCGCGCCGCGGCGGTCTACGCCACGGACGCGTCGCGGGCGTGCACGGAGTGGGCCCACCTCGCCGCCGGCACCACGGCCATCCGGGAAGGGAGCCGGTTGGAGCGGGCGTTCCGCGACATGTACACCGGCACCCAACACGCCTTCATCGGCGAGAAGGTCGCCCTCGACGCCGCCCAGATCTGGCTCGGTCTGGTCGACGACCAACGTGGCCTCTGACCCGGCCCCTGCCGCGTTCTGGCGACGGATTCGACACATCGATGTGTCGAATCCGTCGCCAGAACGGCGAGAGAGGGAAGTCAGCGAGCGGCGATCTCGTTGATGATGGCGGCGAGGGCCCCGGGCTGGGAGACCATCACCGAGTGGCCGGCGTCGATGATGCGGCGCTCGATGCTCGGACCGAGGTTGGCCGCCATCTGGTCGGCGAGCGGCGGGGGCACCGGCACGTCCTGGCTCATGTTGACGTAGGTGATCGGCAGGCCGGTGGGGTAGCCGCTCAACGTCGCGTTCATGATGCCGACGGCGTCGGGGACCATGCCCTTGGCGTGCTCGGCCCACTGCTCGTCGGTGAGGTCGTTGCCGAACATCGCCTTGGCGATCTCGTCGGCCATCGGCGTCATCTCCTCGAGATCGCCACCGGTCATCACGCGCGACGCGTTCGACCCGGGCGGCGGCACGAGCGCGCCGACGTAGACGAGCCGCGCCACTCGCTCGGGATGGCGGTAGCCGGTCTCGGTGATCGTGACGCCGCCGAGCGAGTGGCCCACCAACGTGAAGCGCTCGAAGCCGGCGGCGTCGGCGTCCTCGATGACCGCCGCGACGCAGTCGTCAATTCCGACCTTCGACCGGTCCATGTGGGCGCGCGGCCCGCGGCCCGGCAGGTCGACGGCGACCGCGGGCAGCTCCAGCAGCGGCAGGAGGTCGGCCCAGCACGCCGAGCTGTGCATGCCGCCGTGCACGAGCACGATGCCATCGCTGGCGCTCATCGGACCGCCGGCCGCTCGTCGGCCATCTCGCGGAGCTTGTTCTTCAGCAGCTTGTCCAGCGTGCCCGTCGGGAACGACTCGACGTAGTAGACGGCCCGCGGCACCTTGAAGCTGGCCAGGTTCTCCTGGCACCGCGCGATGAGCTCCTGCTCGAGCGCCGTCTCGTCGTGGTCGCCGGGCGCCGTGATCACGAACGCCACCGCCACCTCGCCGAGGAAGTCGTGCTGCTTGCCGACGATGGCCACCTGCTGCACGGCCGGATGGGCGACGATCAGATCCTCGACCTCCTTGGCCGACACGTTCTCGCCGCCGACCTTCAGCAGGTCCTTGTCGCGCTCCTGGTACACGACGTTGCCGCCGGCGGTCATCTGCACCATGTCGCCGGTCTTGAACCAGCCGTCCTCGAACGCCTTGGCGTTGGCCTCCGGGTTCCCGTAGTACTCGAGGAACAGCTGGATGCCCCGGGTGCCGCGCAGCCAGAGCTCGCCGGTCTGACCCTCGGCGCACAGCTCGCCGGTGTCCTTGTCGACGATGGCGATCTCGTAGCCCGGCGTGACGTGGCCCATCGACCGGTCGGGCAGCTGCTCGGACGGCTTGCCGGTGATGGCATGGGTCACGGTCTCGGTCATGCCGTACGCGCCGTAGAGCTTGATCCCGAACATGGCCGACATCTGCTCGGTGACGAACCCGAACACGCCGGCCTTCAGGGTGTGCTCCTTCGGCTTGTCGGGGCTCATCAGCGCGCCGGCGAGGAACGGCATGAACGACGTGTAGGTGACACCGTGCTCGAGCACCACGGGCCAGAAGCGCGTCTGCGACCACTTCGGCATGAGCACGACGGTGCCGCCCACGCCCACGGTCGAGAAGAACGACCACGTCTGGGCGTTGGTGTGGAAGAACGGCAGGAAGATGACGTAGGTGTCGTCGCCCGTGAGCTCGATGTTGCGGGGACCGGTGCGGCTCGCCCAGATGGCGTTGGCGTGGGTGTGCACCACCGCCTTCGGTCGGCTCGTCGTGCCCGACGTGAACATGATCGCGAACGGGAGCATCGGCTCGCACGAGCGGCCGCGCCAGTCGGCCGCGTCGCCGTAGAGCGAGTCGAAGGCATCGAAGCCGTGCGCCCGCTGCTCGGTGCTCGCCGGGTCGCCGCTGTTGTCGGTGGTGACGGCGATCCACTTCAGGGCGGGGGCCGCCTCGGCGAGCATGGCCGCGTACTGGGGCTGCGTGATGGCGGCGACGGCACCGGTGTGCTCGGCGAAGTAGGTCATCTCGGCACCGACCGACTTCGTGTTGGTCGTGACGCCCACGGCGCCGACCGCGCCGCACGCCAGCCACGACAGCACCATCTCGGGGCAGTTGTCGGCGTGGATGAGCACCTTGTCGCCCTTGCCGATGCCTCGGGCGACGAGGCCGGCCGCCACGCGCTGCACGTCGGTGAGCAGCTCGGCGTACGTCCAGCGTCGCCCCGCGCCTTCGCGCGGCGCCCACACCAGGGCGGGGTGGTCCGGCTTGCGGTCGGCCCAGTGGGCGAGCAGCCACGGGACGTCCTGCCCGTGCGTCTGGAAGTCGAGGATGGCGGCCTGGTCCATCCGCCCATCTTGGCGGATGTAGGCCTACATGTTCCTCCTCGCCGCCAACCCCGAAGTAGTTGACATAGTCCAGCATCTCCTCGTACGGTTGCGGCATGCCGGGGGAGGAGGGGATCGCCGACGTCGAGCACGCGCTCGAGCGGCTCTTCCGCCTCACCGTCAGCCGCGGCATCCACAACCGCCAGTCGGCGGCCGTGGGCGCGTCGGTCACCCGTGCGGGATACGCCGTGCTGCGCGTCGTCGAGGAGGCGGGCGAGCTGAGCCTCGGCGAGCTGGCCCGGTCGTGCTCGATGGATCCCGCCGCCGCCGGCCGCCAGGTCCGCGCCCTCGAGGAGGACGGCCTCCTCGAGCGCGCCGCCCACGACGAGGACGCCCGCGTCGTGATGGTGCGCCTCACGACCCGCGGGCGCGACGTCTATCGCCGCGTGGTCGAGGTGCGCCGCACCCACATGGCCGAGGTGCTCGCGTCGTGGTCGAGGAAGGACTGCACCGCCCTCGCCACGCTCGTCGATCGCCTCGTCGACGACCTCAAGGCCGTTCCGTTCCGTCCCGTGCCAACCAAGGGGAGATCCCATGCCGATGCCTGAAGGGATCGGGGCCATCGATCTGATGATCGGGTTCCCGAGCGCCGACGCGCGCAGCCACTACGAGAACCTGCGGGCGCTCGCCAAGGACAAGGAGTCGCAGGACTTCGAGTTCCCCGTCGAGTACATGTTCAAGCAGGTCCCGAACTACCTGCCGGAAGGCGCCGATCCCATCGAGATCACGCTGCAGGAGATGGACCACTGCGGCGTGGCCTTCGGCATGATCGGCAGCCCGTACGGCGAGACCGCCCAGCGGGCGCTCAAGGAGCACCCCGATCGCTTCGCGGCCAGCCTCGAGATCGACCCCAACGACATCACCGGCGCCGTCCGCCGCATCCGCGCCGCCAAGGACGAGCACGACATCAAGGCGGTCACGACGTTCCCGGCCGGTTGCAACCCACAGGTGCCGGTCAGCGACCGCCGCTACTACCCGATCTACCAGACGTGCATCGACCTCGACATCCCGCTCGTGTCGAACGCCGGCATCCCCGGGCCCCGCGTGCCGGCGGCGTGCCAGGACGTCATGCACTTCGACCAGGTCTGCTACGACTTCCCCGAGCTGCGCATCGTGATGCGCCACGGCGCCGAGCCGTGGGAGGCACTCGCCGTGAAGCTGATGCTGAAGTGGCCCGGCCTCTACTACATGCCGAGCGCGTTCGCCCCGAAGTACTACCCGAAGGCGATCATCGACTACGCGAACACCCGCGGGGCCGACAAGGTCATGTACGCCGGCTACTACCCGATGGGCCTCAGCCTTCGTCGCATCTTCGACGAGATGCCGAACGTCCCGCTCAAGGACGAGGTGTGGCCGAAGTTCCTGCGCGAGAACGCCGTCAACGTCTTCAAGCTGGATCTGAAGCCGTGAGCGGGCGCGTGCAGACGACCCGGCGCATCGACTACGCCGGCTCCGTCCACGACGAGCGGGAGATCGAAGCCGTCGTCGAGGTCCTGCGCGGCGGACCGACGGCGTTGCGCATCGGCAAGAACGTCAAGGCCATGGAGCAGCGCGTCGCCGAGCTGTTCGGCAAGCGGCGGGGCGTCATGTGCAACAGCGGCTCGTCGGCGCTCTACCTGGCAGTCGAGGTGCTGGGCCTGCTGCCGGGCGACGAGATCGTCACCTCGGCGGTGACGTTCTCGACCGACATCGCGCCGATGATCCGCGCCGGGCTGGTGCCCGCCTTCGTCGACGTCACGCCCACGACGTTCCAGATCGACGTCGACGCCATCGAGGAGATGATCGGCCCGAAGACGAAGGCGATCCTCGCGCCCAACCTCATCGGCAACGCGCCCGACTGGGACCGCATCCGCGAGATCGCCGACCGTCACGGGCTCCTCGTCGTCGAGGACTCGTGCGACGCGCTCGGCCTCACGTTGCGCGGCACGCCCACCGGCGCCCGCGCCGACATCAGCCTCACGAGCTTCGCCCTGTCGCACATCATCACCGCGGCGGGCACGGGCGGCATGGTGTGCTTCGACGACGACGCCATGGCCGACAAGGCGCTGCTGCTGCGGCGCTGGGGCCGTCGTTCCGAGGTGCAGATCTTCGGCTCGAAGAAGGGCGTCGAGAAGCGCTTCTTCTCGACGATCGACGACGGCTTCGAGTACGACAACCTCTTCATCTTCGACGAGGTGGGATGGAACTTCGAGCCCTCGGAGCTGTCGGCCGCGTTCGGGCTCGTGCAGCTCGACAAGCTCGGTGACAACCTCGCTCGTCGCCAGCGCAACTTCGAGCTGACCTCCGCCCAGTTCGCCCGGTGGCCGAACCTGTTCACGCTGCCGGACCTCACACCCGACGTGGAGACCGGCTGGCACATGTTCCCCGCGATCATCAACCCCGACAGCGGCATCCGGCGCGCCGACCTCCAGCAGTGGATGGAGACGCACGGCGTCGACACCCGCATGGTGTGGACCGGCAACGCCACGCGGCAGCCGGCGTTCAAGGACAAGCCCCACCGCGTGCCGGCCGGCGGCCTGCCCAACGCCGACCGGGTGATGGAGTGGGGCATCGTGCTGCCCAACAACCACTCGATGTCCGACGACGACTGCGCCTACATCGGCCAGTGCCTCGAAGGGTTCGTCACGGAACAGGGGCTGTCATGAGCGGGCGCTTCAAGGGCCGACGTGCCGTCGTCACCGGTTCGAGCCGCGGCATCGGCGCAGCCATCGCCGAACGGCTCGCCGCCGAGGGGGCCGACGTCGTCATCACGGCCCGCACGCTCGAGAAGCACGACCACCTCGCCGGCAGCTTGCAGGAGACCGCCAAGCGCCTCGAGCAGTACGGCGGCACCGTCGGCATCGTCGTCGCCGACCTCACGGACGAGGGCGCCCGCGCCCGCATCATCCCGGAGGCGCAAGCCGCGCTCGGCGGTCCCGTCGAGATCCTCGTGAACAACGCGGCGGCCGCGATCTACGCCCCGGTCGAGGGCTTCCCCCTCAAGCGCCGGCGCATCATGTTCGAGGCGAACGTCCACGCCCCCCTCGATCTCGCCAGCCAGGCCATCCCCGCCATGCGCGCCGCCGGCGAAGGCTGGATCGTCAACCTGTCGAGCGGCTCGGCCAAGCACTGGACGGGTCCGCCGTTCGACATCGGGGTGACGGGCGCCACGATCACGATGTACGGCGCGTCGAAGGCGGCGCTCAACCGCGAGACGAACGGTCTCGCCGCCGAGCTGCACGGAACGGGC
>Ga0070671_100004108_pt1 | contig 11496 bp, 7 predicted proteins | sample KBSS73metaG_FD_65341 | JGI IMG/M metagenome (GOLD analysis project Ga0070671, IMG submission 65341) | Switchgrass rhizosphere microbial communities from Kellogg Biological Station, Michigan, USA - KBS S7-3 metaG | ecosystem: Host-associated > Plants > Roots > Rhizosphere > Soil ... | reverse complement strand
TTGTCGCGCTTCGTCACGGAGCTCTACGGCGTCGGCGACGGCTTGGCGCCGGCTCAAATCGATCGGCTTGCCGCTGACGCACGCCGGACCGACCTGGCGGGCGCTCTGGCCGCTGTGCGCGAGCGCTATCGCGGCCAACGGGTTGCGGGGATTGTCGTCCTGTCGGACGGTGGCGACACCGGATCGGGTGGGGCAGGAAGGGCAGGAGGAGCAGGGCCTGAAGGAAGCCCTCCCGTGTTCGCGGTCGGCATCGGCTCCCCGGACGGGCCACACGATCGCGAAGTGCTCGGCGTCGTGGCCGGCGATCCACGACTCGACCAGTCGTCCGTCGACCTTCATGTCAGCGCGGTAAGCACCGGGTTCGGACGGACGCCGTTCACGCTTCGCGTCCTCGGCAACGGCCAGCTCCTCGACACGCGGCGCGTCGTGCCGCCGGCGGATGGATCGCCGATCGACGAGCTCTTCACGGTGTCGCCCGATCATTCGGCGGCGACCGTCTACACCGCGGAGATCCCGGCGGACGAATCGGAGCCGGTCGTCGAAAACAACGCACGCAGCGTGCTCGTCAGCCCGGCCGGCCGCAAGCGCCGGCTGCTCGTCGTCGAAGGCGCGCCAGGGTTCGAGCACAGCTTCATGACGCGCGCGTGGGCGGCCGACACCGAGCTGGAGGTCGACTCGGTGACCCGCAAGGGCAAGAACGCCGAGGGCCAGGACACGTTTCTCGTTCAGGCGTCGGCCGGGCGCGCGGCTACGCTCACCGTCGGTTTGCCGCCCCGACGTGAGCAGCTCTACGCGTACGATGGCATCGTCATCGCGAACGTCGAGGCCGATTTCCTGACACGAGCGCAGCTCGCGATGTTGTCCGATTTCGTCGGCGAACGTGGCGGCGGCCTCCTCGTTCTTGGCGGCCGCTCCTTCGCGCAGCATGGACTGTCCGGCACACCATTGGAGGAGGTGCTGCCGGTCGAACTGAACGACCGCCACGGCGGGGCGGTTCGTGCCTCGCTGACCGGCGACATGCCGGCCCACAACAAGCTGACGCTCACCAGCGACGGCGAAACGCATCCCATCATGCGGATTGGCTCGTCGATCGGTGACACGCGCAAGATCTGGTCGAGCCTTCCCGCGCTCGCGGCGAGTGCGCCGCTCGGCGCCGCTCGCCCGGGTGCGACCGTGCTGGCGGTGACGACGGCGCCGGGCGGAGCGGTCTATCCGGTTGTCGCGGTCCAGCGATACGGGCAGGGGCGTTCGATGGTGTTCGCGGGCGAAGCCTCGTGGCGCTGGAAGATGCTGGTTGCCTCGTCGAACCGATCGTATGAATTCTTCTGGCGGCAGGCGGCGAGGTGGCTCACCGCGACGTCTCCGGATCCGGTGGCGATTACCGTACCCGAAGCGCCTGAACCGGGCGACGCCATCTCAATCGACGTCGACGCACGCGATGCCGCCTACGCGCCGGTGCCCGACGCGTCGGTCGAGTTGACGCTCACCGCACCCGGCGGCGACGCCACGCCGATCAAGCTTCGCCGCGCAGACGCGGCCGGTGGCCGGTTCGCCGCGGCGGTGCGGCCGGACCGGGCGGGCCTGTATCGTCTGCACGCCGACGCCCGCCATGGTTCGAGCACGCTCGGCAGCGCCGACCACTGGATGTACGTCGGCGGCGCGGATCGCGAGTTCGCCGACCCGCGGCTGAACGAAGGATTCCTCCGCCGTATCGCGCGCACCTCCGGCGGCCGTTACGTCCGGGCCTCCGAAGCCGCACAGGTGGCGTCGTTCCTGCAAGCGACGCAGCCGATGGCCGAGACGCCGGAGTATCGCGACCTGTGGCACGAGCCGTGGGCGTTCGCGCTGATCGTGCTGCTGTTGTCGGCGGAGTGGATCCTGCGCCGGCGCTGGGGACTCCGATGATCCACCTTCGCCACTTCGTGGCTTCGGCGGGACAGGTGCCAGCCCTCGTTCGAGGGGTGTTGCCACGAAAGCGCGAAAGCACGAGACAAAAAGTTTTCGTGTTTTCGTGTTTTCGTGGCGGCCGTACTGTGGTCGCGGCGACCATCATGGTTTTCCTCGCGAGCGCGGCGTTCGCCGGCGACAAATACGCTCTGGTCATCAGCGGCGCTTCCGGCGGGGACGTCTACGCGCAGAAGTACCAGACGTGGCGTGTCACCTTCACGGGCCTGCTGCGCGAGAAGTTCGGCTACGACAACGACCGCCTGATCGTGCTGGCGGAGTCCGAGAGCGAGGGGGTTCACCAGGCGACGCGCGGCCAGGTGCAGCGGGTATTCGCCGAGCTGCGCAAGAAGCTCACCAAAGAGGATCAGCTGCTCGTCTTCCTCATCGGACACGGCACGACGTCCGACGGCGAGGACGCGAAATTCAACCTGGTCGGACCGGACCTGAGTGCGTCGGAGTGGGCGGATCTCCTCAAGCCTCTGCCCGGCCGCGTCGTGTTCATCAATACGACGTCAGCGAGCTTTCCGTTTCTCCGCAAGCTGGCCGCGCGCGGCCGCGTGGTGATGACCGCCACTGATGCGTCGGCGCAGCAGTTCGAGACGGTCTTTCCGGAATTCTTCCTGAAGGCGTTCGACGACGGCGGCGCCGATCTCGACAAGAGCGGCCGCGTCTCACTGTGGGAGGCCTTCACCTTCGCCAGCGCCGGCGTCCGCGGCTGGTTCGAGCAGAAGGGGCAACTGCCCACCGAGCGGCCGCTTCTGGACGATACGGGCGCCGGCGTCGGCCGCGAGGCGCAGAATCCCGGCGTCGACGGCGCGCTCGCGCGCGTCACCTATCTCGCGCCCGACGCCGTGCTGACGTTGCCCAGCGACGCCGGCCAGGCCGTGCTGGTCAAACGGCGCGCGGATCTCGAGCGGCAGCTGGAAGAGCTGAAGGCGCGGAAGGAAACGACACCGCCGGATCAGTACGACGCCGAGCTCGAAAAGCTGTTGGTCGAAATCGCCCGCATCTCGCAGCAGCTCCGCGCGAAGTCCTGAGAGAAGTCAGAAGTTTGAGGTCAGAAGTCTGAAGCAAAAGTCAGAAGCTTCAACCTTCAGACTTCCGACTTCAGACTTCTTCAAGCCCAGCGGTCGTAATCGACCGACGCCCACCGATCGCGCTCGGGCTTCTTGAACACGAAAATTCCGATCAGCCCCATCACGAACCCGGCGACGTGTGCGGCGAATGCGACGCCGCCGCTGCCGTGCGTGGTTGCGGTCATCGCGATCGTCCCGGCGCTGAAGATCTGCATGAGGAACCAGAAGCCGAGCAGCACGACGGCCGGCAGCTCGACGATCTGCAGCCAGATGAACGGGATGAGCGTCAGCACGCGCGACTGCGGATACAGGACGAAGTAGGCGCCCATCACGCCGGCGATCGCGCCGCTCGCGCCGATTGTCGGCAGCATCGAATTCGGGGCCATCGCCACCTGGCCGAGCGCGGCAGCAATGCCGCAGAGGAGGTAGAAGATGATGAACCGGCCGTGGCCGACGCGGTCCTCGACGTTGTCGCCGAAAATCCACAGGTACCACATGTTGCCGATCACGTGCGACCAGCTGCCGTGCAGAAACATCGACGTGATCAGCGTCGGCCAGGACAGGTAGGCCGGCACCACGCCGTAGACGGTCAGGAAATCATTGAGCTCTTCGTGCGGCAGCGTCAGCTCGAACAGCCACGCCAGCCCGTTGAGGACGATGATGGTGACGGTGATGTAGGGAGTCGTCCGGGACGGGATGACGTCCCGAAGCGGGATCATTTCAGCATTCTATGTTCGACGCGCGCCGGTCGCAATTTGCGACGAGTCGGTGCCCGTGCAACGATCCGGGACCACAGGACCACAACTGCCGCGCGGACCGACTGCTCGGGCAGGTCCGCGCGGCGTCGCTGGCCTCCGCTGCGGCAAGGGCTACTGTCGGTTGTACCTGATACCAGCCTCCTGCGCCTTTTCAATCGCGATGACCATCGCGGGCACGATCGTCACGCCCGGCAGGAGGTTGGCGCGCAGCTCTTTCTCGATGTCCTGTGCCTTCCCCTTGCCCCTGGCTTCGAGCTCCAGGCACCAGATGCCGAGCGCGTTCGCGCACAGGATGAACTTGGCGCCCATTTTCTGCAGGTTCTCGATGCCCAGCGCAGGCATCGCGTCAGCCAGCGCCGGGATCATCGGCGAGTCGATGGATTGCATCAACAAGTGCAGATCCTTGGTCGTCGGCCGGTTGAACACGTTTCGCGTGTATGCCTTCCCCTCTGCGTCCTTGAGTCCGGTGTAGACGCCCAGGTTGTACTTGGCCCACATGGCATCGTTGAAGGCCAGCGGAATGCTCGCCTGGTTGCCCGCGCTGTAGAAGGTCCCAACGGCGCCGACCTCGCCGGGTGCGGTCTTGTAGACGGTCGAATAGGTATTCAGGTAATTCAGGATGTGCAGCAGGCCGTAACCGTTCTTGTGCTGCGGAAAATCGAACAGGCACCGGTGACTGCCTTTCACCTCCTTGATCCAGTCATCCGACCCTGACTCCCCGGCCGCGGCGCGGGTCCCGGACATCGTCAGGGCCGCTGCCGCGGCTGATCCCAACACTCCACCAAGAAAACGGCGACGACGGATCGTTGATTCTGCATTCATGGCCAACTCCTTTGCTTTCGCGTTCATGGGCGCCAGTGTGCAGGAGCCGGCGCCGGCTGACCATGCCTGCGCGGTTGAAGTTCTTGCCCGTTCGTCCGGCGGCGCTAGAATGCTTTGCACAGGCGCCGCGAAACTTTGCCGGAGGTCCGGAGGGCGATGGACGCGTTCTCAGAAGTGTTGAGCGGCGTTCGGCTGAAGGGCGCGGTGTTCTTCAGCGCGGAGTTCTCCGCGCCGTGGCGGCTCTCGACGCCTCACTGCCGTCTGCTGACGCCCACGCTGTCGCCGGGCGCGCCGCACCTGCTGATCTATCACTTCGTCGTGGATGGTTCGGCGCGGGCCGGTCTCGAAGACGGGCCTGAAGTCGAGCTGTCGGCGGGCGACATCGTGGTCTTTCCGCACGGGGATCCGCACCGGTTGAGCGCTGGTTCCGGAGCCACCGACATCGAGAGCGCCGCGGTCCTCCGGAAGATCGCGATGCGGGATCTCTCGCCGATGCAGGCGGGCGGCGGCGGCGCCACGACGCGGTTCGTGTGCGGGTATTTGACGTGTGACCCGCTCCTCTGCGGCCCGATTCTCGAGAGCCTGCCGCCGATGCTGACGGTGAACGTCCGGACCGATCGCGCGGGCCACTGGCTCGAGCAGTCGATCCTGCATCTAGCGGAGGAGGCCGCGGCGGACCGCGCGGGTAGCGAGGCGATGCTCGCCAAGCTGTCCGAGGCGCTGTTCGTCGACACGCTGCGGCGATACGTGACCGGTCTTCCTCATCCGACGACCGGGTGGCTCGCAGGCGCGCGCGACCCGGTCGTGGGCAGGAGCCTCGCGCTGCTGCACAAGCGCCCGAGTCACCCGTGGACGATCGCCGGGTTGGCGGAGGAAGTCGGTCTGTCGCGCTCCGCGCTGGTGGATCGCTTCACACGATATCTCTCAGAGCCGCCGATGGCGTACTTGACCGGATGGCGGCTGCGGCTGGCCGCCGAGGCGTTGACGTCGACGCCGAAGGGCGTGGCGGATATCGCGGCCGATGTCGGCTACGACTCCGAAGCGGCGTTCAATCGCGCGTTCAAACGCGTCTTCGGCGTGCCGCCGGCGCGCTACCGGCGCAACAGCAGGGATCCGGCGGCCTCGCCAGGATCTTAGAGGGCACTCAATCCGAGGAGCGTGCGCGCCGTTCCGCCGAGAATGGCCTTGCGATCGGCGTCGCTCAGGCCCGGCGTGGCGAGGACATGGTCGACCGGCGCGTCGACCCACGGGTAGGGATAATCGGTGCCGATCACGACCTGCGAGGCGCCGACTTCGGCGACCAGGTGGCGCAACGCCTCCGGCGTGAACACGAGCGAGTCGTAATACATCCGCTTCACGTACTCCGTCGGCTTCAGTTTCGGCACGCCCGGCGCGCACTGCGCCGGGAACGTCTGGCAGCCGTGATCGGATCGGCTCATGTACGACGGCAGATAGCCGCCGCCGTGAGCCGCGCAAATCTTCAGGCCTGGGAATCGATCGAGCGTGCCTTCGAAGATCAAATGCGACAGCGCGATCGTCGTCTCGAGCGGGTTGCCGATCACGTTGCCCAGCAGGCCGTTGCCCCTCAGTCGATTGTTCAGCGCGGCCGAACCGGTCGCCTGCGGATGGATGAACACGACAGCCCCGAGCTCCTCGGCCTTTGCCCAGAACGGGTGAAACTTCGCATCGGCGAGCTCGGCGCCGGCGACGCTGCCGCCGATTGCGACGCCGCGCAGTCCCAGCTTCCTGATGCTCTCTTCGAGCTGCAGCGCCGCAAGATCGGGAAACTGGAGCGCGACCGAGGCGAACGCCGCAAAGCGATCTCGATGCGCTGCGCAGAAGGCCGCCATCGCCTCGTTCTGAACCGAGATGACTTTCGCCGCGAGGTCGCGATCCACGTCGTACCAGTTGGGATTGATGCTGAGGACCGCGAGGTCGATGCCTTGCGCATCCATTGCCGCGAGCCGCTGTGCCAGCGCCTCGCCGTCGAGCGCCAGCACCGACCCTTGCGTCGCCGTCGGTGCCGGCGCCGATCGCCGCAGCAGGTCGTTGGCCTGCGGCACCGCGCAGTGCGCATGGATGTCGACGGTGGTGATCCGTCGGCCCTTGACGACCACCGGCCGCCGCGTCACGCCGGCGCGCTGTGCGGACTGCACGCCCGCGACGCCGCATCCGACGAACACGAGGCCGGCCGCGCCCGCGACGTCCTTCAGGAATGTTCGTCGATCGGTTCGCATGTGCGCACTGCCCGTCGAGATTCTACACACGACGGCGTCGACCTGAAGCCGCGTCGTCAGTTGGCGACGAGATGCGGCTGTCTCTCGGGTAACGGCGATCTGGCGACCAGCAGCAGGCGCGTTGCAGCTCTTTTGCACACACGGGAATCTCGCACCGCGCTCACTTGCCGAACTCGACGGGGATGTCGGCGGCGCTGCCGCGTCCGTTCTGCAGATAGAAGCGGACGAGGAGCCGGCCCTCCGCCGCATCCTTCCGATCGGCCGCCGACAGCGAGACGCTGCCGGCGGCAGGCTGGCCCGCCGCGAACAACTGGTGCCGGGCCGCGCCCGGCTTACCGGTTGTGCCGGAATGAAGCCATACCGCCAACAAATGGTCGCGCGCCGCCGGAGGAGGTGTGATCGTGTACTGCAGCTGCGACGCGCTCTCGTCGTAGGTCAGGTGGACGGCGGTGCCTGAGAACGCGGCTGTGGCCGTGCGCGGCGCGGGCCGCTTGCCGTCGACGAGCGCCGGCGTGCTGAACGGGGCGCGCCTCAGCTTCAGCGTCTCCTCGATGGAATAGCCGAGCGAGAGCAACTCCTGTTCGGTGAACCCGCCGCCGAGCAGGTCGATGCCGACTGGCAGACCGTCGGTGCTGAAGCCGGCGGGGATGGCGAGCGCCGGCAGCCCCGAGTGCGCGCTCACCGTGCAGTTGCTGCCGCCCTGGCCGTCACCGATGCGGGCGGGCTTCCGTCGCAGCGTCGGATAGACGAGCGCCGCCACGCGATGCTCGCTCAGCACTGCCTCGATCGCCTGTCGAATCGCCGTCCGTTTGATGCGAGCGCGGCGCGCGGCGTCGGTGTCGCGCCGCTCCACGGCGTTGCGGGTGCGGAAATTCGACTCGAGGGCGCTGTGGACCAGGCCGCGATCGAGAATCTCGCCGAGCGATCGGACCGGTGGGTTCTCGGCGTTCGCCAGGTAGTCGGCGAAGTCGAACTTGAAGTCGGCGTTGATCATCGAGCTGTCGCGCAGCAGGTCGTCGAGGCCGGGGATAGCCACGTCGGTCACCTCGGCGCCGGCGTTTTTCAGGGCGTCGAGCGCGCTCTGCACGATCGTCGTGACCTCTTGATCCTCGGGCGCCGATCCAAACAGGCTACGCACGACTCCGATTCGCGCGCCTTTGATCGCGTCGGCGCGCAGGCCGGCTCGGTACGACGACGGAATCTTCCCGGAGCCGAGCGCCGTCGAGGCGTCGGCCGGATCGGGTCCAACGGTCGCGTCGAGCATGGCGGCAAGATCCGCGATGCTCCGCGCGAGCGGCCCGCCGATGTCCTGCGTGGTCGAGAGCGGCACGATGCCGGTGCGGCTCGACAGCCCCTGCGTGCCTCGCAGGCCGACCAGATCGTTGTGCGACGCGGGATTGCGGATCGACCCGCAGGTGTCGCTGCCCATGCCGGCCACGGCGAAATTCGCCGCCACCGCCGCCCCTGTTCCACCGCTCGAGCCGCCTGGATTGCGATCGAGGTCGTACGGGTTCTTGGTCTGGCCGAATCGCGAGCCGACGGTCGTGATCCCCGACGCCAGCTCGTGCATGTTCGTCTTGCCGAGAATCACCGCGCCGGCGGCCTTGAGCCGCTGGACCTGAAACGCGTCGCGCGCCGGGTGGAACGACGCCAGCGCGATCGATCCCGCGGTGGTCGGCATCTCGATGGTTTCGTAGTTGTCCTTCACGAGCACCGGAATCCCGTGAAGCGGACCGCGGGCGCCGCGGCTGGCACGTTCGGCGTCGAGCGCGTCGGCGGCTTCGCGCGCTTTCGGGTTGACGGCGGCGATGGCGTTCAACGCCGGTCCCTGCTTGTCATACGCCTCGATCCGTGCCAGAAAACTGTCGACCAGCTGCCGCGACGTCACCTGGTGGCCCTCCATCGCGCGCTGCAGTTGTTCGATTGACTTCTCCATCACATCGAACGGAACGGGCGCTGCGGTGGGCGCCGCGGCACGCCGTCCCTGGCCGCGAATCGCAACTGGGACGCACGCCAGACACACGACGCAGAGCGCGACTGCGCGGACGAGATGAGATGGCATGGGCGAGAGTGTACAGCGATGTCGTGGAGGCGCTGCGTGACTTGGTTCCCGGCACGATCTGGCGCGGGTCGTCGAAGAAATTGAAGACGACCACGACCGCCAGGCGCTTGCCGTCCGGATGAATGTATCCTGGATGCTCATCCGCCACATGGCCTCGAGGAGGCGCCTCGTGATGAAGCTGGTGAGGAGATTACTGTTCGCATCGCTCAGCGTAGGGCTGGCGACCGGCCAGGGGACAGCCGCGCAGTCCACGCGAAACTCGGTTGAAGGCGTGTGGCGGGTTGTGGAGGCGGTGATCACAGGCCCTGGAGCCCGGACCATCGCATTCGCCGATCGACCCAACCTGACCATCATCACCGGCAGGCACTACAGCCGGGTCGAAGTCCAGGCCGATGGGCCGCGGCCGGTTCTGCCGGACGTGGCGCGAGCGACCGCCGACGAGTTGAGGGCCGTGTGGGGACCCTTCGTCAGCGAAGCCGGGACGTATGAGGTGACACCCGGCGTCATCACGATGCGGCCGATCGCGGCGAAGAACCCCGCGGTGATGGGTCCAGGGGTGTTCATCAGCTACTCGTACAAACTGGACGGTGACACGTTGTCGTTGACCCAGCAGCGAAACCAGAACGGCCCGTTCGCGAATCCCTTCACCCTCAAGTTGGTCCGCGTCGAGTGACGCATCGTCGCGGTGCATAATGTGCCGTGATGAATCGAGCAGTCGTGGCGGCGCTGAGTGCGATCGCGGTTTCGGCCGTCGCCTTCGCCTCCCGCGGTGTCGACGGACAGCAGCCGGCACAGCCGGCCGGCAGCGACTGGCGGTCGTACGCCGGCGACCTGCGGAATCAGCACTATTCGCCGCTCGCGCAGATTACCAGCACGAACTTCAACGCGCTCGAGGTGGCGTGGCGCTTCAAGACCGACAGCCTCGGGCCTCGTCCGGAATTCAAGCTCGAAGGCACGCCGCTGATGGTCAACGGCGTGCTGTACACGACCGCCGGCACGCGCCGCGCGGTCGTCGCGCTCGACGCGGTCACCGGCGAGCTGCGATGGGTCCACGCGGAGTACGAAGGCGCGCGGGCGGCGGCGTCGCCCCGGCAGCTGTCGGGCCGCGGCGTCGCATATTGGACCGATGGGCGCGACGAGCGGATTCTTTACATCACCACCGGCTACCGCCTGGTCGCGCTCGACGCGCGCACCGGCTCGCGCATCGCCTCCTTTGGCGCCGATGGCATCGTCGATCTGAAAGCCGGCGTGGTCTTCGGCAAAGGACAGCAGATCGATCTGGTCACCGGCGAGATTGGCGTGCACTCGACACCCGCCATCACCAAAGACGGCGTGGTCATGATCGGGTCGTCGTTCCTCGAAGGCGGCACGCCGAAGACCCACAACAACACCAAAGGGCTGGTCCGCGGGTTCGACGTGCGCACCGGAAAGCGATTGTGGACGTTCAACACGATTCCGCGGCCCGGCGAATTCGGCAACGACACCTGGCTGAACGAATCGTGGGCGGTCACTGGCAACACCGGCGTCTGGAATCAGATTGCCGCCGACGAAGAGCTCGGCCTCGCGTACTTGCCGGTCGAGACGCCGAGCTCGGACTTCTACGGCGGCCTCCGGCCCGGTAACAACCTCTTCGCCGAAAGCATCGTCGCCATCGACTATCGGACCGGCCAGCGGAAGTGGCATTTTCAGCTCGTCCACCATCCGATCTGGAACATGGACATCGCGGCGGCGCCGATGCTCGTTGACTTGACAGTCGGCGGCCGTCCGGTGAAGGCAGTCGCGGCGATGGGCAAGCAGGCGATGCTCTATCTGTTCAACCGCGTCACCGGCGAGCCGATCTTTCCGATCGAGGAGCGGCCGGTGCCGCAGTCCGATGTCCCGGGCGAGAAGACCTCGCCGACGCAGCCGTTCCCGACCAAACCGCCGCCGTACGACCACCAGGGGGTCATGGTCGAGAACCTGATCGACTTCACGCCCGAGCTCCACGCCGAGGCGCTGAAGATTGCCGCGCGGTACAAGACCGGGCCGATCTTCACACCGCCGCCGGTGAGCCGCGCGGAAGGCCCGATCGCGGGCTTCCGATCGTCGGGTGGAACCAATTGGCCGGGCGGCTCATTCGACCCCGAGACGCACATCGCCTACGTCCCGTCGTTCACGGCGATGCCAATCCTCGGGCTGCTGCCGCCGCCCAGCAAGGAATTCTCGGACGTGCCGTACGTGTCCGGTAACGCGCTCACCGGCGTGCGATATATCTCGGGACCGGGGGAGAACATGGGCGCCGACGCGCCGGCTCGGACCGCAGGCGGCGCGTCGACGGCGACGACGAACGACGGTGCGGTGAACGCGAACGCGTCACCGCAGGGGCTGCCGCTCCTGAAGCCGCCGTACGGCCGCATCACGGCCATCGATCTCGACAACGGCGTGTTCGTCTGGCAAGTGGCGCACGGCGAGACGCCCGATAGCGTGCGGAATCACCCCGCGCTCAAAGGACTGACGATTCCGCGCACCGGTCAGTCGGGCGCCGTCGGCGCGCTGGTCACGAGGACGCTGGTGATCGCCGGCGATCCACTGGCGACCACGGTGCCGAATCGCGG
>Ga0070671_100004107_pt1 | contig 11497 bp, 10 predicted proteins | sample KBSS73metaG_FD_65341 | JGI IMG/M metagenome (GOLD analysis project Ga0070671, IMG submission 65341) | Switchgrass rhizosphere microbial communities from Kellogg Biological Station, Michigan, USA - KBS S7-3 metaG | ecosystem: Host-associated > Plants > Roots > Rhizosphere > Soil ... | reverse complement strand
GACGCGATTGCCGGCGATGCCGCGCAGCACTTGCGATCGGATGAAATCAGAGTGTGGCGTGCGCGTCATCGTTGTCAGTCAGTCGTTATGCCGTGTCTTGCATATAGCGGCCGGATTTGATGCCGAAGCAGCGGCAGTCGGCGCATGATGAGAACCACAATCACCAGGCAAGCGGCGCCTCCTATGCATACCGTGTTCATCGCACCTATGCGATCCGCCAGCGTACCCGCCATGAGGGCGCCGAACGGTGTGATGCCGAGAAATGCGGCAGTGTACAGACTCATCACCCGGCCACGCTTGTCGTCATCGACGATCGTCTGCAGGATCATATTGACCGAGACCGAGATAACGAGGATGCCAAACCCGATCACTGCCATCAGCATGATGGACAGCGGTAATAGTCGCGACAATGAAAGCGCGATGAGCGCTGCGCCCGCCATCAATGCCGCGCCGAAAATAAATGGCAGCAGCCCGCGCACGTTTTTGCGCAGCGACAACACGAGCGTTCCGGTCACGGCACCGAATCCCGCGGACCCGACCAGAAAGCCGAGCGTCTCGGCGTTGCCGCCGAATGCTTCATGTACGATCGCGGGCATCAGGGTGCCGTAAGGCGCCGCGGTAAGCGCAACCGCGGCCAGCAAGGCGAGCAGCAGCCGAATCGGGATCGTCCGCCACGCATATGACAGACCTTCGCGTAATCCTTTGGCCATCGAAGCATGGGCGCCCGCGTGTTCGACGGGCTTCACGCGAATGACTGCAAAAGTGACGAGCACTGCAACATAGCTCAGGGCATTAATGAGAAAGCACGTCGCTTCACTGAAACGCGCGATCAGCAAGCCAGCGGCGACCGGACCAACGAGCCGGCCGCAATTCGCCACTAGTGAAGTAGTGGCAACCGCATTCGGCAGATCCGCGCGGTCCTCGATGAGCTCGAGCAGGTAGGCATGACGCACCGGTAGTTCAACAGCGACGCACATGCCGAGAAACGCCGTCAGCACAACGATGTGCCAGACCTCGATCGCACCGCTGAACGCGAGTGCAGTAAGCGCCACCGCTTGCAGCATCTCGAGCCATTGCGTTGCGAGCATCATGCGGTGGCGATTGAAACGGTCCGACCACAAGCCCGCGAACGGCGCAAGCAACAGAACAGGCAGATTGGACGCAAAGCTCAGCACGCCGAGCAGCGTCGCGCTGCCCGTGAGTCGATAAACGAGCCACCCGAGCGCAATCTGCTGCACCCAGTAACCGCTGATCGCGAAGATCTGTCCGCTGACGAACAGGGCAAAGTTGGGATGACGTAGCGCACGCGGCATGTTGGATTCGAAGACAGTGGTTGCGGCTTCGCGGTCGCGGCAGCGCGCATGAATGGTACAGCAAATGGCCTGTCGAAGCGCTCAACGAGTCGTGCCCAGCGCGGATTCAACCGGCTGCATGCACAAAGCACATAAAGCAAGTCTTCAGCGTGCTGCAGATGGTGCTGGTTAAGCGAGCACCGTTCTGAAATATTTGATCGTCTCGCTGAGGCCGTCGTCGAGCGCAGTGCCGGGTTCCCACTTCAGTTTGTCGCGCGCGAGCCGGATATCAGGCTGACGCTGACGCGGATCATCCGGTGGCCGGGGCCTGTAAGCAAGCTTCGACTTGGAGCCGCTCAACGCGACGACTTTCTCGGCGAGCGCACGCATTGAGATTTCTGTCGGGTTACCGAGGTTCACAGGACCGGTGAAATCGTCACCGCTGTCCATGAGCCTGATGAGCGCTTCAATAAGGTCGTCGACGTAACAGAAAGAGCGCGTCTGCATGCCATCACCGTAGAGCGTTATATCTTCATCACGCAACGCCTGCACGATGAAGTTGCTTACCACGCGTCCGTCGTTCGGGTGCATCCTCGGACCATACGTGTTGAAGATACGCGCGACCTTGATGTCGACCTTGTGTTGCCGGTAATAATCAAAAAACAAGGTCTCAGCGCATCGCTTGCCTTCATCGTAACAGCTGCGCGGCCCGATGGGATTTACGCTGCCGACATAATCCTCGGTCTGGGGATGTACCTGCGGATCACCATAGACCTCGGAAGTCGACGCCTGCAAGATGCGCGCTTTGACGCGCTTCGCGAGCCCGAGCATGTTGATGGCGCCATGCACGGACGTTTTCGTCGTCTGCACGGGGTCGAACTGATAATGAACGGGGGAGGCGGGGCACGCCAGGTTATAGATCTGCTCTACTTCTACATAGAGCGGAAACGTAATGTCGTGGCGCATGAGCTCGAAGTATGGATCGCGCAGGAGATGCGCGATGTTGTCCTTGCTGCCGGTGAAGTAGTTGTCGACGCAGAGAACATCACGACGCTGCGCGAGCAGTTTTTCGCAGAGGTGAGACCCCAGAAAACCGGCGCCGCCGGTGACCATTATTTTTTTCAGGCGAGTCTCCACTGATTACGAGGCGCACGGGTTGCGGCTGAATTGTATGTGAATGAGCGCTGCGTGGCTATGCAGACACTCTGCTATAGTTCGCGAGGCGCATGCAATTTGCGCTGCGTTTCCGGTGCGCTCTCTGTCAGCGCATCCAGTCACGGCACGATGAACCTCTACCTGATCTTTCTGATTGCGTTGTGCAACGTCACGTGTCTGCGCGCGAGCCGTGTCGTCGTGTCACTGTTCGCTCTACAACTCGGCGCGACCCAGTTTGTGATCGGCCTGCTGATCGCCATGTATTCGCTGTTTCCGGCGCTGCTCGCGTTGTATGCAGGCCGGCTGTCGGACCGTCGCGGCACTCGTCTGCCCATGTTGATCGGGTCCATCGGTCTTGTGATGGGCCTGCTGTTACCCGCCGCTGTGCCTGGCATGCCCGCTTTGTTCGCCTCGGCGGCACTGTTCGGCATGTCATACATCTTCTATCACGTCGCCGTGCAGAACCTGTTGGGCGAGATCAGTGGAGAAACAGAGCGCACACGCAATTTCAGCAATTACACGCTCATGATTTCGACCGGCGGATTTGCCGGCCCTCTATTCGCCGGCTTTTCAATCGACCAAGCTGGTTATAGCGCCACCTACCTCTATCTGGCGCTGGTAGCAATGATTCCGGTACTCGCTCAGACGTTTGCGGGCGGCATGAGACGAGGCAAAACTGCGGGCACCGTTAAACAAAAAAGCCGCTCGCAAATCGCAGGCGCGCGCGAGCTCCTCGCACAGGCGCCGCTGCGGCGAACGCTGATCACGAGCGCGGCGGTGCTAACCGGCACCGATCTCTTCCAATTTTATATGCCGATCTATGGACATTCGATCGGTCTGTCTGCAACCCAGATCGGCGTCGTGCTGAGCATGGTTGCGATTGCCGGCTTCATCATACGTATCGGCATGCCGGCGCTTGTGCGCAGAGCGGGCGAGGAGCCGCTTCTCGCCTATTCTTTGTTTCTCGGCGGCGCAACCTACCTCTTGTTTCCATTTTTCACGGACATCACCGTGTTGACTTGCATCGCGTTCATGCTCGGCTTGAGCCTGGGTTGCGGGCAGCCGTTATCGCTCATCATGGCGTACGCGCGCGCACCTCAGGGAAGGTCCGGAGAAGTGCTAGGACTTCGTCTCACCATCAACAATTTCACGCACATCGCTGTGCCGCTTGTCTTCGGATCGCTGGGCTCGGCGCTCGGACTGGCGCCTGTATTCTGGGTGAATGCGCTCATGCTCGCAGGCGGTGGAGCTTTGAATCGCACGAGGCGTGCATAATAGCGGCTTTTTGATCTGGAGCAGGCAATGAAGATCGCAGTCATCGATGATTATCAGGACGCATTCCGGCACCTGGCTGGTTACGCGCGTTTGAAAAACCATGAGGTCATCGTCTTTCGTGACACCGAAAAGGATCCGGCGAAGCTCGCGTCACGTCTCGCCGATGCGGACGCCGTTCTGCTTACTCAGCAACGCTCGCCGTTTCCGCGCGCTGTGATCGAGAAGCTGCCAAAGCTGAAACTGATCGCGCAAACCGGCCGCAATACCAATCACATCGATGTTGCCGCCTGCACTGATAAAGGGATTGTCGTCGCCGCAGCCGGCAGCGGCACGCCGCATGCGACAGCCGAGCTGACCTGGGGACTTATTCTCGCGAGCCTGCGTCACATTCCGCATGAAGTCGAACAGTTGAAGAAGGGTGTATGGCAAACGACCGTCGGCACCGGTCTCAAAGGCAGAACACTCGGCGTGTACTCGCCCGGCCGCATCGGGACCTGCGTCGCTCAGGTCGGTAAAGCGTTTGGCATGAAAGTAATCTGCTGGGGGCGCGAGGCGTCGAAGACCAAAGCCCAGGAGCTAGGTTACGAGGTGCCGGCAAGCCGCGAAGCGTTCTTTGCGCAATCCGATATTATTTCTCTGCATATACCGCTTAACAAGGAAACGCGCGGCATTGTCACCGCGGCGGACCTTGCCGCGATGAAACCGACTGCGCTTTTTGTAAACACAAGCCGTGCACCGCTGGTCGCTGCGGACGCCTTGCTCGAGGCGCTCAAAAAAGGACGCCCTGGTTTTGCTGCGATCGATGTGTATGAAGATGAACCGGTGGTCGGCGGCAACCATCCATTGCTCAAGATGCCCAATGTCGTCTGCACGCCGCATCTCGGCTATGTAGAGCAAAGCACGTACGAGTCGTACTACGGCTCTGCAATCGATAGCATCCTGGGTTTCGCTGACGGAAAACCCGTCAACGTGCTCAACCCCGAAGCACTTAATAAGAAGTAGAACAGCACACCGCTTGGCGCCGCGTGCGCCGACAATTACTGCCCGTCATCGACGTGTTTATGTTGTGAGGCGAGTTGCTGTTGCACCTGCGGCGGGACCGGCTCGTAGTGACTGAGCTCGATGACGTAAGAGCCCTGACCCGCGGTCACTGATTTCAGGCGGGCCTGATAGTTGTTGAGCTCAGACAAGGGCGCGCGACCGGCGATGGTAACCATGCCGGCGCTTGCCGATTGGGTGCCGCTGATCTGACCGCGCTTCGCCGACAGATCACCGGCGATATCGCCCATCTTGGCATCGGGCGCATTGATCTCGATGTTGACGATCGGCTCGAGCACGATGGGCCGTGCTTTCTGAATCGCATCGAGAAACGCGCGCTTGCCCGCCGAGACGAACGCGACTTCCTTGGAATCGACCGGATGGTGCTTGCCGTCGTAAACGATGACGCGCACATCCTGCATCTGGAAGCCGGCGAGCGGCCCGCAATTCATGACATCGCGAACACCTTTCTCAACCGCGGGGATGTACTGCGACGGTATCGTCCCGCCTTTGACCTGGTCGATGAACTCGAAGCCCTTGCCGCGCGGCAGCGGCTCGATGCGCAGGAACACTTCGCCAAACTGGCCGGCGCCGCCGGTCTGTTTTTTATGACGATGGTGGCCTTCGGCTTTCGCCGTGATCGTTTCGCGATAAGGTATACGCGGCGGTTTAGTTGATACGTCGACGCGATATTGCTTCTGCATTTTGTCCAGGATGTAGCGCATGTGGAGGTCGCCGAGTCCGCGGATCACGGTCTCGTTGCCGCTGTGATCGATCCGGAAGCACGGGTCCTCCGCCCCGAGCTTATGCAAAACTTCCGAGAGGCGCTGTTCATCGCCGCGCCGTTTGAGCTCGAGCGCAAGCGCGTGCATCGGTACCGGGTATTGCATCGGCTTGAGGTGTATGTGATCTTCGTCGTGTGAATCGTGAAGCACTGCATCGAGCTCGATCGCCTCGACCTTGGTCACTGCGGCGATGTCGCCGGGCACGCACGCATCCGTCTCGATGTGGTCTTTGCCCTGCAGCAGGAATAAGTGACCGACTTTGAATGGTTTGCGTCCATCGCCGATGAGAAGCTGCGAGTCACGGCGAATAGTCCCTTGGAATACGCGAAACGCGGCGAGCTTGCCGACGAAGGGATCGACGACGATTTTAAAAACGTGCGCAAGCACGTGCTTCTTCGGATCCGGCTCGGCATGGATTTCAACCGCACGCTCGCCTTCGCCGGAATAAAACTGCGGCGGATTGCCCTCTGCTGGATTCGGCATCAAACGAGCGAATACGTCGAGCAATTCGGCCACGCCGGCCCCGTTGCGCGCTGATACGAAGCAGACAGGGACCAAATGGCCATCGCGCAGCGCCTGCTCGAACGGCGCATGCAATTGCTCCGCGCTGATTTCACCCTGCTCGAGATAAAGCTCCATCAATTTCTCGTCGACTTCAACCACCTGCTCGACGAGCGCACGGTGCGCCTCGGCGACCGATGAAAAGTCCGCATCGCCGGCAGGGTTGAAAAAGCAATCGACGACTTTGCTTGCGCCAGCTGCCGGCAGATTGATCGGCAGGCACTCTTTGCCAAACACGCTCTTGATAGTGTCGAGCAGCGCGGGCAGGTCGACGTTTTCCGCGTCGATCTTATTCACGATCAACATGCGGCATAAGCTGCGTGCGCTCGCCCACTGCATCATGCGCTTGGCGATCATTTCAATGCCGTTTTGCGCATTGATCACGACCGCTGCTGTCTCGACAGCCGCCAACGCGTTGAGCGATTGCCCCAGGAAATCCGGATAACCCGGTGTGTCGATCAGGTGAACGCGCGCGTCGCGGTGCGTGAAGTGAACCACCGAGCTTGCAAGCGAATGTCCGAATTCCCTTTCGAGCGGGTCGAAATCACAGACAGTCGTACCTTTTTCGATGCTGCCGGGCGCCGCAATAGCGCCGGCTTTGTATAGCAATGCTTCGGCGAGCGTCGTCTTGCCGGCCGCGCCGTGGCCGACCAGTGCAATGGTGCGTATCGCATCGACAGCAAAATTCGGCATGCACAACTCCTTCGTAGCGTGAAGCGCAGGGTGGCGTTTTCAGTATAGAGAGGCGGAATTGCCCCTACAAGGCGTCTCCATCGCGATTGAAACCGCGGCCCGCGACGGTTAACCCCGTACGCCGCCCATGCACGTTTATACGAGCCGGCATCACTTTGGTGTCCAAATCTATGGAGTTAAAGGTGAAAAACACTTTCGTTGCAGCAGTCTTCATGGCTGTCTCAGCAAGTCCCGCCTGGGCGGTGGGGACAATCGCCGACGTCACTATTTACGATCGCACGCAGAATCGAACCCTGCCATTGCATTACCACGAGGGTCGCTATTACGTCGCCGGACAACCGGGCCATGAGTATGAAGTCAGGATCCGGAACAATCAGGCTGGCGAAATCCTCAGCGTGGTGTCAATCGACGGCGTCAACGCAATTTCCGGCGAGACTGCGGACTGGAGCCAGACGGGGTACATCCTGAATCCGCATACATCGTTCGGCATCAAAGGATGGCGCAAGAACTTGCAGCGCGTCGCCGCGTTCTTTTTTACGGAACTCGACAATTCGTACGCAGCGCGCACGGGTCGCCCGGACAACGTCGGCGTCATCGGCGTCGCCGTGTTTAGAAAAAAGCATGAGGTAGGCGCGCTCATAGGTGATTACCTGGCGCGCAATCGCCCGCCCGCACGAGAAGCGGAGGCGCGCACGGAAGCCGGGGATTCAGCGAAGGATTCAGCGCCGCAAGCCGAGGCCGCCGACGCAGCGGCCCCACGTGCATCGACGGTCGTGCCGCAGCCCGCACCTGAGAGCAAAAAGCTTGGCACCGGGCACGGGCAGAATCAGACATCCGTCGTCCGCTATGGGAGTTTCGAACGGGCGTCGACCTCGCCGGACGAAGTGATCACGATTTTCTACGACAGTTATCCCAACCTTGTTGCGCAAGGCGTAATCCGGGCTACGATGCGGCTCGCGCGGCCCAACGCGTTCCCGCAGCAGTTCGTGCCCGACCCGCGCTGAACGGTTGCGTCGATGCGACGCGGGGTTGCCGGTATGAGTGGCGTTGGCCATACTGGTATCCCGCGATGCCTGAAAAGCCGACCGACGAAGAATTGATGGAAAGCTACCGCGATGGTGATGCGGGTGCATTCGACCAACTCTACGGTCGCCATAGGGGCGGTGTATTCCGCTATCTGCTGCGTCAATGTTCGAACCGCGCCTTAGCGGAGGAGCTGTTTCAGGACGTATGGATGAATCTCGTGCGTTCACGATCGGTCTATACGGTACAGGCGAAGTTCACCACATATGTATATCGCATAGCGCATAACCGCCTGATAGACCATTACCGCACCCAAAAAGGGGTTGCCATCGCTTCTTTCGATGATGAGGACGGCCCGTCACTCGATGATATTCCAGCAAAGCGCAGTGATGATCCCGCGGTCAGTGCTGAGTCGAAACAGCAGGCGGCGGGGATATTAAAGGAGGTCGCGAGCCTGCCAGCCGCGCAGCGCGAGGCATTCTTGCTGCAACAGGAATCGGATATGAGCGTTGAGGAGATCGCGCAGGCCACAGGCGTGAGTCGGGAAACTGCTAAAAGCAGACTGCGCTATGCGCTCGCGAAGCTGCGGGCCGCTCTGGTCGCGCGCGAGCCCACCCTATGAGCCGCCAGCAGAGTAACGACTTCGAGCGCGACGCTGAATTGACTGCATTATATCGAGCTGCTCCCGCCGAGGAGCCACCGGCCGCGCTCGACGATGCGATTCGCGCCGCGGCCCGTCGCGAGGTGCGTGCCGGTCCAGCGTCCGCCGATGCGACGCGTCGGCGCTGGTATGTTCCCGTGTCGATCGCAGCAGTCGTGGTTTTGAGCTTTACGGTCGTGACGTTGATGAAAGAGGAAGCTCCCGAATTCGCACAGGCGCCAGCACCACCGGCTGCAAGTGGCAGGACGGAGCAGTATCGGGCGCCCGACGATAACGATGCAGCGGCGTTGAAACCCAAGCGAGCACCGCTCGAGCAATCATCGAAGAACATCGGTCTCAAGCCGTCCGGCTCAGAGCCGTCAACGGGGCTAATTCCGCCATCCTCGGGACTTATCGCCCGAATGGACCCGGAGAGCCTTAAACGGCAGAAAGACACGGCGGCGTCCGAGCGACCGCCAGCCCCTGGGAAGCCCAGCGATAAGTCCAGTAAACCGAATGACAACCTGAGCGATGCGAGATCGCCGGCAGTGCGTGAATTGCTAAGCCGGGCGCCGGATGCACAACGGGACTTGGGCGGCTCGCAGTCAGGAACCGACACAGCTAAGGCGGCGGCGCCGGAGCGGCAAGCGCCTCCCGCACCGCACGCCGGCAGCCTTGTTGCGACTGAGCCTAAAGTAGATGCCGCTCCGCGTTCGAGAGCAGAGGAAGCGGATACTGAGACTCGGCAGCGCATGCAGGCGTTTCCGGCGTCGCCTGCGCCGACGCCCGCTGCCAAACCAGCAACGCCGCCATTCGCGCCTAAGGCTGAGTCGCAGGAGGAAGCAGCGACTGCAATGCGTGCGCCCGCCAAGTCCGCTGCGGAGCTTGAACGTGATAACGATCTGCCGGCGGAGAAGTGGTTGGAACGCATCGAAGATCTGCGCAAACAGGGCCGGTTGGATGAGGCAAAGGCCAGCCTGGCGGACTTTCGCAAGCGCTATCCCGATTATCGACTGCCGGAGCCGCTTCGCGCGTGGGGATTGCCGTAACCGCGCCAGGGGATCCTAAGCCCGCGAAACCGCTCGAGCCGGAGCCGGGTGCGTGTTGCCAAAGCGGCTGTGATCCGTGCGTGTATGACCTGTATTGGGCGGCGGTCGATCGCTATGAGGTCGCGCTCACTGAATGGGAGGCGCGGCAGCAAACTGCGCTCAAAGGGGGTCAAATGGCCGGTTCCGAACACAAAAAACCGTGAATTCCGACCGCATTTGACAACCCTCCGATGCTGCCTATAATGCGCTGACTGGTGCATCGAATCACTTCCGCCCGGACCGCGGAAAGCACCTCAGCAGCAAATCAGCAGAACTTGCTCGTGTCCGCACCGACCCCTACAACTGCCGAAAAGCTCGGCTGCAATCGCGATATGTAGCGGTTTCATTTTCGAAGTTCGTTGACGATCCCGTCCTTGCAACAAGGCAACGACGTCGGCACCAATCGGTCCCGGCGATAACGAAAGGAGGTTTTGCGTCATGGCAAAATCACACCCCGAACTGTTGGACGCGCGAGCAGGGCACCCCATGCTGCGCACCCGCAATGCAAGAGTCACCGTCACGCTGGTCGCATCGCTGGTTTCATTAAATGTCGTCTGGAGCAACGTCGACGGAATCGGTCCTCACGGCGTCGCTACGCACGACCTCGAGGCGCTGGATGTGTCGCCGCCGGCTGCAGAGGTCCCGCCGGCAGCACCCGTCGTCGACCGCAAACAGCAGGCGCTCGGCGCCTACCTCGCCCGGCGTTTCCGGGTTTCGACCGAGATGACCACTGACGTAGTCGCTAAAGCGTATAGCGTTGGCGCCAAATTCAAGCTCGACCCGATGCTGATACTTGCTGTAATCGCGGTCGAATCGCGTTTCAATCCGGTTGCTCAGAGCGTGGGAGGAGCGAAGGGCCTGATGCAGGTAATTCCGCGCTTCCACACCGAAAAGTTTGAAGCGCTCGGCGGCGAGAAGGCGGCCTTCGATCTGCAGGCCAACATTCTGGTCGGCGCGAAGATCCTGCACGAATACATACGCCGTACAGGTGATGTCGCCGAAGCGCTACAGCTTTATGTGGGCGCCGGTTCCGATGAGAACGAAAAAGCGTACTCGGACAAAGTGATCGCCGAGCGCGAGCGACTGAACGAAGTGCTAAAGCAGTTTCAGAGTCGTAGTCGCAGCGCCGAGCGACGTACCCCAGCACCGCCTGCTACGGCGCCCGGCTAGCTCTTTGCGATAGCGCGGACACGGGACGATCGTTACAACGCATGTCGCGTTGTCGGATGCTCAGCGTGGCGGGATTGAGTAGGTGCAGGTCACATGGGCAACCGGCTCGGAATCTCCCTCCGAGTAAAGCGTAACTTCCCCCACCGCCAAACGCTTACCCACTTTCAACAGGTTCGCGAGGCCGATCACATCGCGCTGCGCTGGCTTACGCAGAAAATTGATGTTGAGGTTGGTTGTTACCGCCAGCGGAACGAGGCCAATCTCGCCGAGCAGCGCCGCATACATGGCCACGTCAGCGAGTGCCATCATCATCGGTCCCGACACTGTATCGCCCGGTCGCAGGTGCTTTCTCGCAACCGTCAAACGCGCGCGGGCGGATTTCCCGCCGAGCGCTTCGATTTGAACATGTCCTTCGTGATCGAGCTGATATTCCCGGAGAACGTCCTGAACCTGTTGCGGGGTGACAAGTGCCATGAGATTCCGCCGTGGCGTTCTAACTCAACGCTGTTACTCCGCGCGCAGCCTCGGCGGGAATTCTCGATACCGTGTGATACAGTAAATCGTACATCAGCGGCGAAAGGAGTTCGATATGGCCGAGCAGGACGTGCCCAAGGACTGGTTTGAGTTCATGCAAAAAATGTGGAATCCCATGTCGTTTCCTGTACCGGGCATGATAACTCCCACCGTGAACGTTGAAGAAATCGAGCGCAAAATTCTCGAGCTCAAAGCGGTCGAAAGCTGGCTCACCGTCAACACCGGATTTGTGCAGATGACGAT
>Ga0070671_100004104_pt1 | contig 11499 bp, 9 predicted proteins | sample KBSS73metaG_FD_65341 | JGI IMG/M metagenome (GOLD analysis project Ga0070671, IMG submission 65341) | Switchgrass rhizosphere microbial communities from Kellogg Biological Station, Michigan, USA - KBS S7-3 metaG | ecosystem: Host-associated > Plants > Roots > Rhizosphere > Soil ... | reverse complement strand
CAGATCGCCCATCGCTTCGCCGATGAAATCATCTTCCGCCTCGGCGGCGGCATTCCCGGCATCGCCGAAACGAAGATCTACTACGTCAAGCTAGCCGGCGGAAACAAAGAGATCTGGGCCATGGACTACGACGGCGCCAACCAGCACGAAGTTACCCATCTCGGCACCGTCTCCATCTCGCCGCGCGTCGCGCCCGACAACTCGCGCATCGCCTTCTCCTCGCTCGGCCGCGAAGGCTTCCAGATCCGCATGTACTCTCTGCTCCTCAACCGGATGGTGAACTTCGCCTCAGGCGGAGGAACCAATCTCTCTCCGGCCTGGTCGCCCAACGGACACGACATCGCCTTCTCCTCATCACGCTCAGGCGACCCCGAAATCTACATCGCCGACACCAACGGCGGAAGCAGCCGCCGCGTATCCAGCTTCCGCGGACCCGACGTCTCGCCTGTCTTCAATCCCAAGACCGGATCGCAGATCGCATGGATCAGCGGACGCACCGGCCTGCCGCAGCTCTATGTCATGGACGCCGATGGCTCCGCCGTCACCCGCATGACCGACGGTGGCTACGCCACCTCGCCCTCCTGGTCTCCTAACGGGCAGTTCCTCGCCTTCGCCTGGGACCGCAAGTACGGCCCCGGCGCTCCCGGCGGCCAGGACATCTACGTCATGGAGGTCGCCACCAAGCGCTGGATCCAGCTCACCCACGAGATTGGCCGCTGCGACTTCCCATCATGGTCTCCCGACGGCCGCCACATCGTCTTCGCCAACTCGCCCGATGGCCGCGCCGGAAGCATGCGCATCATCACCATGCTCGCCGACGGGACCGGCCGACGTACCCTCGCTGGTCCCGGAGCCGACATGCCAAATTGGAGTTGGAAGTAATCGCACCCTTCCATGCGAGATAATGGAATCACTCTCGCAGGCAAAAAGATTGATTCACCTAATAACTAATGAAGCAGGAGCAGGAGATTTCAGATGAACGTTTCGCACGCTAGCCTCCGCAGGGCCCTCACGATGGTCGCCTTCGCAGCCGCCCTCGGCGCCGTTACCGGCTGCCACAAGAAGGATAAGGCGGTGAACCCCGCCACCCTCGGGCCCATGCCGGCTACGCACGCCGCGCCCACGGCAACCCTCACCGCCGACCCCAGCGCGATCGATCTCGGCCAGTCCGTCGTCCTTAACTGGCGCACTACCGGCGCCACCGTCGTCACGATCGATGGTGTCGGCGAGGTCCCGGTCAACGGAACCCAGACTGTCTCGCCCTCCAACTCCACCAACTTCCATCTCGTCGCCAAGGGCGATGGCGGAAGCACTGAGGCCAACGTTCGTGTAACCGTCCGCGTCCCGCAGGCGCCCGCAGCAACCGGCGACACCGGCGACATGGGCTCCGAGGCCGCCTTCCACCAGAACGTCCAGGACATCTTCTTCGACTACGACAGCTACGATCTGCGCCCCGACGCTCAAACCTCGGCCAAGACCGCCGCTACCTATCTCAACGCGCACACCGGCATCAAGCTCGTCATCGGCGGCTACTGCGACGAGCGTGGATCGGCCGAGTACAACCTGGCCCTCGGCGAGAACCGCGCCAACGCTGCCAAGTCCGCACTGGTCAGCAACGGCGTCAACGCCACCCGCATCCGCGTCATCAGCTACGGCAAGGAGAAGCAGTTCTGCACCGAGGCCAACGAGAGCTGCTGGCAGCAGAACCGCCGCGCACAGTTCTCCATGGATAAGTAAGAACCGGAGAAGAGCGGATGACGTAACTTCATTGTGAAGTGTCATCCTGAGCGGAGCCTCTCGCAGCCCATCGCGAGAGGCGTAGTCGAAAGATCTGCGGTTTGCAGACTGCGTCGCTCTTTGTTGTATGAGTTACCGAAACTCACTCAGCCCTCGCATCCCTCAACAGAGGCGAGGGCTCAACCGTCCAATAAGCAGCATCACCGAGAGAACCACTATGACAGTCCGCAAACTACATCTCGCCACCGCGCTCTTCACCGCGGCCCTCATCCTCCCAGCGTCACCGGCCTTCGCCGTCTCCAAGGAGATGGTTCAGCTCCAGACCCAGGTGCAGCAGCTGCAGGATGCCGTCGCTCGCCTCCAGCAGTCCAACGACGAGCGCATGGGCGTCATGAAGGATCTCATCCAGCAGAGCGCAGACTCCGTCAATCGCATGTCCGGCAACATCGACAGCCTGCAGAAGCAGCTCTCCTCCCGTCAGCAGGCTGAGGGCGGCAAGATCGAGCAGGTCTCCGGACAGATCCAGTCCCTCAACGACTCGCTCGACGAGATGAAGGCCCGCCTCGGCCGCCTCGAAAAACTCATGCAGGACATTCAGAACCAGCAGCAATCCATGAGCGCCAACATGCCATCTGGCGGAGCCTCCGCTCCAGCCGATAACGCTGCTCCCATCAACACCCCGCCGCCAGCGCCCGCCCCCACACCCGGCAGAAAGGGCAAGCCTTCTGCTGGTACGCCCATGTCGTCAGCTCCGGTTCAGGACGCACCCGTCGCCGCTCCCGCCGCGCCGCCCGTCGACGACCTCTACAAAACCGCACTTGGAGACTACATGGGGGCGAAGTACCAGCTCGCCTCCTCCGAATTCTCCGACGTCGCCAAGTTCTACCCCGACCACCCGCTCGCCGGAAACGCCTATTACTACCAGGCCGAGATCGCCTACCGCGCCGGCAAGTACCCTGACGCCATCAAGGACTACGACCGCGTCCTCGAGCAGTACCCCGACAATAACAAGGTCCCCGTCTCCCACCTGCACAAGGGCCAGGCCCTCATCGCCCTCAACCAGAAGGACGCCGGCGTCCGCGAACTGCGCGCCCTCATCCAACGCTTCCCTAACTCCCCCGAAGCCATGCAGGCCCGCAGCAAACTAAACGGAATGGGCGTCCCCATCACCCCCAAGCACTAGTGGCCAGCCGCCCCTTCAATAACATCTTCCCTGAAAGCCTTACCCACTCCTCTTTCTACCTCCCCAAAAATCTGTCATTCCCGACCGCAGCGCGTAGCGCGCAGTGGAGGAACCTGCTTTTCCACAGCCGTACCAGCCAAAGACGCTGTCAAGCCCCAGAATCCCTCAACCCTCACAATCGAAAAGAGATCCAAGTTGCCGATTAATTACCTTTCACTCGGTATACTTAAGTCAGCAATGGAGAAAGGCTCGGACCAGTCCGGGCCTTTGGCATTTGAAGTGCACATGAAAGTCCAGACTTAACATCTTTGTTTCGAAGACTTTACGCAAAAAAGGCAGGGGGTGCCTAGCTCCGAATCCCCGCCATCACCCGCTCCACAGCCTCCCGCGCCTCACCACCCAGAGGCAGAAGCGGCAATCGAGGACGGCCGCCGAAGTAGCCGTTCAGGTCGCAGCCATATCGCAGCCCCGGCGCCCCAAGCTGCTCCTCAACAAGAGCAATCGCCGGGGCCAGCCGAGCCTGCTTCTCATCCGCCAGCGCTTGGTCGTCGTCCTTCCACGCCGCGAAAACCTCGTAGCAAGCCTGCGGGGCACAAGCCGCAAAACCCGGCATCGCCCCCACGGCGCCCGCCCGCAATCCGCCAAGCATCCCGGCAGAATTCGCCGCAAGAATCTGGAACCCAACCGACTTAGTCCGCGTCTTCACCGCCGGCTTCGGAGGAGCCGTCGCCACGGCCGCGCCGCCGCCCAGCGACTCGGCCGAGACAAACGTCGCCGCGCCGCCCGCATCCTTCACCACCAGCATACGGCCAGTCGCCGCAGCAAAGACCGTAGTCACCGTAACCTCGCGACGCACCGCAGCCGTCGCCGCCCGCAGCTCTCCCACGCGCGCCGGATACTCATCCGCGAGCCCAATCACGTGCGGATGTCCCGCAAGCTCCGCAACTGCCTCCACTGGAAGCGCAGCAGCAGCCGTCGAATAAAGCACCACCGGCACCGGGGACCGATCCGCCACCGCCTGAAAGTAAGTCAGCACCTCACGAACCTGTCCGCCGCGCAAAAACTCCGGCCGCTTTACCAGCACCGCATCGTAGCCAAGAGCAGCAGCAAACTCCGCAAGCTCCAGCGTTCCAAGAACGCTGCCGCGCGAGACGCCCGCGATCATCACCTTCGTCTCCGCAGCAACACTCACCGCAACCTCGAGGGCCTCCCGAGTCTCGGCGTCCGACAGCATCGCAGGCTCGCCCATCTCGGCTAGAGTCACCAGCGCAGCAACCGGCGTCCGCGAGTAGCGTTCGACATTGTGTTCCATCTTGCGAAGATTCAAACGTCCGTCCGGATAAAACGGCGTCGTTAAAGGCAGGTGCAGACCCTCAAGAAGCATGGTTCTATTTTAGTGCCGACTCCACAACCAGTCCGGCAAGGACTCAAAGAAGGAACGGATGACACAAAAGACGTAATCACCGCACTAGCTCCGCTACATCGCTTCAGCTACCCTCAAAAGAGGAAAACTGTATGACCGGACCACAGGACATCTCGCAGGGAAAATCCGTCGGCGACCTCGGACGCGAAGCGGCATGGTTCCTCACCCACACCTTCATTGCGCTCGTGATGCTCGGCGCCGTGATCGTAGGGATGACGATGAACCACCCCGATCCGGAGTCGCTCAACCCTAAGCTCCTTGCAACTGTGCTCGCATTCATCGTCCCGATGGTCGGCGGCTTCCTCATCGCCCGCCGCAGTCAGAATGACATCGCAGGCTACGTGTGGATCTCCGGCATCGTTGTCTTCGCTATCATCTGCGTGTGGGTGCTCGACCTGCCCACCGGCAACGGCCTCTGCGAGAACTGCGGCGCTGTCGACAAGCTCTGGCGAACTTTCTTCTCCATCCAGAACGGCAGCGGACTCATGGCGGGCGATGGTCTCTTCGCTGGAACCTGGATTCCACTCTCCATGATCGGGTATGCGGTCGGAGCCAAGTTCGGCCTCGACTCCTAAACCGCGCCGTTTTCTCTAACGTCCTGCGTGCAGTTCCTGCAACGCATACACGTTTAGCGTGCCACGCTGCAGCGCTGAGATTCCCTCCGCCGCCGCGCGCGCCGCAGCCAACGTTGTGATCGTCGGAATTCGCGCCTGCACTGCCGCCCTGCGAATCGCCTTCTCGTCAAAGAACGTGTCCTGCCCGCGCGGCGTGTTCACAATCAGCTGAATACGGTCGCCCTTGATCAGATCGACCGCATTCGGACGACCTTCCTTCACCTTGTGAACACGCTCCGACTGAAGCCCCGCCTCTTCCAACGCATCTGCGGTTCCGTGGGTAGCTACGAGGTGGAAGCCCATCTCAACAAACTGGCGCGCCAGTGAGACCGCACCCTTCTTGTCATGATCGTTGACGCTGAGAAACACTGTGCCCTTGAGCGGGAGCTGTTGCCCAGCAGCGATCTGCGCCTTCGCAAACGCCTCACCGAAGTTGTCCGCAACTCCCATCACCTCGCCGGTCGACCGCATCTCCGGTCCAAGCACCGGGTCGACGCCCTGGAACTTGCCCCACGGAAACACCGGCGACTTCACGTAGAAGTGCGCGCCCGTCCCCAGATCCTTGCCCGCCGCAACCTCGGCCGGAAGCAGCTGCTTGAGCTTCTGCCCCACCATGATTCGCGAAGCGATCTTCGCCAGCGGAATACCCGTGGCCTTCGAGACGTAAGGAACCGTACGCGACGCACGAGGGTTGACCTCGATCACGTAAACCTGGCCGCGCTGAATCGCGAACTGAATGTTGACGAGGCCGCGGACCGACAGCGAGATCGCCAGCTTGCGCGTGTAGTCGCGAATCGTATCAAGAACCTCAGGAGCGATGTCTACCGCAGGAAGCACGCACGATGAATCACCTGAGTGAATGCCCGCCTCCTCGATGTGCTCCATGATGCCCGCGATCACAACGTCGTCGCCGTCACACAGCGCGTCGACATCGACCTCGGTCGCGTCCTCTAGGAAGTGATCGATTAGCACCGGCCGCTCCTGCGAGTACTCGATCGCCGTCGTCATGTACTTCACTACCGCATCGTCGTCATAAGCAATCACCATCGCGCGACCGCCAAGCACGTACGAAGGCCGCACCAGTACCGGGTAGCCCACACGGTTCGCGCCCGCCACTGCCTCATCGACGCTGGTCGCCATCGCACCTTGCGGCTGCGGAATCTTTAGGTCTTCAATCAGCTTGCCGAAGCGTTTGCGATCCTCAGCAAGATCGATCGACTCCGGCGAGGTCCCGATGATCGGCACGCCAGCCCTCTTCAGCGGCAGCGAGAGATTCAGCGGAGTCTGTCCGCCGAACTGCACGATCATCCCAATCTCCGCGCCAGATGAAGCCTCATGCTCATAGACAGCAAGCACATCCTCAAGCGTCAGCGGCTCGAAGTAGAGACGGTCGCTCGTGTCGTAGTCCGTCGAGACCGTCTCCGGGTTGCAGTTGATCATGATGGTCTCGTAACCATCTTCGCGCAGGGCAAACGCAGCGTGGCAGCAGCAGTAGTCGAACTCGATTCCCTGTCCGATACGGTTCGGGCCGCTACCCAGAATAATGATTTTCTTCTTCGAAGTCGGAGCTGCTTCATCCTCCTCGTCGTAGCAGCTGTATAGATAGGGCGTGAAGCTCTCGAACTCCGCCGCACAGGTATCCACTAGTTTGTAAACCGGCATAACACCGAGCTTCTTGCGCAGCGCCCGAACCTTCGCCGTGCCCTCAGCACCGATGAGACCCCATACCGCCGCCAACCGCTCGTCAGAGATGCCCATACGCTTCGCTGAGCGAAGCTGATCTGCTGTCAGCTCGTCGATACCGACACCGCCTACGACCTTGATCTCATCCGTGATCTGTTTGATCTGGTGCAGGAACCACGGGTCCATCGACGTCATCCGAGAAACCTCGCGCACCGTCATCCCACGCTCAAACGCATAGCGAATGTAAGCAAGCCGGTCAGGATGCGGCGTCACCAGCCGCTGCGTCAGACGGCGTGGCTCAATGTCATCGGCGGTCGCCTTCTTGCCGGTCTCAAGCGAGCGCACCGCCTTCATCATTGCCTCCTTGAAGGTGCGCCCAATCGCCATCACCTCGCCGACCGACTTCATCTGCGGCCCCAGACCCTCGTCTGCTCCGGGAAACTTCTCGAACTGCCACTTCGGAATCTTCACAACGACGTAGTCGATCGTTGGTTCAAAGCAGGCCGGAGTTGCCTTGGTGATGTCGTTCTGGATCTCATCGAGCGTGTAGCCCACCGCGAGCCGCGCCGCGATCTTCGCAATCGGGAACCCCGTCGCCTTCGAAGCCAGTGCAGACGAACGCGAGACGCGTGGATTCATTTCGATCACGGTCATGCGTCCCGTAATCGGGTTCACGGCGAACTGTACGTTGCTTCCGCCGGTCTCCACGCCAATCTCGCGGATCACGCGAATCGCCGCGTCGCGCATCACCTGGTACTCGCGATCGGTCAGGGTCTGCGCCGGAGCAACGGTAATGGAGTCGCCGGTATGCACACCCATCGGATCAAAGTTCTCGATCGAGCAGATGATGATAACGTTGTCCTTCAGGTCGCGGACAACTTCAAGCTCGTACTCCTTCCATCCGAGCACGCTCTCCTCAATCAGGCATTCGTGCACGGGGCTCAGGTCGAGACCGCGGGTTAGGATCTCAGTCATCTCCTCGCGGTTGTAAGCGATGCCGCCGCCCGAACCGCCCAGCGTGAAGCTCGGACGAATTACCGCCGGAAATCCGATCTTCGCTGCAAACTCGAGACCCGCGCTCACCGTGTTCACCAGCTGCGACTTCGGCATGTCGAGGCCGATCTTGTTCATCGCGTCCTTGAAGAGCAGACGGTCCTCAGCCTTCTTGATCGCCTCAAGCTTCGCGCCAATCAGTTCGACGTCGTGCTTCTCGAGGAAACCTGAGTCAGCGAGATCGACGGCAAGATTCAACGCCGTCTGTCCGCCCACCGTAGGCAACACAGCGAACTTGCCAGAACCGGCTGTCATCATCTCCGCTTCGACACGGATGATTTCTTCGAGATATGCGGCGCTCAAAGGCTCAATGTAGGTGCGGTCAGCAACCTCGGGGTCCGTCATGATCGACGCAGGGTTCGAATTGATCAGCACCACCTCATAGCCCTCGGCCTTCAGGGCCTTGCACGCCTGCGTGCCGGAGTAGTCGAACTCCGCCGACTGGCCAATCACGATCGGTCCTGAGCCGATCACAAGAATCTTCGCGATGTCATTTCTGCGTGGCATCTCTATGTCTTTCTCGTTGCTGGAACTTTGCGGCGTTTCAAAGGGCGCCTGTTCCGCGCCCTTTTGTTTACTTGCCCGAAATCAAAATTGCTATCTCTTCCACTCTTCCATCATCTTGCGGAAGTCCTTGAAGAGATAGTGCGAGTCGTGCGGTCCGGGGCTGGCCTCGGGATGATACTGCACGCTGAACATCGGATCAGTCTTGTGCTTCAACCCGGCCAGCGTCTGATCGTTCAGGTTGGTGTGGGTCTTCTCGACGTTGTCCGGCAGCGACTCGGGATCGACGTTGAAGTTGTGGTTCTGCGCGGTGATCTCGACCTTGCCGGTCTGATGGTTCATGATCGGATGATTACCGCCGTGATGGCCAAACTTCAATTTGTAGGTCTTGCCACCAAGCGCGAGCCCGAAGATCTGGTGGCCAAGGCATATTCCAAACATCGGCTTCTTGCCCTGCAGCTTCTGCACTGTCTCGATCGCGTAGTCCAGTGGTTCGGGGTCGCCGGGGCCGTTTGAAAAGAAGATGCCATCAGGATTCATCGCGAGCACGTCTTCAGCCGACGTCTTGGCCGGAACCACCGTCACGTCGATGTTCTCGCGCGCCAGCATGCGCAGGATGTTTTCCTTGATGCCGAAGTCATAGGCCACAACGTGCAGCGGCTTGTTATTCCCATCGATGGCCTCCTTCAGCAGCGGATCACCGGTCTGATTCTTCGGCTCGCTCGCGTCCCACTTGTACGCTTCCTTCGTCGTGACAACGCTGGCAAGGTCGGTGCCTTCCATCTTCGGAATCGACCGCGCCCTCGCGACCATCGCGTCAACGTCAAGGTTGTCGCCGCTCGCGATCACGCCACGCATCACGCCGTTGGCACGCAGATGGCGAACGATCGCCCGCGTGTCCACCTCAGCGATCACCGGAACGTTATAGCGCTCGAGATACTCATCGGCGACCTGCGTCGAGCGCCAGTTCGAACTGACCGGCGAAAACTCGCGCGTCACCAGGCCTTCGATGTAAGGCTTCTTCGACTCCGCATCGTGCGGTGTCGTTCCATAGTTGCCAATGTGGGGATTCGTGAGGACGACGATCTGTCCTGCGTACGAAGGGTCTGTGAATATCTCCTGATAGCCCGTTAGAGATGTATTGAAGACCACTTCGCCGGCACACTCCCGCTGTGCGCCAAAGCTTTTGCCGCGAAAGATGCGCCCGTCTTCGAGCGCCAAGATTGCCTGCATTGCCTCTCCGAGGAGTGGATTTAATAGATTCTAACAGCATTTGCTCTGCTTGGGGACGGTTCAGAACGAATCGCTGCATATGAAAGCCGCACGCGATGCATCACGATGAACACGCGATTAAAACACCAGCCGCGACGAGAGCTATTTGATCTCCACTAGCACGTCATCGCCCTCTATCCGCAGCGGGATAACGTCCACTCGCTCTCCATCCGGATACTCCGCCTCACCCGTCTTCGCATGGAACATCCACGAATGCCATGGGCAGACAACGGACTCGCCTTCCAGCCATCCCTGCCCCAACGGGCCCTGCCTGTGCGGACAAATATTGTCGAGCGCCGACAATTCTCCATTAACATTTGCCAGGCATATCGAAACGCCATCCACCTCGGCCTCTCCTACTTGTCCTGGCGGCGGAACCTCGGACATGCCGCACAGCCTCACCCACTTCGCCACTCAGATCTCCTGTCTCTATCGTACTGTCCCATAATGCAATCATCGGCGATGCTAAAGTCGTAAAGAAGCCCGCCCATGCCACGCTCCAAACCTCGATCACCCCAATCAACTCACCACATTGAGAACGTCCCTGTCGGCTGGCTCGTTAAAGCATTCAGCGCCGTTGTACTTGCCGCCGTGGTATGTATTTATCTGACACTCTGCTTCCTCTACTACCGCGGACAGTGGCAGTTCGTGCTTCACCCCACCCGTGCAACCGGCGAACCTGCGGCGTCGACGAACCCGATTCACTTCGCCCCGAATGATGCCGGCCAACCTCAACTCACAGGCCAGTGGCTCACAGCACAGGCAGAAGGGCGATACGGCAGACTCACTATCCTGTTTCTCCCAAGCGGCGACGGATCGCTGGTTAACTCCGCAGAGACCGTCGTAGCACTTCAGGGTCTCGGACTCAACGTCTTTGCCTTCGACTATCGCGGCTACGGCTTCAGTGCCAATCTTCACCCCAGCCAGCAGCGCATGACCGAAGATACCGAGGCAGCATGGCGCTACCTCACCACTACCCGCGGAGTCTCCCCGGCCACAATCATCCCCTACGGAGTAGGCGTCGGAGTTTCGCTAGCCGCTCATCTCGCCGCAACTCACCCGGAGATACCGGCACTCATCCTTGACTCACCCCATGCCGATCTCCTCGACTTCGCGCGGCGTGAGTCCCCTAGCCTCCTTCCGGTCCGCCTGCTCTTTCGCGAGACATTCCCATTGGCCGAGCCAATTAGCGGTCTGCGCACCCCAAAGCTCCTGCTCGCAGACGCCGGAACAGCCAACCCTGCCGCCTTCGCGACAGCCGCAGATCCTAAGCTCACCGTGTTCCTTCCATCAAGAACTGGGCTGCTCTTCGATCAGGCAATGGAGCGCTTTCTGGACGCGTATCTGAACCATCCGCCGGTGCCTTCGCTGGCACCTTCTGCGACAAACCCACGCTGATCTGCTCCTCACCGCGCTACGCTCAAATTCAGTAAGGAAGCATCATGTCGAAATCACTGAACAACCTGCAGCCTTGGGGTGCATTTTTCCTGCGCCTCGTTCTTGGAATTGCCATGCTTTACCACGGCTGGAGTAAGGTCATCCCGCCTGGTGGATTCCACGGTAACGCCTTCTCCGCGATTGAGCGCCACAGCCACTACGTCGCCTCTCTTGGCCTGCCCTATTGGCTGGGAATCGTCTCCGCGCTTACCGAATTCGTCGGCGGCTCACTTCTGCTTCTGGGACTCTTTACGCGGTTTGCCGCCTTCCTGGTCGCCGTCAACATGTTGGTCGCATTGATAATGGTCAACCGCCACCACGGCTATAGCGGATCGGAATACTCGCTTGCGCTCCTTGTTATTGCCCTGATGCTGTTCTTCTACGGAGCGGGTGTCTGTGCTTTGGACCGCAAAATCGGTTTCGCGTAAGGAAAACTCTAAGTTACTCGTTCCAAAAGGCGAGAAGGCCCCCGATATACTGGAGGCCTCACATTGGGTGGGGAGTTGTAATGCGGATAGGTGAAGCCGAAACTGTGGGAACTGCTAGTCTCAGCGCTTGCTGTGTGCTACATCCAATAAGACGCCGATCCCAGC
>Ga0070671_100004101_pt1 | contig 11502 bp, 8 predicted proteins | sample KBSS73metaG_FD_65341 | JGI IMG/M metagenome (GOLD analysis project Ga0070671, IMG submission 65341) | Switchgrass rhizosphere microbial communities from Kellogg Biological Station, Michigan, USA - KBS S7-3 metaG | ecosystem: Host-associated > Plants > Roots > Rhizosphere > Soil ... | reverse complement strand
GGCTTTCTTGTCGTCGGACCCCATCTTGATTCCCGCATCCGCGATGCCTCTCCACACCACCTTGCCGCCCCCGCTGAGATCGAGCACCAGAGATCCACGGTTCATGATCTCGAGCGATTGCGTGGCCGGCGCGAACGGCGGCACTCCCCACATCGTCGTGGCGGGAAGGAATTGGCCGAGGACCTGCGCGGACGACCCGACCGTGAGCAGCAGGTAATAGGTGACCGTCAGATCGGGCGTCGCCGCCGGCCGGAGTCCGAGCCGCGTCAGCTCGCTCGTCACCTCGTCGACGATCGCCGGCTCGGCGCGGCGGCGGATGTCTTCCGGGTCGTCCGACTGGGTTCGCGCCATCTTGACGTCGCCGGGGCCCGAAGGATTCCAGCCCCAGGTCTGCATCGCTTTGAAGTCGAAGGTCTTGTCGAAATCGACCCTCACGTCGAGGGCGCTCACGACCTGCACGACCAGCGTAAGTGCGAGCGCGATCATGAGGACGGTCGGGTTTCCCCTAGTTCCGGACATGCTGAGCCTCCTGTCGTGGGGCGCCGTCGCCGGCGGCGCAGTCGACCTCGTCGAGACTCTCGACGAGCGGTCCTTCGGCGCGGATCACGTCACGTACCGCCTCGTTCGCGCCGGTCAGGCGGAAGTCGATGGCCGCGGCCCGCAACTCCCGGCGCAGCCGCGACAGCATGCGCGCGCCCGCCAGGTCGACGTGCGGTGACGAGGAGAGATCGCAGACCACCTGCCGCACCGACGCGGCCGAACGGAGCCGTGTCCACACGATCTCGAGCACGTGCTCGGCGTTGAAGTACAGGAGCGAGGCGTCGACGCGAATCACCAGGACGCCGGTCCGGCCCGCGCCGAAGGCGACGTGCGGGCGTGCCGCCCGTCGAATCAACAGCAGCAGCGAGGTGACGGCTGCCAGCATCACGCCCTTGAGCGTGCCGAGCAGCAGGACCCCGGCGAACGCCGTCATCGAGACGCCAAACTCGAAGCGGTTCGCACGCCACAGGTGGCGCAGCTCGCCGAGGTCGATCAGCCCCTTGACCGCGACCAGCACGATCGCGGCGAGCACGACGTCGGGCAGGTTGTGCAGCAGCCCGCCGAGATACAGCAGACACATCCCGCTGGCCAGCGACGCGACGACCAGCGCGAGCGCGCTCGTCGCACCGGCCTTGTCGTTGACCGAGGACTGCGACAGGCCGCCCGCCACGGGGTAGCCCTGCGCGAGCGCCGCGGCGAGGTTCGCGGCGCCGAGCCCGAGCAGTTCCTGTCGCGCATCGATGGCGTCGCCGTGCCTCTGGGCCAGCGTACGGGCGGCGGACACGCCTTCGACGTACGCGAGCAGGAGGCACGCAAAGGCCAGCGGAATCACCCCGTCCACATCGCGCAGACGCAGCTCCGGCAGGCGCAAGGCAGGCAGCCCGCTGGGCAGGTCGCCGACCACCGGGAAGCCGTGGCCACCCAGTGAGGTCGTCGACAGCGCCACGATGGTCAACGCCATGACGCCGAGGGCGACCGGCCGTCCGGGCAACAGCTTCTCGCCGGCCAGGATCAGGCCCAGCGCCGCGAGTCCCAGGAACAGCACCGCGACGTTGGTGTCCGGCAGCTGGCGCGCGAGAATCGCGATGCGCTCGAAGAAATGCTCGCCACCGCCCGGAACGCCGAAGAGCTTGGGCAGTTGCGTCACCGCGATCGTGACGGCCGCACCCGCCTTGAATCCCAGCAGGATGGTCTCGCTGATGAAGGCGACGAGCGAGCTCAATCGCAACGCCCAGGCCAGCAGGCTCATCGCCCCGACGACCAGCGCCGTCAGCGCCGCGATGTCGGCATAGCGCGCCGCACTGCCGCCGGCGAGGCCGCCGATGGTGGCGCCGACCAGCATGGAGATCGCCGACGTCGGGCCGATGGCGAGCTGTCGCGAGGAGCCGAACAGGGCATACGCCACGCCGCCCGCCATGCAGCCGTAGATGCCCGCCTGCGGCGGCAGCCCCGCCAGCGTGGCGTAGGCCAGCGAGACGGGAATCGCATACGCGGCCAGGGTCAGTCCGGCGACCGCATCGCGCGGCAGCGAGCCGAGGTGGTAGTCGTGGAGCCACTGCGCGGGCGGGAACGCCGCCCGCCATCCGATCGGCGGGGCGGCTCCAATGTTCATGTGACCGCGACCAGGCCCGCGCGCTAACGCTGTCGCGTCCAGCGGCTGATCGACAGTGGCGCGCCGCTGTCGTCGCGCGTCGTCAAGGTGAGGGTGTCGCCGGTCACTTCCCAGTAGCGCGGACGATTCAGGGCGAGCGGGCCGCCGCCGGTCTTGTACGAGGAACGCTGCCCCTCCAGGAAATAGGTCAGGGCGCGGCGCTGGAGGTCGATGGCGACCCGCCCGTCGGTTGAGATGATTCCGTCCGTAATCTGAATGCCGGCTGCCCGCAGCAGATCAGACGCTGCCTGATCGGTGCGGATCTCCATCCGCAGGTTGGCGAAATCGTCGAAAGTCAGGACGCCGGAGCCGGTGGGCATGATCGGGGCGGCACCGGGGGGCCGCACTTCGAACGACTGGAGACTCCACCGTCCTTCGAGGAACTTGCGCGCCTCGACGAGCGTCGGCGGACCTTGGTGCTGTGTGGCGTTTTCCGGTTTTGGGGCCGGATACTTGTCGAAGATGGCCCTCACCGCGGCGTCGACGACCCCCTCGAGCGCGGCGCGATCGCGCTCGATCGGCGTGTCGATCTGCGCTCGAAAGAGCGCCTCACGTGTCGTGGCCTGGGTCAGCTCCACGACCAGCGTACCGACCGGATACTCGGGCAGCACGCCCACGTCGCCCGACGGCTTCGACTTCAGGTTGACGTCGGTCCTCGTGAGCGACGCGTAGGCCACGACCACGTCCGGCGAGCCCGAGGTGAGCTTCGTCAAGCCGCGCGCTTCGAGCTCGCGATCGATGGCGGCGATGATCCAGGCGTCGACGCGCGGATCGAACGCCGCGTGACGCTCGCTCCAGGCGTAGGTCTTGACTTTGGCCAGGGCGGCCGGGCGGACGCGTTTGACGACCGGCTGGTACTTCGAGTCGCCCGCGCCGACGGGGGCGGCGGCACCGAACCACGCACAGCACACGAGACACAGCGGCAGCGCGATTCGTGCGCGAAGGGCAGGGGCGCCATGAAAAATGGTCACGGCGCCGAGAAGAGCAAGAAGCGGACCGCGTGATGCGGACCGGAAGTGCGCGTCAGACCGTCAGTTGGCACTTCGCCGCGGCTGCGTCCTCACCGCCAGCGGTGATTCGACCGCGAGCCGCATCGGTCTGTCAGAATCGACAGCTGTCGAAAGTTCCAGATTGACTGCCGCGCAGCCCATCCTTACCCTAATCGTTCACCCGAGGACCGGGGGTCGCTTCCCGAGGACTGCATGGCGAGGTTGTGGACGATAGTGGTGGTGGCTGGTGTACTGATGGGCCATGCGTCCGCAGGGCTTGCGCAGCCGGCGGAGCCGTCGGTCCTGCCGTCGCGCTCCATCCCGGCCGAGCTCGCCTGGTTGTCCCCGGACTATTCAGCCTTCATGCTGCTGGCCGGTCCCGACTTCTCCGAACTGCAACGCTGGGTAGACGAGTTCAAGGAGTGGCAGGAGTGGTCGTCGCGCTGGCGCGGCCAGCGCGAGCCGGGATGGCTCACGGCCTACCGCGAGCGCCGCCAGAAACCGTCGCCGCCCGCGTGGCTGCCCGCGCGCTGCGAGACCATTCTCGACGAGACGGAGCCGCTCTCCACGGGCTGCACGTTGTTGACGATGTGGGGGATGGACGATCTCGCGCAGCCGACCCTCCTGACATCCTCGGTTGTCGGCATGTCGCGCGAGCGGCCGGAGCACGTCACCTGGTGGGAGCACCTTCACCTGGATCTGCTGTGGCCGGACCTGCAGGTGGGATCCAGTACCTACGGCGTCGTCGGCATCCACCATGCCACCACGGTCAAGGGCCGGCTGCAGGTGTTCACTGCTCCTGGCGCGCTGCTGCTGAACCTGCCGTCCTATAACGGCGCCCGCACCTGGAAGGTGGCCGTGAACTACGGCATCGGCTACCGCCTCGTCGGTTTCAGCTTCTTCGGCCGCCGGCCGGCGGAGCTGCACCTCAATCTGGCCAAGACCTGGATCGTCTCCGACACCACCGATCTCGTCGTCAGCCGCAGTATCGACGTGGTCGGATTCTCGATGACGTTCAAGCGCAAGTGACCAGCGAGGGCCGCCGGCCCTAGGTCCAGACCATGGCGCTGCGCTTCCGCCAGTAGGCGTCCGCCGGCTCGGCGAGCGCCTTGAACGCCGCGCCGCCTTCGCTCAGGAAGGGGGCGGCGAGGTGCGTCTCCAGCTGCTCGAGGGTCACTGCACCGGACAGGACGACGTCGGCCCACGGCTGCGACAGTGCCGTGGCGATGGCCAGCGTCTCGACGTGCGTCTCCAGCTCTTTCGCGCGTGCGCGGAGCGGACTCAGCGCCGGGCCGCCATACCGATCGGTGAGGCGCCCGTTCGCGAGCACTTCCTTGACGATCACGCCGCAGCCGGCCGCGCTGGCCTCCGCCAGCGCCGGAGCGGCCGACGGCTCGAACAGGTTCCACGTGGCCTGCACCGTCTGAAAAAGCGGCACGCCGTCGATCCGGATCGCGATCGCGCGCCGGATGGTCTCGGCCTGGCGTGGTCCGGTGACGGTGAGCCCGATGCGCAGCCCCGAGTGGCGAAGGCGGGCGAGCTCGGCCAGCACGCCGCGATCGTCGAGCACGCCGCTCTCGATCGTCGCCGAGTGAATCTGGTACAGCGACAGGCGCGGCCCGAGGATCACGCGGCTCTCCATCGCCTGCTGCCGCAGCGTCTCGAGCGTGAGCTGCTTCACTTCGTGGATGCGCGCGTGACGCTGCCAGGATCCGGTGTAGATGTATCCCCACTTCGAGCCCACGGTCAGCGCCCCGGCGGGCAGACGCCGGTCGTCGCACCACGCGCTCAGAAACTGTTCGGCCAACCCGTACGACCGCGCGGTGTCGACGTAGCGCACTCCGGCGGCGCGCGCCGCGTCGAGCAACGCGTAACAGCGGCAGCGCATGGCGCGAATCGACCGATCGGCGCCGAGGTCGGCGTCGCGCCCCCACGCCATGTAGGCCGGGCGCCCCAGGCTCGCCAGCCCGAGCCCGATGCGGCTCACGCGCAGGCCGGACGTCCCCAGCTTCGTGACGCTTGTGATCGGTACGACGGTGGTGACCGGTTGCATGAGGGGGACGGGATTCACGCACCGCTCCGGTCGAGGCCGACCAGCGCCCAGCTGCTGGCGGTCCGGCGGAAATACGCTCGAACACCACGCCAGGTGTCGTGGGGAGGGGTCATCGGATTGACGCGGACGCAGACGAACGCGCCGGGTGCGGCCGGCAGCGGCTGCGGCGTCGCGACCGGTGTGCGCGAGTCGGCCACCGCGCTGTCGCCGAAGCCGGTGGTCGAGTTGGTGTTGTTGTCGAACCGCAACCAGCTCACCCGATAGCCGCCCGTCGGCTCCGGGGCCACGCCGGCCTTCACCGCGGCGTTGACGAACGAGAGGCGGCCGTCGAGCGACAGCGAGAATTCGACCAGCGGGCTCACGGCGTTCAGGTACGCCGCGCCGATGCGGTCGCGCCGCTGGATCAGGACGTCCGCCAGATGCCGGCTGGCCTCGGGGCTGCTGTAGGCCCCCGCGTCCGCGAGCGCGCGGATCATCGGATCGGAAAAGGCCATCACGCGCCGCGCGGCCCAGAACAGATCGTCGGGCTGCGCATGGCGGAACGCGGCCGTCGGCACCCGCGGCTTCCAGCCGGCGGGATCGAACTCCACGCCTTCGAAGCGTCCGATCGCGGGCTGGTTTTCGTAGCGGACCGTCTGCCACGGGCGCGTGAAGAAGCCGAGCGACGCCATCCGCTTCCACGCCATGTCGCCTTCGAACAGGTGCTCCCACCCCTCGTCGAACTCGCGGGGCGCGTTGGCGCCGGTGCCGAACGTGGAGCCGACATCCTGCAGATAGTGCCGCACCCGGCTGCGGCCGTCCTCGGTGATCACCATGTCGAGCGTGTTGCCGGCCTTCATGTCGACCAGGTTCGTCCAGGCGCCGAACACCTTCAACGCCCGCAGTTCGCGCCGGTGCTCGTGTGGAACCACGTCGTTCGGATCGTCGGGGCGCGTGCCGTAGTAGCGGAAGCCGCCGACGGCGCGGCCGGGCAGCCTGCGCGCCGCCACGGCGCGATAGGAGCCGTCGGCGGAGGGCTCCGCCCGGCGCCAGACGTCGTCCAGATCCTCGGACCGCATCTGCCGGGCCGTGCCGGACATCGGCTTCACCGTCGCGGTGTCGCCAATGACGACCTGGTGCGGGTTGACGTGCGTGAGGACGGCATCGGTCTGCCAGTAGCCCAGCGTCCAGAAGATCTTGCTGGCGACGAGAATGGCCCCGGTCGCGGCCTCGGGGTAGCCACGCGCGTCAAACGAGACGAACCAGACGTTGCGATTGGCGTCTTGAATTGTGAAGCCCGGGGCGGCGCCGATCTCCTTGGCGGCGACGATGATCAAGGGGCCTTCCGCCGGAGCCACGCCGCCATGCGCGCCCTGGACCGCCTCGGTGATGGAGACCGGGTGCTCGAGGATGCGGTTCGTGAACCAGCTCGAGTCGGGCACTTCGTCGATCGTGTTGACGTTGCGCGCCCGCACACCGGTCTCGTGCGAGCCGGGTTCGCCGAACAGATTGGTGGCCAGGTCGATGAACAGATCGATCGTCCAGGCTTGAACGCCCGACGCATCCTGGGTTTCCGGTTCGCGGCTGAGGGGATCGTCGCTGCGGAAGGTGGCGGTCGTCGCCGACGGTTCAGCGATCACGAGCGCGCCGCAGAGAAGAACGACGCCGGGGGCGAGGCGCATCAGACACGCGTGGCGATTCACGCTCGCAATTCGAGCAAGCTGCGTACCGTCGCTCCGCGCGTTGAAGATCGAGGACGGCGACGGCGGTTGTGCGGCGCCGGCAACCGCCGACGGTCGCCACGTCACCGAATGCTGTGTTCGGTGACGGCTTTGCCGCCGCGGTACGGGATTGCCCGAGACGTACGAAGCGGCTGAGATCTTGCTGTCGAGTCCGTCATGCCGCTCAAACACAAAGACATCGAGCAACTCTTCAAGGTGAAGCCCAATCGCGCGATCCGGCTGAAGAACATCGATACCGCGTGGGCCCCTCGCGAACAGTTCAAGGTGCTGGAAAAGGACGAGCTCAAGACGCGCGCGCGCGACTACTTGAAGCAGAACCTTGAAGCGCTCACCGCGGCGCAGGCCGTGTTATGGGCCAACGACCGCCACTCCGTGCTGGTCGTGCTGCAGGCGATGGACGGCGCCGGCAAGGACGGCGTCATCCGCCACGTGATGGGAGGCGTCAATCCGCAGGGCTGCCAGGTGTTCTCCTTCAAGAAGCCGTCGGACGAGGAGCTCGATCACAATTTTCTCTGGCGCTTCATGAAGGCGCTGCCCGAACGCGGCCGCATCGGCCTCTTCAACCGCTCCTACTACGAAGACGTCCTCGTCGTGCGCGTGCACCCGGAGCTGCTCGAGCACCAGAAGTTGCCGGCGGACTTACTGGGGAAGAACATCTGGAAGGAGCGCTTCGACGACATCAACGCGTTCGAACGCCACCTCGTACGCAACGGCACCATCGTGCTCAAGTTCTTCCTGCACATGTCCAAGAAGGAGCAGCGGCGGCGCTTCATCGCCCGCCTCGACAACCCGGAAAAGCACTGGAAGTTCTCCAATGCCGACATCGACGAGCGGCAGCACTGGGACGCGTACATCGCCGCGTTCGAGGACGCGATCAATCAGACGAGCACGAAGTGGGCGCCGTGGTGGGTGATTCCGGCGGACCGGAAATACGTGACGCGCGCCCTGATCTCGACCGTGATCACACACTCGATCGAGGAGTTGGGGCTGAAAATGCCGGTCGTGCCACCCGCGCGGCAACAGGAACTGGTCGAGGCTCGCCGGCGCCTCGATGGCGAGAAGTCGAAGAAGTAGCGGGCTGCGGTTCCACGAGCGGGACCACTACCCGAATGGTGGTGCCGTGTGGGCGCGCGGGCTCCACCGCCAGCGTGCCGTTCACCAGCTCCACCCGTTCCCGCATCGTCAGCAGCCCGATCCCCGAGGCCTGCGTGGTCTGCGGGTCGAACCCTTTGCCGTTGTCGGTGATGCGCAGCGTCAGATGCGAGCGGGTCGCCACCAGCCTGACGACGATCGCGGTGGCGCCGCTGTGCTTGACCGCGTTGCGCAGCGCCTCCTGCGCGACGCGGAACAGGCTGACCCCGCAATCCTCGGGCAGGTCTCGCGGCACCCGACGAGTCCCGAACTCGATCCGGACGCCGGTCTCGCCCCCCATCTCGCGGCAGAGACTCTCGAGCGTCCTCGCCACGCCGAGGAGGCGGATCTTCCCGGGATGAAGCTGACGCGAGAGATTGGTCAGGCTGCGCGCGAGCGCGTGCAGGCCGTCCCTGGCGCTCTCGAGCTCTCGCTCGCGCTGGCGATCGCTCGTCGGTGTCAGCGTGTCGAGCTGTGTGGCCAGGAGGGCGACCTGCTGGCCGAGATCGTCATGCAGCTCCCGGGCGATGCGGGCGCGCTCGGTTTCCTGGGCGGCAATGAGTTTGCGCGCCAGCTCCGCGAGCGTCGCCTGCATCTGCCGCCTGGTGGTGACGTCGTGGCAGACGCCGATGCAGCCGTCGACGGCACCGTCGTGCGCAAACCGCGGCGCCAGCGTCAGCGCCCACCAGCGATAGAGGCCGTCGAGGCCTTTCAAGCGCAGCTCGAGGTCGATCGCCGTACGGCTGGTCATCGCGGTCCGAAGCGCGGTGGTGGCCTGTGCGCTCACGCCGGCATCGAACCCGTCGGTCCATCCGACCGGACCGCGCGCATTGCCCACCAGGTTGCCAGACGCATCCCACCACTGCTGGTTGGCGTGGAGCACCTGGCCGCGTGGGTCGGTCATGACGAGCGGGATCGGAGCCTCGTCGGTGAGCCGCTCGAACGTCGCTCGACCGCCGCCGTCCGCGACAGGGCTGTCCGCGTGCTGGCGGACGCCGGCATAGGCGATCAGAGCGCCGCCGCCGGGATGGTGGAGCGGCGTCACCGTGATCACTGCCGACGGGGCCTGGTCGGGCGCCGCGCCGCGATACGTGGTCTGAAAACGGTCCAACCGGCCCGCGCTCACCGCTGCGATCCCTTCGAGCAGTTCCGCGGCCTTCTGCACGTTGTTGTTCGCCGCACGCCGAAGGACGTCAAGGTAGTTGGCCGCGGGCCCCGGGACGTCTGACGCGTCCGGCACGCTCTCGGCAGCCGCGTCGGTCCATCGGGCGTTGGCCCTGATGATTCTGCCGTCGCGATCGACGACCGCCACCGGATCCGGGAGCGACGCGAAGATCGCCTCGCTGGTGGCGTCGAGCGCCGTCGCGGGGAGCGACACCCTCAGCGTACCGGCCAGCAGCGCCGCCGCCACCTGCAGCGGCACGGCGTCGGCCGCGGTGCACGGCGGAACCAGTGTCGACCAGCCCACCACGAGCACGTAGGTGATCGTCTCGCCTCCAACGGTGGCCGCGGCGGCAAAGGAGCGCGCATCGCGCGGCACCAGCGGCTCGAGTCCGGTCACGTCTCCGGCCAGGCACAACACGGTGCCGGCATGACGCAGCCGTTGGATGCGTTGGATGCCCGCGCCGCCCAGGTCGAGATCGATCGTCGCGTCGAGATCCGGGTGCATGACATGCCCCGACCGGAGGACACGCCAGATCACTTTCCCCTCGCAGACCCAGACGACGGCGTCGCTCGCGTTCAGCCGCCGCCGGAGGCGATCGAGCAGCGCCGCGCCGTCCGGCTGTCCAGGGAACGTGGTCAACAGCTCGTTGGCCAGCGATGCCACCGCGGACGCGACGTCGCAGTGCGCCGGCAGCGCCTTGACCATGCCGCGATGTTTGCGCGGCCCCCACGGGTGCTCGATGCCCGCCGAGCCCAGTCTGACTGCGTGGGAAATTGTCGATACCTCCGCCGCCGGCCGCTTGTCTCGATCCATGGCGTGCCCCCGCCGGACTCGGTTGATTACGTCGCTAGCCCGAATTCAAGCCAGTGACCCCGCTGAAATCCCAGGTGATCCCCTGCTCCTTTCCATTAGGCGCTGTGCCCAAGTCGCCGTCAATCAGTGCTGCCCGGAGGTGTGCCTCAGTGGGCACCTGAGTGAGGATCAGGTAGTGAAGTGAATCGGTACGGTCAGGACCGCTCGGTCCAACTCGTCGCGTACTTGAGCAGCTCGAATCCGTCCTTGAGGTTGAGTTTGGTTTTGATGTTCGAGCGGTGAGTCTCGACGGTCTTCACGCTCACGCCCATCTGCTCCGCGATGAGCGACGTACTCACACCCCGGCCGATCAGCTCGAAGACTTCGAGCTCGCGATCAGTCAGCAACGACGGGCCGGTTTCCTGCGTCTGGGCGCCTGGCCCGATTCGCTCGAGGAGATGCTGTGACATCCGCTCGCTCAGATAGATGCGGCCCGAGAGCACCTGATGCGCCGCACTGACGAGGTTGACGATCGCCTCCTGCTTCATGATGTAGCCACGAGCGCCCGCCTTCAGCGCGCGTTCGGCAAACAGGGCTTCGTCGTGCATGGAGAGCACCAGCACCTGGAGCGCAGGTGCGGCGTCACGCAATGTCTTGATGAGTTGGAGGCCGCCGCCGTCCTTGAGCGACAGATCGACGATCGCGAGGTCGATCTGCGACTCCTTGACCCACTGCAGGGCTGAGGCGGCCGAATCCGTTTCGCCGCAGACCAGGAAATCGGGATCCGAGCTGACCATCTGGCGGACGCCAAGCCGCACGATCGGATGGTCGTCGACGATGAGCAGACGCGCCGGCGTTCGATGGGGCGTGGTCAAGATCTACTGTCGGCTCGTCTGAGTGGGCCTACTTTCTTCGCAAGCGCTGCTGACTCTAATACCACAATCGGAGGAGTGTTCGCCTAGTCGCCGGTCGGCTGACGCAGCGTGCAGGTGACCATCGTGCCGCCCGCCGTGGCGGGTTCGATCACGAGCGTCGCGCCCACCGAGACCGCGCGGTACATCATGATCCGCAGCCCCAGCCCGTCGCTCTTCCGGCCGGTGATGCCGATGCCGTCGTCCCTGATCTGCAGCCGCACCACGCCGGGGTCGCTGCGCATGCCGATGATGATCGAACTCGCCTTCGCGTGCTTCACGGCGTTGGTCACCGCTTCCTGAGCGATTCTGAACAGCTGCGTCGCGACGCGGCCGTCACCCACCGGCGAACTGTCTTCATCTTCCACGGTGACGTGAATCCCGTGAAACCTCTCCGTCGTTGCGGCCAGCTCGCGCAGAGCGAGGTTCAGACCATGGGGATCGATCTCCAGCGGAAACAGTCCGCGGGCGAGCTGACGCACCTGCGTGATCGCTTCCTGGGCGAGCTGTCCGATCTGGGTGGCTCGCTCGACCGTCGCCGGCGGCGCC
>Ga0070671_100004100_pt1 | contig 11505 bp, 26 predicted proteins | sample KBSS73metaG_FD_65341 | JGI IMG/M metagenome (GOLD analysis project Ga0070671, IMG submission 65341) | Switchgrass rhizosphere microbial communities from Kellogg Biological Station, Michigan, USA - KBS S7-3 metaG | ecosystem: Host-associated > Plants > Roots > Rhizosphere > Soil ... | reverse complement strand
CTCGGCCCTTGCCTCGAACGCTGCTGCCGCACGAGACGCAGCGCCAGCCGTCACGGTCGAGCACTACCTGCCGCAAGGCGCGCCAGGCTGGGGATAAGTAGAACGGATCGGTGCGCTTCGTCATGGCGTGAAGCGCAGGGCTCGCACGAGAGCGGCGTCCCGTGCTGCGACGCCCGTAGGGACGGGCGGGGCGTTGCCCGTAGGGACGGGCGAGGGCGCCGAGGGGCGGCGCGGTAAGGCGACGAGTGGGCCGTCGGGATCGAGGCCAGCGGTGCGCAAGATGAGGGCTCGGCAGCAGGCTTCGCTATAGGCCAGGCTCATGCGTGCGCACCGTTAGGGGCCGGATGTTGTGGGTGTAGGGACACCTCTAACACCATAAGCGGTAGGGGTAGATAATTTCCGAAACGCTGTCAACCGGGGGATGCACCATGCCCGCCGCAACGCCCGAGCAGGCGATCACGCTGCAGCACGAGACGGCCGCGGCCGGCCTGCTGCTGCTCTGGACAATAACCACAAACACCGCGGATTACGGCGCCGCCTTTGTGGCCCGGCCGCATATCATCGTTCCCAAGGGGCGAGGCCCGTTTCCGCTCGACTTTGTGCTCGTCTGCGACACGCTCAACGGGTTGCGGGCGGCCCTGCCGCCGGGATTGATAAACCTCGGACGGGAGCCCGGCGATCTGCCGGTTGTCGTCGAAACCTGGCTTTGAGCCCATGCCGCTACTCGCGCTCGCGTTTGTGCTCCTGCTCTCGATCAACAGCGATTTCGCCGACTATGCGGCGTTGCTGATCGGCGCCGCCTGCTTGGGCGGGCTCATTACCGCGATCAAGGATCCCTAGCCGGCGCCGTCAGAACGTCGAGCAACATGCTTCCGGTGCGGCTCTCGGCGATTTCGCTGTTAACGCGGTGCCATTTGCCGTCATGGCTGCGGTTTGGCGGAAAAACTACAAACCCGCGGCGTGTGTCATACCGCACGATCATTGGTTGCGCCGCGGATTCAACAAACGCCAGCAATGCCGGATCTTCCCAGGCGTCGGGAAAAGCCGGATCAACCCAAACCTGAATCACAACACTCTGCGTTACTTCGCCGGTTTCGTTGTGCCTCGCCTGGATCATGTCGGGCATCATGTCGACGACGTAATGCGTTCGATCCGGCCGGCGCATGGACTCGGTGCCGATCCCGTCGAGCCAGCGGCAACTCCACACGGCGCACGAGAGCGGGAATCCGGGTTTGTGGTAGATCCTGCAGCCGGTCGAGCATTGATGCGCACAACGCTGCCCGGCGGGTTTATCGATTTCGCGAACCGATAGGAGCTTGCAACAGAGCGTGCAATCGCCACAGCGGCGTTTCATGCGGCCTCGTCGCTCTCGGGCGGCTCGGGCTTGTCCTCAATCGCGACAACGACAACCAGGCCGGTGCGCATGTCGGTTATCCGCACCTCGCAGCGCAGGTATTCCGGCTGCTCGTCGGCAAACCGAGCAACCATCGCAACCGCCGCCGCGGCCGGGCCGGCAACTCTGTGATGGGCCGCGTCCATGTTCAGGGCTCCTCCCCGTGCCGCCGGCTGATTTTCGGCAGCAGGTTGTGTACCAGCACGCCGACCATACCCGACCGGATCTCGTCCGGTAGGTCGGGCTCGTCGAGTATGCGGGGGATCCATTGGCAAGCAATTGCGGTCAGAGCGCAGAGCGCCACGGTGCTATCCTCGGCCGCCAGGCATTCGCCGAGCCGATCCGCGACCGCTTCAACTCGCCGCTGGTATTCGCGGTCAATCATGGCCTTACGTCCCGAAATGCGATGCCAGCACGCCGAGCGTGCCGCGCAGAATGCCCGTCGCCTGATCGTGCCGCAGGGCGCGCCGCATTGCCCACTGGCGCACCGAAAGCTCGTTCCCGAGGATAAACCACGCCGCCGATCCGCATAGGCTGTCCTGGCCGCCCAGCGCGTCGAGCGAGGCCATTACGCGCCGTCGGGCATCCTCGGCGCCGCTGCTGCCGGCGATGCCGGGCGCGCTGCGCAGCATGTCGGCGGCGCGCAGCGGGTCCAAATGCGCCAGGTGAAACAGGCGCGAAAACTCCTCGCCGCCGCGCCGCTCGCGATGCCCGATATCGCCGCGCCGTTCGAGCCGTTCCAACAGGCTCTCGGCGCGCCACGGGTAGCCGATGGCGTCGGCGGCGTCGGCAATCGTGCCGCTCGCGCGGTCGACGCGATCATGCTGCCGGCGCTCGCCGGGCGGCCCAAAGGCGGCCGAGAGGGCGTGCAGAAAGGCGCTCGAATTGGTCATCCCGATCCCCTCCTCGGCGTTACCGGCGGCCCGCCGCCGCGCACGTAGCCGCTGCCGGGCGGCAGGCCGGCGCGGGCGTTAAACGCCTCGTGCAGCGCCGCCAGCCGGTCGAACAGCGTGCGCGGCGGGTTCCTGCTGTCGGATCGCGCCCGCCACTTGCCGCGGCTGACATGGCCGATGATCGCATTCCGCGTCACCGGCCGCGCCTCGGTGTCAAACCGGGCGGCAATCTCGCTCGCCGTCAATCGCGTTGTCTCCCACAGCATCCGCGCCTCGCCGATCTCTGCCACGCTCAAACTCCCGACGCCTAGGGTTCCGGCCATTCTTTTCGCTCATCCGGCGGCGGCCACAGTGCGAATTTGATCGCCCTCGGGAGCGCACCGCAGCCCCGGCATTGCGCCGAGGGCGTCATGGCCGGCGGGCCGCGCTCAACCCAACAATTCGCCGGATCGTGCGTACAGCGCAGCGGCCGGGCCGCCTCACGGTGCGCCTGGTAGCGGGCGAATAGCGCCTCGTCCTCGGGCGTGTAGTGGCGCCTGGTGCGGGTTGTCATTGGCGCTGCCGTCCCAATTCGTAATCGCCGCACCACTCCGATTCGTCAGTGCGAATCCACACCGCGAATGTGTCACCGGCCGCATCTTCGTATTTGGCAAAATCGCGCTCGCGCTGGTCATCCGACGCAAACCGCCACGAGATCGTTGTCAAGTGTCGCAAGAGCTCGGCACCAAACGCGTAAAAATTGACCGCGGGCGGCGCGTGCCGGTGACATTGCCCCTCGCCGTCAACGTCGTCGCCGCGCATCCAAAACCGGCAATTGCCGCATTGCTCGCTCATGCGCCGGCCTCGGGATAGACGAGCCCGCGGCCGTGACAGGTCGGGCAGAGGCGGCCGGCGAACGGGCCGCAAAACCGCTCCCGCACGCGGCGCAGCGACTTGCGCCCGAAATTCGGCAACCGCAGCAGCTCGGCGTCGCTCATGCGCGATAGCTGCTCGGGCGTCTCGATCCCGGCCTCAACCAAGCTTCCCGCAATCCGGGTTGCCAGCCCGTCGAGCCCGAGCTCGGCAAACCAGCTTTGCGAATGCCATTTCCGGCGCTCGGCGTCGGTCATCGCGTAGAGCGTGCGGGGATTCATCGGCCGCGCCGCCCGGCGAATTTCGCCCGCAAGGCGCGCTCGGCGTCGGCAACGAGATCGTCGCGAAACCACTGGCCCGTCGGATCAACCGGCGAGGTGCGCACGCTGCGCTCGATTTTCAGCACGATGCGCCGGAAAGCGTAGATCCGGGCGTGCCAGCGAAACCGCTGCTCCACGGTGAGCTCGCCGTATGGCCGGTCAATGTCGAGCTTGCCTGGCGAGGTTTGCACGGCAGAACTCCTCTCGACCGCGGAACCAATCTTCGACCGTCGGATGCGGCAGGCCGCGCGCCAGCCGGTCGGCGACAAAATCGGGCGGCGCCTCGGTCAGAATGTCGGTGCGGCGGTAGGGCTCATCGGCGGCGGGCTCCGCTCCCGCCCTTGCCCGCAAGGCGTAGCCGAGCCAGGCGCGCTCGGGATAGCGCGGCGGGTCACGCTCCCAACGCTCGGAGCATTTGCGCGCCTCGGCCAGCATGTCGACCGGCGGCAGGCCCGCCCGCTCGCGCTCGGCGACAGCGGCCGCGATCCACTCCTCGGAAATTTTTTTTGAATCAGCCAGCCAGCCAGCCATGCCAGCCCCCTCGCGTGCGCCCTCGCGCGCGCGCGCGGGTTGCCAGGGCTGGGGGCTGGTAAGGTTATATATATAGGTTGGTGGTTGGTGGTTGGTGGTTAGCTTTTCTAGCGTTTTACCGGCTGGGTTTTCTAAGTCATTGTTTTTTATAGGTCTGCCGTTTGATTTCCGACCATTTTCCTGAGCTTTTCCGACCCTTTTTTCGGCCTTTTCTAACTCTTTTCCGCACCTTTTGTTGGCGATTTCCCCCCCCTCCGCCGAGAGCTTGCCGAGATCGAGGAGCCGGGCAATTGCCCGGTTAAAGGCGTTTCCGTGGCACCGCACGCGGCGCCGGATTTCGTCTCTCAAGACGGCGCCCCCGTGGCTGTAGATCATCGCGCAGGCGGTGATGTAGATGCACACTTCGAGCGGTTCGAGCGTGGCGGTGCCGGCGAGCCATTCGTCGGGGTAGAAATCGATATGCCGAACCTTCGTCATGTCTCGTCCTCCCCTGCTGAATTGAGCTCGGCCGGCGCCTGGCCGGCGAGTGTTTGCCGCAGCGCGTCGACCTTGGCGGCGAGCTCGGTATCGAACCGCAGCCGCGCCTCGATCATCCTGCAGGCATACAAAACCGTGGTGTGATCGCGGTCGCCGAATGCCCGGCCGATGCTCGGCAGGGAGTGCACCGTCAAGACGCGCGCGAGGTACATTGCGACTTGCCGCGGCAGCGTTACGGCGGCCGTCTTGCGCCGCGATACCATCTCAATCGGCGGAGTACCGAATTGCCGGCAAACCGCCGTTTGGATTTCGTCAATCGAGATCACGCCGCGGGCTCTGACGGCGTGAGGCCGAAAGGGTCATCGTCGACGCCCTTTGCGACGCGCTCGAACTCGGGTAGATCGCGCTCAAGCCCGGCTTTCTCACTGTCGCCGAGCCCGGCCCAAAACTCCCGAAACGCGAGCACGCCGCGCAGCGACGCGGCGCGGCCCTCGGCGCGCAGATCGCGCGGCGGCGGCGGCTCGCCCGCGGCGGCGAATTCGTCGAGCTCGTGCGCCGCGTGATCGATGGTCACGGTCGGCGCCGTCTCGGGCTCGGCGTCGCGCGCTTCCTCCGGAACGGGCATCCCCGAGGTTGCCGCCGGGAATACCGTGCGCACGCCCTCCGAGACGACGCGCGAGCGCAGCATTTGCCGGGGAAATTTCTTGTAATTGTCTTTCTGATCGAAACCGGCGCGCTTCGCCCGCGCCATGTCCCAATCGATTATGACGGTGCCGCCTTGCGGGTGCGAAAATTTCGCCTTTGCAGCGGTGTCGGTGAGCGTTTCCCAAACAACCGAGCCGCCGGCCTGCAGGAAATCGCGCAGCATGGCCTCGGCCTTTTTCGCCGGCCGGCCCTGGATAATGTCGTAATCGCGCGCTGCCAAGGCAGGGTGCCTCCCTTCCGCTTGTGACACCAGCATCAGCGCGAGCGCCTGGTCGGGCGTGCGGATCCCGAATAGCCCGGATCGCGCGACCGTCAGGGCCATGCGCTGCATGTCGACGAATGGCACCAATTCAGTGCTCATCGGACTGTCCCTTTCATTGAGAGCGAGCAATCTCGCGTCGAGCAGCGACCAAGTTCCGTCGGGCCGGCGCACGGTGACGTTAGTGCGGCGCAGCGGGACAACCTCACTCACTGACAAAAGCCCCTTTCGGGAGCGGCCGCAGAACGAAGGTTTGCGCCTCGTCATACATCCCGTCCCGTTGCGGGATTACCCAACCGTTGCGGATCAGCGCGCGGGCGCAGGCGTCGGTGACTTCACGGCCATTTGCGAGCCCCCACGTTACGCGCCCCAACTTGCCGTCAAAGGTCTTGACGAGCGCCGAGCGCGAGATCGCCATCTGCCGCAAAACCTGCGCCTGGTAGATCGTCACTTTCGGTTTTGCCGGCTGTTTCGCCTTTTTCATGCCGCCGCCCTCCTGCGCCGCCTCTGGCGCTGCCGCTTGTCGAGCTCGTATTGGTCAAGGAGCTCGTCGAGCTCCCATTCTGTTGTGACGAGGCGGCCGAAATCGTGCGGCAGAAGGTCGGCGTCCTCCTCGGCCGCCATTTCGGCGAGCAGCGCGATCCGCTCGGCCGGCGTGCGGCTACTCATCGGCGATCCCGAGAGCGCGGTGCAGGGCGGCGCGGCTGACCAGCCACTTGCGGCCGACGCGGAAGGCGGGCGCCGGCAGCGTGTTCGAGACGGCAGCGGTATAGACGGCGTTTCGGGACATCCCGAGGATCCCGGCCACTTCCGATAGCGTGTAGGTGCGGCGCAGCGGCGCGGCGCCGTTCGGCTCGGCATCGGGCGCCGCCGGTTCGGGGAGCGCGGTTTTGTGCGCGCGCAGGAAATCGCCCCTACCCATCGGCGGCCTCGGCCTCGGCGATCCGGCGCACGCGCAGAACCCGGATATCCTTTGCCGGTATCAGGATCTCTTTGCGGTGCTGCGTGGCGTAGCTCACGGCCCAGCCGGGGAGCCAGCCGGTGCGCGCCTTGCCGAGCGCGCCCTTGAGCACCTCGTCAATCTCGCCGCAGCGCACCTCGTCGGCCTTAATCTGCATCTTGAGGATCTCGCGCTCGTCGAGCAGGCCGACGAGATCCTGATTGCTGGTGCTGAGATCCACGCTCGAACCGTCGTCGAGCGCCTCGGCGAGCCCACTAGCCTCTGCGGCGGGCGCCAGGCGCCCTGAATCAAATTCCGCCCACCAGGCGGCCGCCGCCGCCAACAGCCGCTCCTCGGCCGCCGCATGGCGCGGGACGGCGAAGTAGTGCACCGGATAAGAGGGGCTCATAACCATAACCGCGAGCCAGCCCCATTCCCGGCCGGTGACGAGGAGCTCGGTTAGGGCTTGCAACAGGTAGGCGAGCGGCGGTTTCGCTTGCCATTGATCCCATTGCCAGGGCGCGCAGGTCTTGATCTGCACCAGGCCGGCGCCGGGCTCGGCCGGGTCGCTGCTCGATACGAAATAGTCGGGCGTGCAGCCGATCCGGTGCTCGGTGAGCCGGTGATACGTGTCGGCCTTGGTGAGCGTCCATTGCGGCCGCTCCTCGGCGATTGCCGCGGCGACAGCGGCCTCGAAAATCCTGCCGCGCCGCATTGCCAGATTATCGGGAACCCCGTCGGTGCCGGCGTCCGAGCTCCCGCGCATGATCGCGGCGAGGCTCTCGCGGCTCAAATGCGGGTGCTTGTCGAATAACGCGGCGATGCGCGAGGCGGTGATATCGCGGCGGCGCCATTCGAGCCACAGCCCGCGGTCGGTGATCGCCCATTGCTCGCGCTGCTCGCGCATTGGATCGGTCATACGGTCGGCCCTGCATAGAAAAGGGCGGCCCAAAGGCCGCCCGTTAGGCTCTTAGTTAATGATCTTGAGATAACCCTTTGTCGTATCGTGTCGGATATCGTGGAGCGACATATTCTTGCGGTACGCATTCCAGGCATAGATACAGCCCTGGTAGTATTGCGCCGCCCCGACAGTGCTAATCAGGTCGGCGTTCGCGGGAACCTTCGTGGCGAGTTTCTTCAACCATTCATCCAGCACGGTAGCCGGCGCGTTGTCATCGTATGAGATCCCGTTGCGCGCGACGGCCGACCAGAATTCATGCGCCCCGGTCGTGCTGGCGTTATATGTTGCATACATCGCCGCAACGACGGCCGTAACCTCCATTTCCTTTGTTTTGACGTTGAAGATGGTTGGCAACCAGCGCAGGAAATCGTGCAGCCCCGTCTCGCCCATCAGCGAATAAACATCATCGCCCGAGGGTGCCGGCGCCTTCTCGATCTGCTTACGCCACCAGGCGACGGCCTCAACGCCCCGCTTGGTAAGCTGCTTGTTGATGCCGCGCAGCGGCTCATAGAGCCCCTGGTAGGCGCCTGAAACATCTATGGGTTGCCGACCGGACTTGCGGTCATCGAACTGCCGAAATAGCAGCGCAAGCCCTTCCTCGTTATCGACCTTGTAGGCGTCGATATGCGCGATAGCGTTCTCGGGGAACTCGCCGTTGAGCTCGGTCAGCATGGTTGAACTATGCCGACCGTTCATGCGCAAGGTCCGGTTGCCTAGTTGAGCCGTCGCCCAATTAAATGAAACGAGCATCCCCGCTATAGCTTTTTCCTTGAGGTGATTAACCCGGCGCGGGTCTAGATCGCGTTCGGTCGGCGACGCCTCCATATCGCGGAACTGCAGCGCGAGCTCGGGCGTAACGGGCTTCGTTTCGGTGCTAATAAGCGTAAACATGGAAACCTCCACACTTCGAGGAAACCGCCGAGGCTCGGCGGCTCACTCGGTCCACTCTTTGACTAGCTGACGGATCAGGGCAGCAAGATGCGCAACGGTGCCGGGAGACATCGTTGCCATATTCTTTTTGCCCTCCGCCTCTAGTCCTTTAACGAGCGGATCGAGTTTCGTGCGGATCTCATCGGCGGCGACGCTGCGCCCGGCGCGGAAGATCCTGTATTGCTGCGATGCCCTATACGGCCTGGCCTCGACCTTCTCGACGCCATAGGTACGAAGGGCGGCCATTGTCTTGAGCGTAGCGGCGACATGCTCCTCGTCGGTGCCGAGCCCCTTCGCTATCGTTTCGAGCGCGTGCCAGGCGCCATCAGCGAACCCGTCGACTATCGCCTGCCCGATCTTCGGGCGGTTGTTGCGGCGCACCGAAACATGAGCCTCGCGCAGCGCGGCCTCGGCCTCGATCAGCCGATAAACCTGCATAAAGCGTTCGCGGTCGTTTGGGCTCTTGTCGGTGCGTTCCCAAAATCTGCGGAACGTCCATTCGGATAGGTCGGAAGGCAGGTTTTCGGGGTTTATGCCGGCCGGCATAAAGAGCAAGAACTGCCCAAATCGAAGCCTGCGAGCAACCCAGGACTGATTCTTGTTTTCTTTCGCGGCGAGTTGTTCCTGCGTCCATCCCGACGCAGCAAACAACAACGCCATTGCCTGATCGCGTTTAGCCGCGGCCTCTTTCGAGTTTTCGCCATAGAGCGCGTGCAGGTGTTGCCGCTCGCGCTCATACTCGGCCTCGGTCATCCGGCCGGCTTGTGGGAAATTGTGAATGCTTGCGTTCATGCTGCAGCCCCCGCCGAGATCGCCGCGAGTGAGCGCGAGCCATAGAGCGCGATAAGGGCCGCCTCGGCCCGGCCGATAGCGGCCGCCTTGGTGCAGACGCCGCGGCGCGCCGTCCAACGGCCGGCATCCTCGGGCAGCAGGCGGCCGGCGCACTCGAGCGCGAGGCTCTTGTCGGCGCGGATCCCGAAATGCTGTTTCCAGCGCGCGGCGGTGACGATCTCGAAGGGCCAGCCCGAGCAGGCCGCAATCGCCTTGAGGGCCATATACCGCTCGCCGAGGCGGAAGGCCGACGAGGCGCCGATCCGCCGCCCCTCGCCCGCATAGGGCGCCTGGCGCTCGATCCACAAATGCCCGAGCCGCCGGCCGTCGAGCGCGGCGTTGAGATCGAGGAGCAGATCGCGCACGCGCAATTCGGCGCCGCTCATCGGCATATCGACGAGCGCCAGGATGCGGCCCGTCTCGGCGTCGAGCAGCGCGACGGCGCCATCAGCGCCGGGATCGGCGCCGCCGAGGATCACGGCCGCGGCTCCCCGCGGGGCCGGCCGACGGCCCGGCATCCGGTGCGCCGCGGGTGCCGCGGCACGCCCTCGGGCCAAGGCAGGAACGGCGGCCAATTGGAGCGGAAATAGGCCGTGAGTTTGGCGCGCGTCGTCGCGTGGATTCGGCGGCCCTGCAGCATGTTCGCAAACACGTGCGAATTCGTACCGCCCGTCGCGCGGTATGCCGTAGCAGTCAGGGTGATGCCGAGCGTCGCTGCATAGACTTGCGCGAGCCGCAGCAAGTGATGATCTCGCATCGGGCTAGTTTGCAGCCGGTCGTCGGCCGGCGCAACCGGCGCGATTATTCGAGTTACTCGAATAAATCCGGAGGTTTATTTATCGTTATCAATTCACTAAGCTGAGTTTACCTGCGCTCCGACCCGGCCGAGAAACATTTCTATTTCGTGACACTTTGCAGACGAGCGGTTGAATGCCCCGGCGAACCGGGCGCGTTCCGCGCCGGCTGGCGCGGTTTGATTTCAAAAAAGGGAAGGCTGGGGCTCTCGGCCAGAAGGCCGGCGGCGCGGGCCTCGGGGAGCGGCGCGCACGGCGTCGCCGGGGCGTTCTTAGGTTGTGTTTGTCATGGGCGGGGCAACCCATATCGCTGGCTTACGATCAGCTTAAACGCGGCAATCGGCGACGGCAATTCGGAAAAATACCCGAGGGTCAATCGGGCAAATCCGCTCTGCGCGCTCATGCCGCGGAAAACCTGCGCGCAGGTTGCGCAGGTTTCGCAGGTTTCCGGCGGCCCCATCCCCCACCACAAACCCCCATTCCCCCGCTCGCTCCCCCATCGGAGAGCGGGCAGGCTCTATCCCGTCAGATCGAGGAGAGCGAAAATGTCGGTCAACATCATGCACCGCGGGGCCAAGGCGATTGCGAGGCGCGCGCTCGGCAGCGACAGCGCCGAGGCCGTGCGCATTGTCACCCGCTGGTCATCCGAGATCCCGCCGGAAAGGCGCCCCTTTCCGATCCATAAAGACGGGCGCGTGATCTACTGCTGGGAGAGCGACATTGCCGGCGCGGCGACGCCGCGCCTGGCCTCGGCGATGACTGCGCGGGCGCCGGCCGAGTGATCGAGCAGCGTTAGCACGAGCACGGCGTAACGCGGCACCGGGACGGCGCCGCTGGCCCAGCGATTGACTTGCCGCGCGCCGACGCCGAGGGCGTCAGCCAACCATCGCTGACTGACGCCCAAGGCTTCGAGAGCGGCGCGGAATTCGCGGCCGGTCATCGGCCCAGCAGCGCCGCAATGTAGCCGCACGCCTCGCGCAGCGTGCCGCAGAAGGCGAGCGGGTTGTCGGCGGCGCCCGGCCCGCGCCGCATAACAACCCAATGGCCGGTGCCGCCCGGCCCGCGCCGCATAACAACCCAATGGCCGGTGCCGCCCGGCCCGCGCCGCATAACAACCCAATGGCCGGTGCCGCCCTCGCCGTTATCGTGCAGGATCTCGAAACCGCCGACGGTCCAATAATAGCCGGGCGCGATCCGCATCGCGTGCACGGCCATTTCAGTCCGCCTCGACGATGCGCCGCGGCGGCGAGATCACAATGCCGTGAGCGGGCTCGACGGGGACATGGGCCGCGACCATTGCCGCCAGCCACTCGCTCTTGCGGGTCGGTTTGCCGTCGATGAAATAGCGAAGGCCGCCGCGCTCGGTGCGGGTTTCGGTGAAGTGCTGGCCGTTGATCGTCCAGCCTGCTCGCGTGCTCATGGCCGTTCCCCCTCGGCCGGCGCGGCCGGGTGCTCGATATCGGTTAGCACGGCAACCGCCATGCGGTGTTGCCGGGCGAGCGTCTCGACGGTGCCGCGGCGCGCCCGCTTGATAACCTCGGGATGGTTGGCGGCGACGAGCGCCGGGCGGTTATAGAGCGCCGTGACGATCACGCGCGCCATGTCGTTTTTTGTGAGTT
>Ga0070671_100004099_pt1 | contig 11506 bp, 9 predicted proteins | sample KBSS73metaG_FD_65341 | JGI IMG/M metagenome (GOLD analysis project Ga0070671, IMG submission 65341) | Switchgrass rhizosphere microbial communities from Kellogg Biological Station, Michigan, USA - KBS S7-3 metaG | ecosystem: Host-associated > Plants > Roots > Rhizosphere > Soil ... | reverse complement strand
GCCGCGCGGTGGCCGCCCGCGAACAGGCGACCGCCCCCTCGCCGGTCGAGCGCGAGGTCCCGCTCGATCGTCCACAGCGGACGGCCGCGTGGGAGGACGTGCCGCACACCCGCATGCGCCGGGCGATCGCCACCCGGCTGGCCGAGAGCAACCGGGAGGCGCCGCACTTCGCGATCCGCGGCACCGCCCGAGTCGACGACCTGCTGGCGCTGCGGGCGCAGCTCAACGCCGGCGACGGCGCCGGCGACGGCGCGCGGATCACGGTCAACGACCTCGTCGTCGCCGCCGTCGCCCGCACCCACGCCCGGCTGCCGGAGATGAACGTCGTCTGGACCCCGGACGCGGTCCGCCGGTTCACCGCGGTCGATGTCGGGATCGCCGTCGCCACCGACCGCGGTCTGGTCACGCCGGTGCTGCGGGACGTGGCGAGCCGGACGGTCTCTTCCATCGCGCGGGCCGCGGCCGACCTCACCGAGCGGGCCAGGGCCGGGGCGCTGCGCCAGGACGAGCTCGAGGGCGGCACGATCACCGTGTCGAACCTCGGCGGCTACGGCACCGAGGAGTTCACCGCCGTGCTCAACCCGCCGCAGGCGGCGATCCTCGCGGTCGGCGCGGCCCGCAAGGAGGCCGTGGTCGACGGCGACGCGCTCGCGGTGGCGACCGTGCTGCACGTGACGCTCACCGTCGACCACCGGCCGGTCGACGGGGCACTGGCGGCCCGCTGGATGGCTGCCTTCATCGCCCTGCTCGAAGACCCGCTGCGCATTCTGGCTTGATCCCGCGAGGAGCACCCATGGCTGACGCCGCCGTCGAGACCGCCCTGGCCCACTGGGGCCCGCGCCTGATCCAGAACGGCGTCGACTACAACGACATGCTCGCCACGATCGCCCGGATCGACACCTGGGACCGGTGGCTGCCGGAGTGGAACCGTACGGCTGACGAGCAGGCCGAGTTCGCCGGCGAGGCGGACGCGGCCGGGCACCGGCTCACCGCCGGGCAGGCCTGGCGGCGGGCCTCGGTCAACCGGCACTTCGGCAAGTTCGTCTGGATGGTGGACCTCGACCTGGCCCGGGACGCCACGCTGCGCTCGGTCGAGGAGACCCGTACGGCGCTGGACCGGCTCGACCCGTCCGCCGAGCGGCTCGAGGTCGCGATCCCCGGCGGCACCGCGCACGCGAACCTGCGCCGGCCGGCCGGGGCCGCGCGCCCGCCGTACGTGGTGCTGATCCCGGGGCTGGACTCGACCAAGGAGGAGTTCTTCTTCTTCGAGCAGTCCTTCCTCGACCGGGGCCTGGCCACCGTGTCGCTGGACGGACCGGGGCAGGGCGAGACCGGGCTGGCCGTGCCGATCCGGCCGGACTACGAGACCGCGGTGGGGCCGCTGCTCGACCTGCTGGCCGGCCGCACCGACCTTGACCACGACCGGATCGGCGTCGTCGGGGTCAGCCTCGGCGGCTACTACGCGCCCAGGGTGGCCGCGTTCGAGCCGCGGGTGACGGCGGTGGCCGGGATCAGCGGCCCGTTCTGCTTCGGCGACATGTGGGCCGACCTGCCGCCGATGACCAGGGCGACGTTCGTGGTGAAGTCCGGCGCCCGGGACGACGCCGAGGGCCACCGGATCGCGTCCACACTGGACCTGGCCGGCGTCTGCGACCGGATCAAGGTCCCGGCCCTGTACGTGACCGGGGCGAGGGACCGGCTCATCCCGTGGCGGCAGACCGAGCGGCAGGCGGCCGAGACGCCGGACGGCACGTTCGTCAACTTCCCGGACGGCAACCACGGAGTGTCCAACCTCCCGTCCAAGGCCCGCCCGATGATCGCCGACTGGATGGCCGACCACCTCAGCCGCTAGGCCCGGCCACCTCAGCCGCTAGGCCCGGCCACCTCAGCCGCCGGCGACGGCCAGCCAGCCGCCGCGACGGCCAGCTCGGCTGCCGGCGACGGCCAGTCAGCCGACGGGCCGGCTCGGCTCAGGTGCGGGCCAGCAGGGCGCGCAGGGCGGTGTCGGTGGCGGCGACGACGGCGGCGGGGTCCACTGTGGTCAGTCGACCGGCCCGCTTGAGGATCCGGCCGTCCACCACGACCGTGTCGACGTCCGCCGGGCCGGCGGCCAGCGCGAGCACGTTCGTCGGGTCGGTGAACGGCGCGGTGCCGACGTGGTCGACCCGGACCAGGATCAGGTCGGCCCGCTTGCCCGGGGTGAGCGAGCCGGTCACGTCGCCGAGTCCGAGCGACCGGGCGGCGTCCACTGTGGACAGCTCCAGCATCCGCCTGGTGCCGACCGCGAGCTCCTGCTCGGCGCCGGCCCGCACCAGCCCGGTCGCCAGCCGGATCGCCGACCAGAGGTCCGCGGTGCCGGTCAGCGACAGCGTGTCGACCGACAGCGTCACCAGCACGCCGCTGTCGATCATGTCCTGCACCGGCGGCATCCCGTAGCCGATCAGCAGCTCCGACCACGGGCTCAGGCTGACCGAAGCACCGCTGTCCCGGACCGCCGCCCGCTCGCCGGCGGTCGTGTAGAGCGCGTGGATGAGCTGCGTGTGCGGGTCGAGCATCGACTCGGCGGCGAGCCGCTCGATCATCCGCAGCTCGCCCTGGGCCCTGGTCGAGTTCGCGTGGTAACTGACCGGCAGGCCGAGCGAGCGGGCCGCCTCGTACTCGGGGCGGAACACCGACTCCCCGGTCGCGCCCGGTGGACGGCCGGCCAGGCCGAGATGCATCAGCGGCAGCCGCGACCCGTCGAACCACTCGCCCGCGACCCGGGCCAGGTCGGCAAGGTCGGCCGTCCGGTCGGCCGGGTGACCCTGCCCGGTCCCGTACGAGAACCGGCCGCGCAGCCCGATCTCCTGGTGCGCAGCGAGGATCGCGTCGGCGCACTCGGGGGAGCGGACGTTGTGCGCCCAGTCGTGCACGGTCGTGATGCCGGTGTTGATCGCGTCGACCAGGCCGAGCCGGACGCCGTGGTAGAGGTCCTCCGGCCGGCAGCGCCGCCCGTTGGCCGCGTTGAGCGCGAAGTATGCCGTCTGCGGCGACGAGCTCGACATCGACCGGAACAGCGTGGTCCACAGGTGCCAGTGGGTGTCGACCAGCCCGGGCATGACGACGGTGCCGCCTGCGTCGATGCGCGGGCAGTCCGGGTCTAGGCCGTGGCCGACCGCGACGATCTCGCCGTCCCGGACGTGCACGGCGCCGCCGGCGAGATCGCCGAGCGCCGGATCCATCGTCAGCACGTACCCGCCGTGCACCAGGAACTCGTTCACGACCTACGTATACCGGTCAACCGGGACAGCCTCTCGGAAGGGTCTGTCTTTGTCGTCGCAACTTGGCATCATGTGATCCGTGCCGACCTCCCGAGGAGCAGACCGCGCGACGAAGCCGCTGCTGGCGCCGCTGCGCCGGCACGATCCGGCCCGGGTCGGGCCCTACCTCCTGCTCGGGCGGCTCGGCGCCGGCGCGATGGGCCGGGTCTACCTCGGACGGTCGGCGGCCGGCCGGCTGGTGGCGGTCAAGACGATCCGCGACGACTACGCCGAGGAGCCCGACTTCCGGGACCGGTTCGCGCACGAGGTCGCCGCCGCCCGGCGGGTCAGCGGCGTGTTCACCGCGGCCGTGGTCGCCGCCGACCCGGAGGCCGAGGTGCCCTGGCTGGCCACCGCGTACGTGCCGGCGCCCTCGCTGTCCCGGCTGGTCGAGACCTGCGGGCCGCTGCCGGTGCCGGCGGTGCGCTGGCTGGCCGCCGGCTGCGCCGAGGCGCTGGAGTCGATCCACGCGGCCGGCCTCGTGCACCGCGACCTCAAGCCGTCGAACGTGCTGGTCTCGCTGGACGGCCCGCAGGTGATCGACTTCGGGGTGGCCAGGGCGGTCGAGCGGATCCAGCTCACCGCGACCCGGGAGGCGCTGGGCACGCCCGCCTACATGGCGCCGGAGCAGGCCAGGGAGGCCCGCAGCACCGGCCCGGCCAGCGACGTGTTCTCGCTCGGCTCGCTGCTGCTGTACGCGGCCACCGGGCACGCGCCATACCAGGGTGAGACGACCATGGACGTGCTCGTCCGGCTGGCCACCCAGCCGCCGGACCTCACCGGGCTGCCGGCCGAACTGGTCGACCCGCTGGAGCGCTGCCTCGACCGCGACCCGGACCGGCGGCCGACGCCGTCGCAGCTGGTCGCCGGGATCGCCGCGACGATGCGGTTCGAGGGCAACGACGGCCCGCGGTCGCTGCCGCCGCGGGCGGTGGAGCTGATCGAGGACCACCGGCGCCGGCCGCTGCCGGCCGAGCCGGTGGACGCCGCCGACCATCCGTCCCTGCCGGGGCGGGAGCCGGAGGACACGGTCGGGTCGAGGGCCGGCGAGCAGCACCCGTCGTTCCCGCCGGCCACGCAGCTGCCCGGCCCGCAGGTCGGCGAGGGCACCGGCGGCGGCGCTCACCGGGCCGATCCCCCGCGGCGCGTCGACCGTCGGCTCGCGATCGTGCTTGGCTGCCTCGCCGCGGTCGTGCTCGTCGGTGGCGGGCTGGAGATCGGCTCCCGGCTCGGCAACGACGGCAGCGGCACCGCCGCCCAGCAGCAGGTCGATCCGGGCCTGCCGCCCGGTGGCCCCGGCCAGCGGCCTCCGCCGCCGCCGGCCGGAGACCCGGCCGCCAAGCCCGAGGTCAGCGTGAACCAGCCGTTCGGCGACTCGCGGACCACCTTCGTCGTCTCGGGCCGCGGCTGGCGGCCGAACACGACGGTCACCCTGACGCTGGACGGGAAGCCGGTCGTGCCGAAGGCGCCGGTCACCGACAAGCAGGGCGCCTTCAACTACACGCTCAACCAGGGGCAGGAGATGTTCCCGTCCGGGCTGCCGGCCGGACCGCATTCGGTGCAGGCGACCGGCAACGGCGGCCAGAAGGCGGTCGACACGTTCAAGGTCGGCTGATCAGCGCTCCCACCACAGGTCTTCCTGGCGGGTGCACCAGTCGGGGTCGTCCAGCCGGGCCAGGTCGGCGCGAGTGATCACCGCGTGCTCCAGCAGCACCGAGGCGACCACCTCGTCGGACAGCCGCACCGCGCGCGCCGCCAGCCCGCGCTCGCTGATCTTCTGGCGCAGCGCCTTGACGTGCTCGCCGACCCGGGCCGAGAGCCTGTCCCGGAACGCCGGATCGGTGTCGAACCGCTCCAGCTCGTAGTGCGCATCGGTGACGACCAGCGCCTCCCGGGCGATCTCCGGCGTCCGCGGCAGCGGTGTGCGCCGGGTCGGGTCGACCAGCCACGGCCGGCACCACAGCAGCGCGACCAGGAACAGCTTCGTGTCCGGGTCGAGCCGCAGCGGCAGCACGGTCGCGTCGCCGGCCGGCTCGAGCTCGGGCTGCGTGTCGGCGGCGCCGAGCACCGTGACCCGCAGCGGCACGCCCTCGTCGAGCATCGCCTGCGAGCCGACCGACACGGTGCCGGCACGGACGAACCAGCCGCCGGCCGGCTCGTCGCCGTCCTCCAGCCGGGGCAGCCGGATGCGGTAGCCGTCGCCCACCACGTACAGCGCGTGCGAGCGGCTGATGTTCGTCACCAGCACGCCGCCGGCCATCCCGGCGATCACCCCGGCCCGGCGGGACAACCCGCGGCCGGCCACCACCACGAGGTCGGCGTCCGGGCCGCGGCCGAACACGAGCCGGCCGCCCGGCGGCACGTCGACGAGCTCGCCGGAGCCGGTGCTCACCCGCACCGCCGCGCGCCCGTTCAGCTCCGTCACACCGCCACCCACAAGGACCAACGATCGTCGCTGTCTCGTTGCGTACGCAACTCCCCACCCCCGGATCCGGGGGTAGGCGTACCGGCCGGAAATTGGTCTCCTGGACACGCCCGCGGCGAGTCCGGGACTCGCCGCGTGGACGGGGCGGCGGCGCTGGCCGGGAGGTATCGGCAACACACCTCCCGGGACGACGGCCATGCGGGGGGCCGCCGCCCCGGCACCGCGCGCGGATCGGGATCCATGCCACTCAGCCGAACGTGAACGAGTAGGCCGACAGGCCCGGGGACAGGTCCACCTGCAGCACGCCGCTCTCCTGATGGCCCCGGTGCAGGACCGGGTAGATGTTCGGCGCTCCGGACACGCGGTAGCGGGTCGTCGTCCGGTCGACCGTGACCGTGAGCGTCCCGGTGCCGCCGACGTCGAGGTAGACGTCGCCGGCGAGGAAGTTCAGCGCGATGCCGGCGTTCCTGCCGGCCGTGATCGACTCGCCGGTCACCGACCAGGTCCCGGTCAGCGCGAAGTACCCGGGATCGACCCGGGCCGGGTAGTGGTAGGTGTGCGTGCCGTTCGCGAGCGGGGCGGTGTCGTTCTCGTAGTACTGCGCCCGGTCGGTGCCGAGGTAGGTCTCCGGCGACTGGTCGGCGGTCGGCGTCAGGTCCGGCACGCTCGTCCCGCCCGGCAGCGCCCGCCCCGGGTGGGCGGCGTCGAGCAGCTGCCGGATCAGCTGCTCGGTCTGCCCGTAGTCGCCCTCGCCGATCGAGGTGAACCGGACCGTGCCGGACGCGTCGATGAGGTAGTCCGCCGGCCAGGAGTCGTTGCCGTAGTTGTTCCAGGTCGCGTAGCCGTTGTCGAGCGCGATCGGATACCGGACGCCGAGCCGCTTCGCGCCGGCGGCGACGTTCGACGGCACGTGCTCGAAGGCGTACTCCGGGGTGTGCACGCCGATCACCTCGAACCCGGCCGATCGGTACGCCGCGTACCAGGCGTTGACGTGCGCGATGGCCCGCTGGCAGTTGATGCACGAGTACGCCCAGAAGTCGACCAGCACGACCTTGCCGTGCAGTGCCGACAGGTCGAGCCCGCTGCCGCCCGGCGTGTTCAGCCAGCCGGCGATGCCGGCCAGCGGCGGCGCGGTGCCGCAGTCGCGCAGCGCCGGCGCGCCGGAGCCGGCGTCCTGCTCGCACGCGGCCAGCGCGGCGCTCGGGCCGGCAGCCGTGCCGGGAGCCTTGCCGGTGCCGAGAGCCGTGCCGGTGCCGAGGTCCTTGTTCAGCGCGGCGGTGTAGTCCGGCACCGCGCGCTGGATCGCGTCGGTGACGTTGAACGCCAGGGCGGCGGCCAGGCCGATCACGACGACCCCGGCGCCGACCCGGATCGCCGTCTGGTGCCGGCGGAACGCCCGCAGCCGCTCGGCCAGCCGCCGGCCGGCCAGCGCGAAGGCCAGCAGCGGCAGCGCGGTGCCGATCGCGAACGCGACGGTGAGCACGAGGGTCCCGGCGCCGATCCGACCGGTGGCGCCGGCGACCGTGATCGCCGCCAGCACCGGACCGGCGCACGGGACGTAGACCGCACCCAGGGCGAGGCCGAGCACGAACGCACCGCGGTCGGTGCCGGCGGACCGGCGCGGGATCCGCGCGAACGGCCGCTCCAGCAGGCGCTCCACCGGCGGCGCGATCATCCCGATGCCGAGCAGCACCAGCAGCACCAGCCCGGCCCAGCGGATCGCGTCCTGCGGCACCGGCAGCGCCGCGAGCACCAGCGTGCCGAGCAGCGTGACCAGGCTGAAGCTCAGCGCCAGCCCGGCCACCACCAGGTATGGCCGGCGGTTGGCCGCGGGCAGCGGCTCGCGCTCGGCCAGCGCCACCCCGCCGGCCGTGAACCGCTGCCGCCGCACCGGCTCGGACCGGGCCGCCTGCGCGCCGCCGGACAGGAACACCACCGGCAGCACCGGCAGCACGCACGGGGAGATGCCCGTGATCACGCCGCCGACCAGCCCGATCAGCGCAGCCGTCAGCACCGCGGGTCCCCCAGGTCGGCGTCGTACCCCACGCCGGACGGTACGGATCGACCTCCCCGCCGGCTCACCAACCTCCCACTTCGTCAGCTCCCCGCAAGACAGCCATCGCGGTTGGGTTGTGTCTTACAACATGTGAGCCTCCTGACCTACGAGGAGCTGCGCCGCGTCGACGCCGCCCGCCGCCTCGTCCTCGAACTCTGAGTCTTCGAACCCTGAACCCGGCGCCGACACTCGCTAGCGGTGGAGGCGGTGGCGGGTCCAGGTCAGGAAGCGGCGCAGGGCGCCGGCCAATCCGCCGGGGAAGAAGAACAGCACCACGAGCAGGCAGATCCCGAAGATCAGGTAGGACCGGCCGGGGCTGATGTTGTCGGTGACGTTCGGGACGAGCACGAAGAACGCCGCGCCGAGCAGGGCGCCGAGCAAGCTGCGGGTGCCGCCGACGACGAGCGCGACGAGCAGCGACACGGCCAGGTTGAGCTGCAGGATCGCCGGCGAGACGAACTGGACGGCGATCAGGTAGAGCCAGCCGGCGACGCCGCCGCAGAGCCCGGCCACGGTGAACGCCAGCACCTTGTTCCGGTGCACGGCGACCCCGTTGGCGGCGGCCATCGCCTCGTTCACCCGGATCGCGGCCAGCGCCCGGCCGAGGCGCCCGTCGAGCAGGTTGTGCACCAGCCAGAAGACGACCGCGGCGACCACGCCGACCAGGTAGACCCGCCACTGGTCGTCGGCCTGGCCGGTCCACTCCGGCGCGGTGGTGGCGACCACCGCGACGCCCTGCGAGCCGCCGGTCAGGTCGACCAACCGGTTGGCCAGCGGCACCGCGAACGCGGGCAGCGCCAGCGTGATGATGCCGAACGCGAAGCCGCGCAGCCGCACGGCCGGGATCGCGACCAGCACCGCGACCACGCCGGCCAGCGCGACCGCCAGCGCCAGCGCGGCCACCGGTCCCCAGCCGTGCCCGAACGCGTACGCCGCTGCGTACGCACCGAGGCCGACGAACGCGCTCTGCCCCAGCGAGACCTGCCCCGCCCGGCCGACCAGCACGTCCAGCCCGAGGATGGCCACGCCGTAGACCAGGATCAGCGTCAGCTGCAGGTTCGTGTACGGGCTGGCGAACTGCGGGATCGCCAGCAGCACCACGGCCACGACGGCGTACGCGACCCAGCGCAGCGGCCGGGCCCTGGCCGACAGCGTGGCCGGCGCGGCCGAGGCTCGCTCGGTCGTGGTCACAGCCGCTCCACGTCCCGGTGGCCGAACAGGCCCTGGGGCCGCACCAGCAGGATCAGCGCCAGCAGCACGAGCGGCACCGCGATGCGCAGGTCGGAGCCGATGACGTCGATGTTGGCCCCGGCGACGGTCTCCACGATGCCGATCAGCCAGGCCGCCACGACCGCACCGAGCGGGCTGTCCAGGCCGCCGAGCACCGCGGCGGCCAGCGCGTAGACGAGGATCGTGTCCATCATGTTCGGCTGCAGCGGCACGCTCGGCGCGACCAGGCAGCCGGCCAGCCCGCCGAGCACCGCGGCCAGGCCCCAGCCGACCAGCAGCAGCGAGCCGACCGGCAGGCCGAGCAGCCGCGCCGAGGACGGGTTGTCGGCGGCGGTGCGCAGCGCAAGCCCGAGCCGGGTGCGCAGGAAGAACAGCTGCAGGATCACGACGGTGCCGGCCAGCACGGCGACCGTGCCGACGTCGCCCCAGGTGGCCCTGGCGCCGAGGAACGACACGACGTCGTCGGGGAACAGCGACGGGAACGCCCGCACCGACCCGCCCCAGACCAGGTTGATCAGCCCGTTGAAGCAGATCAGCACGGCGACCGTGGCGACGATCGCGACCAGCGGCTCCTGGCCCTCGAACCGGCGGATCAGCAGCCGCTCCGTGAGCGCGCCGATGACCAGCGAGATGAGCAGCGTCAGCAGGACCGCCAGCCACACCGGCAGCCCGGTCTCCACCAGCGACCATCCGATGTAGACGGACACCGCCGCCATCTGGCCCTGGGCGAAGTTCACCAGCCCGGTCGACCGGTAGACCAGGACCAGCGCCAGCGCCAGCGCGGCGTAGATGGAGCCCGCGGTGATGCCGTCGACGATCTGCTGCACCGCTATCACACGCCCAGGTATGCGCGGCGGACGCCGTCGTCGCCGGCGATCTCCGCGGCCGGGCCGGTCAGCGTGAGCCGGCCGGCCTCGACCACCGCCGCGTCGTCGACCAGGTCGAGCGCGATCCGCGCGTTCTGCTCGACCAGCAGCAGGGTCAGCCCGCTCTCGGTGCGCAGCCGGTGCAGCGCCGCGAACACCTCCGCGGTCACCCGCGGCGCCAGCCCGAGCGACGGCTCGTCCAGCAGCAGCAGCCGTGGCCGGCCCATCAGCGCCCGGGCGATCGCCAGCATCTGCTGCTCGCCACCGGACAGCGCCGCGGCCGAGGCGTCGATCCGCTCGCCCAGGCGCGGGAACAGTTGCAGGCACTCCGCGACGCCGGCCTTCACCTCGCGGCGGTTCCGGCGCAGCAGCGCGCCGGCGAGCAGGTTGTCCCGCACCGACAGCCGGTTGAGCGTGCCCCGGCCCTGCGGTACGTGACCGACCCCGAGCCGGGCGATCTGGTCGGTGCGCCGAGCGGTGATGTCGGTGCCGTCGAACGCGATCCGCCCGGACCGCCGGACCCCGCCGGTGATCGCCCGCAGCAGCGTGGTCTTGCCGGCGCCGTTCGCGCCGAGCACCGCGGTCGCGCCGCCCTCGGCCACGCTCAGGTCGATCCCGTGCAGCACCTCGGCCGCCCCGTACCCGGCCCGCAGGCCGGCGACCTCGAGCAGGCTCATGCCCGGCCCCGCTCGCGCTCGCTCGCGCCGCGCGGCCAGTGCCCGCGCGGCCAGCTCCCGCGCTCGCTCATGCCGCGCTCCCGAGGTAGGCCTCGACCACCACCGGGTCGCGCTGGATCTCGGCGGCCGAGCCCTCGGCCACCTTCCGGCCCTGCACCAGCACGACGACCTTGTCGCAGATCGACGCGACCAGGCCCATGTGGTGCTCGACCAGCAGCACGCTGATCTCCCGCTCGGACCGCAGCCGCCGGATCACCTCGCCGAGCGCGTGCACCTCCTCGTGCACCAGCCCGGAGGCGAGCTCGTCGAGCAGCAGCAGCCGCGGGTGGGCCAGCAACGCCCGGGCCAGCTCCACCCGCTTCATCACCCCGTACGGCAGCGCGCCGGCCGGCTCGCCGGCCCGCTCGGCGATGCCGAGCCAGTCGAGCGTCTCCCGCGCCTCGGCGGCCAGCTCGCGCTCGGCCCGCCGGGCGCTCGGCCACCGGACCGGGTATCCGGCCAGCCGCGCCGGCAGCCGGTTGTGCCCGCCGAGCAGCACGTTGGCCAGCACGGTCGCATCCGGCTGCAGCACCGGGTGCTGGAACGTCCGGGCCAGGCCGAGCCCGGCCAGCCGGTGCGGTGCGGTCCGCAGCGCGTCCGTGCCGTCGACCAGCACGGTCCCGTCCGTCGGCCGGTAGAGCCCGGAGACGCAGTTGAACAGCGACGTCTTGCCGGCTCCGTTGGGCCCGACCAGACCGCAGATCTCGCCGGCGGCGACGGTCAGGTCGACGCCGTCGAGCGCGCGCAACCCGCCGAAGGTGAGGCTGAGCCCACGGACGTCCAGCAGCGCGGGATCAGGGTGCTGGCCGGTCTCCGTCAACCGCCGTTCACCTGCGTCCAGGTGCCGTTCTGGAAGTGGTCGAGGTAGAGCTTGTCGATCGGCGGCTGCTGGCTGCCGTCGTACGACAGGCCCT
>Ga0070671_100004098_pt1 | contig 11507 bp, 13 predicted proteins | sample KBSS73metaG_FD_65341 | JGI IMG/M metagenome (GOLD analysis project Ga0070671, IMG submission 65341) | Switchgrass rhizosphere microbial communities from Kellogg Biological Station, Michigan, USA - KBS S7-3 metaG | ecosystem: Host-associated > Plants > Roots > Rhizosphere > Soil ... | reverse complement strand
TGTCACCCAGTGTCACCCGTGCACTAAGCGTCAGCCGGCGCTCTACAAACCCGTCCCGCCCCGCTAACCTGGCGCCATGCTCGACCCGTCCCATGCCCGGATCGACCGCGATTTCGCGCGAACGATCGACTGGAACCTCCTGAAAGTGTTCCTCGAAATCGTGCGCTCGGGCGGCATTGGCGCGGCCGCGCGGACGCTCGGCAAGCAGCAGCCGAGCGTCAGCGCCTCGCTCAAGCGGCTCGAGGACCAGCTCGGCGCGCGGCTGTTCGACCGGTCGACCGCCGGCGTGCGGATCACGCCTGCCGGCAAGGCGCTCGAGGCGCTGTGCGAAGACCTGTTCGAGACCGTGCGCATGGCCCAGCACCAGGTCGCGCAGGCCAGCAAGCAGGTCGGCGGCATGGTCCGCATCCAGCTGGTCAGCTCGATCGTCTGCGCCGAGTTCGACGAGGCGATCGCCTCGTTCCACCGCCGCCATCCCGCGATCACCATGGAACTGCGCGTTTCGCCGTGGCGCGGCGTGCTCGAAGCCCTCGCCACCGGCGAAGTCGAGGTCGGGATCGGCTACGAAGGCGCCGCCGGTCCCGCGCTGGTCTACGAGCCAATGTTCGTCGAGACCCAGCAGATCTACTGCGCCCGCTCGCACCCGTTCTACGGCCGCAAGCTGGCCCACCTCTCGGACCTCAGGCGCGAAGGCTTCGTTCTCACCGGCGCCGACGAGCCCGAGGCCGTCACCCGCCTGCGCAGCCGCCACGGGCTCGGCGCCGAACAGGCCGGCCTCGCCGAGGATGTTCACGAAGCGCTGCGGCTGGTCTCGATGGGCGTCGGCCTCGGCTTCCTCCCCGAGGGTGCCGCCGAAGGTGCGGTCCAGTCCGGCCGGCTCTGGCCACTCCTTTCCGACGAGGAGCGCCCGGCTTACCAGATCTTCCTCATCTCCCGCGCCGACCCCTCGCGAGATACCGCCACCCAGCTGTTCCTCGACGAGATCCGCCGGCGGCTCCGGGCGCGGCAGGCCTGATCTCGCCGCTCATATCTTGAAACTATGAGCATCATCGCGAATTGACCGCTAGCGCTATGAGCCGAATCGCGTAGCGTGGCTCGCATGATGCTGGTCCACACTTCGGCATGACCCACCTTTCCGGCCTGTGGCAGCGCCTGCTGCTCGCTCGCCCCGGCGAACCCGTCGACACATTGACCCGGGTGGACTGGCTGCAAGGCCCGGTCCTCTACATCGACCTGCGCCAGCCGCCCGCCCTAGCCCGGAAGATCGCGGCTCGCTGCCTGGCCGAACTGACCCTCGAGGAGGCTCACCACCTCGCCACTCAGGAAGGGTTCGCCGGCCGGTTCGAGCTGCGCGGCGACCTGGCCGAGTGGCACCGCGAAATCGACTTCCGCCCCTGCCCGCTCGGCGACCGCGGCCGGCTCGAGCAGCACGGAGAACTGCTGGTCGAGCATGGCGTTGAAGCCGCCTACGTCGAGCACTGGCAGCGCGAACCGGCCGACCGCGGCGTACCCAGCGGGTCCGCCCGGTTCGTCTCTGCCGATGATGACCGCGCGGTCATCGTCGTGCGCCATGGCAGCCGCTTCGCCTACGCCCGGGCCCGCGCCGAGACGCTGGCCCCGGGCGTGCTCGAAGCCCGCCTCGCCCACGCCACCGCTGCCGAGGCCCGCGCCCTCGTCGATTGCGAGATCTCGTTCGGCACGGTCACGCCGGCAGGCTGGCGCATCGACCGCTCGAGCCTGCCGTGGCGGGTCGGCGCGACGCTGCTGGAGCCGGGCGCGATCCTCGCCGGCGGAGCCCTCACTGTCGCCGACACCGCACCCGGCGGCCAGCCGGTCGCCCGCTGCCTGCGCCTTGTCGAACTGCACGGCAGCATCCTGCCCGCCGAGGCTGAGCCCGAGGCCGCGGCCCCGGCTCAGCCCCGCGCGGAGAACGCCAGCGGCGAGCCGTTCCGGTCGATCCCGGTGATCGACATCGCCGCGCTCGGCGGTGCCGATCCCGCTGCCGAAGCTACCGCCGTCGCCGCACTGCGGCAGGCCGCAAGCGAAGTCGGGTTCCTGATGGTCACCGGCCACGGCATCGCCCCCGCCGTCACCGAGCGCCTGCGCGCCGCCGCCAAGCTCTTCTTCGCCCAGCCGCTTGCCGCCAAGCAGGCCTGCTACATCGGCCGCTCGCCCAACCACCGCGGCTATGTCCCCGAAGGCGAGGAGCAGCTTGGCGAACCGGGCCAGCGGCCCGACCGCAAGGAAGCCTTCGACCTCGCGCTCGATCTCGCCCCGGCCGCCGTGCCGGCCGGACACCCGATGCTCGGCCCCAACCGCTGGCCCGAGCTCCCCGGCTTCCGCGAGGACGTGATGGCCTACTACGGCGCGGTCTTCGCCGTCGGCCGCCGCCTGCTGCGCGGCTTCGCGCTGGCGCTCGGCCAGCCGGCTGACAGCCTCGACCGCCTCGTCACCATGCCGCCGAGCCAGCTGCGCCTGATCCACTATCCGCACGACGCTGACGCCGCCGACGCCCCCGGGATCGGCGCGCACACCGACTACGAGCTGTTCACCCTCCTGCTCGCTTCGGGACCGGGGCTCGAAGTTATGAACCAAGCGGGCGAATGGATCGACGCCCCGCCCGTCCCCGGCGCGCTCGTCGTCAACATCGGCGACATGCTCGAATACTGGTCGGCCGGACAGTTCGTCGCCACCTCGCACCGGGTCCGCAAGGTCGCCGAGGAGCGCTACTCGTTCCCGCTGTTCTTCGCGCTCGACTACGACGTCGAACTGCGCCCGCTACAGGACCGCGCCGCCGCCGCCATCCGCACCGGCGAACACCTCTACGCGCAGACGGTCCAGACCTTCCGCTACCTCAAGGATCGTGCCGCGGCCGGGGCGATTGCCTTGCCTGAGGGCGCCCGCGCTGTTTCTTCGTTCGGGCAGGTTGCCCGCCACCATGTCCAAGACGCCGCTTGAGCCCAGAGGGGGACGCATGAAATTGACTTTCCGCAAGACGCTGCAAGCCGCAGCCCTGGCCAGCCTGGTGCTGACCGCCGCCTGCTCGGGCAAGAAGGAGGAGAGTGCCGCGGCACCCGCCGCCGAAGCGCCCAAGAAGGAATTCAACATCGGCTGGTCGATCTACGCCGGCTGGATGCCCTGGCCCTATGCCGAGAAGAGCGGCATCCTCAAGAAGTGGGCCGACAAGTACGGGATCAAGATCAACCTGATCCAGGTGAACGATTACGTCGAGAGCGTGAACCAGTACACCGCCGGCAAGCTCGACGGCGTGGGCGTGACCAACATGGACGCGCTGACCATCCCGGCCGCGGGCGGCAAGGATACGACCGCGCTGATCATGGGCGATTACTCCAACGGCAATGACGGTATCGTCATGAAGCAGGGCAAGTCGGTCGCCGATCTCAAGGGCCAGACGATCAACCTCGTCGAGCTCTCGGTCTCGCACTACCTGCTCGCCCGCGCCCTCGAGACGAGCGGGCTAAAGCTGGCCGACGTGAAGACGGTCAACACCTCCGACGCCGACATCGTCAGCGCCTTCGCCACTCCGCAGGTGACCTCGGTCGTCACCTGGAACCCGCAGCTGTCGGAAGTGAAGCGCTCGGGCACGATGGTCTTCGACAGCTCGAAGATCCCGAACGAGATCCAGGACCTGATGGTCGTCTCCACCCCCACGCTGGCCGCCAACCCAGCGCTCGGCAAGGCGCTGGTCGGCGCGTGGTTCGAGGTGCTGGCGCTGATGCAGAAGGGCGGCCCCGAATCTGAGGCAGCAATCGCCGAGATGGCAAAGCTGAGCGGCACCGACGTCGCCAACTACAAGGGCCAGCTCGCCACCACCTATCTCTACTACAAGCCCGCCGATGCCGTAGCCTACGTGACCGGCGCCGATATCGCCAAGCATGAGGACCTGGTGCGCCAGTTCTCGTTCTCGAAGGGGCTGTTCGGCCCGAATGCCACCACGGTTGACGCGATCGGCATCGAACTCCCCGGCGGCCGGGTGCTCGGCGACAAGGCCAACATCAAGCTGCGCTACAACGCAGATTTCATGAAGATGGCCGCTGACGCCAAGCTCTGAGCAGCAATCCTTCACCGACACAGCGTCGGGTCGCAAACCCGCCTCGGCCCTCCGAGGCAACCGACTGGCCCCGGGCAGCATCTGCCCGGGGCCATTTTCTCATCACGCGCGGTCGGCAGCCGGTTTGGCCCGCGCCGCGAAACTCTTGCGCAGCTTCTGCAACTTGGGGGGAATAACGGCCAGGCAGTACGGATTGCGCTGGCCTTCACCTTCCCAGTACTCCTGGTGGTAGTCCTCGGCCGGATACCAGGTGGCCGGGCCCTCGATCCTCGTGACGACCGGCGCTGAGCGCTCCTCCTGCGCCCGCGCGATGGCCGCTGCGGCCTCGGCGCGCTGGTCGTCGTCGAGCGGGAAGATCGCCGAGCGGTACTGGGTGCCGATATCGTTGCCCTGGCGGTTGAGCTGGGTCGGATCGTGAGTCGCCATGAACACGTCGAGCAGTTCGCCATAGGCGATCACATCGGGATCGAACGACACCCGGATCGCCTCGGCATGGCCGGTCCGGCCAGAGCAGACTTCCTTGTAGGTCGGATGCTCGGTCGCCCCGCCGATATAGCCGCTCTCGACCGCACCCACGCCGATCACGTCGCGAAACACCGCCTCGGTGCACCAGAAACACCCGCCTGCCACAATCGCCTCTGCCATTCGCCTCGCTCCTTCACCGGCCAGCCCCGAAGATAGGAGGCGCCTGCAGCAATGTCATCGTTCAGGGTCATCGTGCTGGGTCATCGTCCGGCGGTGGACACCGCCTCGCGGCGGTCCTACTTGGCACGTCATGACCGAGATCACCGTCGCCGCCCTGCAGCTCGCGCTCGGCTCGTCCGACGAGGGCGAGAACATCGCCGCCGTCGCCGTGCTGGTTGAGCAGGCCGCGCAGCAGGGCGCGCAGATCGTGCTCCCGCCCGAGCTGTTCTCCGGCCCGTACTTCTGCAAGACCGAGGACGAGGCGCTGTTCGCGCTCGCCCGCCCGGTGGCCGAGCATCCTTCGGTCCGGGCGATGCAGGCGCTCGCCGGGAAGCTCGGCATCGCCATCCCGACCAGCTTCTTCGAGCGCGACGGCCACCACTACTACAACACCCTCGCGATGATCGGGCCGGACGGCGCGATCATTGGCACCTATCGCAAGAGCCACATCCCCGATGGCCCCGGCTACGAGGAGAAGTACTACTTCCGCCCGGGGAACGACGGCTTCAAGGTGTGGGACGTCATGGGTGCCCGCATCGGCGTGGGCATCTGCTGGGACCAGTGGTACCCCGAGGCCGCGCGCGTGATGGCGCTGATGGGCGCCGAGCTGCTGTTCTACCCCACCGCAATCGGCACCGAGCCCTACGACGCCGAGCTCGACACCAGCCGGATGTGGCGCCGCGCGATGCTGGGCCACGCGGTCTCGAATTGCATGCCCGTGATCGCGGCCAATCGCATCGGCAGCGAAGACGGCCAGCGCTTCTACGGCCACAGCTTCATCTCCGACGAATGGGGCGAATTCGCCGCCGACTTCGGTGCGGACGAGACTGGCGTGCTGGTGGCCAGGCTCGACCTCGCCCGCGCCGCCCGGCACCGCGCGGGCATGGGCTTTTTCCGCGACCGCCGCCCGCAGCTCTATACCCGAATCAGCCAGGACATCTGAGCAACGCCATGGGGGCGGCCTCTCACCGCTATATCGTCGCACTCGGCTCGAACCGGCGACACCATCGTCACGGGAATCCACCCCAGGTTGTCGCCGCAGCGCTCATTGCGCTCGATCGCGACGACCTCAGCCTCGTGCGCGCCTCGCGCCTCGTTGCCAGCCGCCCGCTCGGCCCCTCCCTGCGGACCTACTCCAATGCCGTCGCGCTCGTCGCCAGCTCGCTTGAACCGGACGCGATGCTGGCGCGGCTCAAGCGAATCGAGGCGCAGTTCGGCCGCCGACGCGGTGGCCAGCGCTGGAGCGCACGCGTGCTGGATCTCGACCTTGTGCTGTGGGGCGGCGGGGCATGGGCCAGCGAGCGCCTCGTCATCCCGCACCCGGCCTACCGCGAGCGGCCGTTCGTTCTGGGCCCAATGCGGAGCTGGGGGCGCGTGGCGCGCGATCCGCTGAGCGGCCTCACCCCGGCCCACCTCCATGCCCGCTTGACCCGCCCCCGCGCGCTCCCTAAGCCGCGCCCCTGACCCCGGCCCACATGGCGCCGCTGCGGGGGCCCTTAGCTCAGTCGGTAGAGCAACTGACTTTTAATCAGTAGGTCGCTGGTTCGAACCCAGCAGGGCTCACCAGGTTTTCAGCGGTTTACGGCACTTAATGCGGAGCGAAGATCGATCCGTGCAACCACCGTGCAACCACGCGGCGTAGTGCCGTGCAGTGTTGGGTAGCACTGCTCCCAAAAAAATTTACAGCTTCAAGAATGGCGGAATTCTGCGCATTGCAGGCGCCATCGCTGTCGAATGTGCGCCAGGGTTGGCGCTTCTCGCCCGAACCTAAGAATCGAAATCGGTAAACCTCATAGGCAGCGCTATTGCTGCGATTATCGAGGTGGAATCCATGACAAAGACCCGTAAGCCGAAGCGTCCAATGGGGAGCAGTGGGAAGGAAGTTGCTGGAAGCCGGAGCGGCCGGCATCAAGATCGCCTTCTCAACAACAAGCCTAAGCCAACGGAGCCGAAGGCCGGCAACCCCTCCGCGACGGGGACCAGGAAGCGGAAAACTTGCTCATGCACATGCCACACGGGCAAGCGGCTCTATCGCGACGAGAAGTGGCTCGCTTTGCGTTGGAGCGTGTCGGAAAAGAAGCTTCAGGCCGATCGCGCGAAGGGCGTCGGGCCGAAGTTTGTGAAGTTTGGTGATGCGGTACGGTATCGTCTCAGGGTGATCTACGCGTACGAGCGCGACGCCGAACAGAGCAACACCTGCAGGTAGAGCTAACGGTTTGGCTGAGTGGGACCTGGTAGGAACTCCTGCCGGGTCCGCTTCGCTGTCGGCGTCACCCAAGCCATGCAATATACAGGTATAGGCATAGCCCACAGCCATACCTGCACCATCCTCACATTCCCTCTACCACCCGTCCCTATGAGGCACAGCAGAGGTGCTTACATGCTATCCATGACCGACCTCTATCTCAACGTTCGCCAGTCCGAACGCATCCTGGCCAACACCTGCTTCGCTGAGAAAGCTCTTCGAGCTACTCGTCGGTGGAAGCTCTGCGATGATGACCGAACCATCCTGAAAGGCTTCGCAGGCCTTTCAGAGGGTGCCTCCGCGTTCACACTTTCAAACTCTTCTCTCAGATCGGCGTCGTGCCGAGCCTTGGTGGATTCCTTTCGAGAATATTGGGAAGCCAGCTTGCCCGTGGATGTGCCCGCCTACTTTTTCACGTTCACCTGCGACGTCGGGTTCACATCAGATCGCCTGGCTGTCATCCGCCTCAGAGCCTTTCGTCGTATGCTGGCAGATGCACTGCGCCAGATCGGTTTGTCAGGCATCAGTCAACTGGAAATCCAAGCGGTCGTGAACTACCCTCAGCAGGGGGCTGGCCGGACCTTGATATTGCACGCGCACTCCATCCTGTGGGGAGTCAGCAAGCTCCGAGCTATCAGGACGGTCATTGACGAGCTCAACGCCGACCCACGGTGGTCGAATCCACTCAGCGCAACTCCAATTGTGTGCCGTCGATTGAAGGGCGGAATGTTCGAGGCACTGCCGCTCTGCTACTATCTCGACAAGATGCCGATCGCAGGCAAGAACCGAGTCCCATACCGAAAGAAGCCTGGCGAATACCGGTTCAGGGACACCATGGCAGGGTACCGGCCTGAACTCGCTCTGCGCGTGATGGAGGCTCTTTCGCAGATATCGATGTTTGATGCGGTCGTCGCTACCGGCGACGGTGTCCACGTCCGCCGCGCCTGGGAAAGCCGACTTGCAGCGGCGTTCCCACAACTCCGAAGGCCGGACCGCGATTATCTAGAGGACGTGGCGCTGGCTTGGACCAGTATGCGAGAGATGAATGGAAGCAAAAATTTCCTCAGTATCAATCTTATCGGGTGAGGATACGGCAGTACTCGTGCTCACTTCGAAAACCGGCACTATTTCGCCAATTTTGCTAAGTTTCGTATTCCATGCTATATTTACGCTGCAGTCGATTCGTGTTCGATTGCACCATCCTACATCAAGATAACCGGAGGATATAATCCTCGATAGTTTGCGGAGGCGGAGCTATATGCAGCGAAAAAGGAGTGGCGCGCGGGTGCGAGCCAAGATCATGACGTGCGACCAGCAGGATGCCCTGATCGCACACCTGTCCTCGAGTCGGCACGGCACCCGCAATGCCGTCCTGGGCCTGCTCTCCTGTAAGGCAGGACTGCGGGCCTGCGAGATGGCGGGGCTTGACTGGGCCATGGTGTTGGACGCGACCGGGCGTATCGGCAGCCTGCTCGAAATCACTGGAACTATTGCCAAGTACGGGTCCGCACGGAGCATTCCGGTCCACCCGCAACTCCGATCGGCGCTGCGACGCCTGCACGCCGAACAGCGCCGTCCGGTCGTGGGCCCGGTGTGCCGGTCGCAACGTGGCAGGCAAATGACAGCCAAGAGCATCGTCAATCTCTTCACTGGAACATATCGTGAACTTGGCTACCGGGGCTGCTCATCGCACAGCGGTCGCCGAACCTTAATCACGTTGGCGGCACGGCAGCTGCATCGGGCTGGAGCATCGCTCAAGGACATCCAGCTCATGGTCGGACATCGCAATCTCGCGACCACTTCGGCTTACATCGAGGGGGACAGCCTGGCTCAGAAGCGCTTGATCGGGTTGCTGTGATGCACTGGCCGCTATTCTCATTGCCTGTCGACGCAGCGGGATATTCCCTCGCCAGTCGGGGGCTCCTGGTCCGTGGAGACGCGGCACATGACGGCTAAGGCATCCACCCCGTTATCCACGGAGGTGACTGCTAGGCATAGCCTGGAACCGTGGCGTCAAGGCGACCTCGACTTGCTCTGCGGCGCCTACAGCACCATCAACGCTATTCGACTGGTGCGTGCCGGGGTGGCCCCATTGTCGGTCGCTGCTGGCAAACGCCTCTTAGCCTCAGCGGGTGATTTCCTCGCCGATCGTGATGGACTTCAGGAGGCCCTCTCCTGGGGCATGGCTCTAAAACGCCGGTATGCTCTGGCGAGGCATCTCGGCCGCCTGGCCTCGGGACGCGACTTCACCGTGACTGTCGAGCGGGCGGCACTGGTCAAGCCGTCGATCACCGAGGTATTCGCCTGGATTGGCGCAAGCCTCACTGCAGGCAAGCCAGTGCTGCTGTTTCTTGAGAACATGCCCGATCACTACACCGTCGTCGCGGGCATGACTGAGACCCGCCTTCTGCTGTTCGATTCTCTCGGCATGAAGTTTTTGAACCGCACCACCTGCGGCATCCGCACCGGTGCTCGGCACATTTCAGCCCGTGGGCTGCTGCGGGTCGGCATCGAACGTCTCCCCTAACCTCACCCACCGCCACCAGCACTGAAAGGAGAAGTTGGCATGTCCTGCCACGACGAAGACGCACGCCCAGATGCCACGGCCAAGATCCGCGCGTTGAACGACCAGCTGCGCCGCACCATGCCGCATGGCCGCGTATTGCTGACCCGAGCCGTCGCCGATCTCGATCCAGCGACAGTGCTCGCCATCATCAAAGCCGTGAAGGCGTTCGACAACTTCACGCCGCAAAATGACCGGTATTTCGAGCACGATTTCGGCAAAGTTGAGGTCGAGGAAACGGAATATTTCTGGAAGTGTGACGCCTACGATCTGAACATGGAATGGGGCTCGCCTGACCCCGCCGATGATGCAGTCACCAAGCGCATCATCACCATCATGACAGCGCAAGACCTGTGAGGGAGGCAAACATAGAATCTCTTGATCAGCACTCGTTCAAGCCGCACATCCCCTCGCCTGCGGCGGCGATGGGATGTGCATACCTATCGGCCAATGCACCTGACAGGAAACTAGAAAAACGGCAGGCGACTTTATGCTGGGCGGACGCTCGATGGCGACCACCGTTGCCCATCCAGCCCGTCTATCTTGCCTGGATGGAGCGTCGGATGCGAGGTGCTCCTCGTCCGCGGACACCGGGATCGACAAACCCGGAAATGCAAATCGGTAAATGCTCTATGCCGACCAAAACGGCGGCTTCAAGGAGCATGACCATGCGCACCGAATTTGAATACGACACACCTGACTATTCCCTTATTACCCCAAGCCTTCCTACCACGCTCGATTCCCCGATCGTCCACGGGCTGTTCCAATCGTTCAGCGGCAATCGCTATCTAGTCATTGGAAATGCGGAGGAGCGGACGGTGGTTGCCCTCACCCACACCTACTGTGAACCGTTCACCGTCATCGAACCCTCTCAGTTCGGAACGGAATATGGGTGCTGGTGGGTGCGCGTCTGGCTTCGCCCACTTAAGGGGTCGGCAGGAGCTCCAATCCGCGAGCCAGGAGTGCTCCGGGTGCGTGGAAATGATGTATCTCTGCGGTGCCACACTGGACCGGGCACTACGGGGTGGATCCCATTGGGTCTACATTTGGACAAACCGTTTCGGAGGTCGCTGACTAGCTGGACAATCGAAGCAACGAGGCCATTCTTTCCCCTCTTCAGTCGCGACAGTGACGAAGGGCTTGGCTGGGCGATATTGCCGCACGATCGTCCCCCCTTCCTGGAAGGGGTGATCGACCTGCTTATGGATGTGTAATGCAGTCTTGCTGACGCCGCCATCTGCTGCTCGGCTTTAGCCGAGCGGCAGATGGATCAACGCCTAAGCCGCGCTCCTCCCTGTGCGCACCAGCGTTGGTGGCAAATGAGTAAAACTGCCACCAAACAAACGCTCCAGCGAAGTACCCAGTCCAACCGAGTAAGGGCCTTGCGATGAGCGAGGGGAACCGGAAGCGTGCTTGTTCGTGCCGCAGCTTGTCATCCAGGTTCGGGAGGCTTTTACGGCCACGCTGTGTTGCGCAGCACTTTCGCCAACATTTCGACCACACCTTGCTCCGCTTCGGCGGAGCATTCTTCTTTTTGACCTGCCGGGATTAGCTCGTGGGGACTTTGCTGAGAGCTTCGGCGATCATCGCTGCGATCGTCTCTTTCGCGCGCATGCGGACCGCCTTGTCATGCGAAGTCAGATCGTGGCGCAGCCACTGCGGAACGCGTTTTACAATCGTATGAATGATTCCCTGGATGTTTGAAGTCATTGTCCCGGCCTAGGAGTTGCCAGACAGATTCGCAATTCAATGTGAGCGCGAATGGTCGATCAGTGGGCACTCGGCGGACGCCCATTCGACAAAATCCGACAGCACTCGATGTCAGCTTTGTCAGAGGAAGAAGGGCGGTATGCGAGCTCACCGCCGGAGTTCGAAGCGAGCTGGCGCAGGTTGGCTGCTTGCGCCGACATAGCCGCCGTTCACGAAGCCTTTACGGCTGCCTA
>Ga0070671_100004096_pt1 | contig 11512 bp, 10 predicted proteins | sample KBSS73metaG_FD_65341 | JGI IMG/M metagenome (GOLD analysis project Ga0070671, IMG submission 65341) | Switchgrass rhizosphere microbial communities from Kellogg Biological Station, Michigan, USA - KBS S7-3 metaG | ecosystem: Host-associated > Plants > Roots > Rhizosphere > Soil ... | reverse complement strand
GGTTGACGGTCCGGATGAGCAACATGTTGACCACCGCGCCCGCCACGTCGCCCGCCTCCGGGTAACCGCGGAACTCCCCGGAGCGCTGTCCGTCGGTGATCAGCCCGAGCAGGGTGTCCGGTATCGAGGCCAGCGTGCGGGGGTCGTCCGGGTCCTCGGGGTCCGCGGGCCCCGCCGCGCGGCCGCCCGCGTAGTCGTTGATCGCGTACCAGAAGGCGGCGCTGAGCCCCCGGTGCCGGAAGGTCATCCGGGCCAGGGCGCGGACCTGGTCCTTCAGCGCGTCGACCAGCGGTCGCCCGCGCTCGCGGTCCCGCTCGGCCTGGGCCACCAGGGTGTCGACCAGCGGCTTGTACACGTGCCCGATGAGCGTGTGCTTGCTGGCGAAGTGGTTGTACGCCGACGCCGCGCTGACCTCCGCCGTGGTGGCGATGTCCTCCATCCGCGTGCGTGCCCAGCCGCGCGTGGAGAAGGTGGCGTCCGCGGCGTCGAGCAGGGCTCGACGCGTGCGGTCGCGTTTCGTCTGGGCGGCGCGGGCACGTGCATCACCCGGACGGCCCCCTGGCGCGGCGGGCATTGCACGGACAGTAGCGGAAAGAGGCCGAACTGGGCTTGACTCCAAGATGGGGTTCACCCAAGATGGTGACGTACTTGAAATTCGAACGGCCTCCCACCTGCAGGGCACGGCGGGTGGGGTCGCCGGTTCGGAGGAACGGTACGCCGTCACCCGTCGGGGATCGTCGTCACAGTTGAGGACGGCGTTCGGGTGGTGGGTGCAACGGCCGTCCAGCACAGGGCGGATCACCGCCGGTTCCGACGGGCACATCGGACCCGCGGTTCGCATCGCGTAGTCGCAGGGGGGTCGTCCGCGGCCCCCACCTGCTCAGGGAGGGGATTCCCGATGTACCGCCACGCCACCCGTTCCGTCCGGTCCGGCCGATGACCGCCGCCGCGGCGGCGGAGCCGCTGGAACCGGTCGATCTCGGAGCCGTCGATCTCGGAGCCGTCGAGTTCGAGAGCGCACCGGAGCCGCAGCGCCCGCAGCTGAACGTCGTCCAGGGCGGCAGGCTCGCCCGGCCCGTCCCGGCGCCCGCGCCGCTCGAGCAGTACGTCGCCGCCGCCGTCGCGGGGGACGCCGCCGCCCGGGACCGGCTCCTCGAGGAGATCCGGCCGCTGGTGCTGCGCTACTGCCGCGCCCGGCTCGGCCGCCAGGAGAGCGTGATCGGCTCGGCCGAGGACGTCGCGCAGGACGTGTGCGTCGCCGTGCTGGCCGCGCTGCCCGGGTACACCGTGAAGGGTCTGTCGTTCCGCGCCTTCGTCTACGGCATCGCCGCACACAAGGTCACCGACACCTTCCGGGCCATCGGCCGCAACAAGTCCGAGCCCGTGGCGGACGTGCCGGACACCGGCGTCGTCCTGGACGGGCCCGAGCACCAGGCCCTGATGACCGAGCTCAACACCCGCCTCGGCGGGCTGCTCACGGTCCTGACCGAGCGCCAGCGCGAGGTCCTCGTGCTGCGCGTGGTCGTCGGGCTCAGCGCGGAGGAGACGGCCCAGGCCGTGGGCTCCACCCCGGGCGCCGTCCGGGTCACCCAGCACCGCGCGCTGGCCCGCCTCCGTCAGCTCGTCACCGGCGGTAGCTGAACCGGTCGATCCCGACTGGTCCGGCGGGCGACGGTCGGTGGCCGGGCGGTAGCCTGGCCGCCGACCTCCACGTCGGTGGGGGCCGAGAGTCGAAGATCGCTGGAGGGCCCCGTGTCGGCTGGTCAGATCGCTGCGCTGATCGCGGCGATCGCGTTCGTGGTGCTCGTCGTACTACTCGCGATCCCGCTGCTGAAGCTCGGCCGCACGCTGGACGAGGCCACGGTGGCGATCCGCAAGGCCCACGAGCAGTCCACACCGCTGCTCACGGATGCCCACACCACGTTGACCAGCGTGAACACCCAGCTCGAGCGGGTCGACGGGATCACCTCGAACGCGAAGACGGTCACCGGCAACGTCTCGGTGCTCACGTCGCTGTTCACCGCCACGCTCGGTGGCCCCCTGGTGCGCGCCGCCGCGTTCTCCTACGGCCTGAACAAGGCCGTCAAGGCCCGCCGCGCCGGCAAGGACGCAGGCCAGCACGCCCTCACCCGTCGGGGCCGGAAGGGGCGCCGCACGTGAAGCGTCTGTTCTGGGTGGGGGTCGGGGCGGCCGCGGGCGTCTACGTCAGCCGCCGTATCGCCGAGACGAGGCAGCAGCTCACCCCGCAGGGCCTCGGCGCCAACCTGGCGGACGGCCTGCGCGAGCTCGGGGCCGGTCTGGGCGCGTTCGGCGCGGAGGTGCGCGCCGGCATGCAGGACCGCGAGCAGGAGCTGACCGAGCTCGTCGAGAAGCGGACCGGCGGCCACGTGCCGACGTACGGTGAAGCCCTGCGGGACGACTCGGGTCGAGCGCCCGGGGCGGGTCGGTAGACCCGCCCGTCCCCGCCCCGTACCTTCTGGTTCCGCGAAGAGAGACACCGTGCAGACCCACGAGATCGTCCGTCGTTTCACCGAGCACTTCGTCAAGGCCGGGCACACGCCCGTCGCGAGCGCGTCGCTGATCCTCGACGACCCCAACCTGCTGTTCGTCAACGCGGGCATGGTCCAGTTCAAGCCGTACTTCCTCGGCCAGGCCCCCGCGCCGTACGACACCGCCACGTCGATCCAGAAGTGCGTGCGCACCGGGGACATCGACGAGGTCGGCCGCACCACCCGGCACAACACGTTCTTCCAGATGGCGGGCAACTTCAGCTTCGGCGACTACTTCAAGGCCGGGGCGATCGAGCACGCGTGGAACCTGGTCACCGGGGACCTCGCGTCCGGCGGGTTCGGGTTCGACCCGGAGCGCATCTGGGTCACCGTCTACGAGACGGACGACGAGGCCATCGCGCTCTGGAAGCGGATCGCCGGGCTGCCCGAGGAGCGCATCCAGCGCCGGGACGGCAAGGACAACTACTGGGACATGGGCGTGCCCGGTCCCGGCGGCCCCTGCTCGGAGATCTACTACGACCGCGGGCCGGAGTTCGGCAAGGACGGCGGCCCCGTCGTCGACGAGGACCGGTACCTCGAGATCTGGAACCTCGTCTTCATGCAGGACGAGCGCGGGGAGCTCAGCCCCAAGCTCGGCCACCCGCCCGTCGGGACCCTGCCGTCGAAGAACATCGACACCGGCATGGGCGTCGAGCGGGTCGCGTACCTGCTGCAGGGCGTCGCGAACGTGTACGAGACCGACCTGGTCCGGCCCGTGATCGCGCGCGCCGAGGCGTTCTCCGGGCGCCGGTACGGCGTGAACGGCGAGGACGACACCCGCTTCCGCGTGATCGCCGACCACGCCCGCTCGGGTGTGATGATCATCGGTGACGGCGTCACGCCGTCGAACGAGGGCCGCGGGTACGTCCTGCGCAGGCTGCTCCGCCGGATCGTCCGCTCGGCCCGGCTGCTGGGCATCACCGAGCCGGTGCTCAAGGCCTTCGCCGAGGTCGTGCGGGACGAGATGTCCCCGACCTACCCCGAGCTGACCAGCGACTTCGAGCGGATCTCCGCCGTCGTCGAGGCGGAGGAGGAGGCGTTCGTCTCCACCCTCGCCGCGGGCACCCGGATCTTCGACACGGCGGTGGCCGAGACCCGGTCGTCGGGCGCGCTGGTGCTGCCGGGGGACCGGGCGTTCCAGCTGCACGACACCTACGGCTTCCCGATCGACCTCACCCTGGAGATGGCCTCCGAGCAGGGCCTCGAGGTCGACCAGGACCGCTTCGCCGCGCTCATGCAGGAGCAGCGCGAGCGGGCCAAGGCGGACGCGAAGACCCGCAAGGTCGGCCACGGAGACGGCTCGATCTACCGCGCGGTGCTGGACACCCACGGCACCACCGAGTTCCTCGGCTACACCGAGCTCGCCGCGGAGGCCACGGTCGTCGGGCTGCTGGTCGACGGGCAGCCGGTGCCTGCCGCCGCCGAGGGCTCGTCGGTCGAGATCGTGCTGGACCGCACCCCGTTCTACGCCGAGGCCGGTGGCCAGCAGGCGGACCGCGGCGTGCTGCGCTCCGGCTCGTTCACCGTGCGGGTGGACGACGTCCAGTCGCCGGTCGCGGGCCTGCGGGTGCACCGCGGCGTCGTGACCGAGGGGACGGCGACGCTGGACTCGTCGGTCGTGGCCGAGGTCGACGTGGCGCGGCGGACGTCGGTCTCGCGCGCCCACACCGGCACGCACCTGGTGCACGCCGGCGTGCGTGGCGCCCTGGGCACCTCGGCCGCGCAGGCGGGCTCGCTGAACGCCCCCGGGCGGCTGCGCTTCGACTTCTCCTCGCCCTCGGGTGCGGTGTCGCCGACCCAGCTGGCCGAGATCGAGGCCGAGATCAACGCGGTGCTGCAGGAGAACCGCGAGGTCGAGGCGTACGAGACGTCGATGGACGAGGCCCGCAGGCTCGGCGCGATGATGCTGTTCGGCGAGAAGTACGGAGACCGCGTCCGCGTGGTCGACATGGGCGACTACTCGCGGGAGCTCTGCGGTGGCACACACGTGCAGCGGACCGGTGAGATCGGCCTGATCAAGGTGCTGTCCGAGGGCTCGATCGGCTCCGGGGTCCGGCGCGTGGACGCGCTCGTGGGGCTGGACGCCTTCGACTACATGTCCAAGGAACACCTGCTGGTCTCCCAGCTGGCCGAGCAGCTCAAGGCCAAGCCGGAGGACCTGCCGGAGCGGATCAACGGGCTGGTCGAGCGGCTGCGGGACGCCGAGCGGGACCTGGAGAAGCACCGCGCCGAGGCGGTCCTGGCCTCCGCCGGGACCCTGGCCTCCCAGGCCGAGGACGTCGGCGGGGTGTCCGTGGTCGCCGTCGAGGCGCCCGCCGGGCTGGGCGGCAACGACCTGCGCACCCTCGCCTCGGACGTCCGGGGTCGGCTCGGGTCCGCGGCCGGCGTCGTCGCGCTGTTCTCGTCCGAGGGCGACAAGGTCGCGTTCGTCGTGGCCACCACCGCCGCCGCGCGGGACAAGGGTCTGGCCGCGGGTAAGCTGATCCCCGCCTTCGCGCCCGCCGTGGGGGGTCGGGGCGGCGGCAAGCCCGACCTGGCCCAGGGTGGTGGCACGGACCCGAGTGGCGTGTCGGCCGCGATCCAGAAGCTGCGCGAGGCCGTCCGCGGGTGAGCCTCTCCGCCACTCGTGTGGCACAAGCGTCGCTGAGCGGTGCTCGTGCCACACGAGCGTCACTGTGATCACCCCGCGCGGGCGCAGGCTCGGGCTCGACGTCGGGTCGGTGCGGGTCGGGGTCGCCCTCTGCGACCCCGACGGGCTGATCGCCACACCCCTGGAGACCGTGCCCCGCGAGGGCGCGGCCTCCCGGATCGCGGCGCTGGTCGAGGAGCACTCCGTCGTGGAGCTCGTCCTCGGGATGCCGCGCACGCTCGCCGGGCGTGAGGGGGTGGCCGCCGAGGCCGCCCTCGCCTTCCGGGACGAGCTCGCCGGCCTCCCCGTGCCGATCGTGCTGCAGGACGAGCGACTGACCACGGTCGTGGCCACCCAGCAGCTCCGCGGCCGGGTGAAGGGTCGCAAGCAGCGAGCCGTGATCGATCAAGTGGCGGCCGTCGCCATCCTGCAGGGGTATCTGGACTCGCGGAGCTGAGCGGCCGTTACTCTCCGGGACGTGAACCGGACGTCTCGCCCCCACGTCCCCGGCTGCGGTGTGAACCGCCTGCTGCGCGTGACGGGTCGGCGCCCGTGAGCCGTCCGCCCGGGCAGTTCGTGACCCGCCGCGAGGAGCTCGCCGCCCGCCGGGCCGAGCTGCGCGAGAACGCCCGGCGCCGTCGTCGTCGCGGCGTGGTGGTCCTGCTCGCCGCGCTGCTGCTGCTCGCGGTGGTGTTCGGCGGCGGGGCCTACCTGGTGGGCTCCCGGTTCTTCACCGACGACTTCGACGGGCCGGGCGAGGGGGACGCCGTCGTCCGGGTCCTCGACGGGGACTCCACGCGCCAGATCGGGACGATGCTGGCCCGCCGCGGCGTCGTCGCGAGCCCGGAGGCGTTCACCGAGGCCGCGGCCGAGGACTCCCGGGTGCTGGCCATCCAGCCCGGGTACTACCAGGTCAAGCTGCAGATGTCGGGGGAGTCGGCGGTCACCGCGATGGTCGACCCGGCCTCCCGCGTGGGCAGGCTGGAGATCCGCGGCGGCACCCAGCTGGACGACACGCGCTCGCCGGACGGGACGGTGGCCCCGGGTGTGCTGAGCCTGATCGCCGCCGCCACCTGCGCGCAGATCGACGGCGCCCGCAGCTGCCTCACCGCGGACGACCTGCGCGGCGCCATGGCCACGGCCGACCCGGCGTCGCTCGGGGTGCCCGCGTGGGCGGTCGAGGACGTCGCGCGGGCCGAGCCGAACCGCCGGTTCGAGGGTCTGGTCGCCCCGGGCCTGTACGACGTCGCGCCGGGCACGTCCGCCACGGACGTCTGGAAGTCGCTGCTCGCCGTGTCGGTGGCCCAGCTGGAGTCCGAGGGCCTGACCGGGGACGCCACGCACGACGGCCTGTCGGCCTACGAGCTGTTGGTGCTGTCGTCGATCGTGGAGAAGGAGGCGATCACCCCGGACATGCCGAAGGTGGCCCGGGTGATCACCAACCGGCTGGACGCCGACCAGCGGCTGGAGATGGACTCCACGGTCAACTACCCGCTGGACCTGCCGGCCCTGCGCACCACGGCGGAGGCACGGGGCACGGCGGGGCCCTACAACACCTACCAGAACACGGGCCTTCCCCCGACCCCGATCGCGGCGGCGGGCAAGGACGCGATCGAGGCGGGTCTGAAGCCCGAACAGGGCCCCTGGACCTTCTTCGTCCGCTGCCAACCGGACGGTACGAGCTGTTTCGCCACGTCTCTGGCCGAGCACCAGGCGAACGTGGGCCGGGCCATCGCCAACGGCGCGTTCTGACCCCCGTCACCGACCCCAGGAACCGGCGGGCGGGATCGGTGAGGGCGAGCTGGTGCCGTCGCGCCGCACCCGGGCGCCGCGCACCAGCCTCCTGAGCTCCGCGCCGGACAGGACACGGGCTCGGAACGGGTCCGACGCCGTGCGCCGGGCGAGGTCGTCGACCGGCAGCCCGCGGTCCGACGCGATCAGCACCACGTTGCCGAACCGCCTGCCGGACAACAGGTCCGGTGCCGCGACGATCGCCACCTCGGCGAAGTACTCGGCGACGGTGGCGATCTGGTCCCGGGCGAAGTCGAGGGTCCCGCCGTCGGCGACGTTCGCGACGTAGATCCCGTCGTGGTCCAGCACCCGCCGCACGTCCGCGACGAACTCGGCGGTGGTCAGGTGGGCGGGCGTCCGAGCCCCGGCGAACACGTCGAGCACGATCAGGTCGACCGACGCGGCGGTGTGGGTGGCGAGCATGGCCCGGGCGTCGCCGCTCCGGACCGCCAACCCGGGGTCGTCCGCGGGCAGCCGGGAGGCGACCAGGTCGATCAACGCCGCGTCCAGCTCGACGACGACCTGCGCGGACCCCGGCCGGGTCGTCGCGACGTACCGCGGCAGGGTCCACGCGCCGCCCCCGAGGTGCAGCGCCCGCAGCGGGGTCCACGGCGGGGCGGCCAGGTCGACCACATGCCCCATCCGCCGGACGTACTCGAACTCCAGGTGCTCGGGATCGGCGAGGTCGACGTGGGACTGGGCCGTGCCGTCGACGAGCAACGTCCAGGCGAGAGGCCGGTCCGGGTCGCCGACGAGCTCCGCGCGCCCGTGGTCGACCTCCGCGCGCACCACGGCCCTGGCCTCCCGATCGGGTCGGGAGGTCGCGGGCACCGGGAGGTCGGGCACCGGGAGGTCGGGCACCGGGAGGTCGGGCACCGGGAGGTCGGGCACGGGGAGATCCTGCCCCGACGACGGCGGTGCGGCACCGTCCGGTCGGGTGCGGCGAGGGTGACGCGTACTACCACGCCCCACCGACGTCTCGCGGCGCCGGCGGGAGCCGTGGGCCCGGCAATCCACCGTTCCGGGGGCCTGTGGACAGGTTCGCGGTGATCGCGGGGGATGTCGGGAACGACGGCGACGATCGTCGGCATGGACGGTGGGCTGCCGGTGGGCACGGGCTCGGGCTCGGGCACGGGCATGGGCTCGGGCACGGGCATGGACGTGGGCTTGGGCTCGGGCATGGACGTGGGCATGGACGTGGGCATGGACGTGGGCACGGGCTTGGGCGTGGGCTTGGAGGTGGGCACGGGCATGGACGTGGGCTTGGGCGGGATGTCGGGCTGGGTCGGGTGGGCGGTGCTGGGTGCCGGGGTCGGCATGCTCGCCGGGGTGCTCGGGCGGGTGCTGGTGGGCAGGCTGCGGCGGGGGTTTCGGATACCGCCGCCCTGGTGTGAGCTGGCCGTGGGGGCGGTGTGGGCGGCCGTCGCGGGCGGGGTGGCGGCGGGGCTGGTCGCGCCCGCGTGGGCGCCGTTGCTGGCGGGGGTGGGCTGGCTCGGGGTGGTGGCGGGGGCCGTCGACGTGCGCCACCACCGTCTGCCGGATGCGTTGACCCTGCCCGCCCTGCCTGCGGCGCTGCTGCTCGCGGTGCCGCTGGGGGCGGGCGCGGTGGGGCGGGCCGCCGCGGGTGCGGCGGTGCTGGCCGCCGTCCACCTGATGGTGCACGCGGTGTCCCCGGCAGCGCTCGGGCTGGGCGACGTGAAGCTGGCCGCCCCGGTCGGGGCGGTGCTGGGGGCCGGGTCCTGGGCGGCGCTCGTGCTGGGTTGTGCTCTCGCCGCGCTCATCAGCGGCGTCGTCGGCGGCGTCATCGGCGCTGCCGTCGGAGTGCGGGAGCTGCGGAGACGGTTCCGGGCGCGATGCCGCCGACCGCGAGCACCCGGTGCCGTCGACCCGCGGGTGCGGAGCCGCGGTGCGGCCGGCCGTTGGGTCGGGGTGAGCGACGGGACGCGTGGCCGGGTCGGGGTCAGCGATGGGAAGGACGGCCCAGGCGAGATCAGCGATGGGACGGGCGACCGGGTCCGAGTGAACAACGAGATGGGAGGCCGGGTCGGGGTGAGCGACCAGATGGGTGGCCGGGTCGGGGTGAGCGACGAGAGGGGCGCTGTGAGCGACGGGACGGGCGGCCGGGTCGCCGCGGAGCTGCCGCACGGGCCCTCGATGCTGGCGGCGGCCTGGCTGACCGCGCTCGCGGTCGCCGTGGGCGGTGGGGCGGGTGGTGGTGTCGGCGCTGGGGTGGGCGGGGGTGTCGGCGGTGTCGGCGATACCAGCGCTGCTGTCGGCGCCGGTGTCGGCGCCGGTGTCGGCGCTGGTGTCGGCGCTGGTGTCGGCGGGGGTCTCGCCGACGGTCTCGCCGACGGTCTCGCCGACGGTCTCAGCGGCGCCGTCGGGGTGGAGGGCGCGGGGTGAGAGAATCGCGGGGTGTTGCGTTGGATCACCGCTGGCGAGTCGCACGGTCCTGCCCTGGTCGCCGTCCTGGAGGGGATGGTGGCCGGTGTCGAGGTCACCACCAAGGAGCTGCAGGCCGAGCTGGCCCGCCGCAAGCTCGGCCACGGCCGCAGCCCCCGGATGGCCTTCGAGGCGGACGAGCTCGAGGTGATCGGCGGGCTCCGGCACGGGGTGACCCAGGGGGGTCCGGTCGCGGTGCGGATCGGCAACACCGAGTGGCCCAAGTGGGAGACCGTCATGGCGGCCGACCCCGTGGACCCCGAGCTGATCGCGAACCGCGCGCGCAACGCCCCGCTCACCCGGCCGCGCCCCGGCCACGCCGACCTCGCGGGCATGACCAAGTACGGCTTCGACGAGGCCCGCCCCGTGCTCGAGCGCGCCAGCGCCCGGGAGACCGCGGCGAAGGTCGTCATGGGGACGGTGGCCAAGGCGTTCCTCAAGCAGGCCTTCGACGTGGACGTGGTCTCCCACGTGGTGGCGATCGGTGAGGTGGACGCACCGGACGGCGATCCCGTGCCCGGCCCCGGCGACCTCGACCGGGTCGACGCGAGCCCCGTCCGCGCCTTGGGTGAGGACACGGCGACCCGGATGATGGCCGAGATCGACGCCGCGCACGAGGCCGGGGACACACTCGGCGGTGTCATCGAGGTCCTCGCCTACGGCATGCCGGTGGGGGTCGGCTCGTACGTGCAGTCGGACCGCAGGCTGGACGCCAAGCTGGCCGGGGCGCTCATGGGCATCCAGGCGATGAAGGGCGTCGAGATCGGGGACGGTTTCCGCACCGCGCACCGCCGCGGCAGCGAGGCGCACGACGAGATGCTGCCGGGCGACCCCGTCAAGCGGCTGTCCAACCGGGCGGGTGGCATCGAGGGCGGCATGACGAACGGCGAGCCGATCCGGGTGCGGGTGGCGATGAAGCCGATCTCCACCGTCCCGCGGGCGCTGCGCACGATCGACACGGCGACGGGGGAGGAGGCGACCGCGATCCACCAGCGCTCGGACGCCTGTGCCGTGCCCCGGGCGGGCGTGGTCGCCGAGTCGATGGTCGCGCTCGTGCTCGCCGAGGCGGCGTTGGAGAAGTTCGGCGGGGACTCGCTGGCGGAGACCAGGCGGAACGTCGCGGCCTACCGCGCCGAGACCACGCGCCGGTTCACCTACGACGCCGTCGAGGCCCCCGACACCCCGGACACCACCGAGGCCCCCACCGCCTGAGGCGTGCGGTGCGCCGCTCGGGAAACCGGTGTGGGCGGACGGTGTGGGCGGACGACGGGGTGGTCTCGATGGCGCGGGAGCGAGGCCGGTGAGTGGCACGACCGCTCCGGAGGATCGCGGCGGATCGTGGCGGATACGATCGAGCGCGTGAGCGACGCGCGCAAGCCCCTGTTGGTGCTGGTCGGGCCGCCCGGATCGGGCAAGAGCACGGTCGGGCGCGTCCTCGGCAGGCGGCTCGGCGTGGCGTTCACGGACGTCGACGCCACCATCGAGTCCCGGACCGGGACCACCATCGCGGACATGTTCACCACCGAGGGTGAGCCGGCGTTCCGGGCGGTGGAGCGCGAGGTGGTCGCCGAGCTGCTCGGCACGGACTGCGGGGTGCTCGCGCTCGGCGGTGGTTCGGTGCTGGCTGCGGAGACCCGGTCGCTCCTGCGGGATCATCGGGTCGTCTGGCTGCAGGTGACGGTGGCGGACGGGATCCGCCGGACCGGGATGTCGACCGCCCGGCCGCTTCTCGCCGGGGTGAACCCGCGGGCCACCTTCCGCACGCTGCTCGAGGCCCGCGCCCCGCTCTACGCCGAGGTGGCCACGATCGAGGTCGACACCACCAAGCGCAGCGCGAACCAGGTCGCAACGGCCGTGCTGGCAGGCCTCGAGCTGGCTCCGGCCCAGCCCGAGCCCACCGGCGCCCCGGGCCCGGACGACGTCCTGACCCCCTCCGACGCCGCCCCCCTCCCCGACCCACTCTTCGGTCGCCCGAGCAGCTGACCGGCGCATCTCACGCCGACGTCGGGCTCGCGCGCGCCGGTGCAGGACTCGCGCGTCGTGGTGCAGGACTCGCGCGTCGTGGTGTGAGACTCGCGCGTCGTGGTGTGAGACTCGCGCG
>Ga0070671_100004094_pt1 | contig 11513 bp, 7 predicted proteins | sample KBSS73metaG_FD_65341 | JGI IMG/M metagenome (GOLD analysis project Ga0070671, IMG submission 65341) | Switchgrass rhizosphere microbial communities from Kellogg Biological Station, Michigan, USA - KBS S7-3 metaG | ecosystem: Host-associated > Plants > Roots > Rhizosphere > Soil ... | reverse complement strand
GTTGTGGACCTGCAGGCGCTTGTAGATCGCGTCCCCGGTGTCGCTCATGTCCGTCGCGGGGAAAGGATAGACGCCGGTGAGCGCGTTCACCTCGAACTTGGGGCCGAGACGCGACTGCCCGCCGTTGAGGCCGGACCCGTAGGGATCGGAGCAGTTCACGCCCAGGTGCGAGCCGTCGGCGGCCTGGCAGGAGTTCGAGCAGACGTTCCCCTGAAGCGCCGCGCTCGCGTGCTTCAACCAGGCCTGCCCGATCTGCTCGAACCTTCCGGCCTTGAGCCGGAAGAGGTTCTGCCCGATGAGCGGGTGCTCGGCCGTGCTCGAGACCCAGTTCGCCATGCAGGTGCCGATGTTGCACGACGTCGTGCCGATGGCGTAGGCGGTGATGTCGCCGACCGTCCCGTACCTCTGGGCTCCGACGATGTCGCCCGTGATCACGTCGGGGGACTCTCCCGGATCGCAGATGTTGTCCGCGAGCGCGCCCCGGACGGGCAGCACCGCGAGCAGCAGCGAGAGGATCAGCGCGCGCGCCGGCACCGCGGATCGATTCAGGGACGCGCGGCCGCGACGGCCTTCGCGCCCGAGGGTCTCGATGTACGTCTCGGTCATTGGCTCCCTCCTGTAGCCGGGACGGATGGGCCGGTTTCTTTCCTAGGTCGTGCAGGAAATCGCACCGGCCCGCCCAAGGGCTTCAAAAGTGTACGACAGGTTTTCTCCCGCGAGGGAACAATCGGCTATGGATGTCCGCGCGCTCGGAGGATCTACGGACAGGCTCGGCCGGGCCTCGGCTGACCGTTCGGCAGATCGCCGATGCTCCCCTGCCCGGAGGGACAGTCGTTCACCGCGCGCACGAGGTAATAGAAGATCCCCGGCGCCTGCGGGACCGTGTCGATGCTGCTCGTGTCGGCTCCGCCCGTCTCGATGCAGACCGCCGAGCCGGTGAAGTCGTTCGGCGCGGACGAGCGCAGGGTGTCGTACCGGACGACGGCGCCGCCCGGATCCGTGGGCGGGGACCAGGCGAGGTGCGCGGCTCCGGAGCCGTCGCGCGACACCATGAGACTCCTCGCCTCGCCCGGCGTTGCGTGCACCTGCGCGTTCGCGCTGTCGCAATCGCAGGGCGCCGCGACGTGATCCCCGTCGGGGTCGCTCGCCGCGCACGCGGCGCTGGCGCAGCAGTCCGTGTCCGCGCAGTCGATGGAACCGTCGCAGTCCTCGTCGATGCCGTTGCCGCACGTCGCCTCGCTCGCGAGGGCCGGGCCGCAGTCCGCCCCGCAGAGGCAGGGGTTTTCCCCGACCTCGCAGACGCCGTTGCCGCAGCATCCGGCGCCGCCGCCCTGATGCTGGCAGTCGGCCGCGCAGTTCGCGCAGGTTTCATCGAGCCCGCAGACGCCGTTCAGGCTGCAGGGGTCGGGTCCGAGAGTGGACATCCCGAAGGAGGCGACGGCTCCGGGCTTGAACGATCCCAGGGTGGCCGTGGTCGCCACGGGGGCGGCGCCGGCGTCGAACCGGAAGTTGTAGAGCGTCCCCCATCGCAGCGCGTTCGCGCCCGGATCCGCTTCGTAGGGTGCGGTCGCCCACGTGACGGCTTTCGCGCCGACGGTCACCGTCCAATCGGTTCCGTCGATCGGCTCGCCGCTGTGATAGTCGACGTCGTGGAATCCCGTATTCGCCACGACGGTGCCGGGCGCGATCGGGATCCGGAACGAGCCCGCGCCGCGATCGCAGTTGATGTTCTCGACGGCGTACTCGTAGCGGAACATCCCCCCGCCGAGCGGCGTGACGCGCGCCCCGATCACCATCGTCCCGTCTCCGGGCGCGTTCGCGTACGTCAGGACGACGCTCGCGTCGGCGGCTTTCCAGGCCTCGATGGCGGGCTTGAGCCGGACCGTGGAGCCGCCGAGCGTGAGCGTGTAGATGCTGTGCCCGGTGACGCTCGCAGGGCGATAGGACATGTTGTTCGCGCCGTTTCCCGCGCGGGCGTCATCGTGCGCGATGTACTGAGCCTCGACGACGTACAAGGCCCCGGCGTTGAGAGCGGGATCGAGATCGGCGTTGTGGACCTGCAGGCGCTTGTAGATCACATCGCCCGGTTCGTTCATGTCGGTCGCGGGGTAAGGGTAGACCCCCGTGAAGGCATTCACTTCGTACTTGGGCCCGTGGCGCGCCTGCGCCCCGTTGAGGTTCGAGGTGTAGGGGTCCGAGCAGTTGACACCGAGATGCTGGTCATCGGCGGGGAGGCAGGAGGGGGAGCATGCGCCCTGCTGCAGGGCCGAGAACGCGTGCTTCACCCAGCTCTGACCGATCTGCTCGAACCGTCCGTTCCTGAGACGGAAGAGGTTCTGGGCGATCAGAGGATGCTCGGCGCTGTCCTGGATCCAGTTCGCCTGGCAGGTTCCGACATTGCACGAGGTGGTTCCCACGGAATAGGCGGTGATGTCCTCCAGGGTCCCGTGCCGCACCACACCGATGATGTCCCCCGTGATCACATCGGGCGCTTCTCCCTGGCTGCAGAGGTTGTCGGCGAGCGCGGCGGAGGGGGCCGCGATCGCGAGGAACGCGAGCAAGGGGAAGAGAGGGGCTCCTCGCGCGTCCACGGACCTTCCCATGGGCGGAATGTACTCCGCATTTCCCGCACCCCGCGCGGTATTTCGAAGCTCGACAGCCCGTGGCGAGGGCCGCACGGCCGAGTGACCGCCGCCGCCCGGGAGTCCGTCCCCCGTCGTCGCGCTAGAGGCGCGCCATCCGGTCGGTCTCGGCGATCAGGGCGCTCGTGATGCCGGGCTCGAGCATGGAGTGCCCCGCGTCCGGGACGACGATCAGCTTCGCTTCGGGCCAGGCGCGATGGAGGTCCCACGCGGAGGCCATGGGGCAGACCACGTCGTAGCGGCCCTGCACGATGACGCCCGGGATCCTCCGGATACGGCGCACGTCGTCGAGGAGCTGGGTGTCCTTGCGGAGGAATCCGCCGTTGACGAAGTAGTGGTTTTCGATCCGCGCGAACTGAAGCGCGAAGCGTCCCCGGGCAAAGCGATTGCGGGAGTCGGGCGGGATGCGCAGCCGGCTCGTGGTGCCTTCCCAGATCGACCACGCGCGAGCCGCTTCGAGGCGGACCTTGTCGTTTCGGCCGACGAGGCGGCGGTGGTACGCCCCCATGAGGTTCCCGCGCTCGCGCGGCGGGATCGGCGCGAGATACTTCTCCCAGGCATCCGGGAAGATGTGGCTCGCACCATCCTGGTAGAACCAGAGCAGCTCGCTCCTGCGCAGCAGGAAGATCCCGCGCAGCACGAGCCCCTTCACGCGCTCGGGATGGGTCTCGCTGTACGCGAGGGCGAGCGTCGATCCCCAGCTTCCGCCGAAGACGACCCAGCGCTCGATCCCGGCGCGCTGGCGGATCTTCTCGATGTCGGCGACGAGGTCCCAGGTCGTGTTCTCGCGCAGCTCCGCGTGCGGCGTCGAGCGTCCGCAGCCGCGCTGGTCGAAGAGGACGACGCGCCACTTGCGCGGGTCGAAGAACCGGCGGTACGCGGGATCGATCCCGGCCCCGGGCCCGCCGTGCAGGAAGACGATCGGCTTGCCTTCGGGGTTGCCGCACTCCTCGACGTGGAGCGTGTGTCGCGGCGAGACCTTCAGGCGCCAGGTCTTGTAGGGCTCGATCGGCGGGAAAGGCTTGCGCATGGATGACTCCTCAGCGGCCCTTGCGCGGCAGCGGCGCGGCGCCCCGGAGCGGGCTCCACTTCGGCGCATCGGCGTAGGCGACCTTCGGGATCGGCGTGCGCTTGGCGACGCCCGCGCCGTAACGGCGCGCCAGCTTACTGACCGGGTAGACGATCGTGCCGTCGGGACGGCGCGCGCCGGTCATCAGGATCAGGCACGGTCCCTTTCCCGCGCCGACGAAAACGTGGTTCGTCATCGGCGGGCAGTGCACGAAGTCCCACGCCTTGAGCCGGATCTCCTTCTCTTCGATGAGAAGACGGCATTCGCCGGAGAGGACGAGAAAGTCCTCCTGCTCGGACTCCCGGTGGTACATGCAGTTCGGCTGGCCCGGAGAGAGCGCCTGAAGGTTGATCCCCAGATGCGGAAACTCGGGCTCGCCCTCGAAATTGCACGTCTGACCGAACAGCTCGTTCTCGTACCAGCGGGCCTTGGCCGCGTTGACCACGTACCACCCGTCCCCCGGCTTGGGGACGAGCCCGCCCTTCTCACGCACCAGCTTGGCTCGTCGCGGCATCGCACGCTCCTTTCGGACGCCCGGAGGATCGCGCGAGACCCCTCCGCGGCGCAAGACCCGGGCCCCGACCCGCCCTACCGGACCGGCACGCCCTTGGAGGCGAGCAGGCGATCGTAGAGCGCCTCCGTCTTGCGGACCGTCTCGTCGATGCCGAACCGCTCCGCGCGCCTCCGCGCCGCCTCCGCCATCCGCGCGCGCAGGGGCTCGTCGCGAAGAAGCTCGATCAGGCGCGCGGCGATCGCGGGGGCGTCCCCCGCGGGCACGAGGAATCCCGAGACACCCTCCTCGACCGCCTCGCGGTTTCCCCCGACGTCCGTCGCCACCACGGGAAGCCCCGAGGCAAGGCTCTCGACCACGACGTTGGAGAAGCCCTCGCGCCAGGAGGTCAGGCACGCGACCTCGCTCGCGCGATCGAGATCGGGCACGTCCGCGCGCGGGCCCAGGAAGCGCACGCGCTCCCCCACGCCGAGGGATTGCGCCATCGCGCGCAGCTCCTCGAGCCGGTGCCCCTCGCCCGCGACGAGGAAACGCGCCCCGGGAACCGCGGCGACGACGCGCGCGGCCGCCTGGAGGAGGACCTCGTGCCCCTTCTGCGTGACCAGCCGCGCGACGGTGATGACGGCGCGGTCGGCGGGCGCGAGGCCCAGCTCCGACCGCACGGCGTCGCGCGGCCGGCCCCCGGAAGTGAACGCCTCCAGATCGAGGCCGTTGTGGATGGTGACGCACTTCGCGGGATCGATCCCCACCGCGGCGCAGTAGTCGTCGCGCACCTTGTCCGAGACGGTCACCACCGCGTCGCGCCAGCGGTCGAGGAAACGGTCCTGCAGGAGGCGGCGTCCGCCGTGCATCGTGTCGACGTTGTGGATCGAGGCGATGATGACAGGCACGCGCGCGAGCTTCGCGGCGACGGTCGCGGAGGTGTTCGACTCGCGCACGTGCGCATGGACGATCGAGACCCCCTGCGCGCGGAAGAGCCTCGCCAGCGCGAGAAGGCTCGTGGGCGCGAGCCGTCCCTTGAAGGGGAGTACGTGCACCGCGACCCCCAGGGCGCGCAGCTCGTCGGCCAGCTCCCCCGGCCGCTTGAGCAGGCAGAGCGACGCCCGGTAGCGGCCGGCGTTGAGCCGCGGAAGGACCCGCAGCATCTGCTTCTCGATCCCGCCGACCTCGAGGCGCGAATACACTCGCATGACGTGGGGCCGCGCGGCGGGGTCCGAAACCATGGGGCGGAACGCTATCAGCCCGGGGCGGCCCGGGCAATCGCCGCCGCGGCCCGCGACGCCCGTCCAGCCGAACGATCCGCCCGGGGCGCTCCCCCCTCGCGGAAAAACGGGCGGCACCCTCCGATGCCGGGGCTCCGGTGAGAGAATGGCGTCATCGAGGCAAGGCTGCGCGGGCCGTGGGATGCGGGATGAGCCCGGATCGAGCGACGGGAAGGCGCGGCGGGAGGAAACACGTGGAACCGGATCCGGAACACGCGACCGATCGGCTGGCCACACTGGGCGGCGCCATGCAGGACCCCCAGGCCGTACCCTTCGACATCGCCTATGCCCGCGAGCAGCTCAGGCACCAGCAGAGCCTGCCGATGGGGCTGCTGGCCGGAGCCGGCGCCGCGCTGCTCGGCGCGCTCGGCTGGGCGATCATCACCGCAGTGACCCACTTCCAGATCGGATTCATGGCGGTGGGGGTGGGTATCCTGGTGGGGACCGCCGTCCGCCGCTTCGGTCGCGGCTTCGACGGGATCTTCGGCGTGGCCGGAGCGCTCCTCTCGCTGGCGGGATGCGCCCTGGGCAACTTCCTCGCGGTCTGCGCGATGGGAGCGTCCGCGAACCACATCTCCTTCTTCGCGCTCCTCGGTAAGATGGATCCCGTCCTCGCCGGGCGGCTCATGGCGGCGACGTTCCAGCCGATGGACCTCCTCTTCTACGGGATCGCGCTCTACGAGGGATACAAGCTTTCCCTGCGCCGCATCACGCAGGCGGACATCGACACGCTGCAGACACGCTAGGAGAAACGGCCCCATGAAAGCCCCCAAGCGCAGCCTCACGCGAACGACCACCTCGAAAGCGATCGCCGCGCGCGCGAAGACCGGCGCGGCGAAGCGCTCCGCCGCGAAGCGCCCGATCGGGAAGGCCCCGGCCGCCGGGAAGCCCGCGCCGCGCGCTACCGGCCCGGGCTCGCGCGCAGCGGCCTCCGGCGGCGGCCCCGAGGAGGGCGACCGCGCCCCGGCCTTCAGCCTCCCCACCGGCGACGGGCGGACGATCTCGCTCTCCGATTACGCCGGCAAGCGATCGGTCGTCCTCTACTTCTATCCGAAGGACATGACCTCGGGGTGCACGGTCGAGGCCTGCGCCTTCCGCGACGCCTACGGCGCGTTCAAGAAGGCGGGGGCCGAGATCCTCGGCGTCTCGAGGGACAGCGAGGCCTCTCACGCGAAGTTCAGCGACAAGCACGCGCTGCCGTTCCCGCTGCTCGCCGACGTGGAGGGCAAGGTCTCCAGCGCCTACGGCGTCTGGAAGGAGAAGAGCCTCTACGGCCGCAAGTTCATGGGGATCGAGCGATCGACCTTCGTGATCGGCCCCGACGGGCGTATCCGGCGCGCCTGGCGCAAGGTCAAGGTCAACGATCACGATCAGGAAGTGCTCGCGGCGCTCGAAGCCTGACGCCTGCGGTCCTCTCTCGGCCGGGCCTATACGGCCGCGCGGGCGATCGCATCGCGCGCGAGGGCGCGCGCGCTCTCGTCGTGCGGCACGCGGATCTCATGGCCGGCGGCGACGAAGAGCACGGCCGTCTCGCTCACCGTCCGCCCCGTCGCCCGCTCGAGGGCGCGCGCATAGAGCGCGAGCTGCGGGGCGTACGCGCGCGCCCGCTCGCGGGCCTCGTCCTGGGAGCCCACCGCATCGGTCTTGAAGTCCGCGACGAGGAGGGTCCCGTCCTCCCGCTCCGAGACGAAGTCGATCTGTCCTTCGACGAGCACGCCGTCCTCGACGAACGCGACGGGCACTTCGCGCAGCACGGGCCGGCCTCGCGCCTCGCGCAGGACGGGGAGAGCGAGCGCGCCGCGCGCGGCCTGCTCGATCCTGCGCGCGTCCCCGGGGAGCCGCTGCTCGCGCGCCTGCCACTCCGCGAGCGCGCCCAGGGACGAGGGATCGTCGAGGTCCGCCGCCTCGAGGACCGCGTGGACGGCGATCCCGAAACGGCGCGCCCTGAGGCGCGCCGCGTCCCGCGCCTCTTCGATCCGGAAGAGGGCGCGCTCCGCGAGCGCGGTCCCGGGAAGATCGCTCTCGAGCGCCGCGGAAGTGCCGCCCTCGGCCGCGAGGCCCTCCTCCGGTTCCGGCATGGTTTCGCTCCGACCCGACGCCGTCAGGAACGCGGGGGGCCGGCCCGCCCCGGCGAGGAGCGCGCCCCGGTCCCGACGCCAGCCCGCGAGACATGTGGGTGATCCCAAAGGCGCCGGCCCGACGGCGACGCCGCGGGGCCTCTCCGCGTCCCGGTCCCCCTCGCCGTCGCCCGCCGCGCCGGGCCCGAGCGCTTCGATCCGCTCCAGGCGCGCGCGCGCGCCGCCCGGCAGCGTGATCGTCGTACCGTCGCGGACGGCCAGCGCCGCCGCGTCCGGAAGCGCGCCCCCCTTCCCCAGATCGCCGAGGAAGGTCTCGGCCGCCGGCTTCTTCGAGAACCGCGGCAGCGGGATCACCAGGAGGTCGCGCGCGCGGGTCGCAGCGACGTACAGCAGGCGCTGGCGCTCGCCCGCGAGGATCGGAGCCTCCCGATCCATCATGGTGTCGTAGTCCTTCGAACGGAAGCTCGCCTTCTTCTGTCCCTCCTTGCGCCCCTGGAGACGGAAGGCGATCTTCCCCGACTCACGATCGATGAGGAAGCTTTCGTTCGCGCCCACCTTGCGCCCGAGATCCGGCAGGACGACGATCGGGAACTCCAGCCCCTTCGCGGCGTGGATCGTGAGGATCTGGACGGCGCCCCGGCTCGCCTCGACCAGGGCCGAATCGGACTGCTCGAACTCCTCGGTGCGCGCCCGGGCGAGCCAGCGCGCGAACGTCCGGAGCGTCCCTCCGTCGCTCTCGTGCCGGCGGGCGAGGTCGGCGATCTTGAGAAGGTTCAGGAGCGAGCGGTCGCCGTCCTCACGCATGGCCAGGAGCGCGAGCGCCGACGATTCGTGCAGAAGCCGGCGCACGAAGACGCCCGCCGGCGCCTCGTTGCGCTCCCGGTGCCAGCGTCCGAGCGCCGCCAGCGCGCGCGCCGCTTCGCCGCCGGATCCCTCCGGCCGCAGCGGATCCAGCCTTCCGCCGGCGAGGCGCGCCATCAGGATCTCCTCGTCCGCGAATCCGAAAAAAGGCGAGCGAAGCGCCGCGACGACGGCGACCTCGTCGTGGGGGGACTCGACGGCGCGCAGGAGCGATGCGAACCAGGCGACCTCCGGCCGCAGGAAGTAGCGCCGCCCCATCGCCGTCTGGCACGGAATCCCTTCGTCCTGAAGCGCGTCCTCGTAGAGCGCGACGTCCGTGAACGCGCGCAGAAGCATCGCGACGTCGCCGTAGTCCGCGTCGCGCTCGATCTCGTCGTCCGGATCGGCTCCCTCGGGGATCCCCGCGCCGACCTTCCACTTCTTCTCCTCGATGCCGCGGCGGATCGCGCGCGCGATTATCGCCGCCTCGGCCTCGCGCTTCTCGCGCCGGTCGGACTTCGCGGCGGCGCCCGCCGGCGCGTCCCCGCCGGCGCTCTCGGGGATCAGGAACGCCACCGCCTCCCCGGAGCCTTCCCGCCTCTGCGGATCGAGGCGGCTGTACGACGGCGTGTCCTCGAGCCCCGTGAAGAGCTTCCCGAACGTCGCGTTCACGAACCGGGCGATGCCGGGGCGACTCCGGAAGTTCGCCGTGACGGCGATGCCCGCGATGCGCCCGCCGTCCGCGCCGTCCCCCGCGCGCGAGAGCCACGCGCAGGCCTTGTTGTAGATCGCGAGGTCGGCGCGCCGGAAGCGGTAGATCGACTGCTTGGGATCCCCGACGAAGAAGAGAGCTCCCGGTATCGGCGCGCGCTCGGTCCACGACTCGAGCTCTCCCTCCTTTCCCCTCGCTTCCCCCGTCAGGAGGGCCGCGATCTCGACCTGGAGGGGGTCGGTGTCCTGGAACTCGTCCACCAGCACGAAGCGGACCGATCGCCGGAGATCCTCCGCGACGCGGGGCCGGGAGAGAAGATCCCGGGCCAGGAGCAGCAGGTCCTGGAAGTCCAGAAGCCCGTCCCGCTTCTTGCGTGTCTCGTAGACCTCGAGGAAGCCCCTCAGCCAGAACGCGGCTTCGCCGGTGACGTGGCGGTCGTGGGCCTCGCGGAACCTGCCGAAGCGCTCGTCCCATTCGTCCGCGACGGCGTGGACCCGCGCCTTGCCGTTGTGGGGCCACGCTTCCGCTTTGCCGCGGTCCTTGCGGATCTTCTTCGGATCGCCCAGGAGCGCGCGCCGCGCACGGAGCTCGGGGAGCGCGCCGATCCGGTCGGCGAACGCCCGTACGTCCTGGAGGATCAGAAGGAGCTTGTCCTGCGGATCCCGGCAGAGAGGCGCGAGCTCGGAGTACTTCGCCGCGAACCACCCGGCCAGCTCGCGCGCGAAGGTCCGGGCGTCCTCGGGGGCGGGCGAACGGGGCGGCGCCCCCGCCACGGAGAGGTCCCGGTTCTCGACGAAGCGCTTCGCCAGATCGCGCAGGTCGTCGAGACCCGCGCCCGCCGCGAGGACGCGCCTCAGAGGGACGTTCTCCCCGGCCTGAGCGTGTCGAAGGTCCCCGGCCTGAGCGTGTCGAAGGTCCCCGGCCGCCTGATCGGCGACATAGCGGTCCCACGTCTCCTCGAAGAGGAACCGCTGGCCCGCGGCATCCGCGACGGTGAAGCGCGGATCGACGCCCGCCTCGACAGGGCGCCGTCTCAGGAGCGAGGTCGCGAAGGAGTGGATCGTCTGGATCGACGCCTGATCGAGCTCCTCGCGCGCCCGGGCGAGGCGCGTGGCGGCCTCCGCGCCGGCGGGCGCGCCGGCAGCGATCTTTTTCAGCCGGTCCTCGATCCCTTCCCGCATGCGCTCCTCCAGCTCCGCCGCCGCCTTCTCGGTGAAGGTGATGACGGCCACCTCGCGGATCGTGGCCAATCCCTCCTCGATGAGCGCGAGCGCGCGTTCCACGATGAGGCGCGTCTTGCCCGTCCCCGCGCTCGCCTCCACCGAGAGCGAGCGCGCCAGCTCGGCCGTCGCGCGGCGCCGCGCGTCCCGGTCCTCCAGAAGGCGGCTCACGCGGGGTCCTCCTCGTCGGCATCGGCGCCGGGTGCATCGCCGGAGCCGCCCGCGGCGGCGCGCGCGGCTGCGGCGCGATCCCGCAGCGCGAGCCGGCCGGCCGCCGCCGCATCGCCGCGCTTGCGCGCGAACAGACGCAGGCGTCCCTCGCCGCATGCCTCCGTAAAGTCGCAGATCCCGCACGCCCCTCCCGGACGCGGGTCGGCCGTGAAGTCCCCCGAGCGGATGGAGCCCAGCAGGATGTCGAGCGCGCCCTGAAGCGAGGCGCGGCGCTCGGCCCCGCCCTCGCGATCGATTTCCTTGGGCTCGTCACCGACCACGAAGACGTAACGTCCCGCGTCGACCCGCAGCGGTCCTCCCCCAGGGGACGGCGCGAACTGCGCGGCGGCCTCCATGTAGATGGGGAGCTGGATCGAGCGCCCGTCGGCGAGACGCGCCTCGCCGCCGACCCAGGCGCCGTCGCGCGTCTTGTAGTCGATGACCCGGGCCCGACGCCCGTCCTCGTGGACGTCGATGCGATCGATGCGCCCCTGGAAGGACACGCGTCCCGCGCTCGGGAGGTCCATCGCGACCGCCGTCGCGGATCCCGCCCCCCGTCCGAAGGTCCATTCGAATGCGGCGGGGAGATAACCGGTCGCCGCGGAATCCTCGATCGCCTCCTCGAGGCACTGCTCGAGGTTGTCGCGCATGCGCGCCTTCTCGACCTCCCAGAGGAGCGGATAGCCGACGGGGCTGTGCTCCGCCAGCGACGCGAAGTGGCGGTCGGCCGTCTCCACGAGCCGCGCGTGGAGGGACGGAAGGTCGCTCCCGCGGAGGCGGACCGGACCGCCCTGCTCTTTCGCGAGGGCGCCGAAGAGCTCGGCCAGGATCGCGTGGTAGAGCAGGCCGCGATCGATCGGCTCGATGGAGGTCACCTCGGCGGGATCCGGCACGGGGCGCAGACCCATGACGCTGCCGAACAGCGCGCGCAGGGGACACTCGGCGTAGCGCTCGATGCGGCTCGCCGAG
>Ga0070671_100004092_pt1 | contig 11514 bp, 5 predicted proteins | sample KBSS73metaG_FD_65341 | JGI IMG/M metagenome (GOLD analysis project Ga0070671, IMG submission 65341) | Switchgrass rhizosphere microbial communities from Kellogg Biological Station, Michigan, USA - KBS S7-3 metaG | ecosystem: Host-associated > Plants > Roots > Rhizosphere > Soil ... | reverse complement strand
GAGGTCTCACGCAGCACCACCGGCTGGCCAGCGGTGTTCTGCGCGTTGCGCGTACCGACCCGGCTGTCAACGATCCACGGGATCTGCGCGCCGCTGACGCCCCAGTTCCAACGCGACCTGCGGTTGACGTACGAGGTGTCGACCGCGAAATCGGTCGCCTTCGCACCGACCTGCAGCGCCGTATTGAGCGACTGCTCGCCAAACAGGTCGCCGACGCCGAATGCCACACCGGCGCGGAAGAAGGAACCGAACGCGCCACCTCCCGCGGTCAGATATGGTTGTCCGAACGAGAACAGCGACAGACTCGGCGTGTAGCGGCGCGACTGAAATCCTTGATCTGCTTTTGCCTGGATCGCCGATGGACGACCCGCCGATACCTGGGGCGGAGCGGTCACAGCCGGCGCAAAAGATGCGTGCGGTGCGTCAAGGGTGCGAATCTCGAACGCCCCGCGCGAGTAGACGCTCATCGCAATGCGGCTGCCGCCGGCACCGACGGAAATTGCCGGACTGAGCGCCGTCACCCCGCTGACGCCAATCTGTTCGTCGGTGACGCGGCTCACCGAAAGCGTCTCGCGGTCGAGGCGGTAGACGTTGCTGACCCCGGAGTCGTCGGACACGAAGTACAGGCACTCGCCGTGTCCGCACCACTGCGGGTTGACGCTCTTGCCGGTCATCGAACTGACGAGCGATGTCACGTCACCTGATGGCCAGGCGATCGCGCCGATCGTGTATCTGCCGAATTCCATTTGCTCCACGGAGGAGGTAAACCGGTCCGACGCAAACGCAATTTCGGTCCCCGATGGCGACCATGCCGGCTGCAGATCCGAATAGAGATCCGAGGTCAGCGCGCGCACGTGCCCGTCGGCGAGGTCGATCGTGTAAATGTCGGTGACGCCGCCCTTCATTCCGCTGAACGCGATGCGCGCTCCGTCTGGCGACCAGGCCGGCGTGAAGATCTGGTCGACGTTCGCGACCGGCAGTCGACGCACCACACGGCCTGATGGCATATCGAACACGGTAAGGAGCGGCCGGCCGTCGCTGACGGTGGCAAGGACGAATCGTTGGCTCGTGCTGTCCCACGCGCCCGCCGATTCGATGAACTGCAGCGCGTCGAAATGTGGATCGGTTGCCGTCTTCACGAGCGTCCGCATGACCGCACCGGTGGAGGCGTCGGCGAGGAACACGTCGACGGCGTGGCGGTCCCGTTCGGACATGAAGACGATGAGCCGTCCGTCTGGACTGAGGGACGGTCCCACATTCAACTTCCCGTCGCGTGGCGTGCCGCCGATCAGGAGCGGCGGCGCGGCGCCCTGTTCGACCAAGACGTCGCCGGCGATCCGAGCCACGTAGTCACGCCAGCCGGCAGTCAGGTCACGCTCGGAATGGCCGGTTGCCTGCTCGAGCCGTGCGATGGCACTTTGCGCGGAGCGCGCATCGAGCGCCCGTTTGACCACATTGGCGCCGTACTGCTCGGCGAGGAAGGTCCACACGGCCTGACCGTACCGGTACGGGAACCATTTCGGGTCGCGCAGCTGTGGAAGCGTGGGCACTTGCTTCGACGCGGCGGCATCGCGCAGCCACATCCGGGTGTTTGCGTCGAGACGTCCGCTCGGCGCGTCGTCGGCGGCCACATCGGTCCCACCGTGAATGCCGACGGACAGGAATTCGGCCATCCCTTCGCTGAACCACAGCGGCAGCATCGACAGCGACCTCCCTTGCTTCCGGAGAATGTCGCGTTGGAAGGCGTGGACGAGTTCGTGGCCAAGGACGTGATCAGTCTCCCCGAGGCCGGCAGCAAACGGCAGGACCACACGCCCTGCGAGGTGATCGGTGAACCCGCCAACGCCTTCCGGAATGCTCCCGGGCAGGATCGAGGTCTGGGTGAAGTGCGAGTGGCTTGCGTAGAGGATGATCGGCTGCCGACGAGTGAACGTGTGATCGAGCGCGCTCGACAAACGGTCGTACCACCGCTCGGCCATCCGTGCGGCAACCTCGGCGGCGCTGCGCTCCTCGGGGTAGTAATAAACGTCGAAGTGCGCTGTCTCCAGAATCGCGAACTGGAAACGGTCGTACTGGACTTTGTTCCGACCGAAGTACTGCGCGTCGGCCGACAGCGCCGACAGAAACAGTGCGACCGCTGTTGCGATGGTCCGCTTCAGCAACGGCAGCTCCTCTGCTCGCCCGTCCTGTCACGTTCAGGACTGGCCGAAAGCCACTAGGTTGTCGTGGAGTTCGGTACTGCGAATCCGGAGTCGAGGTGCCGGCAACAGCGCCGAAGTGTCGCATAGCATAGCCCCTCGCGAGTGAAGCGGCAACTGCGATCGTCAATGGCCGGGCTGGAATTGCGAACGGTGGGTGGTGGGACAATGCAGACATGAAGTCCGTTGTCCCGATCTCCATCGTTCTCGCACTGCTGATGTTGATTACGATCAATGCGCGCACGCCACAGTCACGCGGAAATCGTCCGAGCGCGTCTCCAACGGCGCCGCAAACCGACGAATCGACGCTGCCACCGGGCAACATCGCGCACGGCCGCTATCTCGCCGAGCACGTGGCGATGTGCGTCGAATGCCATTCCGGACGCGACGCTCAGGGCAATATCATCGACTCTGAACTCTTCCTCGGCGGGCCGATTCCGTTTGCGCCTCCGTGGCCAAACGACTGGGCGAATCGCGCACCCCGTAACAGGGGGCTCCCCGGGTATACCGACGAACAGGCGCTGCGTCTGTTGACCGAAGGAGCGATCGGTCGGGACGGCAAGCAGCTTCGTCCACCGATGCCGCGGTTCCACATGACGACGCAGGACGCGGCAGATGTGATTGCGTTCTTGCGTTCGCTGCCCTAACCTCCCAGCTACCTGAGGCCATGCGACGCCTGACGTATTTCTTGGCGCTCCTCCTCGTGCTCGTCGGCGGCGCCGGATTCGCCCAGCGCGCCACGCCGGCTCGCGCTACACCGGCAAATGAACCGGCTGTCGATGTCTCCGCGGCGCTGAACACGGTCGTTCCGGATCTGGACGCACGACTCGCGCGCTTCAAACCCGTTCGCATGCCGTACAACGCGTCCTCACTCACCGCGCGCGAGCGGCAGATGATCGAGCAGCTCGTCATCGCGTTGCATCAATTCGAAAACATCTTCTGGCGTCAGAGTGATCCCGAGGGGCTGGCGCTCTACAAAGCGCTCGCGCGAATGGACGCGCCGCTCGCCCAGAAGACGCGTCACTACCTGTTCATCAACGGCAGTCGATGGGATCTCGTCAACGAGAACGAGCCGTTCATCGGCCGGCAACCGATGCCGCCCGGCCACGCGCTCTATCCCGCCGATCTCACGCGCGCGCAGGTGGATGCGTACGTGGCCGCGCACCCCGATCGCAAGGCGACGATTTTCGATCCCTATGCCATCGTGCGACGGAAGGGTGCGGAGCTGATCGGCGTCAAGTATCACGACGAGTTTGCCGCCTTCCTCAAACCAGCTGCCGCCGCGCTCCGAAAAGCCGCGGACCTCTCCGACGATCCCGCATTCGCGAAATTTCTTCGCCTGCGGGCTGACGCGCTCTTCAACGACGACTACTACGCGAGCGACATCGCCTGGCTCGACCTGCAGAACCCCAAGTTCGACGTCATCTATGCGCCGTACGAGACCTATCTCGACGATCTGCTGGGCGTGAAAACGTCGTACGGGGCAGCCATCCTCATTCGCAACGACGTCGAGAGCCAGAAACTCGCGCTCTATCAGAAGTGGGTGCCCGACATCCAGGATGCGCTGCCGCTTCCGCCAGCCGACCGGCCGTCGGTGCGCGGCCATGTCACGCCCATGGAGGTCATGGATGCGCCGCTGCGGGCGGCTGACCTGCGCCACGGATATCAGGCGGTCGCCGACAATCTGCCCAACGATCCGCGCATCCACGAACAGAAGGGCACGAAGAAGATCTTCTTCAAGAACTTCATGGACGCGCGGGTCAACGAAGTGATCCTGCCGCTGGCCGCGCGCATCATGGAGCCGACGCAGGCAAGACGTGCGTCGGCCGAAGGGTACCTGGCGACGACCGTGATGCACGAGATTTGTCACGGACTGGGGCCGGCGTTCGCGCGTGTCAATGGAAAGAACGCACCGATTCGCGAATCGATCGGCGGAACGTTTTCCGCGCTCGAAGAGGCGAAGGCGGACGTGGTCGGGATGTTTGCGCTGCAGTGGCTGGTCGACAAAGGCGTCCTGCCGAAGGACCGTCTCGAGGAGTACTACGCCTCGGAGCTCGCGGGGATTTTCCGCACCGTCCGATTCGGCACCGGCGAGGCACACGGGCGCGCCGAAATGATGGAGTTCAACTACTACAGCGAGCAGGGCGCGATCCTGAAGGCGAACGGACGCTATCGGGTGGAGTACACGAAAATCGGTGCGGCGACAGCCCGCCTGGCCAGGGAACTCCTGGAGCAGGAAGCCACCGGCAACCGCGCCCGGACGGAGGCGTGGTTCGGGAAATACGACAAGATGCCCGCCGACCTGAAGGCCTCACTCGCGGCCGCCAAAGACGTCCCGGTGGACATTGACCCCATCTTTTCCCTGCCTGAGTCAGTCGAATAGGTCCGTTCTGCGGGCCTTTACCTGAAACGTCGCGTTTCCAAGTACAGAGCTCAGCCTGGACCGTTGCGGGAATAAACCGCGTCTCGCTCGTGTTGAACACTATTTAGAAAGTGAACGGTGTTCAATATAATCGGAATCCAGGAGAACGACGACCAGATGGGCACCAAGGAACGTCACGACCGCGACCGGCATCGGATTCGGCAGGCAATTCTCGACGCCGCGCGGGAGCTGTTCATAGCTGAGGGTTACCAGAACGTCTCGATGCGGAAGATTGCCGACCGCATCGAATACAGCCCGGCTGCCATCTACAGCTACTTTCCCGGCAAGGACGACATCTTCTTCGCGCTGGCGGCGGAGGGTTTCCACGTGCTGGCTGACGGCGTCTCGGCCGCTGTCGCCGGCGTCGATGACCCGCTGGAGCGCCTCCGGCGAGGGCTGTGGGGGTTCTACCAGTTCTCCAAGAGCCACGCGGAGTATTTCGCGCTCATGTTCCTCGACCGTTCGGTCCCGAGTCTGAGCCAGGACTTCGAGCGCTTCGAATTCTTTCAGCCCATCACCGCCAGAGCCGCCGCAGACGTTCAAGCCTGCATGGACCGCGGACAGTTTTCACGCCGGCTCGATCCCGCCGCCGCGCTTCACGTGCTGTGGGTTGGCGTGCTGGGCGCTGCCACGATCGCGCTCGCGCAGCGACTTGCACCGGGCGAAGACCCCGATGCGCTCGCGCACGACGTCCTCGAATCGTTGCTTGCCGGATTTACCACCAACCTGGGTACCACCTTCGTCGCCGCGGACTGCGCGCTCATGAGCGACCCCGCGGCTTTGCGTGAGAGACAGAACCATGCGTAGTCGCGTCAACCACCCCGTCACGATTCTCATCCTTCTCAGCGGACTGACGCTGACGCTGTCGGCCTGTGGCAGCGCGGAGCCCACAGCCGCCGCAAGCGCACCGGTCGCCGAGCACCGCGTCGATGTTCCCGCGCTGACCGTCGGCACCACCACGCTCGAATCGACGCTGCAGATCTCCGGCAATCTGGTGCCGCAGACCCGTGTCGCGATTCTTGCGAAGGTGCCGGGCACGTTGTCCCGGGTCGCCGTTCAGATTGGCGATCGCGTCCGTGCCGGTCAGACCGTGGCGGTGATGGATCGCCGGGAGATCGACGCGCAGGTAGACGCCGCCGCCGCGGCCGTCAACGTCGCGCATGCCGGGCTCGAATCGGCCGAAGCCACGCTGGCGAATGCGATCGTTGAGCACGAGCGCTCCCAAAGATTGTTCGAGGCGGGCGCGGTCCCGAGACAGCGGCTCGACGAAACCCAGACCAGCCGACGTGCGGCAACGGCGCAGCGCGATCTTGCGAGGGCAAACGTCGCGCAGGCGGATGCGGCGCTGCGGCGGGCGCGCGAAACACAGCGCGACACGACCCTCACTGCACCGATCGACGGCGTCATCGTCGAACGCAATTACGACGCCGGCAGTCTGGCGGGCCCCGGCGAGAAGCCAATCGTCACCGTCGCGGATTTGCATTCGCTGAAGCTCGAAGCTGGTGTGTCCGAGCTCGAGGCAGGCCGCCTTCGGACCGGCATGGCGGCGCGAATCGCGGTTCAGGCGAAGCCCGGCGAAGTCTTCGCAGGTCGGCTGGCGGCAATCGCACCAGAGGTCGATCCGCGTAATCGTCACTTCACGATCGAGGTGCGGATGACAAATCCCGGGTCACTGCTCGCGGGTATGTATGCCACCGCCGCCATCCCAACGGAACATGTTGCAGATGCTGTTGCGGTCCCACGCGACGCCATCACTACCCGCGGCGGACGCCGCATCGTCCTAAAGGTGGAGGGCGGAGTCGTGCGCGAAGCTGCAGTCACCGAGGGACTGTCCAACGGCACGCAGGTGCAGATTTCAAACGGCCTGAAGACCGGCGACGTCATCGTCGCCGACGCCCGGCGCGATGTCGCGCCCGGCACGAAGGTCAACCCGATTTTCTCGCGTTAACGATTCGCAGGGGCCGGCTTCAGCCGGCCCGGATAGGTCTCCTATGTGGATTTCCGACGTCTCCATCCGCCGACCCGTCTTCGCCACGATGTTCATCCTGAGCTTCATCGTGCTCGGCATCGTGTCGATGACGCGGCTCGGCATCGACCTGTTCCCCGACGTGAGCTTTCCGTTCGTCAACGTCGCGGTCGTCTATCCCGGCGCGTCGCCGGAAGAAGTCGAGACACTCGTCACCAAGCCGATTGAAGACGCCGTCGCGGGAATCAACGGCGTCAAGCGCGTCCAGTCGCGATCGACCGACTCGCTCTCGACGGTCGGCGTCGAACTCCGGCTTGAAGTCGATGCGCAGAACGCCGCCGCGGAGGTGCGCGAAAAGGTCGCGGCCATCAGAGGCCGTCTGCCTAAGGACATCGAAGATCCGACCATCGTGCGGTTCGACGTGGCAGGACTGCCGATCATGACGTTCGCCGTCGGCTCGAATCAGCCCTCGGACGTGACACGTCGTCAGATCGAGGACGACCTCAAGCCGCTCATCGAGCAGATCGACGGCGTCGCGGCGGTCGAAGTCAATGGCGGCGACATCCGTGAAGTACAAGTCGATCTCGATCCGGGACGTCTCGAGGCGCTCGGCCTGCCGGTCAGTGTCGTTGCCGACAAGCTCGCCGCCGAAAACCTCGACGTGCCGGGCGGACGGATGACGCGCGAAGGGCAGACGCTGTCGCTCCGGACCAAAGGCGAATTCCAGTCCGTGGCCGAGATCGAGAACGCGATTCTCCGGTCCGAAGCAGGCTCGACCGTTCGGGTCCGCGACGTCGGCCGCGTCGTCGACGGCTACGAAGAGCGGATGTCGACGACGCGTCTGAACGGCGTCGACGCGGTGTCGTTCTCGATCAAGAAACAGAGCGGCGCCAACACCGCAGCCATCTCAGATCGTGTCCATGCCTTGCTCGCCCGCGTCGCGCCGAATTTTCCGGCGCTGCAGATCCGCCAGGTGCATGACGACGCGGAATTCATCAAGGGCAACATCGCGGAGGTGCGCGAAGGCATTGTCTTTGGCGGCATCATGGCCGTGCTCGTGATTTTCCTGTTCATGCGCGACTGGCGATCGACGCTGATCAGCGCGCTCGCGCTGCCGACCTCCGTCATCGCCACGTTCTTCTTCATGTGGGTGGCCGGCTTCACGTTCAACATGATGACGTTGATGGGCCTGTCGCTCGTCATCGGCATCCTCATCGACGACGCGGTTGTCGTGCGCGAGAACATCTACCGGCACATGGAGAACGGCGCCGATCCGATGACGGCCGCTCACCGCGGCACGGCAGAAATCGGCCTCGCGGTGATGGCCACCACGTTCACGATCCTCGCCGTGTTCCTGCCGGTCGGCTTCATGACGGGTATCGTCGGTCAGTTCTTCAAGTCGTTCGCGCTCACGATTGCATTCGCAGTGGCGATGTCGCTGCTGGTCGCGTTCACGCTCGACCCGATGCTGTCGTCGCGCTTCGTCCGCTACATTCCGCCGGAGGAGCGGATGCGCACGCGTGCCGGACGGCTGTTCGAGCGTTGGGGACGTGCGTATGAAGCGCTCGACCGCCGCTACCACGTGGTGCTGGCGTGGGCGCTTCGCCACCCATGGAAGACGCTTGCCGCCGCAGGTGCCGTCTTCCTCGTGAGCCTCGGATCCGCCGCGTTCATGGGAACGGAGTTCGTGCCCGCGGAGGACCGCGGCGAGTTCCAGGTGATCGTGGATCTCCCGCCGGGGACCTCCTTTGACGAGAGCGTCTCCGCCGTCGCGAAGATCGAACAGGACATCAAGGCGATCCCGGAAGTCCGTCAGATCTTCAGCACGGTCGGCGTCAACGGCCAGGTTCGTTCGTCGAACATCCGCGTTCGCACGACGAAGAAGAACGAACGGACCCGCCGTCTCGCCGACATCAAGAACGAGGTGCGCGCCAAGCTTGCGACGATGCCGTTCGTCGACGGCAAGGTCGCGGATCCCGAGTTTATGCAGGGCGCCCCGTACGAGCCGCCGATCAACGTGTTCGTCCGCGGTGACGACCTCGCCGAGCTGCAGCGAATCAGCAGCGAAATACAGGCCAAGGTGCGACAGGTGCCGGGCGCCGTCGACATCAGCACGAACCTGGAGAGCGGCCAGCCCGAGGTGGTTGCACAGGTCGATCGTTCGCTCGCGGCAGATCTCGGCTTCAGCGTGGGGAGCATTGGCACGCAGCTTCGAGGCATGGTCGAAGGCATTGTGCCAACCAAGCTGCGTGACGAGGATCGCGAGTACGACATCCGCGTCCGCCTCGCGCCGGAATACCGCAACGACCCTGCCGCGGTGCTTCGCACACCGCTCTACTCGCCCACCGGCGCCGCGGTACGTGCGGCGGATGTCGCACGGTTTGCGCCCGCGGTCGGCCCCAGCAACATCGATCGTGAGCAGCGGCGGCGCCAGGCAAAGATCGGCGTCGACATCGCCAGCGGCTACGCGCTCGGCGACGTCACGAAGAACATCGAGAAGGCGCTCGCCACCATTCAGATGCCGGCGAACTTCGAATGGGGCTTTGCCGGCGATGTGGAACTGATGCAGGAATCGGCGATGGCCCTCGGCCTGGCGCTCATCCTCGCGGTCGCGTTCATTTACATCGTGCTCGCGTCGCAGTTCGAGTCGTTCATCGAGCCATTCATCATCATGCTGTCGCTGCCGCTCGCGATCGTCGGCGCCCTGCTGATGTTGCTCGCGACCGGGAAGAACATCGGCATGCCGGCGATGATCGGGGTCGTGATGCTGATGGGACTGGTGACGAAGAACGCCATTCTGCTGGTCGACTACACGAACCAGCTGCGTCGCGAGGGGCTGCCCGTGAAGGACGCGCTGCTCAAGGCCGGACCGGTGCGTCTCCGCCCAATCATCATGACGACGATCGCGATGATTCTGGGAATGACGCCGTCCGCATTGGGCGGGGGCGACGGCAGCGAATTCCGGGCGCCGATCTCGATCGCCACCATCGGCGGGCTGCTCACGTCCACGTTGCTGACACTGGTCGTCGTGCCGGTCGCATATCTGCTGCTGCACCGCGCGCTGGTGCGCGTGAAGGCGTGGCGCGAGGCGCCGCTACCGGCATGGGCCAAAGCGGCGGCACGCGTCACCGGCATTCTGGTCGTGATTGGCCTATTGGGAGCGTTCCTCAGTGTGGCACGGGTCTTCGCCGGCCAGCCTGCGGCACCGGCGCAGCGCGGCCAGAGCCCGACGTCCGCGGCGACGGCGGCTCGCAGCTTGACGATCGATCAGGCATTGGAGGTCGCCGTCTCACGCAACGAGTCGCTGAAGGTAAATGAGGAGCGGCTCCGTGAAAGCCAGGCGCATGTGTCCGAGGCGAAAGCCGCGTTCCTGCCGTCCCTCAACCTGAACTTCCTCTACACGCCCACGCAGGCATCGCCGCTGCTGAAGATCCCCGCAGGGGTGTTCGGCCCGAACGAGCAGACGTTCCGTGCCAATCTCGTACGGCAGAACGTCATGCGCTTCGACATCTCGCAGCCGCTGTATACCGGCGGTCGGCTGGCGAACGCCTACGCAGCGCAGGCGGCGGGAGAAGAGTCGAGTCGGCTGGACCTCGAACGCTCGCGGCAGGCACTGGTGCTCCAGGTGTATGAATCGTTCTACGCCGCGCTGATGAACGAGCAGGGCATCCGCGTCAGCGACGAAAGCGTGACGATTGCCCAGAAGCATCTCGACCTGGCCAAGTCGCGATTCGAAGCCGGCTCCGCGGCACGGCTCGACGTGCTGCGGGCGGAGGTGGAGCTGTCGAACGCCAAAGCCAAGTTGATTCGCGCCCGCAGCGACGCGGATGTGGCGTATCAGCGCCTGCGCACCGTGCTGTCGCTGCCGCAGGGTGAGGCGCTGCAGGTGTCCGGTTCGCTCGACGAGGTGCCGAACGCGCCGGCGCCCGAGGCGGTCGAAAGCGCGCTCGCCTCGCGCGCCGACATTCGATCGATCGGCCAGCAGCGGGAAGCGGCGCAGCGGATGGTGTCGGTGGCGAACGCAGAGCTGAAGCCGATGCTCGCGTTGAGCGGCAACTACCAATATCAGGAAGACGGCCTGTCGCGGCTGCTCCAGGGCACCAATCGCAGCTATCAGTTCGGCGTGAACTTCACGGTGCCGCTGTTCAACGCGCCGACGGTTGCCGCCAAACGCGGCGCTGCCGTCGCGCAGGTCAGGCAGGCCGAACACGCGATGAATGCGGCGCTCGACAGCGCACGCCTCGAGGTGGCGTCCGCGTCGCGCGAGCTCGACGCCGCACACGAGATCGTCGTGACCGAGCAGAAGGCCGTGGAGCTGGCGCGCGAAAGCCTCACGATCGCCGAGGTGTCCTACGAGAACGGCGTCATTACGGCGACCGAGCTCAACGACGCACGGCTGTCGCTGCTCGAAACCGAGTGGCAGTTGATGCAGGCGAAGTACGGGCAGATTGTCGCCGCCGCACGCACCCGTTTTGCCGCGGGCGTGTGAACTCTCGACTTGAAATGTCGGGCTCGATATTCCCGACGCTACGGTCGGCCGCGTGTTCCCTCCGCGCCTCCAAGCTCGACGACGTGGAAAAACGCTGGCGTCGGCTTGTCGTCCATCGTCTCGTGAGCGACGATGCACCTTTCGATGCTCGACGGACTGCGCCTGTGAAGCCTCCGCCGCGTTTTACCGTCTCACGCTGATCACGCCGCTCGCAGTCGGCGCGTCGTGAACACGCGACCGACCCTTCACGATCAGCAGTTGCGATACACGCGGCGCGGCCCGTAGCAGCGCTGCCGATATCGAAGCCGCAACGCGCGAGCAGGTTGAGGGATGCAAGCCAGGTTGAGCCGCCGGGGGAATCGCAGCTCGTTCTTCGCATCTAGCCGCGGTCGCGCAGCGACCGAAATGGCGGCGACCCTGGCGTCCCGCGGCCTACGAC
>Ga0070671_100004091_pt1 | contig 11516 bp, 8 predicted proteins | sample KBSS73metaG_FD_65341 | JGI IMG/M metagenome (GOLD analysis project Ga0070671, IMG submission 65341) | Switchgrass rhizosphere microbial communities from Kellogg Biological Station, Michigan, USA - KBS S7-3 metaG | ecosystem: Host-associated > Plants > Roots > Rhizosphere > Soil ... | reverse complement strand
GTCCACTTCGGCGATCTGCGTCGCGTACACGTAGGTCGCAAACGGCTTTCCCTGCCCCGTTTCGGGATCGAGTGCGACGGTGGCGGGATTGAAATAGCCGCTGCCGATCGGCGGTTCGCCCGTGACGACGCGCGCCCGGTTGGCGACGTCGCCGATGTGCGCCTTCCGCTGCGGATAGCCCTGGACGACGATGTGGTGATCCCTGGCGTCGAGCTGGCTCGCCTTGACGCCGAGCATCGGCGCCGCGACATCGAACAGCATCAATTTGGCTTTTTCCGCCGCCAGCCTCGCCGCGTTGCCGGTGACGTAGGTCGTCCGGCTGGCGATGGCGCCGGTGTCCATCGGCGTGACGTCCGTGTCGGCCGAGACGACATGCACGTCTTCGGTCGCGACGCCGAGTTCCTGCGCGACGATCTGCGCCAGGATGGTCAGCGATCCCTGTCCGGTCTCCACTGTGCCCGTGAGCAACGTCGCGGTACCGTCCTCGTTCACCTTCACTACTGCGGCACTCGGGTTCGCCGCGACGGTGAACCCGATCGGGTACCACATGCACGCCATGCCGCGTCCGCGCCGCTTCATGCCTGTGCTCCTGTCCACCCGAACCGCTGCGCCGCCTGCAGCAGCGACTCGCGGACGACGACGCTGTGAAGCGTCTGGCTCGTCGGGCTCAACGATCCTTCCTTCAACGCGTTGCGCAACCTGATCTCCAACGGATCGATGCCGAGAGCCTTTGCGATGTCGTCCATGTGCGATTCATAGCCGAAGCAGACCTGCGGCGCGCCGAATCCGCGCATCGCGCCGGTCATCGTCTTGTTCGTGTAGACCACGAACGCCTCGGCGACCAGGTTCTCGATCTCGTACGGGCCGGCGCACAGGATGCACGCCTTGCCGAGCGTCGTCTCGCTCCAGGAGCAGTAGGCGCCACCGTCGAGCACCAGGCGAATCTTGCGCGCGAGGATCCGTCCGTCCTTCGTGACGCCCGTCTTGTAATCCATGATGATCGGGTGCCGCGTCGTCGATGCGTAGAACTCCTCGGGCCGTGTGAACGTGCACTTCACGGGACGGCCGGTCTTCTTTGACAGCAGCGCGACCACTGGTTCGGTGGTGATTTCGTTCTTGCCGCCGAAGTTGCCGCCGACCACGGTGGCGATGATGCGGATGCGGCTCATCGGAATACCGAGCGTCCGCGCGATGTCAGCGCGGCCCAGCGTGATACGCCCCAGCGTCGAGTGGATGGTCACACGGCCGTTCGCGTCCCATTGCGCCAGCGACGAATGCGGCTCGAGCGGCACGTGCTCGACCATCTGGGTGCGGAAGCTGGCTTCGAAAATGCGATACGACTCGGCGAATCCCTTTTCGATGTCGCCTTTCTTGATTAGCTTGTGGCCGTAGATATTCGCGCTCGGCGCATGCACGCCGGGGGTTTCCAGCTTCAACGACTCGAGGGGGTCGAGCACCGGCGGCAGCTCTTCGAATTCGACCTTGATCTTCTCGATCGCGTCGGCGGCGATCTGCTCGCTGACGGCGGCAACCGCCGCGACGCCGTCGCCGGCGTGGAACACCCGGTCGTCGGCGAGCACTGGCTGATCCTTGAGCGAGGGGCCGAACGTGTTCACCGGAATGTCCTTGCCGGTGATGACGGCGACGACGCCCGGCATCGCTTCGGCTTCCTTCGTGTCGACGCTGATGATGCGCGCGCAGGCAACGCCTGCCCGCTTGATCTTGCAGAACAGCATGCCGGGCACGTAGAAGTCGTCGATGTATTTCGTCTGGCCGAGACCGTGGAGCCGACCGTCGGGACGCGTGGTCCGCTGCCCGACCGCCGGCGTCTGGCGGCTTGCGGGATCCGGAACACGAACGTCGATCGGAAACGGGACAAGCGGAGCGGGCGCGGGGGCCCTCAGCAGTTGCTCGGCTTCGAGCAGTGTGCTTTTCTTCTCTACGACCGCGGTCTTGGTATCCATGGATCGTCCTTTATGCCTTCGCGCCTTCCTGCGCGACCGCCTGGATGGCCTCGATCATCTTGCTGTATCCGGTGCAGCGACACAGGTTGCCGGAGAGCGCGTCGCGGATTTCCGGTACCGACGGATTCGGACTCTGGTCGAGCAACCACTTGGCCGACATGATCACGCCGGGACCGCAGAAGCCGCACTGGAGCGAACCCTTGTCCTCGAACGCCTTCTGAATCGGATGGAGGCAATCGGTCGTCGCCAGCCCCTCGATCGTCAGCACGTCGCGGCCGTCCACCTGTCCGGCGAGCATCAGGCACGAGTTCACGAGTTTGCCGTCCACGATGACCGTGCAGGCGCCACAATCGCCGACGTCGCACCCAAGCTTGGCGCCCGTCAGATTGAAACTCTCGCGCAGCAGCTTGAGGAGCGTCGTTTCCGGCGCGACAGAAGCCGAGCGCTTTTCGCCATTGACCGTGAGGGTGACCGAAACCATCAGTGTGCCTTTCCTCTTCCTGTCTGCCGTTTCTTCTGCGCCAGCTCCCACGCGCCTTCGAGCGCGCGCTTCGTCAGGACCGCGATCAGGTCGCGGCGATAGGCTGCCGAAGCCCGGAAGTCGTTAATCGGCTTCGCATCGTCGACGGCGAGCTTGCCCCCCTCGGCCATCGTTTCCGGAGTAATCGTCTTTCCTTCGAGATAGCTTTCGGCCGAGGACGCGTGGATGACTTTGGGCGCGACGGCGCCAAGCGCGATCCGCGGCGCAACGAATGTATTTTTGTCCCAATCGGGCCAGAACGCCGCCGCGACGTTGACGAGCGCGAGCGCCTGTCCCTTCCGCAGTCCGAATTTCAGGAAATGCGTCGGCTTCCCGACATTCTCCTTGGGGATGATGATCTCGGCGAGCAGCTCGTGAGGCTTGAGCACGGTCTTGCGCGGGCCGACGAAGAACTCCGTCAGCGGCATCTGCCGGCGCCCTTCGGTGCCGACGACGGTGACGATGGCATCGAGCGCGACCAGGGTCGGACCGCTGTCCATCGACGGAACGGCGGTGACGAGATTGCCGCCCAGCGTCCCCAGGTTCCGCGTCTGCACGGCGCCGATGGTGTGCGCCGCGTCGACGAGCGCGGGAAAAAGGTCCCGAATGACCGGCGACCGCATGATTTCGGTGTGGGTGACCAACGCGCCGATGCGAAGGCCCTGCTCGGTGGTCTCGATGCCTCGCAGGTCGTCGGCCCTGGAAATATCGACGACGACTCTCGGGGCGTGACTGGCGTTAGCGAATTTCAGATCGGCGAGCAGGTCGGTGCCGCCGGCAAGGACCTTCACGGCAGGGCCATGCTGCGCCAGCAGCGCGACCGCCTCGGTGGCGTCCTTCGCGGCGTAGAAGTCGAATGCTCTCATTCCGTTGCGGTCCTCGAGTGCGGGAAATCCCTCAGGTGCGGGAACTCGGAATTATATCCCGAGAATCCGGCAGGATGCGTCAATGTCGGGCAGATCTGGGCGAGATCTGAGTCAGAGTCAGGACGACCCGACTCACATCCGCACTGCCGACGTCGTGAGTCGGGTCGTCACCTGACTCTGACTCGATTTCTAGACTTGGGCAGGATGGGCTCGGCAGCCTTGGCGTCGTCCATCGGGAGCTTGAACCGGCGGATCCCGTCATAAGAATGGAGCGCCGCCGCCACCGCACCAGCTGTCGCGACACAGCCGATTTCTCCCACTCCTTTGGCGCCGTAGCCGCCGAATTCATCCGGCACTTCGATGAGGATGATGTCCACCGGCGGCATGTACTTGGCCGGAACCAGGCCGAAGTCGCGCATCTTCAACGAATGCGGTTGGCCATCGGTCTTCGGGAAGTCCTCCGACAGGGCATAGCCGAGCCCCATGTGAACCCCGCCTTCAATCTGCTCGGCGCAGAGGCGAGGGTTGATGGCGCGACCGACGTCGTGCGCCGCCACAACCCGCGCGAGCTGCCCTTCCTCGTCGAGGATGACCACCTGCGTCGAGTAGCTGAACGTGAAGTGCGTCGTCGGATCCTTGGCGGCTTCGGGCGTTCCTGGCTTCGTGGTGAAGCTGTAGACAACGCTGCCCGTGTACTCGCGGCCGGCAAGCTCGCCAAGCGACGACGTCTTCAGATCTTCGGCAAGCTGCCGCGCCGCCTTCTGCGCCGCCGCGCAACTCAGCGTCGTCGCTCGCGATGCCCATGTCTCGCCGCAGATGGCGCCCAGCTCCTTGTCCCACCGGACGCTCATGATGGTGTCCGGCAAGCCTGTTTCCTCGCACACCGCCTGCATCGTCGCGGTGTAGAGGCCCTGACCCATTTCGGTATAGCCGTTCAGGATCTCGAGGTGCTCGCCGTCGAGTACGCGGATTACGACGCGTCCCTCTTCCGTCGTGCCGTTGCCGATCCCCGTGCTCTTTATGCCGCAGCTCACGCCCGCGTATTTGGCGTTCCGATAGATGGTCCTGACCGCCTCGAGCGATTCGCGAAGTCCGCGCACGCTGTCGCGCATCACCTGGCCGGTCGCAAACCGATCGCCGGGGTTGAGGATGTTGCGCGATCGGATTTCCCACCCGTCCATGCCGATACGTTCGGCGAGGATGCCCATCACACCCTCGATGGCGAAATGCGACTGGTTCGTGCCGAACCCGCGCATCGCACCGCTCGTCGGATTGTTCGTGTAGACAGCCACCGATTCGACGTCCACGTTGGGCACGCGATACGGCCCGCACGAGTGACAGGCAGCGCGCAGCAGGCACTTGGCGCTCGTGCCCGCGTACCCGCCGGCATCGCCGACGATGCGCGCTCTCACGGCGAGGAGATGCCCCTCGGCATCGGCACCCACTTTCAGCCTGATGGTCATCGGATGCCGCTTCACGTGATGCTGCGTCGATTGCTCGCGCGTCAGCGTCGTTTTGACGGGGCGATCGAGCAGATAGGCGGCAAGCGCGGTCTGCGCCTGAATCGATAGTTCTTCTTTCGCGCCGAATGCACCACCACTCGCCGCAAGCTGGATTTCGACCTCGGACTCCGGAATGTTCAGAACGCTCGCGATCGTTTTCTGATCGAACACCGAGCCCTGACTCTCGCTGTGAACCTTGATGCCAGTTGAGCGCGGACCATCGGCTGAGCCGCGCGGGCCCTCGGCCGAGCGGCGCGGACGCTTCGGGTCCGCGATATCGATCGGATAGGCCAGGCACGATTCAGGCTCGAGGAACGCGATGTCGACGGCCTGCGTCTGGAACGTCGCTTCGATCACATGCGCGGATTCCGCAAAGGCCGCCTCCACGTCCCCGCGACCGAATTTCGTCGGCCAATCGAGCACGTTCGGCGCAGGCCGGAACGTGTCTTCGGAATGCACGCGAGGCGCCTCTGGCTCGAGCGCCTTCAGCGGATCCGTGATCGGTGGGAGGACTTCGTAATCGACCCTCACCCGCGCCGCCGCCTGGCGGGCATGGAACTGCGTATCGGCAACGACCATGGCGATGAAATCGCCAACGCAGCAGGTCAACTCGCCGGCGGCGACGAAAACCGGCAGGTCGGACACCGCGAGGCCCGTCCCGCGGCTGCCCGGCACGTCGCGAGCCGTCAGGATCCGAACGACGCCGGGACTCTTTGCCGCCTCCTCGGTGTGAATGGCGAGCACTCGCGCTCGTGGATGCTCGGCGAGCACCATCGCCCCATGCACCATGCCGGGCATCCGCATGTCGTCGACGTACGGGCGCTCGCCGAGGACCTGTCCGGCACCGCCGAGGCGGGCATGTGATTCACCGATGCCGTGACCTTTGGTCGATGCAAACTCGAATGCGGGATTGCGGTGCAGACCGAACTCCTCGCCGAAGTACGAGTGCCTGCGTGGCTGCGTCGGCAACGTGCCACCGTTGCGCATCGCCTCGCCGGCGGTCTGAATGGCGTCGATGATGCGGCCGTAACCGGTGCAACGGCAGATGTGCCCGTCCAGCGCTTTCCGGATCGCGTCGCGGTCGTCGCTTTTTCCCTGCTCAATCAGATGCGCCGCGCGGACGACGATGCCCGGGATGCAGAAGCCGCACTGGACGCCGCCTTCGAGCACGAACGCTTCGCTGATGATTCGCCTCGTTTCGTCGGAGAGACCATCGACGGTTCGAATGTCGTGGCCTGCCATCTGCTCGGGCTTGCGGAGGCACGACAGGGCGGGTTTGCCATCAATCATCACGAGGCAACAGCCGCACGCGCCTTCGGGCGCACACCCGTTCTTGCACGAGGTGATGCCGCACTCTTCTCGCAGCACCTCCAACAGATGCATTCCGGGTTCGTAGTTCGCTTCGATTTCCTTGTCGTTCAGCTTGAAGGCGATCCGAGGCATGTAGATCCGATTGTTCACCGGAAAGGGCTGGCTGTGAAGTAATTCGGCCGTGTATGATGATCGGCTGCTAAGCTTGCACCAGGGCGGGCCTTAGGTCTGCCTCTACTGCTCGGAGGAAACACATGCAGGAACCTTGGAAGACGGACAAGTGGTACACGAGCCTGTGGAACCACCTGCCCGACGCGCGGAAGAACACCAGATTCCAGAAAAACCTGAAGATTCACGACGTCACGCTGCGGGATGGCGAGCAGCAGACAGCAGTGGTCTTCCGGCGCGAGGAAAAAGTCGCAATCGCCAAGAAGCTCGACGCGATGGGCATCCATCGCATCGAGGCCGGCATGCCTGCCGTCTCCGAGCAGGACAAGGCTGCGATCTCCGACATCGCCGCGCTGGGACTCAAGGCTGAGGTCTTCGCATTCGCCCGCTGCATTCCCGACGAGATCAAGGTCGTCAAGGCGTGCGGCGTCAAGGGCGTTGTCGTCGAGATTCCCGCCAGCGACCACATGATCGCGAACGCCTACGGCTGGTCGTTCGACCGCGCGATGAAGTCGTCAATCGACACGACGCTCGCGGCGAAGGAAGCCGGCCTCTACACGGTGTTCTTCACGATTGATGCGACCCGTACCGAGCTGAACAGATTTCTCGACATCGTTTCCCAGGTCGCGACCGAGGGACACATGGACGCCTTGACGATTGCCGACACGCTTGGCGTGGTCACGCCCGAGGCGATTTCGGTTGTTGTCCCCAGGGTCATCGAGCGCCTGAAGAAGCCGGTTGAAATCCATTGCCATCAGGACTTCGGCCTTGGCGTTGCCAACACGGTGGCGGCCCTTGAGGCTGGCGCGTCGGTTGCGCACACGACCATCACCGGTCTCGGCGAACGCGCGGGCAACGTGCCGATGGAGGACGTGGTCCTGTCGCTGCTCTGCCTGCACGACGTCAACCTCGGGATCAAGACGGAGAAGTTCGTCGAGACCTCGAAGTTCGTCATGGATCTGGCGAAGGTGCAGCAGCCGCCAAACCGCCCGATCGTCGGCGACAAGCTGTACGAAGTCGAATCGGGCATCATCGCGGGCTGGGTCCGCCTGTGCCGCAAGGAGAATCCGCTCGAATATGTGCCGTTCGCGCCGGAACTGGTCGGGCAGAAACCCGTCAACATCGTGCTCGGCAAGAACAGCGGACCTCCGTCGATCGAGGAGTGGGCCGAAAAGACGGGCATCAAGATCACGGACGAGGAACGCATGGCGCTGCTGCTGGCGGTGAAGGCGAAGTCGTTCGAGAAGAAGGACCTGCTCACCGCCGACGAGTTCAAGGAAATCGTCGGACGCGTCGTCAAGTCGAACGCGGCTCTGGCGTAGCAACGCTGGACGTTACCGTTAACTCCCAACTTCCAATCTCCAACTTCCAAGACACCTTGGTGGTCGGTTCTTGGGAGTTGGGAGTTTCTGTTTGATGCTCCCACTTTCGGCTGCGGCCTTTTTCGCATCGGGCTTTGCAGCGCTGCTCTACCAGGTGATCTGGCAGCGGCTGCTCGTGCTCTTCTCGGGCGCCGATCTCTACTCCGTCACCATCATCGTCGCCTCCTTCATGGGGGGCATGGGCGTGGGCCATCTGGCGGGCGGGCAGGTGGCCGATCGCGTGTCGCCGCGGACGTCGCTTCTCTGCTTTGCCGGCGCCGAGCTGGCCATTGCGGTGTTCGGCTTCTTCAGCCGCGCGATCTACTACGACGTTCTCTACACCCGCTTCGGCGCCGCACAGATTCCGGCGCCCGCATTGGCGCTGCTGCTCTTCACCAGCCTTCTGGTTCCGACGTTCTTCATGGGCGCATCGCTCCCGTTGCTCTCGCGAGCACTGGCGTCGAGGCTCGAGCGCGCCGCATCCGTCATCGGGGTGCTCTACGGCGTGAACACGCTTGGCGCGGCAACCGGTGCGCTGGTATCGACATGGGTGCTGCTGCCGCGGCTCGGCCTGGAAGGCAGCCTCCACGTCGGCGTCGTCTTCAACATCCTGTGCGCGTTCGTCGTGTTGCCGGCGATCATCTGGTTCCGTCCCGGTATCGCGGCAACTGAGGTGCAGGTAGAGCTGCAGAGTCCGCCTTCACGCGCTACCGACACCACTTTTCCATTCTGGGTCTGGGCGTGCATCTTCGCGAGCTCGGGGCTGCTGGCACTGGCCCTCGAGATCGTGTGGTTCCGCGTCCTCGCCGTGACGATGAAGGGGACGGCGTTCACCTTTGGAACATTGCTCGGTGTTTATCTGACGGGTCTTGGCGTCGGAGCGCTGGCGGGCAGCGCGATCTCGACGAGGCTGCGCCGGCCAGCAGTCGCGTTTCTGACGATACAAGCGGCGATTGGCGCGCTTGCCATGTTCCTTCTCACGGCATTCGTGCGGTTCGCCGACAACGTGCCGCCGCTGTGGGCGTATCTTGGCTCGTACGAGCCGCTCGATATTCGAACGGCGGTTCCAGCGCTGGTCCAGTTTTCAAGAGGAACCGTGCCCACCGGCGACGGCGCGATGGCCATCAGGACATTCCTCGCGCTGTACGTAGCGCTCCCTGCAGCGTTGGTCCTGCCGCCGACGCTGCTGATGGGCTTTTCGTTTCCTGTACTGCAGCGCGTCGTGCAGACGAGCCTTCCGCAAATCGGACGACGTGTCGGGGTGCTGCTGCTGGCCAACGTGATTGGGAGCATGGCGGGCAGCGCGTTGACCGGATTTCTGCTGCTCGATCGTGTGGGAACCGCCGGCACGATGCGGCTGTTTCTTCTTGTCAGCAGTCTGTTCGCCGTGCTTGCCATCGCGCTCGCACTGCCTCACTCCCGCTTCCGCAATCTCTCGACGGTTCCCGTTGCGCTGCTTGGTTCTTGTTTGGTCTTTGCTCCACTGCTCGTGGTGATGCCGCCTTCCGGAACGTTGTGGGCGCACCTGCACGGAACCGTCGTCGAAGCGATGGTCTACGCGGAGGATGGTTCAGGGCTGTCGGTGGTCAACACCGACGGCCGAAACGCGATTCTGTACGCCAACGGCATCGGTCAGGGCTCGATGCCGTACGGGGACGTCCACACCGCGCTTGGAGCGTTGCCTGCGTTCATTCACGCCGCACCGCGAACGGCCGCCGTCATCGGACTCGGATCGGGCGACACGGTTCACGCCGTTGCCGGTCGCCAGGAGATCTCGCGCGTGACGTGTGTGGAAATCATTCGTGGTGAGGTGACGACGCTCGCGGAATTGCGGCGGCGCTTTCCATACGCAGGCCTGCTGGACCTGATCGACAACGGCCGAATCGAGCAGGTCTTCGGAGACGGCCGCATTCACCTCCGCCGCGGCGCCGCATACGACATCATCGAAGCGGATGCGCTGCGGCCCGGCAGCGCGTATTCAGGCGCGCTCTACTCGGACACGTACTTTCAGTTGGTGCGTGAACATCTGGCGCCGAACGGATTGGCAGCGACCTGGGCTCCGACGCAGCGGGTCTACAACACCTTCATCCGCGCGTTCCCATATGTTGTCGCGATGCCCGGCATTCTCGTCGGCAGCAATCAACCGATCGCGCTCGATCGCGCCGCCATCGACGCTCGCCTCGATTCACCGGAGACGCATCACTACTTCGAGCGAGCGGGCATCGATATCAAGCAGCTGCTCACCAGGTACTTGGATGCGCCGGTGATCTATACCCCGACATATCCGAGAGATCAGCTTGGGGAAATCAATACTGATCTGTTTCCGCGTGATGAATTCGACCTCTCGCCGCGTTGACCTGTCTGCGTGTTGCGAATAGTGCGTGCGATTACCGCGGTTGGTCGGCGCGGCAGGGCGTCGGATCCCAGCCCTGCATGTCGGGAATCTTCTTGAAGTGGTTCGTCGTCGCGTACGGGCCAGTGAGGTACATCGGATCCGTGATGATTGAGGTGACGACCAGCCACGATGTCCCCTCGGGTTCGGTGAACGTGTCGAAGTACTCCTGCAGCGTCGCATTCTCGCTATAGGGAACACCGTTCTTACGAAGGTAGCCAGCCTTCATCTTCGTCGTGGCGATGCCGAGATTGCCGTTCGGGCCAGGCGTACGGCCGGCGCGTCCCATGTTCACACCAGCCCAGAACGCAGCCGAATAGCCCTGCCAGGTCGGCTGAAAATCCGCCGGTGCCGGCGCGCCGAAATGCAGCATCCGCGTCTGCGTGCCCGAGTCGGTGTCGATCTGCAGCGTGTTGTCGTCGGCCCAGTGGATGTGCAGCCGCCCGGGGAGGCGCATGATGGACGCGGCGCCGTACGACCGACACTCGTTGCCGCCCGTGTCCTGCGCCGGCGTCCACGTGCCGGCGAGTCGCCGCGCTTCCGCGTTGACGGGCAGCATGGAGAAATCGTTCTTCGGCGGCATCAGCATGCGCAGGTGCCAATGCTCGGTGACTACGGCGACCCAGTAGCCTGTGAAGTCTTTCGGGGCGCTCGTGCGAGCGCTCGCTGGTGGACCACCGGCACGTGCGGCGCCGCCGCGTCCCTGCGCGGCAGGAGTGGCGATGAGGGCCGCCGCAATCAACACCGGTAGCGCAAGCCTTACAGGCTTGCGCGACAGGTGATACGCCCGTAAAGGCTTGCGAGACGGGTGATAGGCTCGTAAAGGCTCGCGACAAACGCGATAAGCCGAATCCCGAATCCCGAACCCCGAATCCCGCGAAGACGCAAACACCCTACTGGACCCGGCCCTTCCACTCCCAGCCGTCCGCCGGCCGCTTCAAGGTTTCAATCAGGATTCGCGGGGCCGCCGAGTCGCGCGCGGGCTGACCGGTGACGACGATCTTGTCGCCGGGCTTCAACGACGTGCGGGTGATGGAGTACTGCGACAGCTGGCTCACCGACCCCCACTCGAGGGTCCAGCTCTTCGTCGCCCCATCCTTGTCCGCGACGTCAATTTTCATAAATGAATGCGGATTGCGCCAGACGAACTCGGTGACAACGCCCTGGATTTCGACCTTCTGCGACGAGTCGTATTCCGCGGAAAACGAGTGATGCGCAAACACCTGACGACTGCCGGCGACGAGCGCCAGGCCGACAATCAGCATCACGACCGTGCGTTTCATTGAAGCGTCTCCTTATCAGTGGGCAGTGGACAGCAGGCAGTGGGCAGTAAGTTCGAAGTTCTTACTGCCGACTGCTCACCGCTGACCGCCGACTACTTCTTCAAACTGTTATATGCAGCCTCGACAAACATATCGGTCGTCCACGGGCC
>Ga0070671_100004086_pt1 | contig 11519 bp, 12 predicted proteins | sample KBSS73metaG_FD_65341 | JGI IMG/M metagenome (GOLD analysis project Ga0070671, IMG submission 65341) | Switchgrass rhizosphere microbial communities from Kellogg Biological Station, Michigan, USA - KBS S7-3 metaG | ecosystem: Host-associated > Plants > Roots > Rhizosphere > Soil ... | reverse complement strand
CCACCCGGCGCGGCTTCTTGCCGTCGTCGTCGGCAAAGAGATCGGTGCGGGTGTCGGTCATGCCGCGCCTCCGCCGGGTTTCCGGCGACCAGCGCCCTTCGGCTTTGGATCGGGCGTCTTGCCCGGTTTGCCCACTTCCTTCGCAGCCTTGGCGGCAGGGGGTTTCCGAGCCTCCTTGGTTGCCTGAACGTCGGCAGCCTTGCCGGCGCCGGTATCGGCCGGCTTGTCGGTCGTCTTCGGCGTTGTTGCCGTGGTCTTGGGGCTTGCAGCGGCCGGAGCGTTCGGGGCCGGAGCGGGTGACGGGGCGCCTGCAGCCTGGGCAGTCGCCTTCTCATCGCCGGGAAGCACATATTCGGCGCCCTGCCACGGCATCAGGAAATCAAAGCTGCGGAAGTCCTGCGGAAGCGATACGGGCTCGTAGACGACGCGCTTTTCGGCCTCGGAATAGCGCAGCTCCACGTGACCGGTGAGCGGGAAGTCCTTGCGGAAGGGATAGCCCTCGAACCCGTAGTCCGTCAGGATCCGGCGGAGGTCCGCGTTACCGCTGAACGCAACGCCGTACATGTCGAACACTTCGCGTTCGAGCCATCCGGCGACGGGCCACAGTCCGGTCACCGTCGGCACCGGCGTCGCTTCGTCGGTCATCACCTTGACCTTGATGCGCCGGTTCTTCGTCAACGAGAGCAGGCAGTAATTGACGTCGAACCGCTCCGCCCGCTCAGGATAATCGACACCCGCAATCTCCATCAGCTGCTGATATTCCAGCCCAGGAGTGTCCCGCAGAAGCTTGAGGACGTTTGTGATTTCGTCGCGCTTTACGGTCAGCGTGATCTCACCGACATGCTCAATCGCGTCGAGCAATACATCGCCGAGCACCTTGCGTGCGGCCTCGATAACGCCGGCGTCCGAAGCCATTTGAGGAACATGGGAGGCAAGGGTCACGGGCATCAGCGCTCGATCGTCCCTTCGCGGCGGATCTTCCGCTGCAGCTGCATGATGCCGTAGAGGAGGGCTTCCGCCGTCGGCGGGCAGCCAGGCACGTAGATATCTACCGGCACGATACGGTCGCAGCCGCGCACCACCGAATAGCTGTAATGGTAATAGCCGCCGCCGTTGGCGCAGCTGCCCATCGAGATGACATAGCGCGGCTCGCTCATCTGGTCGTAGACCCGCCGGAGCGCAGGGGCCATCTTGTTGCAGAGCGTCCCCGCGACGATCATCACGTCCGACTGACGCGGGCTTGCTCGCGGTGCGGCGCCAAATCTTTCAAGGTCATAGCGCGGCATATTCACATGGATCATCTCGACCGCGCAGCAGGCGAGGCCGAAAGTCATCCACCACAAGGAGCCGGTCCGCGCCCAGGTGAACAGGTCCTCGGCGGTCGTGACCATGAAGCCCTTCTCATTCAGCGATTGCTGAACCTCGAGCAGCTTCTTCTGGTCGATATCGCCCGGAACCAGGCCTGCGAGGCGGGCAAGCTCCTCTTCGGTCGGATAACGGTCCTCGGGGCCGCGAAGCATCACTCCCATTCGAGCGCCCCTTTCTTCCACGCATAAGCGAGGCCGAGACCGAGCTCGATCAGGAAGATGATCATCGCCGACCAGCCGGTCCATTTGGTGAAGTTGAGGCTGACGGCCCACGGAAACAGGAAGGCCGCTTCGAGATCGAAGACGATGAACAGGATCGCGACGAGATAGAAGCGGACGTCGAACTCTGCCCTGGCATCCTCGAACGCGGGGAAGCCGCATTCATATTCGCTTAGCTTGGCCGGATCCGGCTTGTGCGCCCCGGTCAGCCGCGCGACGATCATCGGCAGCACGACGAACGCCGTGGACAAGCCCAGGGCGATGAGCAGGAACAGAAGGATCGGCAGGTAGCCGGCGGCAACGCTTGCCAAGGGGGAAACTCCGGAGGCCTCGAAAACTTGGCGGCGCTTTAGGACAGGGATTTGTGCGCCGCAACCACCCGAGGAGGCGCAAAGAGGGCTTATTGCGGCTTGCAATCCTCCGAAAGCGATACCGCGACGATCGGAGCGCCGCTTGGTCGCTTGAAGTCCGGCTTTTCGATCGTTGCCCAGCCCGAATCCGCGACGATCAGCAAGCGCTTGCCGTCGTAGGCGATCTGCGTCGGATCCGGCAGCGTCGTCTCGCCGAGCGGCTGATCAAACGTGAGGCCGTTTTCCCCCGGGGTCATGGCTACGAGCGTGCCCGGCGAGCTGCCGTTGTAGATGCCGTAATATACCGAACCGCACCTTACGAGCCCGTCGATCCCGCGAAGCGGCTTGCCGTCCTGCCGCGGCAAAAGCGTCCGAACGCCGCTAGCCAGGTCGATCGCGCCGACACCCTGGCTGTAGTCCGCGACGATCAGCCGCTTGCCCTCCGCGTCGATCGCCGTCCCCTGCCCGCTCTTGCCTACACCGGATTTGACCAGCGACGACAGGCTGTAGCCCGTCTTCGCCAGCTCATAGATCGCGCCATTCTGGCTATCGCTGACGAATATGCCTTCCGGGGCAGCCGAGACGTCGCCCGGGTGAAAACTTCCTGTAGCGGGTGCGATGCGAGTGACGATGCGCCCCGCGCTGTTGAGGCCAATCAATGCGCCTCGGTCACAAGCCTTGATCCCGGGAACCCCGGGCGGGCAGTCGGCAGCGACCCAAAGGCGCTTTCTTGCGGAATCCCAGGCAACGGCGAAAGGATGAAGCCCGGTGGGCAATGTCGCGATGGTGCGGCAGGTCGCGCGACAGGCGAGAATTTGCCTGTCGAGGATGCTTGAGACCCAAATCGTCGTCCCGTCACTCGCGACGCCTTCCACCAGGCGATGTTTGGGGTCGATCGCAAGAACCGTATGCGGCTGGATCGCCGCTGCTGCAGCGAAGGCCAGCAGGCCGATCAGCGCAGCGCCCCGGCGACCAATTTCTGGAGCTTGGAGTGGATCGAGCTGGAGCCGGCAACAAATTCGCCACGCTCAAGGGCGCGATCGGCGCCGCGATAGTCGGTGACGAAGCCGCCAGCCTCCCTGACGAGCAAGACGCCTGCAGCGGCGTCCCAAAGGTCGAGATTGTCTTCCCAGAAGCCGTCCATCCGGCCCGCCGCCACCCAGGCGAGATCGAGCGCCGCCGAACCGAAGCGGCGAATGCCAGAGACCTCGGATGCGATGGCGCCGTAGATCTTGGCCCAGCTTTCCGGTGTGCCGCGCCCGCAGTGCGGAATGCCGGTGCCGATCAGGCTGTCTGCGAGATCCCGCCGCGCGGAGACGCGCAGCCTTTGGTCCTGCAACCACGCGCCCCTGCCCTTTTCGGCCCAGAAGCTTTCATCCGTCAGCGGTTGGTAGACGAGGCCCTGCGTGATCTCGGTGCCGCCGCCAGGCTTTCGCTCCTCGACCGCGATCGAGATGGAGAAGTGCGGGACGCCGTGAAGGAAATTGGTGGTCCCATCGAGCGGATCGACGATCCAGCGCGGCTTGTCGGGATTGCCCTCGATCGTACCGCCTTCCTCCAGCAGCATGCCCCAGTCGGGACGCGCGTTCCTGAGCTCTTCGACGATCGTTTGCTCGGCGCGCTTGTCGGCCATCGAGACGAAGTCGCCGGGCCCCTTGCGGCTGACCTGCAGCTGCTCGACCTCGCCGAAGTCGCGGCGAAGGCGCGGCGCGGCCTTGCGGGCGGCGCGCTGCATGACGGTGATCAGGCCTGAGTGAGCGACCATGGCTTAGTCCGCGCGGCGGACATATTCCCGGTTATAAACGTCGACGACGATCTTTGTGCCGCTCGTGATGTGCGGCGGAACAAGCACCTTCACGCCATTGTCCAGCACCGCCGGCTTGTAGCTGGACGAAGCCGTCTGGCCCTTCACCACTGCATCCGCCTCGACTATGGTCGCTTCGACCTGATCGGGCAGCTGAACGCTGATCGGCTTCTCGTTGTAGAGTTCCATCACGACATCCATGCCGTCCTGTAGGAAATCGCCGGCTTCACCAAGCAAGTCGGCGGGCAGAGCGATCTGCTCGTAATTATCCTTGTCCATGAAGGTGAGCATGTCGCCATCATGGAACAGGAACTGGAAGTCCTTGGTGTCGAGGCGGACGCGCTCGACCGTCTCGGCGGAGCGGAAGCGGACGTTCGTCTTGCGGCCGTCGATGAGGTTCTTCATCTCGACCTGCATGTAGGCGCCGCCCTTGCCGGGCTGGGTGTGCTGGATCTTCACGGCGCGCCAAATGCCGCCTTCATATTCGATGATATTGCCGGGACGGATGTCCACGCCGCTGATCTTCATGATCGCCTTGCCTGTTAAACTGAATGGAAAGAGCCGGCGGGCGCTCTAGCCGCTGACCTTTTTCCCGGCAAGGAGCGGATAGGGATTGATCGCAGTCCCGTTCCACCAGCGCTCGCCCGGCGCCATGGAATTGATCGCGAAATGGAGGTGCGGGCCGGACGGGCTGGCATCTCCGGTATGCCCGACGCGTGCGATGACCTGGCCGCGCTTCACCTGCTGTCCTTCCGCGAGGCCCGGCGCGTAGGCGGAGAGGTGCGCGTAATAATAGACCCACTTCTGGTCCACGGATCGCTCGTAGATCGTCGTCCCTCCACGAACGCTATTGAACAATTTCTCGATCGTCCCGTCGGCGGCCGCGATAACAGGCGTGCCTTCGTCGGCCATGATGTCGATGGCGTCATGACGTCGCCCCTCCCCACGAGCTGCATCGTAAGTGTCGGTAAGCTTGTCCGGGCCGATCCCCATGACCGGCAGCGCGAGGCCTGACGGCGCGACCTGTATTTGCTGCGCCACCACGATTGGCGGGGCATTTTCCGGCTTCACCGTAAGAACCGGTCCGCTCCGGGCGACCTCAGGGCGCGGGTGGGGCATGAAATTGTAGAACCAGATCCAGAACATGCTGGTCACGAAAGCGGTGAGCAGCGCCGTACCAAGCACCTTCAGCATCCGTAGCAACCCTCAGACGATAACGTTCTCCCGCAGCAACGACGGAGGCAACAACTGTTTCCCGCCTCTGATTGGCAAGCGGGTCAATCTCAAGCAAAGTACCGATCATGGCCGATGCCGAGACGCCAACCTATTACGAGGGCCCGACGCCCTTCGCGCAGCAGCGCTCCGACCTACGCGCCGGGATAGGCCATCGCGTCGCTGCTCGCCTCGAGGCGACACCGCGCCTCTGGAGGCTTTGCTCGAGCGCGCGGCAGCCGATCCAGCTCTATGTCGGCGACGCCTTCCTCGATCCGGAAACGTGCCGGCAAATGTGCGAGAAGATCGATGAGGGAAGCTACCCGTCCCCGCTCTACGACAAGGAGAATTGGGAAGACGTCCGGACCAGCTACAGCTGCAATCTCAACGTCCATGACAGGCTGATCAGTGACATCGAAGGCCGGATTGCCGACTTGATGGGGGTCGAACGGGCCTATGGCGAGTCACTCCAGGGCCAGCGCTACCAGGAGGGCCAGAGATTCCGGGAGCACGCCGACTTTTTCTACGTCGATGAGCCCTACTGGGCGGAATATGAGCCCCACGGCGGCCAGCGCACCTGGACGGCGATGATCTATCTGAACGAGCCTGCCGCAGGCGGAGCGACGCGTTTCAAGCTCCTGGATTTCCAGGTTGAGCCGAAGCTTGGCCGAATTCTGATCTGGAACAACATGGCGCTGGATGGCAGTCCCAATCCCTGGACCCTACACGAGGGAACGCCGGTCGAAAGCGGGACGAAGTACATTGTCACGAAATGGTACCGCGAACGGCACTTCGTTCAGGCCAATACCTCCGCGAAGGCTCGCACGGCCGCGGCAGGATCGTCGCGACCCCAGACCGCCTGACAAACGGCCAGAAAATCCGCTCCTGCCCGAACCAAAGGCGCCGAATTCCCAGGGGTGATGCCTCCGATCGCCACACAGGGGATCTCGAACAAGGTCGACCACCAGCTGAGGATCGACGGGTCGGGACGATAGTCCGAGGGCTTGGTCGTCGTCGGGTAGAAAGCGCCGAAGGCGACATAATCGGCGCCCGCCTCTCCCGCCTCCATAGCGAGGTGGCGGCTATCGTGGCAGGTGCGCCCGATCTGCGCCGAAGGCCCAAGGAGCGACCGCGCCTCGCGGACGTCGCCGTCACTTTGCCCAAGGTGAACGCCGTCGGCGCCGAGGCGCTTCGCAAGGCTGACGCTGTCGTTGACGATGAAGGCGACATCCGCGTCCGCACAAATGCGCTGAAGCGGCTCGGCGAGCCGCGCCAGATCATGCTCGCCGACATCCTTCACGCGGAGCTGGAAAGCCGTTGCGATCCCGGGCTCGAGCGCTGGCCGCAGCCGATCCGGGAAGCCGCCACCGACCTCCTGCGGAGAAATCAGGTAAAGCTTAGCCGGCACCGTCCGAGGGGGCGGTGGGAAATCGACCGGATCGAAATCGTCCTCGTCCACCGTCAGGCGAAGGCCTTCGACGTCGACGCCGTGTAGATCTCGTCGATGGCCGTCCCAAGCGTGCTGTTGAACTCTTGGTCGCTCTGCTGAGCGCGCAGGTCCGAGAGGAGCGCACGGCTGAAGCTCGCAATCATGCCGGGGTTCTTGGCGAGCTCGTGACAGGCTTCCTCGCGGCTGAAGCCGCCCGAGAGCGCCACGACCCGAAGTACCTTTGGGTGCACCACAAGCGGGTCGAAAAGGCCGGCCTTCGCGGGGATCGAAAGCTTCAGCATGACGCGCTGCCCCTCCGGGATCTCGCCCAGCTCCTCGAGGATCGCCGAAAGGAGCAGCTCGTCGCTCTCGGCACGGTCGGCGCTCTTGATGTTCACCTCAGGCTCGATGATCGGCATCATTCCATGGCCGAGCACCTGCTTCGCCACCTGGAATTGCTGCGCGACGAGCACCGCGATCCCCGACGGGTTGGCCTCGTTGATGACCGACCGCTCCTTGGTCCCGAACACGCCGAGCGAACTCGCGCGCTGGAGCAGGGCGTCGAGCTCCGGCATCGGCTTCATCATCTGGACGCCGTTGTCCTGGTCCTCGAGGCCCTTGTCGATCTTGATGAAGGGCACGACGCCAAGGTCGGTCAGCGCCTGCGGCGTCGGCTTTCCGTTGACGGTCCCGTCCATGGTCCGCTCGAACAGGATCGCGCCGAGGACCTTGCCGCTGCCGAAGCAGGGCGCGGTGATGATCCGCTCGCGCATCTTGTGGATGAGGCCGAACATCTCATCGTCGCCAGTCCAGGCGCCTTCATCGATGCCATAGCCCTTTAGCGCCTTGGGCGTGGAGCCGCCCGACTGGTCGAGCGCGGCGATGAAGCCGTCGCCTTTCTCCAATTTCGCGGTCATTTCAGACTGATTCATCACTCACCCCTGTTGCTCGAGGGCGGCGACGCCGGGAAGCGTCCGCCCTTCCATCCATTCGAGAAAGGCTCCGCCTGCTGTCGAGACGAAGCTGAAATCCTGGGCGACCCCGGCCTGATTAAGCGCGGCAACCGTGTCACCGCCGCCGGCAACCGAAACGAGCGAACCTTCCTTGGTCAATGCCGCAGCGGTCTTCGCCAACGCGACGGTGGCAGCGTCGAAAGGCGGCGTTTCGAAAGCGCCAAGCGGGCCGTTCCAGACCAGAGTCCTGCAAGTCTTGAGGACATCAGCCAGCGCCTCGACCGCAGCCGGGCCGACATCGAGGATCATCTCGTCGGCTGCAACCTCGTGCACGTTGCATGTCCGCATGCTTGGCGGGTTCGGTGCGAACTCCTTTGCAACGACCACGTCATACGGAAGGTGGATCGTGCACCCGGCGGCGTCCGCCTGATTGAAGATGGCGTCCGCTTCGCCGGTCAGATCATGCTCGCACAGGCTCTTGCCGACATTGACGCCTCGCGCGGCGAGGAAGGTGTTCGCCATGCCTCCGCCGATGATCAGGTGGTCAACCTTGCCCACCAAATGGCCGAGCACGGCCAGTTTCGTCGAGACCTTTGCGCCACCAACCACCGCTGCAACCGGCTTTTCAGGGCTTCCGAGAGCGCGCTCGAGGGCGTTGAGCTCGGCCTCCATCGCGCGGCCGGCAAAGCTCGGGAGAAAATGGGTGATGCCTTCCGTCGAGGAGTGAGCCCGATGCGCGGTCGAAAAGGCATCGTCGACGTAAAAATCGCCGAGCGCCGCCATGCCCTCGGCAAGGCCCGGGTCGTTCTTCTCTTCGCCGGCGTGGAAGCGTGTGTTTTCCAGCACACCGATATTGCCAGGAAGCATGGTCGCGATCGCGCGCGCCGCTTCTGGGCCGGCACAATCCTCGATGAAACGCACGGATCGCCCAGCGAGCCGGTGGATCGGAAGCACCAGCTGCGCGGTCGACATGTCCGGCCGCGTCTCGCCCTTCGGCCGCCCGAAATGCGACAGCAGCAGCACGATCGCCCCGCGGTCGCTGAGCTCCAGAACCGTGGGAAGCATCGCCCGAAGCCGCGTATCATCCGTGACCTTTGCGCCGTCCATCGGAACGTTGAGGTCGACGCGGACGAGGACCTTCTTCCCGGTCAGATCCTCGGGCAAATCGTCGAGGGTCTTGAAGCCGCTCACCTCAGCCTAGCTTCGCCATCGCGCAGGCGGTGTCGATCATGCGGTTCGAGAAGCCCCATTCATTGTCGTACCAGCTGACGACGCGGACGAGCTTCCCGTCGATCACAGCCGTCTCGAGGCTGTCGACCGTGGAGCTTGCAGGCGTGTGCATGAGGTCGATCGAGACCAGAGGCTCATCGGTATAGTCGAGAATGCCCTTGAGCCGCCCAGTCTCGCTCGCGGCCTTGAGGATCTGGTTCACTTCGTCACGGGTCGTGTCGCGACCCGGCGTGAAAGTCAGGTCGACCAGACTGACGTCCGGCACAGGGACGCGGATCGCCGAGCCGTCGAGCTTGCCCTTGAGCTCCGGAAGCACTTCGCCGACGGCGCGGGCGGCGCCCGTGGTCGTCGGGATCATCGACATGGCAGCAGCGCGGGCGCGGCGAAGGTCCGAATGGATCTGGTCGAGGATCTTCTGGTCGTTGGTATAAGCGTGAACCGTGGTCATCAGACCGCGCTCGATTCCCAGCGCGTCGTTCAGCACCTTGGCGACCGGCGCGAGGCAATTGGTCGTGCACGAAGCGTTGGAAACGATCTTGTGCTCCGCGGTCAGCTTGTCGTCGTTGACGCCGTAGACGACGGTCAGGTCGACGCCCTTGGCCGGAGCCGAGATCAGCACGCGCTTGGCACCTGCCTGAAGATGCTTTTCGCCGCCTTCGCGGTCGGTGAAGAAGCCGGTGCATTCGAGCGCGATCTCGACGCCATTTGCCGCGTGCGGGAGGTTCGCGGGATCGCGCTCTGCCGTCACATGGATGCGCTTGCCGTTGACGACGATGTCGTTGCCGTCGGTCGTCACTTCGCCGGGGAACCTGCCGTGGACGCTGTCATGCTTGAACAGCCAGGCGTTGGCCTTGGCGTCCGCAAGATCGTTGACGCTGACCAGCTCCAGCCCGCACTCGGGCCGCTCCAGGATCGCGCGGGCGACCAGGCGGCCGATGCGGCCGAATCCGTTGATGGCGACTTTGGTCATTGGATTCCTCGTTGTTTCATAAAATCGGTGATGCGGGTGACGATCTTGTCCGGGGTCAGGCCGAAATAATCATAAGCGTCGGATGCCGGGGCGGAGACGCCGAACCGGTCGATGCCGATCTTGAGGCCGTGGAGCCCGACATAGCGTTCCCAGCCGAAGGTCGTGCCGGCCTCGATCGAAACGCGCAGGATTTCGCGATTGCTGACGTCCGGGAGGATGTCCTCGCGATAGTCCCACGGCTGTTCGTCGAAGCGCTCTGTGCTGGGCACCGACACGACGTCAGTGCCGATCCCCCGCGCTTCAAGCTTATCGGCCGTCGCGACGGCGATCTCAACCTCAGAACCTGTCGCAAGAATGATGATCTTACGATTGTTTTTCGATGATTTCAGCCGGTATGCACCGCGAGCGCTGAGGTTCTCGTTCGTGGCCTCGGTCCGCATCGGCTGCAGGTTCTGCCGGGTAAGCGCAAGGATGCTCGGCTTGTCGCTGGAAAGCGCCAACGCCCAGCATTCCGCCGTTTCGACGGCGTCGGCGGGCCGGAAGACATCAATCCCCGGCATCGCACGGAGGCTCTGGAGATGCTCGATCGGCTGATGGGTCGGGCCGTCCTCCCCAAGGCCGATGGAATCATGCGTCATCACAAAGATCACCCGCGCGCGCTGGAGCGCCGAAAGCCGGATCGCGGGTCGCGCATAATCGGTGAAGACGAGGAACGTGCCGCCATAGGGAATGACGCCGCCGTGGAGCGCCATTCCGTTCATCGCAGCCGCCATGCCGAACTCGCGGATGCCGTAGTAAATGTACCGCCCGGCGTAATTGTCCTCGGTCAGCGGCTCGATGTTCTTCGTCTTGGTATTGTTCGATCCGGTGAGGTCGGCTGATCCGCCAATCGTTGCCGGGATCGCAGCATTGATCGCCTCGAGCGCCATTTCTGACGCTTTGCGGGTCGCCACTGGCTTCAGTTCGACAAGCAATTTGTCGATGTAGGGCCGCAACCAGGCATCGCTGACCTTGCCATTCAGGCGGTGGAGCAGTTCGTCCTTCCGCTCGCTGGCCTCGAGCCGCTCTTTCCAGAGCGCGTGCTCGACCGCCCCGCGCTTTCCGGTCGCGCGCCAAGCCGTGAGCACATCTTCCGGAACGAAGAAGTCCGCGGGCTCCAGCCCGAGCTCCTTGCGCGCCGCAGCGATCTCATCCTTGCCGAGCGCCGAGCCGTGGGTGGCCGCAGTGCCCTGCTTGTTCGGCGCGCCAAAGCCGATGATCGTGCGGCAGCGGATAAGGCTGGGTCGCGGATCGGCCAGCGCTTCCTCGATCGCCCTGCTGACATCGTCCGCGTTGAGACCGTCGCACTCGCATGTGTGCCATTTCGCCGCCTTGTGGCGGGCCACCACATCCTCGTTGCGCGATAGCTCGGTGGAACCGTCGATCGTGATGCTGTTGTCGTCCCACAGGACGATTAGGCGGCCGAGCTCCAGATGCCCGGCAAGGCCGATGGCCTCATGATTGACGCCTTCCATGAGGCATCCGTCGCCCGCAACGACGAAGGTCCGATGATCGACCAGATCGTCGCCGTAAATCGCATTCAAATGCCGTTCGGCGATCGCCATGCCGACGCCCATCGCGAGTCCCTGCCCCAGTGGACCGGTCGTCACCTCGACTCCGGGCAGCTCGAAATTCTCCGGATGGCCGGCAGTCGGAGAGCCGAGCTGGCGGAAGTGCTTGATGTCGTCGAGCGTCGGCCGCTCATACCCGGTCAGGTAAAGCAGAGCATAGATCAGCATCGACCCATGGCCGGCCGACAGGATGAACCGGTCGCGATCGGGCCATTTGGGGTCGGCGGCATCGAACTTCAGATGGCGTGTGAACAAGGCCGTGGCCGCGTCGGCCATGCCCATGGGCATTCCGGGATGGCCGCTGTTGGCGGCCTCCACCGCGTCCATCGCAAGAGCGCGAATGGCGTTGGCGAGACGGCGGTCGGTCGGCTGCAT